>OLZJ01000120.1_pt1 | contig 49990 bp, 41 predicted proteins | sample 1673951 | NCBI WGS metagenome assembly OLZJ01 (sample SAMEA103958135, study PRJEB25191) | human gut metagenome
ACGACTTTATTTCCAAACCCGCAAGAGCTTTCTGGGAAAAGTTTCTGAAAAAGTTAGAGATTGCTTTTTTCATGTGACAGGACAAGGGGCCTATATCCCACCACGATGCAAGGTGGGCGTATAGCCCCTTAAAACCATAGAAATGCATGTTTTTTTAGTAAAAATGCAGGTCTATTGATAGGAATGTAAGTAAAAATGAGAAAAATGCAGCAAAAAGCAACATTTTTTGCAAAAATATGCTTGATTTAATAGAAAAAGTCTTAACTTTGCAGCGGATTTGAGATAATATGCAGTTTTTTGCTGTTTCTCGCTTCCAAGTTCACACTTATAACAACTTTTAAATTAAAAAGATTCGATTATGAAAGTAGCAATTGTTGGTGCAAGTGGCGCAGTAGGTCAGGAATTCTTGCGCATCCTTGCAGAGAGAAATTTCCCAATGGATGATTTGGTGTTGTTTGGTTCAGAGCGTTCTGCTGGACGAAAATACAACTTCAAGGGAAAGGACTATGAGGTCAAACTTTTGCAGCATAACGATGACTTTAAAGATGTCGATATTGCTTTCACATCTGCTGGTGGTGGTACTTCTGAGGAATTTGCAGAGACCATTACTAAGTATGGTGCTGTCATGATAGATAACTCAAGTGCATTCCGTATGTGCGACGATGTGCCTCTGGTTGTGCCTGAGGTGAATGCTGAGGATGCGCTCAACCGCCCTCGTAATATCATCGCCAACCCTAACTGTACTACTATTATGATGGTAGTGGTTTTGAAGCCGATCGATGACTTGAGTCATATCAAGAAGATTCATATCTCTTCTTACCAGAGTGCTTCCGGTGCTGGTGCTGCAGCTATGGCTGAACTTGAGCAGCAGTATAAGGACATCATTGAGACTGGTAAGACCGATCATATCAATAAGTTCCCTCATCAGTTGGCTTACAATGTCATTCCTCAGATTGACAAGATGACTCCAAATGATTACACCAAGGAGGAGATGAAGATGTATAACGAGACTCGCAAGATCATGCACTCTGATGTTCGTACAAGTGCTACTTGTGTGCGTGTTTCTTCTCTCCGTTCTCACTCAGAGAGTGTATGGTTTGAGACAGAGAAGCCATTGGCTGTAGAGGATATCCGCAAGGCTCTGGAGGCTGCTCCAGGCGTTACAGTGAAGGATGATGCTCAGAACTACGTTTATCCAATGCCTTTGGAGAGCGCTGGTAAGGATGATGTCTATGTAGGTCGTATCCGCAAGGATTTGGCTGATGACAACGGCAATACTTTGTGGCTCACTGGCGACCAGATCCGTAAGGGTGCAGCCCTGAATGCTGTGCAGATTGCTGAGTACTTGATTAAGGTGGGCAACGTAAAGTAATTGCATGCTGGAAAGATTTAAACTTTTGCTCCAGGAAATGAACCGGGGCATATATGAAAAAGATACTGAAATTTCGCTCTCGCTCCTTGCCGCTCTGGCAGGCGAGAGCGTTATTCTTTTAGGTCCTCCTGGAGTAGCGAAGAGTATGGTGGCCCGTCAGTTGAAGACTGCTTTCAGAGATGCTCATAGTTTTGAGTACCTGATGTCGCGTTTCTCTACTCCTGATGAAATCTTCGGTCCTGTGAGTATTCAGAAATTAAAGTCTTCTGATACTTATGAGCGTGCGGTGGATGGTTATCTGCCTACTGCTGATGTGGTCTTTCTGGATGAAATCTGGAAGGCGGGGCCTGCTATTCAGAATACGCTTCTCACGGTGATCAATGAAAAACTGTTCCGCAATGGTAATCGGGAGATGCACCTTCCGCTGAAACTTCTCGTGGCTGCCAGCAATGAGTTGCCGGCAAAGGGCGAGGGCTTGGAGGCTCTCTGGGACCGATTTGTCATTCGCATTGAGAGTCGTCCGATTAAGAAGGAATCGAATTTCAGGGCGATGCTCTTGGAGGTGAAGAGTGAAGAACGAAGAGTGAAGAATTCAAATGCTATTACTGCAGAAGAGTATGCGGAATGGTCGGAGAATATCAATAAGATAGGTGTAAAGGAGGAGGTGCTGGATGTCATTTCCGTCATTCGTAAATCCTTGAGAGCCGTGAATGTGGATGAGGCTGCTGAGCGCAGGAATATCTACGTGAGCGATCGTCGCTGGAAGAATATTGCCCGTCTGCTCCGTACTTCTGCTTTCATGCAGGACAGGGAAGAGGTGGATTGCTGCGACTTGCTTCCTATTTATCATTGTCTCTGGCAGGAACCGGAGGAAAGGGATGCCATCCGTACTATCGTGATCCGTGCTCTTTTTGCTCCTTTGGCAGAGAAACTGGTGGAGATGAAGAATGCGCTTGCTGAAGACATCAAGTATCATCGCATTCGTAAGAACCCGGACGAGGGTAGAGATTATGAGGGAGAAATAGAAACCCTCTCAGATAATCTGAGTTCGCTGGAGAGACGTTTGGGTGAGAATCTCTTTGTTTCGTCTGATGATAAAAATGAAATCTCAGCTTATCTGAGAGACTTCTATAAGGAACTTGCCTTCACAAGACAGGACACAATGAAACTGTATGAGGATTAAGAAAAACGAGGATGTACCAAGGCGTTTGTTACTTGGCGCATCCTCGTTTGGATATAAAAATAATTTTTGATTCTTCTTGTACGACTTTGTTAAAATCTTCTTTTTACTAGGTTTCTTTTGAATCCAAAAGGATGTGATCTCACTTGCTCTAATGTCATAGATCATGCTACCTTCTGTTGTACCTTCATTTATATATGTAGAATGGTTAATATCAAAATTAACTTCTTCATATTTTTTATTTTAAAGTTTATATGTCTTCTAAATCTCGATTCAGATGTTTCTCATAATTGATGGCATCGTAATAGTCAATGTGCAAGTTATAGTCAAAAGGATAGCTTAAAAATGTTTCATCCTTAGCGATAAAAAGGTCAATATTTCCTTTGAATCCATTTGATGATAAAGGCAGGCTTGTTAAGTCCATCTTTGGATTCAATAACTTTCCTTCGACAAGTATAGAAAATGATTCCTTTCCTGTTTGCTCACCATAATTACTATATGTCATGCCATATTTTTGTAGCAACATGTTTTTTATATACTCATACTTTTGGTCGGCAATATTTTCTGATATCTTGGAAATGACAGACTTAACACGATAGACAACCTTAGTATTTTCATCATAATAGACAAAAATAGTTACTTTATTTCCAATGAAATTTCCTTTGAAAGCACGACATCCCACTCCTAAAGAATTACTTGTCTGTTTATCAAGTGAACATCTTTTTGCCTGTAATTTGGCTTGGAACTGCGTGATAGTTCCTGTGATAGGAATCCCCATATAACTAAGATGCTCCGTGGTATTCTGTGCAATACCTACGATGGAGATAATGGCGAAAAGCCATAGCATAATGATTTTCTTCATTGTATATCAATTTTATTATTATAGTTCGTAATTTATTTGTTTAAAAGGAACTTATAGAAGTTATGATACTCGATGTTATGCCTGCAAAGATAGTGATTTTTTTGTGAAAGAGCAAATTTATAATGAATAATGTATCGCTCAATGGTTAAATGGATACGTATGCCTTGGAAATCTATAACTTCTTCAAAAGAAAAATTTACGGAGTTAGTTGCTCAGAATGTAGCGAAAATAGAATGGTTAGTGGTGGATTTTTAGAAGGAAAGTTGTAATTCCCGTGGATTTTTAGTAACTTTGCAGAAAATATTCTGCATTTGATTTGCATTATCTTTGTATAAGATAAGCTGCATCTCTGCAAAACAATTTTAGAATTTAGGAAATATGAATCAAGAAAATCAAATATTGTCTCCTGAACTGGAGGCTCGTGTGCATCAGGCAGTGGAGAATTTCATGCAGGGCTATGGCTGCTGCCAGTCTGTGGTGGCTGCTTTTGCTGATCTGTATGGTCTCGATGAAACAATGGCTAAACGTATCGGTGCTGGCTTCGGCGGCGGAGTGGGTAGAATGCGCATGATGTGTGGCGCAGTATCAGGTATTGTCGTACTGGTGGGGCTGGACTGTGGTCAGACCGAAGGCGACGACCGGGAAGGTAAGTCTGCCTGCTACAAGGTAGTGCAGGATTTGTTAGCTAAGTCAAAGCAGCAGAATGGCAGTATCATCTGTGCTGAAATCCTCGGTCTGAAAGGATATGAGAAGGCACAGTCCAGTTATGTGGCTTCAGCCCGTACGGCAGAATACTACAAATCTCGCCCTTGTGCTGCAAAGGTGGAGAGTGCTGCCCGCATCTTTGCTGAATATCTGATGGAAAAATGAAATATCAGACCAATAAGGACTTGGTAGAATCCCAGTTCTACCTGAAAATACTGGATGATTTCTGCAAGTCGGGACAGGTGAAAATTCCTGATCCGGCAAGTACAGTCATGCCTTGGGATTTGAAGGAAGATCCGCTCAAGGATTATCTGATTCACCTCTTTACCTTGAAAGTTACTATTGCAGAGACAGGTGAAGAGGTGCAGAAATTCCAGCGCCAGGTGGTTAACAGCAGAATCAAGAGCAAGATTTTCTATGAGACTGTAGGAAAATTCATCGTGGAATGTGTTCACCACATGAGATTCCAGCGACAGAGAGCCTGGACGGAAAGTCATCGGGCTGATGATGTGCTCGACTGGACTCCCTTCCGTAGGATGAACGAAGAGGTTTGGAGAGCCTTGCTTGACCAGATTGATGAGGAGCATCGGAATGATGGATTCGACAAAACTTTCTTCCTCCGGCTTTTCGGGGAGGAGTCTATTCAAGCTAATCATAATGGAGAATTTCATGATGGAGATACTGACAGGTTGCATTCCTCTATCGGCGCTTCCAAAGCTGAGAACTGGGAACGGCTGGTAAGGGATTGGAAGGCTTGTATAGAGCAGCAGGTGATTTCTAAACTGAAGGACTTCATAGCGCTCAGACAGACTCATTTCGAGTCTGGATTGGTCCGCATGATGGATCAGATAACCCGCAATATGAAGTTGAAGGGTATTTCTGAACAGCGGGCGGTTCAGGCATGGGAAATGATGAAGAACGCCTGGACAGAGACGGAATTTGAGCGTCGACTGAACGAGATGAAGATACAGGATCAATATCCTGAAATCAAGGAGATTGTAGCGAAGATGGGACGTGTGGCGGATGCCAATGGTAAGGACCGGCTGACCATCGCTTCGGGTGTCGATATGAAGATGGAACATTCCTCAGGAAGTGATATTGAGGGCATTACCGTGGGCGATGATCTCAACTCGCTTCTTCCGCTCGAACTTGCACAATATAGTGATGAGGACATGGAGGGACTCTTTATATATAAGTATCGCACGCGTAGGTTGCAGACTTTCCGCTACAAGAGTGAGATGGCTAAGCCTTCCCGCAAACTCGGTTTTACACATGCCTCACGCAAGGGTCCTATGATAGTCTGCCTCGATACTTCTGCGAGTATGTATGGCACTCCTGAAAGAATTTCTTCCACGCTCATTTCCCTGATAGAAGAAACGGCAGAAGAACTGGAGCGAGACTGTTTCCTGATAGATTTCTCGGTGAGTACACGTGCCATCGATCTCATGGCAAAGAGAAAGGTGGAACGGCTGAAGAAGATTGGAATCAACATCGTGGAAGGTGTGGAAGATACGGCATCAGCCAGTCATCTCCCTTTTATCGGAGGAGGAACATCTGCGAAAAAAATGATGAGCCAGATGTTCGAGTTGCTCGATCATGATGGATTGCATTATGTGAATGCAGACGTACTTTGGATAACCGACTTCCTGATTCCAAATCCCTCGCAGGCTATGCTGTCGAGATTCAAGGAATACAAGGAGACGGGCACCCGGTTTTATGGCATCCGTATTGTCAGAAGCGACGATAAGGAGCCGAATGAATGGATGGATTACTTCAACCAGATTTATACCGTCAGATATCGTCCTTTGAGACGATACTGACGGTTGAAGTCTGGGCTTATTTCTTCTTGGTCAGCACATAGTGCTTGGCCATTGCGCCCTCTGGTTCTGTGCCGAGAGAATCGGTCATGATGAGGCTCTGGGCATCCTTTACCTTGTAGTATGACTTCTCGCCACTTGAAGGGCGGGTGATTTCTACTACGCCATTAGCCAGCATCTTGAAGATTCCGCTTGCTTCGTCGTGACCATCCTTACGCTCGATATAGTCGGCTGAGTACTGGTAAGTACTGTCGGCATTGAGTGTGAGCACGGTCTTGATACCTGGGCAATCGGCTGCAGGGAGTGTTCCTTCGTAAGTACCTGCGATAGAATCGAGGACGAAGGCATTGGATTCGAGAGAATCCTTCTCTGTATAGCTGAGACTATCTTGGTCAGCTTCCTGGTTGTTGGTCTTCTTGCTATTGCAGGAACCAACTGACAGAGCTGCTATGACAGCTGCTGTCAAAACTAATTTCTTCTTCATAATGAATTCCTTTACTGTTCTTACGGCAAATATACGCTTTTTCTTCACTATCTGCAAACTTTTGCATAAGAATTTATGTAATATTCAACATTCGCCGTTCTATCAGTAAAAGTTGTTAAAGATACAATGTGGAGCTTAATCGTCGCCCCAAATTTGGTGGAGTCGCAAAATATCGTTAATTTTGCAATCGTAAAGAGAAATCTCGGGAAAGTTATCTTTACAATAATAGATTTTAAACAGTTTATAGAAGAAACATGAAATATATTATCTTTGACTTTGACGGTACGATCGGAGATTCTCAAAGTCTGATCGTCAAGACTTTGCAGGACACGATGAAGGCGAGACATCTCGAAGTGAAATCGGATGAGGAATGTGCCAAGACTATCGGTTTACGACTGGATGAGGCTTTCGTCTCGCTCTTTGATATGAGTGATGAGGAAGGGATGGAGTGTGCTGCTACTTATCGCGAGATATTTCTGGAAAACAAGCAAACGATGATCGTAAAGCCGTTTCCTCATGTGATAGAAACACTCAGGGAGTTGCATCATCGCGGATTTGTATTGGGAATGGCAAGCAGCAGAAACCATTGCTCGCTGGATGGATATGTGAAACAGATGCAGTTGGAGGATATTTTCTCCTCTATTGTGGCGGGCGATGATGTGGAGCATGTGAAGCCTGCACCCGATATGGTATTCAAGGCACTGGGAGAGATGAGAGGAATGAAAAATCCTGTAACTTCGCCTGATGACGTGAAGAATATGCTTGAAGAAACCTTAGTGGTTGGTGACATGAATTTCGATGTGGATATGGCGCATCATGCCGGTTGCAGGGCCTGTGCCGTAACTTATGGAAACGGAACCCGTGAGCAGCTTGCCGCTGCAGAATGGATCATTGATGATTTCGCCGAACTTCAGAAAATCCTACAGGGATAAATGTTTCAGAAAACATAAAATGCTCAAGGAGTAAAAAGATAAAATCAAGAAGTAAAAGAATAAAACAGGAAATGAATGAAAGATTATTTTATCGCTTGTAGAATAAAAAAGCAGGTAAAATAATCTTTTATTCATTTTTTTTATTGTACCTTTGCAAGCGCAATTGGTTTGCTGCCACTTCCTGCCGCCGCAGGCATGGTTTGTGCGTAGTGATTAAAAGGGAATCGGGTGAGAAGCCCGGACAGTCCCGCTGCTGTAAGCGTCTTATTGCGGTAAGCACCATGGTCACTGACATTTTTTCGGGAAGACCGCTTGCCATGAGTTTGAGGATGCAAGTCAGAAGACCTGCCGTTGCCATCGGAAACGATATGATTAAAGGTTGTCTTTAGGGTAAGAGATTCCGATGATTCTATCCAACCCCGTGGGATGGGTTCGTGATGGAGACACAGATAATAATATAAAAAATAGAATGAATGAAGGCATTGAGGATATTTTGTCTCGGTGGCTTGCTACTGTTGTATGCACAAGTGGGTATGGGGCAAGATACCATTCGTACCGAGCATTTGCAGGAAGTAAATGTGAATGCTCGGCAGCACCGGATACTTACGAGCACATCGCCTCTCCAGCTTTTGGACAAAGGGGATATGTTGAGGCTTGGTGTTACGGATATGGCCGATGCCTTGCACCGAATGCCTGGCATCAATCTGCGCGACTATGGTGGGGCTGGAGGAATGAAGACGGTAGCCGTGCGTGGATTCGGAGCGGGGCATACGGGTGTAAGTTACGATGGTGTGCTGCTCAGCGAATGTCAGGGCGGCGAAATTGATGTGTCCCGTTATTCGCTCGACCAGGTGCAGACTTTGTGGCTTACCATTGGCGACAATGATGACATCTTCATCTCGGCCCGGCAAGCCTCGGTGGCTGCTTTGCTTGCCATCGAGACCATGAGCGAGATTCCCATCGACAAGCAGCCTCACCTCTCTACTCAGTTGCAGATGGGGTCCTTCGGATATGTCTCGCCTTATCTGCGCTATGTGCAGAGGTTGTCAGATAGGTTCACCCTCCAGGCGATGGGTGAGTACACCTATGCAGAAAACGACTATCCTTTCATCTTGCACAATGGTAAATATACTACCCATGAGCGAAGAACCAACAGTCGCATGAACTCGGGGCATGGCGAACTGAATATGCACTGGATGATGGGCAGGCGAGCCGATGGTATGAGCCGGAGCCAATTGTGGGCAAAGCTCTACTATTATGACAACGACCGACAGTTGCCTGGCATCGTGAGATATTATACCGATGTAACTGCCGAGCAGTTGCACGACCGCAACGCCTTTGTCCAGGCGAGATGGCAAGCCAGAAGTCTCGACGACCGCTGGATGCTGAAGGTGCAAGCCAAGATGAACTGGGCGAGCTCTGCCTATCAGGACACGCTCGTGGCAAATCGGCGCAATGATGCTACCTACTGGCAGAGGGAATATTATACTTCGGCAGCACTGATGTGGATGCCGGATGATGGCTGGGCGATGGATTACTCTGCCGACTGGATGATGAACTCGCTCAACAGCACCCTCGCCACCGACCTGCGACCTCATCGACATGGCATTCTGCAGTCGTTCTCTGCCCGATATGCGAAGGGAAGATGGGTAGCTCTTGCCCGGATGCTGGCTTCGGTTTACCTCAACAGCGTGGGGCGCAAGATAGAGACTCAGCAAGGCAGCGCCAATCCTACCAAGGCAGGACAGGCTGCCAAGGATGCACGCCGGCTTTCGCCATCGCTTTCGCTTTCTTATCGACTTCTGGGGAATGGTACTGCCATCGATGAGCTTTATCTCAGGGCTTCGTACAAGGACATCTTCCGGGTTCCTACTTTCAACGAGAACTATTTCTTCCATTATGGAAGTTCTGATCTGAAGCCAGAGAAAACCCGACAGTTGAATATCGGGCTTACGTGGAAAAAAACTTCTTCAGAAGATGGGGGAAACGGCGAATCCCTACGTTATAAGGGATGGAATATTCAAGCAACGCTGGACGGCTATTGCAATCGGGTGACCGACAAGATTGTGGGCGTACCTTACAATATGTTCGTTTGGCGTACTGTGAACTTGGCACGGGTTGATGTAGTTGGCGCGGATGCCTCTTTGCGTGGTATCTGGCAGATGGCTCCGGGGCAGCAACTCTCGCTGCAAGGGTCGTATAGCTACCAGCATGTGGTGAACCATACCGACCGCTCATCCAAATATTATGGCAATCAAGTAGCCTATATCCCTCTGCACTCGGGCAGTATTGCTTTGGGGTGGGAGAATCCCTGGGTGAATGTCTCGCTCCATGGACAGGGAATGAGCAAGCGATGGGCCAACAACGAACACTATGACGGCACCGAAGTGGATGGCTACTGGGACATGGGGTTGACGCTCTATCGTAAGCTGGACGGACTGAGTCTTTGGGGAAAATCCCTGAGAGGCGTGAAGGTCAGGATGGATGTGAAGAACCTGCTGGCAAAGCAGTATGAACTCGTGGGACATTATCCGATGCCTCGCCGCAGCTGGATGTTAAGCATCGGATATAACTTCTAGATAGTAACAAATTAGATTCAAATATAAATATAAACAGAAAAAAGACAATGAAAAAGTATTTATTAGGTTTGGCGGTGCTCTTGATGGGTACTGCAGTGATGACATCATGTAGCGACGACAACGATGGTCCTGAGACTTATCTCCAGGTGTATAGTACGGGCGCTTATGTTGTGAATTCAGGTAACATGTATAAACAAATTGAGAGCTCTCTCACAGCCATCGACTATGCTTCAAGCACAGCTACACAGAATGTATTCAAGGCTGCTAATGGTCGCTCTCTCGGTAATACCGCCAACGATGGCATCGTATATGGCAACAAGATTTATCTCGCCGTAGATCAGAGCAACACCATCGAGGTAATCGACAAGAAAACCAAGCAGAGTATCAAGCAAATCAAAACCACAGAGTTGCTGGGCAATGCTGAGGGTGTAGAGCCTCGCCATATCATCGCTGATGGTGGCAAGGTATATTTCACTACATACGGTGGCTATGTAGCAGCCGTGGACACCACAAGCTTTGCTCTTCAAAAGAAGTGGCAGGTGGGCAGCTATCCTGAGGGCTTGGTCATCGGTGGTGGCAATCTCTATGTGGCTAACAGCAACTATGGTGCTGGTGGTGGAAACATCTCTTGCATCAATCTTTCCAACGACAATGTAGAGACTAAGAATATCGAGGGTGTGAACAATCCTACCAGCATCTATTATGCTTCGGGGCGTGTCTATGTCATCGACAACCCTGTGTATGGACCTGCTCCTGACTATGCGACCACTGGCGAGAATGCCCTCCGTGTGGTACTCTTCGACAAGGGCAAGTCACAGAAGGTGGCAGATGGCAACTATGCTGTATGTGTAACCCCTGGTGCTACAACACGTATGCAGGCGGCTCCTCCTTATTTTTATGTGCTCAATGCACCTTTTGGCGGCACTCCTAGCGTGAGCGTGCTTGCAGCAGGAAGTACACAACCACAGGCGCTGACGCTCTCTGAGATGCCTGTGAGCCCATGCGGAATCTTTGCCGACCCATTGAACGGTCATATCTTCGTGCTCTCTTATAAAATGGGCGATAAAGGTACTCCCGACTATAATGGTAACGGCTATGTAGTGGAGTATGACAGAGCTGGTCAGAAGCAGCATGAGTATGAGACTGGCGTAGGTTCTTGCGCTATGTTCTTTGACTCAGCCTACAAGACAGCATACGCAGAATAAGATGTCGCGAGACAGATGATTATATAACTCATCCAATCCATGGGGAAGTGTCGTTTCGGCACTTCCCTTTTTATATGTGTCGGGCATGCTGTATTATATATATGTTTGGGGCGTAGTTTTTGAGCAGCAAGGCATACGTCTTAACTCCTTTAACTTCCCCATATGCGAAAGTTCAGGTTATGATTAATAAAAACAGAGAAAGTTTAGGTGCTTGTTATCCTAAAAGTATGTAAAAAGAAATAGTTTTGGGAATGTATTCCTAAAACTTCTTAAAAGCATACTCTTTTTGTAAGTGTATTCCTAAAAAATATGTATATTTGCAGAGTGATACATAAAACCGTTAAAAATGAAGAGAATAGGCAAGATGGACAACTTAGAGGTGGATTTTGTGGCTATCGATGAGAATGACATCACCTATTGACTTGCCAGCGATATTTTTTTATGAAAAAGGCTACATAGAAACCAAAAAGAGGGTGCGTCTTGTACTTATGACACACCCTCTTTTCTATTTTTTTGTTTCCGAAACGATTATTCTTTTCGTTTCCGAGTTCTTCTTTTCGTTTCCGAATCTTTATTCTTCCATCAACTTGCGATAGCGACCCTTCTTGATCTCTGTATCTCCAAGGCGGCGCGCCTTGTTGATTTCATACTCAGAATAGCTGCCCTCGAAGAAGAATACCTCACCGTTGCCCTCGAAGGCAAGGATGTGGGTACAGATACGATCAAGGAACCAGCGGTCGTGGCTGATAACCACAGCACAACCGGCAAATGCCTCCAAACCTTCCTCCAATGCACGCAGCGTGTTCACGTCGATATCGTTGGTAGGCTCATCGAGAAGCAATACGTTGCCCTCCTGCTTCAATGCCAAGGCCAACTGCAGACGGTTGCGCTCACCACCCGAGAGAACACTGCAGAGTTTGCTCTGGTCGGTGCCCGAGAAGTTGAAGCGGCTGATGTAAGCACGTGCATTCACATCTCTGCCACCCAGACGCAAGGTCTCATTGCCCTGAGAAATCACCTCGTAAACGGTCTTCTGAGGGTCGATGTCCTTGTGCTGCTGGTCAACATAAGCCAGCTTCACGGTCTCACCCACCTCGAATGTACCGCCGTCAGCCTGCTCCAATCCCATGATGAGACGGAAGAGGGTAGTCTTACCGGCTCCGTTAGGACCGATGACACCCACGATGCCGTTAGGAGGAAGCATGAAGTTGAGGTCGTTGAAGAGAACTTTCTCGCCGAACGCCTTCTTTACATGCTGAGCCTCAATCACCTTGTTACCCAGACGAGGACCGTTAGGGATGAAGATTTCCAGCTTCTCCTCGCGCTCCTTCTGTTCCTGGTTGAGCATCTGTTCGTAAGAGTTCAGACGAGCCTTACCCTTAGCCTGACGGGCCTTAGGCGCCATGCGAACCCATTCCAACTCACGCTCCAATGTCTTGCGGCGCTTAGAGGCGGTCTTTTCCTCCTGAATCATTCGCTTGGTCTTCTGGTCGAGCCATGAAGAGTAGTTGCCCTTCCATGGAATACCCTCGCCACGGTCCAGCTCCAGAATCCACTCGCTCACGTCATCAAGGAAATAGCGGTCGTGGGTTACGGCGATGACGGTTCCCTCATACTGCTGCAGGTGCTGCTCCAACCAGTCGATGCTCTCAGCATCCAGGTGGTTGGTAGGCTCATCGAGCAGGAGCACATCCGGTTTCTGCAAGAGCAGGCGGCAGAGAGCCACACGGCGGCGCTCACCACCAGAGAGGTTGGTTACCGGCCAATCGCCAGGAGGACAGTGGAGAGCATCCATCGCACGCTCCAGTTTGGAGTCGATGTTCCAGGCATCGGTAGCATCAATGATGTCCTGCACCTCAGCCTGTCGCTGCATCAGCTTGTCCATTTTATCTGGGTCTCCATAGTATTCCTCGAGACCAAACTTATTGTTGATGTCCTCGTACTCAGCGAGTGCATCATAAATCTTCTGCACACCCTCCATCACGTTCTCCTTCACGGTCTTGTTTTCATCGAGCGGAGGGTCCTGTGGCAAGTAGCCCACAGAGTAACCTGGGCTCCATACCACCTCGCCTTGTGTAGGCTGTTCCAATCCAGCGATGATTTTCATCAAGGTAGATTTACCTGCACCGTTCAGACCGATGATGCCTATTTTTGCTCCGTAGAAGAACGATAGGTAGATGTTCTTCAGAATCTGTTTCTGGTTTTGTGGGATAATCTTAGATACGCCCACCATTGAGAAGATGATCTTCTTGTCGTCAACTGTTGCCATATAATAATAAAAAAAATGTGTTATGCCAATCGGATGCTCATCGGGCTCACGGTGATGAGTCGCTTCTTGTAGAGATCTCCGATGGCACGCTTAAATACTTTCTTGCTTACGTGGAATCGCTCGTAGATATCGTCTGCCTCGCTCTTGTCGCCCAGATTGCATTCCCCGTCATTGTCGAGCAGGTACTGGTAGAGGGTTTCAGCGAAATCGGCAGTCTGTTCCATGCCGGTCTTCTGCAGGGTGACGTCTATCTTGCCATCTGGGCGTACTCGTCCGATGTAGCCCTTTAGTTTGTCGCCTGTATGGATATACTGGAATATCTGGCTCTTGTAGAGCAGACCGGAGTACTGGTTATCGATGATGACCTTGAATCCGAGGTCGGTTTTCTGCCAGATGAGCAGATCCACTTCCTCTCCGTGCTTGTAGTGAGGATGGTCTTCCTTCAGGTATCTTTCCACCTTGGCTGAGGCTACGATGCGGTAACTCTCCTCATCGATATGGATATGAACGATGTAGGAATTGCCCAATACCATGCGCTTCTTCTGTTCACGGAATGGGCAGAAGATGTCCTTCATCAGTCCCCAACCGAGGAAAGCACCATATTCGTTGACCCATTTCACTTCGAGATAGGCGAAGTCGCCCACTTTGGCAAGAGGGGTTTCGGTGGTGGCGATGATACGCTCTTCCTGGTCGAGATAGATGAAAACGTCAATCTCGTCGCCAATGGAAAGTCCCTCCGGTACGTAGCGGGTAGGAAGGAGGATTTCTCCCTCATCGCCTCCGTCGAGGTACATGCCGAAATCTACTTTCTTTACAACTCTGAGGCGGTTGTAATCACCGAGCTTTATCTTGTTTGCCATGTTTTCTTGTTAACTTCTTTTCTTGGATTCTTATTCCTTCTTGTGAATTCTGATCTTCTTTCTACGAATGCGAATTCTATGATCTTAGATTACATCCTCCTGTTCACTCTTTTTCTGGACAATATTTTCCTGGACTTTTTCTTCCTGAATGTCCTTTGCAGGAGTCTCGGCTTCAGCAGAATTAGCCTCTACGGTTTTCTCGATCATTCCGTCTTTCAGGTGAATGGTGCGGTCGGTGATGGCAGCAAGTCCCTCATCGTGGGTTACGATAACGAAGGTCTGTCCGAACTTGTCACGCAGCTCGAAGAACAGTTGGTGCAGTTCTGCCTTGTTTTTGGTATCGAGGCTTCCTGATGGTTCATCGGCCAGGATGACGGCAGGATTGTTGATCAATGCCCTGGCCACAGCCACACGCTGTTTCTCGCCACCGGAGAGTTCGGCAGGCTTGTGGTTGGCTCTATCGCTCAGCCCCATGAACGCCAGCAGTTCCTCAGCGCGTTCCTTCGCCTGTTTGCGACTCTTGCCGGCAATGAAGGCAGGAATCATGATGTTCTCCAGTGCGGTGAACTCAGGCAGGAGCTGGTGAAACTGGAACACGAAGCCCAGATGCTGGTTGCGGAAATCGCTCAGTTTCTTGGTGGAGAGCCTGCTCACATCAATGCCATCGATGATGATATTTCCTGCGTCAGGCTTATCGAGGGTTCCGATGATCTGGAGCAGCGTGGTTTTGCCGGCTCCACTGGGACCGACAATGCTTACCACCTCGCCCTTGTCGATGTGCAGGTCGATGCCCTTAAGTACCTGCAGCGAGCCGAAGCTTTTGGTTATGCCTTTGATATCTATCATTTTTCTTTTCTTTTCGTTTGTATCAGTAGGCAAAGTTAAGCAAAATAATTGGAAATGCCTAATAGTTGAAGACAAAATAACTAAGTTTTTCTTAAAAATGTTTGGAATGTAGGGTTTCGGGAGAAATGTTTACATTATTTAGTGCGGAAAATGTGCTCATTTCGGATAAAAGTAGTAACTTTGCATTTAAATAGTTTCTGATTTTGATATTTTTCAAATATGATTTGATATTTTACCAGATATGATAGATAGACCGACGATAGAAAGAATTATGGATTCCACCAAGATAGAAGAGGTGGTAGGAGAGTTCGTGACCCTTAAGAAACGAGGGGTCAACTACATCGGCTTGTGCCCTTTCCATAACGACTCCCATCCGTCTTTCTCCGTATCACCGACCCGTGGCATCTGTCATTGTTTCACCTGTGGCAAGGGTGGTAATGCCATCAACTTCCTCATGGAACTGGAACAGATGACCTATCCCGATGCCTTGCGCTGGCTTGCCAAGAAATATCATATCGAAATCAAGGAACGCGAACTGACCAACGAGGAAAAGCAGCGGGAGAGCGAAAGGGAATCTATGTTCATCGTCAACGAGTGGGCTGCCAAGTATTTCCAGGATATCCTTCAGAATGATGTGGACGGTCGTGCCATCGGTATGCAGTATTTCAGAAGCCGCGGTTTCAGAGATGACATCATCCGAAAATTCCAGCTCGGCTTTTCGCTCAACAGTCGTACTGCTCTCGGCGAGGCGGCTGTGAAACAGGGTTATAATCCGAAGTATCTGGTCAAGACGGGTGTGCTCATCGCCTCTGATAATGAACCGGGAAAGTTTTTCGACCGATTCTCAGGCCGTGCCATCTTCCCATGGTTTAGTGTGAGTGGCAAGGTGGTGGCTTTCGGTGGACGTGTGCTCGATAGCCGTACCAAGGGTGTGAGCCAGAAATATGTCAACTCGCCCGACAGTGAGATTTATCACAAGGAACGTGAACTCTACGGACTTTTCCAGGCGAAGAAGGCGATTGCCAAGGAAGACTGCGTATTTATGGTGGAGGGCTATACTGACGTGATTTCCATGCACCAGTGTGGCATTGAAAACGTGGTGGCCAATTCGGGTACGGCACTCAGTATCTATCAGATCCGACTCTTGCATCGCTTTACCAATAATATCGTATTGCTCTATGATGGTGACAAGGCGGGTGTGCATGCTGCCCTGAGAGGAACCGACATGCTGCTGGAGGAGGAGATGAACGTCAAGGTACTTTTCCTGCCTGACGGTAACGACCCTGACAGTTTTGCACGCAATCATACTGCCGAACAGTTCAGACAATATATTGCAGACCATCAGACAGACTTTATCCAGTTTAAGACCGACGTGATGCTCAAAGGCGTTACCGATCCCGTGAAGCGAAGTGAGGCCATCAATTCCATCGTGGAGAGCATCTCGAAGATCAAGAATCAGATTACCCGAGCGTCTTATATCACCGACTGTTCTCATCGTCTGGGAGTCAACGAGGCGGTTATCATCAATGCCCTCAATTCCTTTATCCGCAACGGAATGAGCGAGCAGGTGAAGGAGGAACGCCGGGCTGCAGGACTCAGAGATGCCGGCTATCCGGTGAAGCAGCAGGCATTGCGACAGGCGGCTGTCACTCCGCTCGACAAACTGATGGGGGTGGAAGACCTGCTCATCAAACTGGTAATCCATCATGGCGATGAAATCATCAAGGTGCAGGATGCTGACGGCAATGATGTGGAACTGCCAGCCGCTCAGTATATCTATCTGGACATGGAGGGCGATGACTTCAAGTTCCACCATTCCATCTACAATCAGATCATGGCTGAGGCTATGGAACATATTGAGGAGGAAGGATTCAGATGTGAAACCTATTTTGCTTCTCATCCCAATCCGGAAATCAGTAGGATAGCCGGTATTCCGACGGGTGAGCAGGAGATAACGACGGCAAGTCTGCAGATGAAGATGAACGAGGAGAAACTGCGCCAGCAGATATTCAAGGACATGCTTTCCTTCCGTACCCACTATATTGCGCAGCGTATTATCGAGGTGCAGCAGGAGTTCAAGCAGAATCCTGGCAACAGGGAACTTCTGGAGGAATTCGTGAAACTGAAGAAGATGAACATGCTCGTGGCGTCACAGTCGAATAATGTCTTCAACTAAAATATAATATAAGGAGGTAAGAATATGCTGTATATCCATTGGTTTCTGCTGGTAGTATATCTGGCGATAACAATAAGTGGAATCGTGGCTGTTCTCATGGACAACAAGCAACCGGAGAAAGCCATGGCATGGATTCTTGTGCTCTGTTTCATGCCGGTAGTCGGCATCATTTTCTATCTTTTCTTCGGCAAGAATACCCGTAAGGAAAAGGTCATCAGCAAGCGCAGTATGGACTTGCTCACCAAGCGCAGCATGCTCGAATTTGCCGAGCAGGAAGACCTGCATATTCCTCGCCGCAACAGACCGCTGATGAAACTGTTTACCAACCAGAACTGGGCGCTCCCTTTCAAGGATAATGAGGTGGATATTCTCATGGACGGCTATGAGTTTGCATTCTCACTCCTGAATGCCATCGGACAGGCAAAGGACCATATTCATCTGGATACTTATATCATCGAAGACGATGCTTTAGGAAATCTGGTGGCTGATGCGCTGATAGACAAGGTGCGTGAGGGCGTGGAGGTACGACTGATATACGACGATGTGGGGTGCTGGAAGGTGAAAAACCGCTTCTTCGAAAGGATGATTAAGGCAGGAGTGCGTGTACAGGCTTTCATGCCAGTTAGGTTTCCTGCCTTTACGGGTAAGGTGAACTATCGCAACCATCGCAAACTCTGTGTCATCGATGGAAAGGTGGGATTTATCGGGGGCATGAATATTGCCATGAGATATGTGAAGGGAACGGCCAAGCAGGCTTGGCGAGATACGCATCTCCGTATCCGTGGCGGTGCTGTCTATGCCATCCAGCGAGCATTCCTTGTGGACTGGTATTTCGTATGTCGGGAGCTCATCAACGACCGCCGCTATTATCCGTCTGTAGATAAGAGTATTTCCAATAATTGTCTTACGCAGATTGTGACGAGCAGCCCTGTTTCACCTTGGCCTGACATCATGCAGGGCTATGTACGCATCATCCTGCAGGCCCACAGGTATGTGTATATGGAGAGTCCTTATTTCTTGCCTACTGAACCCGTGCTCTTTGCCATGCGAACCGCAGCTTTGGCGGGAGTAGATGTCAGACTCATGGTGCCTCGCCGGGGCGATGCTAAACTGGTGGAATGGGCTTCGCGTTCTTATCTGATGGAGGTGATAGAGGCAGGTGTGAAAGTTTATCTTTATGAGGATGGATTCAACCATAGCAAACTCCTGGTAAGCGATGATAATCTGAGTTCCTGCGGCAGTACCAATATCGATTTCCGCAGTTTTGAGAATAATTTCGAGGCAAATGCTTTCTTCTTTGGTGAGGGGATGGCTTTGCGTATCAAGCGGATATTCCTGGCAGATCAGGAACGCTCCATGCTGGTAGATGATGTGGCTTATTTCATCAAGCGCCCGTTCTTCCAGCGATTGTTTGAATCGCTTGTGAGACTGCTCTCGCCATTGCTGTAGAACGATTTCTTGATGATGTGTCGTAGAGTAATATTTGCTGAAGATGTCGTATAACGATTTTTTTGATTTAGAAACTTAAAACTATAGAATATGGATGCAACTTATATGGAATTGACTATTCGTCTTACGCTGGCGCTCTTGTTGGGTGGAGCTATAGGTATCGAACGTGAATATCGTGCCAAGGAAGCTGGTTTCCGTACTCATTTCCTTGTAGCTTTGGGTAGTGCTCTTTTCTGTCTCGTGTCCCAGTTTGGCTTTGGAGTAGATCTAAAGGATTCCTCCCGAGTGGCAGCGCAGGTAGTTTCGGGCATCGGATTTTTAGGTGCCGGTACGATTATCTTTCAGAAGAATGTGGTGCGCGGTTTGACTACGGCTGCTGGTCTTTGGGTCACGGCAGCCATCGGCTTAGCTTGCGGTACGGGCATGTATTTGGCAGCGGTGCTTACCACGGCTATGGTGTTGTTAGGACTGGAGGTGCTGAACTATTGGATTCCTCAGTTGGGATTATCCACCATTGAGTTGTCCTTTTCAGCTCCATCCCGTGAGAGTGTGAAGGAATTTATCACGCGCATCAAGCAGGACGGGATGGAAGTACATTCTTATGAGTTGAAGGAACGTCGCTTGTCGAAGGAAGAATTTCTGGAAGCAAGCATAGAAATCAGAGCGAAACGCGACTTTCATACATTGGAGATACTGGATTATATGAATGATTTTTCGGATGTCACGATTTCTACGATTAAGTAGAACATGGTGTGTCAATAAGTCCACTCTGTATGCTTGAAAAGGTCCCACAGATATCATAGATTTGGCTTGAGATCTCAAAAAAATCTGTGTAATCTGTGGAACTATGTGTTTTAGGCGTTCCGTTTTATTAAAAAAATCTTGCCAGATAATCGTAGTGTTCGCCTTCAGCAATCAGTTCGCCATGTAATCCACAACTCTCTGCGATGGATTTGAGCAGCGGGAAATCAACATAGAGCCAGTCGAAGGAGTCTCCCTTTACGTCTTTGTAAACCATCTGATAATCCACTTCGCCATAGTAGGCTGCATTGAGATTGATGTCGAAACTTCCGTCCTCGTTCTCGTAGATGTATTTGATGTCAGAAGAATCGATGAGAATCTGTCCGCCTTTGTTGAGCAAAGCCTTGAGACGGTTGAAGAGGGCAGGGAGGTTTTCTATTTTCCCGGCAATTCCAGTACCGTTCATCAGGAGAAGGATGGTATCGAACCCAGTTTCCAGATGTTCATCGAAAAGATTGATGCATTCCGCATCCATCACTCCTCTCAGTTCCATCGCTTCGCAGCTCAGAGGAGAAATATCAATGGCTTTTACCTCCAAGCCCTTCTCCTGTAAGGCGAGCGTATGGCAGCCGCTGCCAGCTCCTATATCCAGTACACGCCCTTTTGTGAGTTGCAAGGCCTTTTGCTCCAGCATCGGCATCTCCTCAACTTTTCTGAAGAGATGTTTCACCGGCATTTCGTCCTCTTCGAACATAGAAGAGAGCACACGTAATCTTCCTACTCTTTCCGATTTCTGATAATCAAGGATAGCGGCACCCATCGGGTCTTTGTCTTTTGATAATATCTTTATATTCATTTATTTTGCAATTTTTGAGTGCAAAATTAATGCTTTTTCATTGAATATGCAAGTGTTAGGGAGATTATCTGCTGCTTCTTAATATTTCTCCTACCTTTTGCTTTTCGCTTTCAAAATTGAATTGCTGATAGATGATAATGGCATTCTGCAAATCTACTATGCGGGGAGCCATCATGCTGAGGACTTTCATCTTGCTGTCGTCAAAAGAGAAAATCTTCATGATGCGAACGACCTGAGTACAGGAATAATAGCATCCGAGACTTGCTACTTCTATCAAGTCGAACTTGGTGTCATCAAAGCTTGCATTCTTCACCTTATTATATAGTTTGGAGAAGGAAGCATCATCGAGACTATAGCTGTAATCCATTCTGCCATCTGGATCACATCTTCCATTGTAGATGGGTGGGGTAGGGTGTTGTGGCTGCTGTACATTCGATGTTTGGCTGTTTGGTTCTATGATTCTTGTATCGTACTGCACAACCTTACCGTTTCTGTCGAAGAAGACCGTGATGTACTTGGAATCTCCAAACAGAGTGTTGTTTTTGGCGTATTCCCATTTGTCTCCATAGATATTGAAACTGGTGAGTTTCGGCTCTCCCAAGATGGAAATCACTTCTTGTTTGGTCATTCCCCGCTCTACGTTTCTCTTTCCTTTAGCCGATGCTGACATACATACGGCAAACATCAATATCGTTGTGGCAATCAGTGCCATCAGTTCATTTCTTTTCATAATCGTTACTGTTTTTGAGGGTTCCTAATCATTTACTGAAACATTCTTGTTGTTTTGTTTCGCTTGCAAAAGTATGCTTTTCTTGTGAGATGGTGTGGAATAAATCCCTAAACTTGAAAGGAAAATCCCTATCGTGTGGGATTCATACACTTGGGAGTTGCTAAATCCTTCGGGGATGCCATGTTTCTTCAGAATTTGCGGGTTTCAACATAAAATAATAAATCAGAAAAGTCCATGAGCAGGAGTGAATGCTCATGGACTTTATTCCTTAAATGAATGGTATCATGTAAAAAGGAAGCAACAATGTGTTGCCGTCTTTTTGTAAATCCTTGGTGTAAATCAAATAGCGTTGCGCAACAATCTTCGAGTATTTCTCGTAGAAGTTATCAAGTAAGACATGGGTTTTGTAGCCAGAAGATTTTACTTCAATTGGACACAGTTTGGTGCCGTTCGAGATAAGGAAGTCAATTTCGTAGTAATGCTTTTCGTCTTTTTTCCATGTGTGGTAAAAAAGTCTGTTTCCAGAGGCGGTAAGCATTTGTGCTGCAAGATTCTCATATACGTATCCTAAGTTAGCTGCAAGTTTGTCACTTAGCAGCTTAGAATAGATAATATTTTCAGTGAAAGATTTGTCCCAGAAAGCTAAGGTTACAAACAAACCAGTATCTGCAACAAACATCTTGAATTTTTCGAAATTGGTGCTCAGTGGCATTCCTACATTGGGGTCATCAACGTGGTAAGCCATATTGGTAATCTTGCTATCTTCCAATGTCTTGAGAAGTTCCAGCATTTTCTCCTCATTTGTTTCTCCTATTATTGATGATGGAACATAACGTGAAGCGTTACGCGAAAGGGCTGCTGGTATGGATAGAAACATTTTAGATGCACGTCCAGAGGTGTCTATCTTTAGCAAATCATCTTCATAGAGCTTAATGATTTTACGTTTAGTCTCATCTACCTTGCTCAGATTATTGGTTTCAATATAGGTGTTGATGGCTTGTGGCATACCTCCAACCAACATATAGAGGCGTAAGTTTCTTATTGCTTCTCGATGAGCTGCTCCCAAAGGGAGTTTCTTCTCCCAGAACTTGGCGAGAATGTTGATGGATGTTTGGTCACCTATAGCCCATCTGAATTCCTCGTAATCCAAAGGGTGCATTTCTATTCTGTCTTCTTCGCTTGGAATGGTAATGTCTTTGGTGTTCTTTTTCACGCTAATCAGTGAACCTGTCTCAATATAGTCGTAACGACCATCTTGTACAAGGTATTTGATGGCTTGGCGAGCAAGTGGGCATTGCTGCACTTCATCGAAAACAATGACTGAATTTCGGTCAACCAGTTCTACGTGATAAGTTTGCTGTAATTTGAGGAATAGCAAGTCCATGTCCATCAAGTCGTCAAAAAGATCTTTTACTTCTTTTCTTGCTTTATTGAAGTCGATGATGATACATGATTGATATTCCTTTCGAGCAAATTCTTCCACGACTGTTGATTTCCCTACACGTCGAGCTCCTTCTATCAAAAGTGCTGTTTTCCCTTGATTCTCTTCTTTCCATTTGAGAATCTTATCGTATATTTTGCGTCTGAATATTCTTTGTATCATATTATTTTTTCTTTATTCTGCTGCAAAGATACGGAAAATATCTGAAAATGAACAAGATAAGTGAAGAAAATCCGATTCCCCCGAAATCTTTTATGGCGAAATATCCGATTCCCCCGAAATTTGGTGATTGATAAAAAGCACTAATTCGAAAATATTTTCTTTTTTATTTGTAGATTTGTTTTTTTTTGTTTATCTTTACCACCGAATAGCTAAATGGATTAGAAGATGGTGTTTTCCTTTACCTATTTATATAATAAGAAAAAGAAATGAAGACTGCAAAGGAATTATTTGACGAACTGAATAGCTGGGATGAGAACAGGCGGATAGAAGCCAAATCTGCATCGGCTGTTGGTAAGAGTATGATGGAGACAGTTTGTGCTTTTGCCAATGAGCCTGGACTGCGTGGTGGCTATCTTCTCCTTGGCGCCAAGCGTATAGGGATGACAGAAGACGGCAAACCAGTCTATGAGCCTGAGAATATAGAGAATACTGACAAGATTCAATCGGATTTTGTCGCTATGTGCAATTCTATGTTCAATGTCCGTATTCGCCCGATTATTAATGTGGAAGAATATTTGGGTAAGACTGTTATTGTTGTCAAAATCGAAGAGTTACCTGAGAGTCAGAAACCAGCGTATTTTGCCAAGCGTGGTTTGCCTGAGGGGGCGTTTCGTCGTATAGGTCCTTCTGATGAAAAATGCTCAGAAGAGGATATGTATCTTTTCTATCAATCTGCTGATACCTATGATAGTTGTATTGTAGATGATGCTGACCTTGATGATATTGATGAGAATGCACTCAATTTCTATCGTAAACTTCGCAAGGAAGTGAATCCGGATGCAGAAGAGCTGACGCTGAATGATGTCGATTTACTGAGGGCATTAGGAGCTATTAAGAAGAATAAGCAAGGTGGATATGATTTGACTTATACGGGGCTCTTGGTTTTTGGAAAACAAATGTCGCTTCGTCGTTTGGTTCCTTCTTTCAGAGTTGATTATATTAGAATATCTGGTAACCAGTGGTTAGCTGATGGTGATAATCGTTTTGAGCAAACCATTGATATGCGCGGACCATTAATCCTCATGGTGAACAAGGCATGTAGTGCTGTGATGGATGACCTGCCAAAAGGCTTTGAACTGAAGAAAGATTCCATGCAGGCATCTACACCAGCGATTCTTCCCAATAAGGTATTACGTGAGGCGATAGTCAATTCGTATATTCATCGTTCTAATCGAGTGAATCAGCCGATTCAGATTATCCGCTATTCCAATCGTATCGAGATTCACAATCCAGGCTATTCTCTTAAACCTCAGGATGATTGGGGAGAGCCAGGCTCTATGCTTCGCAATCCAAGAATCAGTGAGATTTTCCATGATACGAATCTTGCTGAGACTAAGGGTACTGGTATTGGTGCGATGCGCAGATTGATGAAGGAGGCAGGCTTGATGCCGCCGACTTTTGAGTCGAACCATGAAGCGAATAAGTTTACGGCAAGACTTCTGCTCCATCATTTCCTCAGCAAGGAGAATATGGAGTGGTTGGCTCAATATGCCGAGTTTGGCTTGGTGAATGAGCAGAAATTGGCTCTTGTCTTTGTTAGAGAGGTAGGGGCGATTGATAATGCTACGTATCGCCAGCTGGATTCTTCGATTACTCATGCCCGTGCACGTCTGGAGATTCATAAGCTCTGCGATCTTGGATTCCTAGAGAAGAAAGGGCAGGGTCGTAACACTTATTATATAAGAACCTCCAAGGTGGTATCCTTAGAAGAAAGGTTACGACCTCAAGGCGAAAGTTTACTACCTCAGCATGGTACATTGGGAGAAAAGATACCACCTCAAGGCGAAAGGTTACTACCTCAGCATGGTACATTAGGCGAAAGGTTACGACCTCAGGACGAAAGGTTACTACCTCAGCATGGTACATTAGGCGAAAGGTTACGACCTCAAGGCGAAAAGATACCACCTCAGCATGGTACATTAGGCGAAAGGTACCAAGGTGAAGATGAAAGGTACCAAGGTAAGCTTGGTACCTTTGAAGAGGAATGTATGTTAAAACCTCGTGAAGAGTTGGTACGAGAACTTCCTAATGAATTGCAAGAAAGAGTCAATAACATCGGTAGTCGAGCTTCTCGTGAGACAGTATGTCAACTCATAATAGATTTATGTGCTTTTAAGCCATACAGTTATGAGGAACTAGCTTCTGTCTTGCAACGGTCGCCTAAGGCATTAAAGGATAAATATCTGAAGCCTTTACGATTAGCAAACAAGCTTTTCTATTGGATTCCTGAGATGATTAATCATCCACTGCAAAAGTATGTTGCTGATCCTTTGATGGCGAGAAGTAATACAAAGAAAAAATAAAGAAAGTCCGTGGGTATTTGTTTCCCCATGGACTTTTTGGCTCTTATTGGTACTGATGTTGGTTATTTTTGTATAAAATATCAAATATGCGTTAAAAAAACAATTAGTTTGGTAGCATAATCTATAATGTTTATATTTGTCACCGAATGGTTTAGTAATAGTGCTAACCATAATTTTAAAGTAGATAAGGCTATGACTAAAGTTAATGCCGTGTTTCGTGTTTGTGGAGGGTGTGCAAATAAAATTAATGATGTAAGTCTTCAGGAAGGGGCTTTTCGATGTCCTCTTGTTGCTCATATCATAGGTACTGATATTGTTCGGTACGATACTGATGCTACTGATTGTGTTAGAGAAGGGCGTTATCGTTGTTTAGGCAATGGTAATGCTGATGTTAAACTTAATAAAAATTAAATTATGTATAATAGAAAAATAATTAAGCAAGTGTGGGAAAAAGCTATTCCACAATCGAATTGTAATTCTTGCCAAGTTCGTAAGGATACATGTGGAGCTTGGATTGTTTATGATGATTATGGAAATCGGGATAGTGAGTATGGTTGGGAAATAGATCATATTGTTCCAGTTTCTAAAGGTGGAACAGATGATATAGGTAATCTTCAACCCTTACATTGGGATAATAATGTAGCTAAAGGTGATGGTTCTATCGTTTGTAAAGTAACCGCTGAGGGGAATCGTAATAAAATTGTTTCTTATTGGGATTTATTATTAGAATAATTGACGATGTCCATAAAAATGGCTCAGGGGAGAGTTTTTGCCCTGAGCCCTAAAATTCCTACTTATTTGTCTACGACGTCTTGGTTTAAATTGTTGTAGTGTTTTATAACAGAGAATAAGTAGAATAGCCAGTTAGCGGTACTCTCTTTTTCTGCAAATTTCCTCTTTTCCCATTAAATATCAAATATATTGAGATCTTTCTTTAGGTATTTTTTATAACATTTTACTTTGTAAAATACATTTGAGGCTTCTTTTATGTTTGTCAATATATTTTTAATTATATACCAACATTCTTCTTCAAATAGCTTATCTTTAATCTCAACATAATATTGCATAATAGCAGAGAATGTACCTTTTTGATTATGAATCTCGAATTTAATATCATTAAAGAAATTTTCCTTTTCTTCTTCGCTTGCAGTGTTTATCCATTTGTGATACTTTTGTTTTAGTGTTTCCCAAATATCCCAATTTGTGACTCTTGCTTCAATTACTTTATTTTCATCATATACTCCTTTGTCATCATAACAATCAGTAACTTCTTCAAACATAATGCCTGAGAAGAAATTTTCCAGTTTATTATTTTCTATCCATTCCCAATATGAACCATAATTCTCTGTTTCTGTACAATCGATAATCCATTCTTGGTAAGAGTGGTAATCCCATTTGATCAAAAAGTCTGATAAATCAGAATAATTTGGAATATCATAAGAAAGGTGGTAAGCCCAAAATAACTTGTCTCTATCTTTTGTATTTTTTTTACACCATTTCCTTACAAATTTAACATCTGATTGAAAACTCTCAGTATTCCATTTATTTTCATTAAAAAAGTAATCTTCTTCCTCTTCATCATCATTTTCTTCTTGGTTATAATCCTCAGAATAATCGAGTCGTTTAATTTCATCTTGATGTTTGTCAAAAACATCAAATAAATGTTCTAAATATTCTTCTTCATCAGAATATCCGTCGTCTAGCATTGAATCATGAAAACTCATATGTGTTAATTTTATTTAGTTAATAAAAAACGTATACAAAATCATAGGATACAGTACTGTATCCTATGATTTATTAGAAATGGAGTAGCAAAGAAACTTTTTGTGGTAATTTTGCATGTTATAGCTGAGCTATTTTTTGCTCAGCCATTTCTCCACATATAGAGTTTATGCCTTGAAGCTCTCCAAATCTTCTGCCTTGAAGTTCTGGATGTATGCTGAATGGCCGAGAACTTCCTCCTCTGCCATGCGAACATATACATTTGCACTCTTGGCAAACAGCTCTGGTGCCTTGGTTGCATCGTCGAGGATGAGGAGAGACATTACGATGTCGCCTGTCATGTTGTAGAGACGGCGAGCCAGGAAGTCGTGAACTGCCTGATCGTTAGCTTCCTTCACCTTGTTGATGGCAGCCTCGTAAAGATCTACGAGCTTAGCCACGCGCTCCTTTAATGCCTTCAAATCATCAGAAACCTCGCTCTCCAACATCTCCTTGATGATGCTGAGATAAGTGCCGTTGGTGATGTAGCGGATAGCTGCAACTACCTGCAACTGGGTTGTTCCCTCATAGATAGAGAAGATGCGGGCATCACGGAACAGGCGCTGGCACTTGTACTCCATGATGAAACCAGAACCACCGTGGATGCTGATGGCATCGTATGCATTCTGGTTGGCATACTCAGAGTTCATACCCTTAGCCAATGGAGTGAATGCATCGGCAAGGCGAGTGTATTTCTTCATCTCCTGACGCTCCTCTGGAGTGAGCTTGGTGTCGCGGGCGATGTCTTCCAAAGCCTTGTAGATATCTACGTAGCGAGCGCAGCAGTAGAGGAGTGAACGACCTGCATCCAACTTAGCCTTCATTCTTGAAAGCATGTCATATACAGCAGGGAAGTTGATGATCTTCTCTCCAAACTGAGCACGCTCCTTGGCATAAGCCAGGCCCTCGTTGTAAGCCTCCTGCTCAACACCTACACTCTGAGCTGCAATACCCAGACGGGCACCGTTCATCAAAGCCATCACGTACTTAATCAATCCGAGACGGGTGTTACCGCAAAGTTCTGCCTTGGCATTCTTGTAAACCAACTCGCAGGTAGGAGAACCGTGAATACCCAACTTGTGCTCGATGTGACGAACAGTTACGCCACCATCACGCTTGTCGTAGATGAACATAGAAAGGCCACGACCATCCTTGGTTCCTTCTTCAGAACGAGCCAGAACCAAGTGGATGTCTGAGTCACCATTGGTGATGAAACGCTTCACACCATTCAGACGCCATGTGCCGTCCTCATCCTGTGTAGCCTTCAACATCACGCGCTGCAAGTCAGAACCTGCATCAGGCTCTGTCAAGTCCATACTCATGGTCTCGCCAGCGCAGATGCGAGGAATGTACTTTTGGCGTTGCTCCTCAGAACCGAACTCATAGAGTGTATCGATACAGCTCTGGAGAGACCAGATGTTCTGGAAACCTGCATCAGCAGCTGCGATAATCTCAGAAGCCATAGAGAAGATGGCGTTAGGCAGGTTCAAACCGCCATAACGACGAGGCATTGACAAGCCCCAGAGGCCAGCCTTGCGGGTAGCATCGAGGTTCTCGAATGTCTTGCTGGCATAAATCATGCGACCGTTTTCCAAGTGTGGACCTTCGAGGTCAACATCCTCAGAGTTTGGTTCGATGATGTTAGCAGCTACATCGCCAGTAATATCCAGCAATCGCTTGTAGTTCTCGATAGCATCCTCGTAGTTTACTGGAGCATCTTCAAACTGGTCTTTTTCTACATAATTTCTTTCCTTCAAGTCCACAACACGCTTCATGAGCGGATGATTCAAGTGGAACTCTATTTCAGGATGGTCTGTATAATAATTAGCCATTTTTACTTTTCTTATTTAAATAAAATATGTAATGCGCTACGAAGTTTTATGAAATAGGCTTCAAAGGCAACTGAAGCCTGTTTCAAATGCTATCGAAGCTTGTTTCATTTGCCTGTGAAGCTTACTTTGAATTCTGCTTGTAGTACTTGATGAGCTTAGGAACTACATCCTCAACATTACCATTGATAACGTAGTCGGCAATCTTGTTGATTGGAGCATCTGGGTCGTTGTTCACAGAGATGATGATGCCTGAATCCTGCATACCGGCGATGTGCTGGATCTGACCAGAGATTCCGCAAGCAATATAAACCTTTGGATGAACAGTAACACCTGTCTGACCAATCTGACGGTCGTGATCTACCCAACCTGCATCTACGGCAGCACGGGAAGCACCAACCTCACCATGCAAGAGATGAGCCAACTCGAAGAGCTGGTCGAAACCTTCCTTACTTCCTACGCCATAACCACCAGCTACAACGATGGCAGAACCCTTCAGGTTGTGCTTGGCAGCCTCTACGTGGTGGTCGAGTACCTTCACTACGAAGTCCTCAGCAGGAACATACTTGCTTACCTTTGGGTAAACCACTTCCTTCTTGCACTCACCCTCGTAGATGCTCTTCTGCATCACGCCAGAGCGGACAGTAGCCATCTGTGGACGATGATCAGGATTGACGATAGTAGCCACGATGTTTCCACCGAAAGCAGGACGGATCTGATAGAGCAGACCCTCATAGTGCTTGCCGCTCTTCTTGTCGTCGTAATCACCAATCTCAAGTTCTGTACAGTCGGCAGTCAGACCACTGGTGAGGGAAGAAGAAACACGAGGACCGAGGTCGCGACCGATAACGGTAGCACCCATCAGTGCAATCTGAGGTTTCTCCTCCTTGAAGAGGTTGACGAGAATGTCTGTATGAGGAGCTGAAGTGTATGGGAATAAACCCTCAGCATCGAAAACAAATAATTTATCTACACCATAAGGGAGAATCTGATCCTCTACCTGACCCTTGATGCCAGTACCAGCCACGATGGCATGGAGCTCCACACCCTGTTGGTTAGCGAGCTTACGACCCTTGGTGAGCAATTCCTGAGATACTTCGGCAACGGTTGTGCCTTCTACCTCGCAATATACAAATACGTTGTTCATTGTCTTTTCTAATTTTTGGGGAGTTAAAGGAGTTATCGCTCCTTGCGGTCGCTGAGGAGTTAAGACAACAGTTTTGTTGCTTGAGCCAAAGAGAATGACATATAGCCCTAAAGCTGTTGTCTTAACTCCTTAACTCCTTAACTCCTTTTACTCCTCTTAAAATACTATCCGATAATACTTTCGTTCAACAATTCCTTCATCAAGCTGTCGATGTCCTCATCGCTGCTGGTCAAGGTCTTGCTTTCCTTAGCCTGGAACACGATGTTCTTTACAGCCTTCACCTTGGTAGGTGAACCGCTCAAACCGCACTGTGCAGGGTCGCCGTCAACATCGGCCACGCTCCACTGGTTCAGAGTCAGGTAAGGGCGCTCCTCATAGAGATTAGCCCAAGGCTCATCACCCTTGCGCTCCATAGGGCAAGTAGCGTATTTATATTTCATTACGAGCTTCACATTGCATGGGCGACATGGAGCTGCACTACCATTCACGGTAATAACCAATGGCAATGGAGCTTCTACTGTCTCTACACCACCATCAATGAGGCGGCGGATAGTAGCCTTGCCATCTTCTACCTTCAGAATCTCCTCTGCATAGGTAACCTGGTTCAATCCCAACTTCTGAGCCACCTGTGGACCTACCTGAGCTGTATCACCATCGATAGCCTGGCGACCACCAATCACGATGTCAACGTCACCAATCTTCTGGATACCAGTAGCAAGGGCATAGGATGTAGCCAATGTGTCAGCACCGGCAAAGAGACGGTCGGTAAGCAACCAACCCGTATCTGCACCACGATAAAGACCCTGACGGATGATTTCGCCAGCACGTGGAGGCCCCATTGTCAAAATACCAACTGTAGAACCAGGATTCTGCTCCTTCAAACGAAGAGCCTGCTCCAATGCGTTCAAATCCTCAGGATTGAAGATTGCAGGAAGGGCTGCACGATTTACGGTGCCTTCGGCAGTCATCGCGTCCTTACCCACATTTCTTGTGTCAGGTACTTGCTTGGCAAGTACTACGATTTTTAAACTCATATTAATAAATGGTTATTGTTATAATATTCTAAGTTTGTTAGTGTTCGGTACTCAAGTTGTCCGTTTTCGAGTTCGCTTTTCGGACTGTCCAATGTCAATTTGGGACAAAACACAGCCGCAAAAGTACCATTTTTTTATCTTTTACCAAAATATTTCGTTATAAAAATGCACAATTTTGCTTTCTTTGTGCGCAAAATAGAATATTTGTGCATGTTTTTCTTGGAGTTATGGAAGAAATATTGTAGTTTTGTAGGCGAATGAGAAGGGGTGTTTTTCTTCTTATACGTCTCATATATAAGAAACTACAGCAAAACAATAAAAGGAATCAACAATATATGAAAAAGGTTTTTGTAAGTGGTTGTTATGATCTGTTGCACAGTGGTCATGTTGAGTTCTTCCGCCAGGCTTCACAGTTTGGTGAACTCTATGTGGGTATTGGGTCTGATCAGACCATCCTCGGTTATAAGCATCATAAGACGTTCTATCCGGAACAGGAACGCCTTTTTATGGTGAAGTCTATCCGATATGTAAAGGATGCTTTCATCAATCAGGGTGACGGCATCATGGACTTTATTCCTACGGTAGATATGGTGAAGCCGGATGTCTTTGTTGTCAATGCGGATGGTGGAAGTGAAACCAAGCGCAAGTTCTGCGAGGAGCGTGGTATTGAGTATGTAGAACTGCAGCGTACGCCTGCTGAGGGATTGACAGCCCGTTCCAGTACTGATATCAAGGATTCTACCTGTCAGCTTCCTACTCGTCTTGACCTGGCGGGTACCTGGATTGATCAGCCTTACGTAAGCTGCTATGCACCAGGATGGGCTATCACCATGTCGCTGGTGCCAACTTTCGAAGTGCGTGAGCGTTGTGGACTCTCTACTTCTACCCGCAATATGATCAAGAAAATCTGGCCGATGAAGTTGCCAGACATGAATCCTGAGATTCTTGCCAAACTCGTTTTCTGTTTTGAAAATGATCCTGAGCGTAGTGATGGCATCATCAGCGGTGCGCAGGATTCTATCGGTATCTGTATGCCGGGACTGGTCAGACATTATTACAATAACCGTTTCTGGCCGGAGAAATTTGAAACTTGCAGCGATGAGGCGGTGCTAACTTGGTTGGAGAGTCATATCTGTATGATTCCGATGGATCCGCGCCGCCCAGGTTGTTCGGTGGTGGAAGGTAAGGATATTACAGAGGTGAAGGTGAAGGCTCTTGCCAAGGCAGCTGATGACTGTTGGAATGCGATTCTTTCCAGGGATTTTCCTGCATTTGCAGCAGCATTCAAGGCTTCGTTTGATGCACAGGTAGCCATGTTCCCTGCCATGATTCAAGGTTGTGTGCAGGGCTTTATCGACCAGTATTCTGTTTTGCCGGAAGTGCATGCTTGGAAGATGCCTGGCGCGGGTGGCGGAGGCTATCTCGTACTCGTGGTCGATGATGTGAAGGAGTTTGCAGGAAAGCATCCTGAGGCTATTGCATTAACAATTAGAAGAAAATAGGAAATTGGTACGATGAGTAAATTGGTAGATAAGAAATATCTTTTTCCCTTTGCCCTTGTGGCATCCTTGTTCTTCTTCTGGGGATTTGCCCATAGCATCCTTGATATTCTTAACAAGCATTTTCAGGATGCGCTTGTTATCTCTAAGTGGCGCTCGGCTTTGGTGCAGGCGATGGTGTATGGCGGCTATTTCATCATGGCGCTTCCTGCCGGTTGTATTATCCGTAAATGGGGCTATAAGGTAGGAGTCATCACGGGTCTGATACTCTATGGTATAGGTGCTTTGCTCTTTATTCCGGGTGAACGTCTGATGTCTTTTGAGTTTTTCCTGATGTGTCTTTTTATCATCGGTTGTGGACTGACTTGTCTGGAAACAGCTGCGAATCCCTATGTCACTGTGTTGGGTGATGCAAAATCGGCTCCTTCTCGCCTCAATCTTGCCCAATCGCTCAATGGATTCGGATGGATTGTCGGTCCTTTGGTAGGAGGATTGGTCGTGTTCAGCGGTGAGGATGGCAATAGTGGTTCTGTAGCTTTGCCGTATGCGGTGATAGGTGTGATCGTTCTGATTGTGGCATTTGTCTTCAGTCGAATCCAACTGCCTGAAATTGTTGACGCTCAGGTGGAATCTGGGGATGATAAAAAGGCTTCGGCGTGTTGCAAGGAGGCTTCAGAGGGAAATATGGAGATTTCAGAGAGAAATACTGAGTTTGCAGAGAGAAATTCAGAGTTTTCTGAGAGTCCTATATATAATAAGGTGGAAAATGGTCTGATGGGGGAGAATAAGAGGGATTGTCATTGCGAAGTTTCGCTTTGGCAGTCTTCCGTCTTCGTATTCGGCCTGATAGCTTTGTTTTTTTATGTAGCCTGTCAGACGGGCATCAACAGTTTCTTTATCAATTATGTGACGGAGAAGGTTCCTTCGATTTCTTCTCGTGTGGCAGCATTGATCTTGTCTTTTGGAGGCATGGGCTTGTTCTTCGTGGGAAGATTGTCGGGTAGCTGGTTGATGAATCGTATGGCTGCGGCAAAGGTGCTGCTGTATTGTGCTATTGGCGGTATTGTCTGTATGATATTTGTGATAGTCGGTTCGGGTGTTCCTGCTCTGGTGGCTTTGATTCTCACCTATCTCTGCGAGGCTACGATGTTTCCTACTATATTTGCCTTGTCCCTCAAAGGTCTCAGTGTCAGCAACACCAAACGCGGTTCATCTTATCTCATTATGAGTATTGTAGGCGGTGCGATTGCTCCGTTGTTGATGGGCATGATAGGAGAAAATAATATGGCGATAGGCTTCTTTGTTCCGCTTGTCTGCTTTATCGTAGTGGCTGCTTTTGCGGTAAAAGTTATCCGAAAATAGTGGGTCTTTTGCAAGAAAAGATAGCTTTTCAAATCAGAGAGGACTCTGTAAATTGATAAAAGGACTAAAGACGTTCAAGATAAAAATCGGTCAAGATAAAAGAAAAGACAGGAAAGTTTAACCGGAACGGATAAATTTTCCTGCCTTTTTCTTTGTTTATTTTCACCCATCCACAAGTTCCTGCTATGCTCTTCAAGCGGTCCCTCGGGGATCACGTGATGGGGAACCGATGAACATGAGATGAGCAACCGTTGCTCACGAGGTGGGCAATGAGTGCCCAAACTAAGGGTCGCAATTTGGGCAATACAAAATGACTTTTCCTGATTTCTCTGACTTCTTACTCTTCTTGTTCGTGTAGTACAAAAATCAGTTTTATTCAAAGCTTTTGAGTCGGGCGATGTATTTGCCTAAGATGTCGAACTCGATATTTACGACAGTTCCTACTTCAATGGTGCAGAAGTTGGTGTTTTCACGAGTGTAAGGGATGATGGCTACAGTGAAGGTGTTGTCTGTAGGTTCGCAAACGGTGAGCGATACGCCATTGACCGTTACGCTGCCTTTGTCAACAGTGAAATATCCCTTGCGTGCCATTTCCTTATTGAGTTCATATTCGAAGGTGAAATAGGTGGAACCATCTGCATCTTTTGTGGCGATACATTTAGCGGTTTCGTCCACGTGTCCCTGTACAATATGTCCATCCAGTCGCCCGTTCATAATCATCGAACGCTCCACGTTCACCTTGTCTCCCACTTTGAGGATTCCTAAGTTGCTGCGGTCGAGCGTTTCCTTCATAGCCGTAACCGTATAAGTTCCGTCTTTGATTTCCACTACGGTAAGACAAACTCCATTGTGAGCTATGCTCTGGTCGATGCTGAGTTCATCCACAAAAGAACAAGACAAAGTAAAGTCTATATTCTCCTGATCATGCTTGATAGCCACAACGGTGGCCATTTCTTCTACGATTCCACTAAACATATATTCTATTTTTATTTGGTTTCATTATTATTTAGAATGCAAAGATATTGCATTAGCTAGAAACAGCCAAATTATTTAAGTTCTTTTGATAAAATAAGCAAGATATATTTGTTTAATTGCCATGTTTTTTATATTTTTGCACATTATAATATATGCACATGATAAATGTGATATACATGTCTTTCCAAAACTCCACCGAATATGAAGAATAATGAAACCCAAATGTCGCAAAACAATGACTTCGATGGTCTTTTAGCCCATATTCAGCAAACGCAAGATGTATTGCAGAACAATGCTCGCTTAGTGATTAATCGCCACGTCACAGCCAAGGCTTGGTTGACGGGCTATTATATTGTGGAGTATGAGCAGAAGGGAGCTGATAGAGCTAAGTATGGTGAACAACTTTTGAAGAAGTTGGCAGAGAAGTTGAAAGACAAGAAGACTTTCAGCTATAGAAGTCTAAATATTTATCGAAAGTTTTATTTGACCTATCCTGCGTTGAATGACCAAATAAAGCATTTTGTTTTGTCTTTGCCGTCAATTGTGCAGACAGTGTCTGCACAATTCCAACTGTCTGTTAGTCAGAATGTAGGAAAAATGCAGACGGCGTCTGCCAAATTGCCAATAGCGACGTTGGTTGATAAAGAAATACAGACAAAGCCTGAATTGTTATTCAATAAAATGTCCTTTTCGCATCTGTCGCTATTGCTTTCTATTACTGACCCTCTGGAGCGTGCTTTCTACGAGACGATGGCAATTCGTGGCACTTGGAGTATCAACTCAATGTGCCTTCAAAGGAACGAATGACAGAGTTCTTGCGTACGGAAAATGAGGGACTATATAATAAGGTATAGGAGCAGCAAAATTAGATAACACAGTTTAGGTAACAATAAAAACATTTGAAAACAATGGAAATCAAGGAAGGATATATGCCCTTCATGGGCTATCAAACATATTATCGCATCGTAGGTAAAACAGAGGAGGGCAAGAGCCCTATCATCCTCTTGCATGGTGGACCAGGCAGTACCCACAACTATTTCGAGCTATTGGATAGGGTAGCGGAATCAGGTAGAGCTGTCATCATGTACGACCAGTTGGGGTGTGGCAACTCATTTGTGGAGGGACATCCCGAACTCTGGACTCCTGAGACTTGGCTCAACGAACTCTGTGTGCTCATCGACTATCTCCACATCGACCATTTTCATCTCTTGGGACAGTCGTGGGGTGGCATGCTCGCCATCATCTATCTGATAGAGAAGCAAGCAAAGGGCGTGAAGTCAGCCATCCTCAGCAGCACTCTTTCGAGCAGCAAGCTTTGGGCAAGTGAGCAACATCGCATGATTAAGTTTATGTCGGAGGAAGACCAGCGTGCCATCGCTGAGGCTGAGGCGAAGGATGACTTTTCGAGCGAGGCGTATGCCAAGGCGAATGAACACTTCATGCTCCTGCATTGTGCCGGTGAGGTGACGGAGGATAGTCCAGAGTGTCTTCGCCGGAAGAAGCGTGCTGGTGCTGAGGCTTATCTCTATGGTTGGGGACCAAATGAATACACTCCTACTGGTACGCTCCGTGATTATGATTACACCGACTGTCTGGGCGAAATCCAAGTGCCTTGCTTGGTGATGAGTGGCACCAACGACCTCTGTACTCCATTGGTAGCAAAGACACTTTATGATGGTATCCAAGATTCCAAGTGGCATCTCTTCGTAGGAGCCCGACACATGCCATTTGCCGAGCAAAACGATGAATATTGCAAGGTGTTGGAAGAATGGATGGAGGAGAAAGAGGGAAAGTGATTTGGCACTTTCCCTTTTATTTCATGATTCCATTGTCAGTATCAGAGAGGTTGACTCTCTTTTTGTCCAATTGATTGGATAAAATAAGCATAAAACCGTCCAATTGATTGGATGAAATCAATGGAAAAAGTGCTGACAGTGGTGCTAAAAGTGCTTTAAAAAACGACTTTTGGCACCACTATCGGCACTTTTATAGAGAAACTATTCTCGGCTTCTGCCGCATCGATTACACTACTTCCTGTTATTCCCCAGTTGTTGGCTGGTTCTGTACCTCGCAATAGTTGACGAGTCAATTTAATCTCCAGATTCAATACCTTGGCTCTTACTTCGTTTGCACTTTTATTTGTGAATCATTTGTTTATGGTGAAAGGAGAATGGAGAAAGCTGCCTTTGTTACTTTAGAAAATAGATAGGCGCATGGAGAGTTCCTTCCTTCACCATGATACCCTTCTCGCAGAAATGGTTGAGCCACTTCTGAGCCATGTATGGAGTCAAGCCGAAGTGGATGCGCATGATGCGAGTGGTGATGTAACGATTCTTTTGAAGATACTCCTTGATTTCCTCCAATATCTTTTCTTCGGAGTATTTTGTAGATTGGTTGGAATAACGAGAGCGTACAAAGTGGACGTTGCGCTGTACTTCCTCCATTAGCTTACCTTCTGGTCGGAAGTTGATGCCGGTGATGCGTACTTCTTTGCCCGTAATCTTCTTGTCTGGATTCTCCTCTGGCATCTCTAGGCTAGCCGACATGGAGAAGTAGCCTATCTCTGGGATATAAAAGCGGCGTCCCATGGAGAATTCTTCCACCAAAAGGTCATGAAGCTCTGCCAACACCGCAGCCACATCTCCCTTGGTGAGTGAGCAGCGGCTCTGGATTTTCTCTTGCAGTTGCTTCTCGGTCATAGGTTCATGCTGCACGATACGAACGTATTGGCGCTTTTCTCCTGTGCCCTGGGCATTGTTGAGCATGTAAATGTCGTATTTCAGTTCCATATTTCTAGTTGTTTGATGGTTCGTTGTTTTCTATATTCTTTGTCTTCTATGAAAGATGATGCAAATATATATAATAATGTGATAACTTGTATCTTTTGGTGTAAACTATTAGGTTTATTTAAACATTGGTATATGTCATGTGATTATACGGCATTTGTCATCCGACCGTATGATAAGTGTCGTATAATCACATGACAAATGTCACGCAATCGTTATAATTGCTTCCTTGCATCGTTATAATTGCTTCCTTGCATCATATAAGTTGTGGCATTGTTATCATCCATCTCACTCTTGCCAATTCTCAAGGCGAGGTGTGTGATGAGGCTGAGGCTATCTATTACACCTTCGGACCTGAGAAGGCGCAGGAAATGGGGTTAAGTGGATGCAAGGTAGAAGGTGAATAAAAGGCGTTTTTTCAAGAAGCTCTCATTCAGAATGAGTGTTTTTTGCTCAGAATTACTCATTCTGAATGAGTAAAAATGATAGAAATTACTCATTCAGAATGAATAAAAATGAAGATTTATTTGGTTGTTTACTTAAAAAATCGTATTTTTGCAGACGATTAAATGTTTGAACATGAAAGAGTTATTGAAGAAAATTATATTTGAGCAGCAGGAATACTGCAAGAATATAGCACAAGATACGGTTCCGAGAACTATTGAGGAAGAGTGGCTTACCACAACGGAGATACTAATTATTACTGGTATAAGACGTTGTGGAAAGTCTGTTTTGCTCCAGCAAATGCGTAACAAGTTGCCGGAGCAGGACTTCTTTTTCAATTTTGATGATGAGCGACTGGTCAACTTTACTGTGGCAGATTTCCAAACATTACAAGAATGTTTCTTCGAACTCTTTGGTGAGCAGCATACCTATTATTTTGATGAGATACAGAATGTGAATGGCTGGGAGACCTTTGTGCGCCGTCTCTACAACGAAGGCAATAAGGTGATTGTAACTGGATCAAATGCCCGGATGCTGAGTAGGGAGCTTGGCACTCATCTCACGGGGCGTTATATCGCAGTGGAGATTTTCCCTTTTTCCTTTCAAGAATACTTGCAGTTGGCAAAGGTGCAGCTGGAAGCCAAGGACTTTTATCTAACCAGCAAGCGTGCCATTCTATTGGGGCATTTCAAGGAGTATTTGGAGAAAGGTGGATTTCCTAAGTATCTCCAGTCGTCATCTACTCGTTACCTCTCGTCACTCTACGATAGCATCATCTTCCGTGATGTGATGGCTCGTAATGGATTGACCAATGATAAGGAGATGCAGGAACTCATCTTTTATCTCGCCAGCAATGCCACGAAGCGCATTACCTATACCTCACTGGGTAAGATAGTGGGCATTCGTCATTCCGAAACCGTCAAAAACTATTTGGAGTACATCGAGCAAACCTATATGATATTCCAGCTCATGAAGTATTCGCCATCGGTAAAGGTGCAGATGCTGAACCCTAAGAAGATTTACTTCATCGACAATGCCATCGTGAGTCGCATTGGATTCAATGCCACCGACAATATGGGAGTGAAGTTGGAAAACATCGTGTTCATCGAGTTGAAACGCCGCGGATATGATGTTTTTTATCATGCAGATAAGAAAGAATGTGACTTTGTGGTGAGGGAGGGTATGAAAATCAAGGAGGCTTATCAAGTAACGATAGCTATGAATGATGAGAAAACTCGCAAGCGAGAAATCGAGGGGCTGATGGAAGCCATGAATGCTTATGGCTTGGCTGAGGGATATATTCTTACGATGGAGGAGAAGGAAGAACTTGAGATAGATGGCAAGCAGGTTCATGTTCTTCCTACGTGGGAATGGATGTTGAGAGAAGTGAAATAAAAAAAAGTGATTTATGGAAACATTTCATGATGTGATATCTGGCAATCAACTGGTATTGGTTGATTTCCTTGCCACATGGTGCCAACCTTGCAAGATGATGCACCCTGTGTTGGAAGACTTGAAGAAGACGGTGGGCGACAAGCTTCGCATCATCAAGGTAGATGTAGATGCTCACAATGATGTGGCGGCACAGTATGGCATTCGCTCAGTGCCAACCTTGATGCTCTTCCGCAATGGCGAGGTGCTGTATCGGGAGAGTGGTGCGATGTCGAAGGCTGACTTGATGGCATTGCTCGATCCTTTTATTTAATTTTTTCATTTTCTTAGTAAGCTTTGCTGATTTATCCGAAATTTATTGTAAATTTCGGATATACTCAGACTAAAGGGCGTTCGTATAATTATAGCAAAGGATTAAAAAGTAGACCAACAAATGGTAAAAAAACAAATAATAGAATTGTTAAACCTACTTGGGTTTCGCCAAGATGGTAATATATATACAAAAAAATATAAGACAGCTCTGCATCCCTTACAGGTTGATGTAGAGAAAGAGCTTATATATTATGATAATAGCGGTATTACGGTTAATCGTACTAACACTTCCAATTTTAGCGAAGATGAAAACCTTGTGGTATTAGAATGTGTTGACCGTCTTTTGTCTAAAGGTTACCAAGCTAATCATATAGAGTTGGAGCCTCATTGGAAATTAGGGCATGGTACAAAAGGTGGATATGCCGACATTTGGGTTCGTACATACACTGATAATGTTTTTGATGGTAATGATGACGATAAGAATTCTTTGCTTATCATCGAATGCAAAACAAGCGGCGCTAAGTTTGGCGAAGCATGGAATGATACATTGGATGATGGTGCTCAGTTGTTTTCTTATTTCCAGCAAGAGCCTGCTACAAAATTCTTGTGCCTTTATACGTCTGACATTGTTGATGGAAAAGTCCTGCCTGAATATAAATTGATCAATGTGCAAGACAACCAGGATTTGTTGGAATCAGATAAGAATGCACGGAGCTATCAGAATAAGAACGACAAGCAGCGTTATCGTGTTTGGAGAGATACTTATTGTTGCGACTATGATACAAAGGGCTTGTTTGAGGATGATATTAGACCATACGAGATTGGCAAGAACAAATATACAATTGCAGATTTGACCGAGGTGAATAATGAGGAGATTCAGAAGAAGTATCATGAGTTTGCTCTTATTTTGCGTCAGCATAATGTGAGTGGTCGTGAAAATGCATTCGATAAGTTGGTCAATTTGTTCTTGGCAAAAGTCGTGGATGAAACCAATAACCCTGAAGATTTGCATTTCTATTGGAAAGGTACTGCGTATGATGATGATTTCCAGTTGCAGGACCGTTTGCAGAGATTGTATCGGGATGGCATGGAACTTTTTTTGAGTGAAAAGGTTACTTATATAGAAAATAGCAAGATAGATTTGGCCTTTAGAAGATTTAAGAACGACCCTGATGCAACAAAGAAAACCATCATGGAGTATTTTCGTGCCTTAAAGTTCTTCTCGGATAATGATTTCTCGTTTATCAGTGTGCATAATGAGAAGCTCTTCCGTCAGAATGCTGTGGTGCTTAGGAAGATGGTGAAAATGCTTCAAGACATTCGTTTGAAAACCGATCAGGTAAACCAAAATCAATTTTTGGGTGACTTGTTTGAGGGATTCTTGAACAGGGGTATCAAGCAGAGTGAGGGACAGTTCTTCACTCCGATGCCTATTGTTCGTTTCCTTGTTTCTTCTTTGCCGTTGGAACATATTGTACGAGATAATGAAACTATACCATGGGCAATAGATTATGCCTGTGGTGCTGGACATTTCTTGACGGAGTATGCTGTGAGAATTAAAGAGTTCGTAGAGAAGTATCGCAAGGATATTCCTCTTAAAGAATATTACTCTCGAATTACGGGTATTGAAAAAGAATATCGTTTGTCGAAAGTGTCTAAGGTTTCTGCATTTATGTATGGGCAAGATGACATTAAGATAGTCTATGCTGATGCTTTGGTTAAACATGCTGATGTAAAGGATGGACAATACGAGGTCTTGGTAGCTAATCCACCATATTCTGTTTCAGGCTTTTTGGATACCTTGACAGAGGAGCAACGCAAATGCTATACTTTATATAACGATGACTTGAATACGGATAAATGCAATGCTATTGAAGCATTCTTTATAGAGCGTGCTGCGCAACTGTTGAAAAGTGGTGGCGTGGCAGGAATCATCTTGCCAGTGTCTGTATTGAATAGAAATGGAATCCATGCTCATGCTCGTGAGATTATCTTGAAGTGTTTCGACATTGTGGCTTTGGCAGAGTTTGGAAGTGGAACCTTTGGGCAAACAGGAACAAATACTGTTACCATGTTCTTGCGTCGTAAGGAAACAAATACGCCAGATGCCGAACACTATAAAAATAGGGTGAATAGTTGGTTTGCTCAGCGTGATGAAACCAATGCGGTTTACCAAGATGAACATTTGTTGGAACTTTATTGCAATCATTGTGGTTATCAATTAGAGAACTATAAAACATTTGTTGGTGGAAAGATTGATGATGGTTTCTTGAATACAGAGACCGTTCAGGCTTACTATGCTTCTTTCTTTGGCAATCAGCGTAATGCCATGAAGGATGTTTGTGATGAGGCTAAGACTATCAGAAATAAATATCTTTCTCGTGCCAATACAAGAACATACAAGCAATTGCCTTTGGTGGAGCAAAACCAAATCAAGGAAAAGGCTTTCTTGAATTTTGTTACAGCCATAGAAAAAGAGAAAGTATATTACTTTGTCTTGGCTCATGCTGTGTCTCAACCTGTGCTGTTGATCAAGTCTCCAACTTCTACATCAGATGTCAAGAAGTTCTTGGGGTATGGTTGGAGTGACAGTAAAGGCAATGAGGGTATTCAGTATCTGAATGTCGGTAAGGCAAAGTCAAGCGATGACGAAGATGGAGAGGACGATGATACCATGAGTCAAATTCGCGGTATTGATGGTGTGCAGACTCCTCTGTTTAATCCTGCCAATCTTTTTGACGATGATAAGATTAATACTTTGATTCGCAAAAACTTTATGGAAGAAGAAGTCGTTATACCAAAGAACTTGGAGACTTATGTAACAAAAGGGCGTTTGGTGGATATGTTGGACTTCACAAGAACAGCTTTTACTAAAGAGTTCAAGACTTCTTTGAGAAAGAAGCAAATTGAATATCGATGGAATTCTTCTCTTATGGAGGATATTTTGTTGCCTATTAAGGGCTCAATATCTAAAATTGCGAATGAACAATTATTGGAGGAAGGACAATGGCCTGTATTGACGCAAGAAACAGATAAGATCATATCTGGATATACAAATCAAGACAATCCAATAACTGATGTTCCTTTAATTCTATTTGGGGATCATAGCTGTACTTTAAAGTATGTAGATTTTCCGTTTTTTAGAGGCGCTGATGGCACTCAGTTGATCAAAACTTCAGAAGAAAAAGGTTGCTTGAATAAATATTTGTATTATTTCTTATCTTCTATAGAAATAGAAAATAGTGGGAAATATGAACGTCATTTTAAATATGTAAAGAAGCTAAGAGTTCCTTTGCCACCAATGGATGTGCAGAAGAAAATTGTGGAAGAGTGTGAGAAGATTGATGCACAAGTTGAGCGCAATAATGCTGTTATTTTGGATGCCATTTCTGAAATTTCAGCAACGATTGATGCTTTAAAAGGTCAACGTCAATCTTTGAAATCATTTATGACATATGGAAAAGGTAGAGTAGATTACGCAGAAATAGCTCCAAATTCATATATCAGTACAGATAATATGTTGCAGAATTGTGAAGGGGTTAAGCCTTATGAGGGTGTTCCTAATGTCGGGACTGTTGTTGCTTATCAGAAAGGTGACATCCTGCTTTCAAACATACGACCATATCTTAAGAAATTATGGATGGCAGATTGTTATGGTGGGTGTTCTCCTGACGTTTTAGTGCTTCATAATGAAAAGGAAGATAGCGTTGATTCGGCTTTTATTTATTATTCTTTACGCCGACAAGAGTTTTTTGACTATATTATGTCTGACATTAAAGGTATGAAAATGCCTCGCGGTAAGAAGGAAACAATCGAAAAGTACGAAATCACTCTTCCTTCTGTGGAAATTCAAAAATAAGTTGTGAAAAAGTTGCAAAAGTTGGATGAGCAAATCAAGGAGGCGAATCAGCAGATAGCTAATGCTTCTTCTGCCAAGCAAGCCATCTTGGACAAATATTTAAAGTAACAAAGCACAATGAATAAAGACGAAATAGGTTATGTTTATATCCTTACCAATCCGAGTTTTCGGGAGGATTGGGTGAAGATAGGAAAAAGTTCACGCCCAGTGGATGTCCGCTCGAAAGAGTTGGACAACACAGCTGTGCCTTTGCCTTTCGAAATCTTTGCCACAATGAAAACGGTGAAGTATAATGAAGTGGAGAAGTTGGTTCATAAAACCATCGACCGTTTGACGGATTTGCGAATCCGTCAGAATCGTGAGTTCTTTAATGTTGCACCTCAAATTGCTTTGGATATATTCAAGGATATAGCCCAGACGATAGATGATGCCGTGGTTACGGAATATGAAGACAATAAGCCAAAAGTATCTTCTCTTGCCTCACAATTACAAAACAAGTCAGAGAAAGAGCACAAAAGACCGCGTTTCAAGTTTAGTATGGTTGGTATCAAAATAGGAGAGATGGTTACTTTTGTTCCAACAGGGGTTGATGTGAAAGTGGCAAGTGACAATACGATAGAGTATGAAGGTCGCATTTATAAGCTATCTCCATTTGTTGGGACTTTTCTTCCATTAGAAAAGCAAAATTCTTCTGGAGCTTACCAAGGTGCAAAGTTCTTTTCATATAAAGGTAAAGTATTGGATGATTTGCGAAAGGAAATGGAAAATAATAATGTCTAATCATAAGTCATACAAGAATATCATTTTTTGACTTAGATAATAACAAAGATGAAACAATGATGAATAATAATATAAAATGTCCAAAGTGCAATTCAGACAATGTGCAGACAGAGGGTGTACTGCATCTTTGCTTGGATTGTGGCTATAAATGGGAGGACGCACCCCAAACTGATTTGGGAGAAATGATCATCTACCAATCTGATGATGGCGTGAAGCTTGATGTGAGATTGGAGAATAAGACGGTTTGGCTAAACCAAGATCAAATCGCCTCCTTGTTTAATAAGAGTAAGTCTACGATAGTAGAACATATATCAAATATTTTTAAAGAGGGAGAACTTGATGAAAAAGTGGTTGTTCGGAAATTCCGAATAACCACCCAGCATGGTGCCATGACAGGAAAAACCCAAAGCAAAGAAGTGAAGTTCTATAACCTTGATGTTATCATATCTGTAGGCTATCGTGTAAAATCTATTCAAGGCACACGTTTCCGTCAATGGGCTACAGAGCGACTGAATGAGTACATCGTAAAAGGGTTTACGATGGACGATGAACGACTCAAAAATCTTGGTGGTGGCAACTATTGGAAAGAGTTGCTCGACCGTATTCGTGATATTCGTTCGTCAGAAAAGGTGCTCTATCGACAAGTTCTGGACATCTATGCCACAAGTGTTGACTATGACCCTCGAACTGATGCCTCAAAGCTTTTCTTTAAAATCGTGCAAAATAAATTGCACTATGCTGCTCATGGGCATACAGCGGCAGAAGTTATCTATGAGCGTGCGGATGCCGACAAACCATTTATGGGCTTGACGACATTTGAGGGTGAACTGCCAGCTATCAAAGACATCAAAATAGCCAAGAACTATCTGAAAGAAAATGAGCTGAAGATACTCAATAATCTTGTTTCTGGTTATTTTGACTTTGCCGAGATTATGGCAATGGAGCATCGTCCAGTCTATATGATGGATTATGTGAAACAACTTGATACTATCCTGCAATCCACAGGGCGACCTTTGTTGAAGGGATCGGGAAGTATCAGCCATGAAGAGGCAATGGACAAAGCTATAGCTGAGTATCGAAAATATCAGGTAAAGGTATTAACTCCAGTAGAGGAGGCTTATCTTGAATCCATCAATGCTTTGGGAAAAATTGCAAAGCGCAAGGGAAGACAATCGGAGGAAAATCATTAATGTAACGTTCTGATGAGAATCATGTAACCTCTTACTTTCCTTAACTTCCCCACATGCGAAAGTTCTGTATAAAATGTTCATCTGACAGGAGAGTCTAATCCCCAGCCTGCTTGAGAAAAAGGCTGGGGATTTCTGATCTTAATCACAGTAAATTCCGGATAAATAGTTATTCAACGTATGTAAACTGGCAGGTTTGTATGCAGCCAGTCTAAATCACCTTGACACTCTTTTTTCCTCCTCTTCCATCAATCACGATTTTCTCGAAGACGATGGCTGGGTCGTTAGGAGTGAGGGTGAGGGTGTGGATGCCATCGGTAGTAGCTGGCAGCTCTAGCTCTATCACCTTGTCCACGATGCGAGTGGCTATCGTTGGATAATAGATATTATAGATGTTCTCCGGCTTCTCGTTCAAATCTTTGTTGAAGTTAACCTCTACAGGAGAAGCGCCATCTAAACTTACACCATAGGTTAAGCCGCCCTTGTTGAGATAATCCAAGGTTGATTTGGTAATCACATGAATGCGAACCTTCTGCTTGCCATTAAATGCCTTGCCATCCGAAGTTTTGCTAACTTGCATCTTAAACTTGTAAGTGATGCTGGCTCCCTTTACACTCTTGGTATACGGCATCAGAGTCATTGCCGATACGCTTTTGCCCATGAATGGAATCTCTGTCCATTTTGCCTCGGCAGCATCCGTCTTGCTGCTATAGTAAGGAGCTTCGATTTCTACCACGCCGTTGTTTTCGCTGATAATCACTCCATCCTTGGAGGTTACCCGGAAGAGCTCCGGACAGGTATCTTTCTCGAAATCATCATTCCAACTCTTATAGCCGATATGCTTCTGGGTCATCATTCCGTTCCACTTGCCGCCAGCCATCTTATGGTTGTAATAGTCGCAGATGAGTGAATCGCGCTTGAAGAGGCGTTCGCATTCATCAGCCCATACATTCGCCTTCGGATTGCCCTGCTTGTAGAGGACATGGTTCTGTGCTTGGGCAAAATACATCTGGTGCAGATTGCTCATCAGCTCGATAGGGAAGAGGATGATCTGGCGATAGGCGTCGTGATAGGATGCCGGCAGACTGTTGTACTGGCGCAGCGCATCGGCTTCGAGCTGGAGATACTGGTTTACCACCTCCTGCCATTCACCATTTTCCAGACTGTAGGTGTTCTTGTTGAGCATCTCTGGGGTGCAGCGGCCGTTGTACTTGCAGATGAGGTTCAGAATGCGGGCAGCTTCATCAGCTTGCGATTCACCAAACTGCTGTGCGCACCAGTCGCGGGTATGACGGGTGATGTTGTTTACATCGTATTTACGTGGATTCCAAGCCATGTCCATAAACTGGCTGATAGGATATTCCATCGGCTTGAGGTCGCCAACATTGAGAATCCAGAGACGGTCGATGCCATTCTCGTAAGCAAGTGTCAACTGCTCCCAAGGATTCTGCACAGGAGTTACATTGAGCATCTTTGAGTTTCTTGGAGCACCTACGTAATCTACGTGATAGTATAAGCCCCAACCGCCTTTGTGTTTGCGTTCCTTGGCATTCGGCACACGGCGCACGTTACCCCAGTTGTCATCGCAGAGCAGGAGGGTTACGTCATCAGGCACCTTCATGCCCTTGTCGTAGTAATCCAATACCTCTTTATATAGTGCCCAAACCTGTGGGGTTTCGCTAGCCTTTCTGCCTGTTACGTCAGCGATAATCTTACGCTGGTCGTTGATGATGTTGGTCATCAGCTTAGTATCAGCCTCTTCACTCATCGCTTCATCGCCGTCGCCGCGCATTCCGATGGTTACAATCTGTTCTGTTCCTTTCATTCGCTCAATGCCTTCACGGAAGAATTTCTGCAGGTTAGCCTTGTTCTTCTGATAGTTCCAAGGTCCCCATCTCTTTCGGTTGCGGGCATATTCCTGATGGTTGCGAGCCATCGGCTCATGATGGGAGGTGCTCATCACTACGCCCATTTCATCTGCCGTCTTCTCGTTCTCCGCATCGTCGGCATAGAAAGCCCAGCCCCACATGGCTGGCCACATCATGTTACCTCTCAGTCGCAGTATCAGTTCGAACACGCGCTGGTAGAACCGGTGGTCGCCATACTCGGTGCCGTAGGTGTTCTTCACCCACGATGTGAGACAAGGTGCCTCGTCGTTGAGGAAGATGCCACGATAGCGTACGGCTGGTTCGCCATCGGTATAGATTCCACGGTTCACGAAGATGGAGTCGTGGTGCTCTACGGGTACGTCTGCCCAGTCGTACCAAGGCGATACGCCCATCTGCTGGGAGAGTTCGTAGATGCCATAGATGGTGCCTCGGCGGTCGCTTCCTGCGATGACGAGCTGATGATCTACGAGGGTGATGATGAATTTCTCGCGCTTGCCCTGGAGTTGTCGGGCATCAATGCGTTTCTGGCGCACCAGCTGGTCGATGGCGGCAGAATGGCCCAGGGTTCCTACCAGGATGCCTGGCTGGGAGTTTTTGCTATGGGTGCTGCCAGACTGGGAGGTGAGGGTAGCCTGACATCCGCTTACCTGACGGAAGTCCTTGATGAGTGCCTGGACGGCATAGCTTACGCCCTTACAGTCGTTGGCATCCATATAGATTTCTACCCGGTTGCCTGGGTTGAGAAGTACATCGCCCTGATGGAAATGAACGAATTGCTGGGCTGCCTGCACGCTGAAAGAAGAGAGCAGGGCAGCGCTTAACATAACTGATTTCTTGATCTTGCTTAGTCTCATAAATAATAATTGCAGTTGTGGGTGCAAAGGTAGGAAAAGTTGTGGGAATATTCTTTGCCGGATGTTACCTTTTCTTTTTTATATGTTTCATTGATGCTTTTCTGGGCCTTTCTCTTAATGAATTATTTAACAAGACTGTTCCCGAGAAAGAGTCAACCGATTACTATATGCCGAGCCTATTCGGACCGGAAGATTTCTAAACGGGACAGCAGTGAAGTAAAATCATTCCGTTATAGTTTAAAAACTTATTAAAATAATTGTGAGTTTCCTTTGTTCTTTCAATGAAAAGCCGTATCTTTGCACCCAAAGTGTAAAGATACACTTAAAAGGATTCAACTGAGACTTAAACATTTACAATCAATCATATAAAACTAACAATAAAATGAAGAAAAAGTTATCAACAATCATGATGTTATTGGCCTCTTTATTGCCGATGAATGCACAAAATCTACAAAAGGGTGATTATGGTTATCTCTATTGTCACATGAGTGATAAGGGGGAATATACTGCTTTTGCCGTTTCTCGTGATGGATACAACTATCAGGATATCAATGAAGGAAAAGCTATTTTCAATTCTAAAGAACATGCTCGTATTGAGGGTGGTACACGTGATGCTTACATAACTCGTACACATGATGGTAAGGGCTATCTGATGGTTACTACCGACATGTGTGTGGCTAAGAGTCATAAATGGGATAATTATGGTATTGATTTGCTCAAAAGTGACGACCTGATTCATTGGACAAGTGTTACTTTCGATTATCGTAAGGGTATGCAGAATTTCTGTGATGCGGCAACTGCTCAGTCTCCTTATAAGGATTGGAGTACTATCAACCGTGTCTGGGCTCCTCAGATATTCTGGGATCCAAATTATGTTTGGGAAAATGGTGAGCGAGGTGGTTACATGATTTATTATTCAATGTTGAATCGCCCGGAGGAAAAGTATGATCGTATGTATTACAGCTATGCTGATAAGAGTTTCACGAAATTGACTACTCCGAGAATTCTCTTTGATTGGGGGTATGCAACTATTGATGCTGATATTAATTTCCTCAAGAGCGATGGACTTTATCACATGCTTATCAAGAAAGAGGGTGGACATCGTGGCATCTTTACCGCTACAAGTAAGTATCTTACTCATAGTTGGGGCGCACCAGTAGAGGATGATTTCGTTAGCTTCGAGGGAAACAAAATGTGTGAAGGCAGCAGTGCATTCCAGTTGATTGGCGATGATACATGGCGCGTGGCTTATATTCAGTATAGCGACCATCCTAAGCATTATCGTATTTGCAAGGCCGATAAATATCTCCGTAATTTCTCTGATCCGGTGGATATTAAGGGTGTAACTGCTCCTCAGCATGGTAGTTTTATGAGATTGACCAAGAAAGAATACAAGCGACTCTTGGCATGGGATAAAAAACTGAGAGGAGAAAATAATAAGTAATCCGGAATATTAGCCATACAGGCTTTCTATAACTTACCCACATAGAGTAATGTATATCATTCATATTGATAAATTGATATGCAGACCTATGTGGGTAATATATTTATGAATATCTTTAATTCTGTATACGTGTGCCTGTATATGTGCATATCTATGTGTATGTATGCCCGCACGCTCGTGTGTGAGTGCGCATGTATATTATAATGAGTTTCCTTTCAGTTTTAATACTAAATTGTAACCAAATGTTAAAATCATACTGTTTTTAAAACTTTTTTCTTGAAATATTTGGTGGAATGGAAAATAGTTAGTACTTTTGCACTCGCTTTTGAGAAATCAAGCATTCCTCTTAGCAACGAAGAAAGAGTTCTTTGAAAGATTTTACATAAACAGACAAGTAGTACAAGAAG
>OLZJ01000133.1_pt1 | contig 47803 bp, 39 predicted proteins | sample 1673951 | NCBI WGS metagenome assembly OLZJ01 (sample SAMEA103958135, study PRJEB25191) | human gut metagenome
CGCTTCGCTTGCCCTGGGCTATGTGCTCCATTGGGCTTTCAGCCCGCCCTTGTTATATGCGAGACTTCGATAAATAACAGGCTGCAGGCCTTAGGGGCTATGATATAATTGCTTTCACGAGAAAATAACTATACTTGACTATCAATAATGTATAAGAAGACTAAGATTGTTGCGACGATTTCGGACATGCGCTGCGACGTGGGCATGATTCAGCGCCTGTATGACGCTGGTATGAATGTGGTGCGCCTTAACACAGCGCATCAGGACGCTGTGGGCATGAAACGGGTGATTGATAATGTGCGCGAGGTGTCAAGCCACTTGGCTATTCTTGTTGACACTAAGGGCCCGGAGGTGCGTACCACGGTGACTGATCAGCCTATTGACTATCATAAGGGTGATATTGTGACGATTGTGGGACGACCTGAACAACGTACTACGCGCGACGTGATAGCTGTGAGCTACCCTGGTTTTGTGGACGACTTGAACGTGGGGGCTCAGATACTGATTGACGATGGCGACCTGGGGCTGCGCGTGGACCATAAGGAGGACGGACAGCTGATTTGCCACGTGGAGAATGATGCAACGCTTGGCTCGCGCAAGAGCGTGAATGTGCCGGGTGTGCGCATTAACTTGCCTGCGCTGACTGAGAAGGATAAGCGTAACATTGAATTTGCCATTGACTATGACGTGGCGTTTATTGCCCACAGCTTTGTGCGCTCGAAGGAGGACGTGAAGGAGGTGCGCGACATACTGGACGCTCACGACAGTGACATTCGTATCATTGCGAAGATTGAGAACCAGGAGGGCGTGGACAACATTGACGAGATACTTGAGGCTGCTGACGGCATTATGGTGGCTCGCGGTGACTTGGGCATTGAGGTGCCGCAGGAGTTTATTCCGGGTATTCAGCGCCGCTTGGTGGATAAGGCTATCAGGGCGCACAAGCCTGTGATTGTGGCTACGCAGATGCTGCAGAGCATGATTCATAACCCGCGCCCTACGCGTACGGAGGTGACGGACATTGCAAATGCGGTGTACTCGCGTGCTGACGCGCTGATGCTGTCGGGCGAGACGGCTTACGGCGACTACCCCGAGGAGGCTGTGAAGACGATGGCTACTGTGGCCTGGCAGGCTGAGAGGGATACGTTTAAGGAGTTTGGCGATGTGGATATTCCACTGTCGAAGGACCCTGATGTGACGGAGTTTTTCTCGAAGGAGGCTGTGATGGCTACTAAGCGCATGAAGTTGCGTGCTATCATTATGGACTCGTACACGGGTCGCACGGCACGCTATGTAAGCTCGTTCCGTGGCGAGAGCACGATTTTGGCTATTTGCTATAAGGCTAAGACGGTGCGCCACCTGGCGCTGCAGTATGGTGTGTATGCTATTTATATGCCTATGAAGAGTTATGGCCATGAGTTTTTGCTGGCGGCGCTGCGCAAGTTGCTGTCGGACAATATGCTGAAACCTGAGGACCGCATTTGCTACCTTGGCTCGCAACGCAAGGAGCAGAGTACGTCGTTTATGGAAATGAATATTGTGAAGAACCTCTTCAGAAATGAGGGGGAGGACGCGCTGCCTAACTGATAAGCTTTAGCTCTGAACGCAAGCATAAAGCGCAAGCTTAAAGCGCAAGCTTAAATGAGGGCGACGCGTCCCGCGTCGGGAAAAATTGTGCACGTCAGTTATGATGATTGGCACGTACCGACGCGGGACGCGTCGCCCCCATTTGGGTTTGCGCTTTGTGCTGGCGATTTGTGCTGGCGCTTTGTGCTGGTGATTTGCTTGCGCTTTGTGCTGGCGATTTGCTTGAAATGTCCCGACACGAGACGCATCACCCCCTGCCCTGCTCACAAAAGTTACTTTTTAACCTCATAACCTTATAACCTCATAACCCAATCCCTCATAACCTTATAACCTCATAACCTCCCCCTCCCATGACTATTGACGATTACATACTCTCACACACTACTGCGCCCGATGATTACTTGAAACGGTTGTACCGGGCTACTAACTTGCACTTGCTGCGGCCGCGCATGGCGTCGGGCCACTTGCAAGGGCAGCTGCTGCGCATGATGATGCAGATGCTGCGGCCTCGCACGGTGGTGGAGATTGGCACTTACTCGGGATACTCGGCGCTGGCTATGGCTTCGGGCATGGAGGCTGACGGACGGGTGGTGACGTTTGAGGTGAATGACGAGCAGGAGTGTTTTACGCGTCCGTGGCTCGAGGGGGCGCCTTACCCTGCGCGGGTTGAAATGGTGGTGGGTGATGTGTTTGAGTTGCTGCCGCCAATGGGGCTGGATATTGATGTGGCGTTTGTTGATGCTAACAAGCGTGAGTATGTGGCGTATTATGAACTGCTGATGCCGATGATGCACAGTGGGTCGGTGATGCTGGCGGATAATACGCTGTGGGACGGGCATGTGGTGGACGCAGCGTATGATAATGATGCGCAGACGGCGGCTATCAAGGAGTTTAACGACCATGTGGCGGCTGACGAGCGGGTGGAACAGCTTATTTTGCCTGAACGTGACGGGCTGTCGGTGATTAGGGTGAGGTGAGCGAGATGATGACAAAGCCACGCTACGAACTTACTCAGGACTTTCACCCGTTAGACAATGCTCATACCGAGCGTACAACCCAAAGCGCCGCGCAAGCCATAAGTGGTTTGCGCGGCGCATTATTTTTTATTCGGTCAAAGACTAATGATTAGTCTTCGTCAGCAGCAGACCAACTATCGCTGCTCCAACCCTTGTCGTTTGAGAATACCTCGTTGGTTTCTTTATCTGCACTAACCTCAAAAGAATTTGAGACAGAGAGCAATGCTTCCTCAGCAAAGAGGTTCACGGCTTGTGCCTGAGGCTTAATATATGTCTTTTTCATTGTGAGAATGTCTTTTATGTGTTGAAGTTATAAATTACTTAATGAACTTCTTACCGTTCTGGATGTATACGCCACCCTTCACAGGAGCTATAACGCGACGACCGCTAAGGTCATATACAGGAGCGTTAGCACCATTCTCGCCGAGAACTACAGTGTTTACACCTGTAACGCTGCCACCAAAGTTCATTACGATAGCACCAAGAGCGCTTGCGTTGAGGTATGCCTTGTTAGCAGGGATTGAAGCAACAGTAGCGCTGGGCTTGAAGAAACCTACTTCAGAAGCGTTATCTTTGTTCTTACCAAATACGAGGTAGCTAGCACGATTTGCATCGTTAACAGTAACCTTTGTGTTTGTACCTACCAAGTCATTTGAAGCGATATTCGCAGTAGCTTTGCCAATAGTGAGTGTAGCCTTATTACCAGTACCTACGAGTACAACACCTTGGTTTGCAGGAACACTTTCCACCTTAGTCATGTCAAGTTGGTCCTTAGTAGCGTTCAAAGCACCAGTGTAAGCTTCAGCACCTTCTACACTGCTAACAGCGAAGGGGAGATATGCAGTAGCGTATGATTTGCCTTCAACAGTCTTCATGTCAACTTCGATGTCTGTAGCAGGAACTACGTACCAATGTGAAGCAGGAGCACCTTCACTGGCTTCCCAACCTACTGCATTACCACCATTTACATGGAGATAGTGGTAATCCTTTTCATTGTCGGTTGATATTTCTTGGATCTTTGTGATATAGTTTCCTTCCGGGAGTACAACAGAGTAAGTACCCTTGCTTCCTTCATTACCGAGCGCAATATTCGTACTTTTTCCAACAGTTCCCAAATACATGCCTTCTATCATCAAGTTATACTTGCCTTCCTCGCCAGTGCTCTTGAAGTATACAACAGAACCAACAGCTTTGTCTTTAGCCTCTTGTGTGTTCATGATGTTATTTCCTTCAACGATATGCAAGAAATTATGATCCTTACGGTTTACAAGACGATAGTAGCCTTCTTTGAATGTTACTTTGCTTGCTTCAGAAGTTTCAATAGCTTTGTTAATTGTTACAAGTGTGTTGATTTCTTCTTCGGTAGGATTAGCATTGTTCTTTACTGCATTGTATGCATCTTTCAAAGCTGTGCGGTTGCCTGCAGTTTCCAAATATACTTTACCACCAATAGCACCTTCAGGAACATAAACCCAATCGCTAGCATAGTTCAAGGGGAAACTTGCGGGAGTGAAAATTGTGCAAGTAGAACCCTGGTCGGGCAGACTATAGCCGTACACGCCAGGCTTATTGCTTCCTTCAGGCTCTTGATAGTTAAGGTAGTATGAGCCATTTGATATACAGAAGCCGTTAGTCATTTCTTTTATTTCAGTAGCCATTACATGGAATGTGCTTGCTTCTGCTTCGTCTACCAATGTGGCAATAGTTCCAGAACCTGAAGACTTTAAGTATTTCTTTGTGGCCTTGTTGTAGAGTTTGAAACTTTCGAGAGCATCTGTACCAATGAACGCCCATTGGTTTTCGTCGGGGAGTTCGGTCAAGCTTGTCGATACATCGTAGCAAGCAACTTCTGAGTTTGCTTTGTCTGCTACCAACATTCGATTGCCAGTGTGCATTTTAATTGCATAGTATTTGGGAGACTCTATTGAAGAGACTTCGAAAGGAAGTGTCATTGTGCAATTTACTACAACATCACCACCTTCAGTAATAACATCCTTATTATAGCCTGTGATTGTAAGACAAGGATAGTTGTCTGCTGAAGGGGCTGTGTTAGGAAGGACCTTTTTTGATGCTGCAAGTACTACATGATTATTTACAGTGTACTTAAAGTTGACAGTACACAGTGCATCAAGTGTTACAGGGTATAACTGGTAAGCACCATTAGTATTTTCACCAGGAAGTGTTTCGCCGTAGCTCACAACAGTGCCTTCCAGATAATCTCCGTCATAAGCTTTTCCGTCCAAGTAGTATGTATCGGACTTTAATCCAAATGAAGAACCACCAATGTGCTCGATAGTATATTCATATTTGGTCGCATTAAGAGATAGTGATTCGTCTTTTCGAGTTGAATTTGGGAAGTAATTACCAGTCTTTCCTTGGATAGTGTATTTGCCTCCCGTAGCACTCTTTTTAAGATAGAAAACGTAGGCTACATCTGTGTTTCCTTGAAAGAAATTCTTAAAGTCATTAAAATTCGTGCTTTTAACAACAGGCTTTAGTTTGAGGGCTTCGCCTTCCGCTTTTACAAAGGTTTTACGACCAACGTTTCTGAGAACGTAGAAACCGTCGTTGAGGTTGTCAAGACTGGTAACTGCCTCCCCAAAGGTTGCAATACCTTTGTCCGTCCACTTTGCATCATCAGCAAAAGCAGACCGCACGTTGCAAACCACCATGGCCAACAACGTCAGTAAGAATGTAATTTTTTTCATTTGGTGTTTTAATATATGGTTTATAAAATCCTGTGTTTGCTGTTGCAGGCAATGCGTTAATAAAGAGTAGGTAGGTAGTGCAATGCCAGCAATGTGTAGGTAGTGTGCTTGCTTTCGTTAGATTTTACGGGGCAAATATAGAGAGTTGTTTTATTTCGTGCAAGTTTTTTGCAATATTTTTTGATATTTCGCTTGATTATGTGACATTTATGGGGACAGTGTGGCCGCAAGGCGAGACTTGGCAAGCCGCTAACGCGGGAGACATAAGAACAGAAAATATATCGTTCGTGTTAGCCGCTAACGCGGGAGACACGAACGATATATTTTCTGTTCTTATGTCTCCCGCGTTAGCGGCGGCTGAGGTAGCGCACGGGATACCATACAGCGAGGGAGCCTACCACGACCACGGTGAGGAGGACAATGAGCACGTCGAGGGCATGGACACTGACGGGATAGGCGTCGATGATGAAGTTGCCACCCGACGAGGAGAGGCTGATGAAACCGAAGGTTTGCTGCAGCCAGCACAGCAGGAGGCCGAGCACGATGCCGATGACGGCGCCAAGGAGGGTGATGAGACGGCCCTCGTAGAGGAAGATGCGGAATATCATGCTGTCGGTGGCTCCAAGATGGCGCAGGGTGGCCATGTCGCCACGCTTTTCGATGATGAGCATGGACACTGAACCGATGATGTTGAAACAGGCTACCATGACGATGAAGGTGAGGAAGAGGTAGGCCATGAGCTTTTCGATTTGCATGACGTTGAACACGTCCTGCTGCTGCTCAAGCTGGTCCTGCACCTTGAAACGGCTGCCTGCCACCTGCTGCATGCGTGACTTGACGGCCTGGAGGTCGGCCTCGGGACGGAGTTTGAGTTCAAGACCGCTCACGCAGCCGGGCTGCTCGAAGAGGGCCTGGGCAAAGGTGAGGGAGGTGATGAGGTAGTTGTCGTCGTACTTGCGCTGGTTGACGTTGAAGCAGACGCGGGGTGAGGTGATGTCGAGGGCGTTGATGCTCTCGCCGGGGTTGGCCAGGTTGATGCGCTCGCCCTTGCGGGGGGCGCATATCTGGAGTGTGCCGTAGTCGATGCTGCCCATGGCGGAGGCCAGACCGATGCCGGGTATGCCGTACTCGATGGTGCCGCGGTGGAGCTGGTAGGTGCCTGTGCCGTAGAGTATGGAGCGTATGCCGGTGACGTGGTCGTAGCGGTCGTCGACGCCCTTGAGGGTGATGATGGTGGGACGGCCGCGGAAGAGTATGAGGGCGTTGTCCTCGAGGCAGTATGAGGCTGCCTCTACCTCGGGCATGGCGGCCATGCGCTGCAGGGCGGGGTCGTCGGCGGTGACGAGTTTGCCCTGTGTGGGCACTACCTCGATGGGGGGGTCGAAGGCGGTGTAGAGGGAGCCGATGAGGTCGTGAAAGCCATTGAACACGCTCAGGGTGCAGAGCAGGGCTGCCGTGCCGAAGGCTACGCCTGTGACGGCTATGCCGGATATGATGTTGATGCTGGCCACGCGTTTGCGCGAGAAGAGGTAGCGCAAGGCCATGAACCATGGCAGGCGTTGGCTGTTAAGCATGGCTCGGGGTGGTGTCGTCGGGTTGTGGTTTGTGTGTGCCTTCGTTGAGCAGGCTGTCGATGTGGTCGAGGTAGTCGAGGGAGTCGTCGATGAAGAACTTGAGCTCGGGTATGATGCGCAGCTGGTGGCGCACGCGTGTGCCGAGTTCGTAGCGCACTTGCCGGGTGTTGGCGTTGATGTTGTCGAGTATTTCGTGGGCGCGCTCTGAGGGGAATATGCTCAGGTAGCCGCGGGCTATGCTGAGGTCGGGACTTACGCGCACGGCGCTTACTGACACGAGCACGCCGTGGGTGGCTTGTGTCTGACGCTGGAATATGTCACTTAGCTCCTTCTGTATCAATCGAGCTATCTTTTGTTGTCTTGTTGTTTCCATATTTGTAGGTTTTTGGGGGTTAATGGGGGGGGAATGGGGGTTGAGGGGAAGAGCGCATAATCTGTGCGGGCTGAAAGCCCAATGGAGCACATAGCCCAGGGCAAGCGTAGCGACACCCTGGGTATCACGCGTTGGAGCAGTCACGCCCTGTAAGGGCAAAAGCCTTAATCCTTAAACACATACGCCTCGTCGTATTCTACGCCGTATGATAACAAGAATTGTCTGTACTCGTCTTGAAACGAGAAACGTTTGTGATGCATTTCTTGATTACTTATATAATCTAACGTTTTATCAACAATCGATTGACTGACAGAAAATACACCATAACCATTTTGCCATGCAAATGCTCTGTAATGTGTGGCGAGCGTTTTTATCCATCGGCTGCTATTGCGTTTTATCTCTTCAACCACGTGCGAGATGGCTACATCACGTGAGAGCAGAAACAATATATGCACATGGTCGTTAACACCACCAACCCTTACGACCTTGCAGCCAGTCGTGTTTACTAACTGGCCGACATAACAATGTACACGCTCAATATCCTCTTGTCTGATGACTGGACTTGTTGTCTTAATGTGGAATATCAGATGTATGTATATTTTGCTCAATGATTGCGCCATGGCTTAATGCTTTTGCCCTTTCAGGGCGCGTCAATATTATTTATTGTGGGGCCACCCAGGGTGCCGCTACGCTTGCCCTGGGCTATGTGCTACATTGGGCTTTCAGCCCGCACTGGTAGGGAGATTGGGCGAGGGGGGTTAATAGGTTAAAGGGTGGCGCTTTGGGGTGCCTTTTTGGGTTAATGAGTTGGGAGGTTATTAGGTTAAAAAGGCGCTTTGGGTTATTGGACTAAGGGGGTTATTGGCTTTGAAAGTTATCAAGAAGCTCTCGCTCTGCGTTCGAGCTCGCAAAAGTTACTTTTTAACCTTATAACCTTATAACCCTCCCTTTACCTCATAACCCTTTCAGTTCTCGCTCTGCGTTCGAACTCGCAAAGGTTACTTTTTAACCTTATAACCTCATAACCCCGAACACCCCCTACCCGCGGTCGTCCTCGATGCTTGCTGTGGCGCGGGCCAGCCATATTTTGTCGGCCTCGTCGGTGAGCAGCGGCATGAGGCGGCGGCGCACCACCATGTGGTAGGCGTTGATTTGCTCCACCTCGTCGGGGGAGAGCATGTCGCGCTCCACGGCACGCAGGTCGTAGGGACAGAGGGTGAGGGTTTCGAAACGCAAGAAACGGCCGAAATCCGTCTCGCGCGACGGTACGCAAAGGAGTGTGTTTTCGATGCGCACGCCAAAGCGCCCTTCTACATAGATGCCGGGCTCGTCGGTAATGGTCATGCCGGGCTCGAAAGGTATGAGTGTGCAGGGACGCACATTTTTGCGTATCTGGTGCGGACCCTCGTGCACACACAGGTGGGAACCTACGCCGTGACCCGTGCCGTGACCAAAGTCGTAGCCGGCAGCCCACATGTCCTGGCGTGCGGCAAGGTCGAGCTGCAGACCCGTGGTGCCCTCGGGAAACTGCAGGTGAGCCAGTCGCAGATGGCCCTTGAGCACAAGGGTGTAGACGCGGCGCTCCTCTGCGGTGAGGTGGCCAAGGGCTATGGTGCGTGTGAGGTCGGTGGTGCCGCAGTCGTACTGTGCACCGCTGTCGAGCAGGAGCAGACCGTGGGGGGTGAGGCGCACATTGGTGTGGGGCGTGGCCTCGTAGTGTACGATGGCTCCGTGGGCGCCACAGGCGGCTATGGTGGGGAAACTCAGTTCGCAATAGCCGGGCTGCTGGGCGCGCAGGGCGGTGAGCTTTTCGTCGGCCGAGATTTCGGTAACCTCGTTGCCGGCGGCTTGCTGCTCGTCGAGCCAGCGCAGAAATTGCACCATGGCCACACCGTCGCGCAGCATGGCCTGGCGAAAGCCTTCGGCCTCGGCCTCGGTCTTGATGGCGCGCCAGCCCTCGAGGGGCGAACTGAAGGTGGGCTGCTGCCGTGGGTCGGCACACAGCGACATGGTGGCCTGCGAGGGGTCGAGGCGTGTGGTGTGGGCGGCCACCCAGGGTGCCGCGGCCTCGTAGGGTTGCACGGCCACCCCACCCTCGTGCAGCTGGGCGCTGGCCTCGGCGGTGAGGGTGTGGGTAAAGAGGGTGAAGCGGCCCGTGGCGGGCTCGTAGCCCAGGTAGCCCACAAACACGGGGTTGTAGGCCACATCGGCCCCGCGCAGGTTGAGCAGCCATGCCAGGTCGGCCAGGTCGGTAAAGAGGCAGGCGTCGGTCACGCCGCTCTTGCTGAGGTACTGGCGCAGGCGTTCGAGCTTTTGCTGCATGGTGGCCCCGGCACAGGTGGCGGGCTGCACCACGATGGGCTCTGCCGGCACGGCGGGACGGTCGGTCCACAGGGTGTCGAAGGCGTCGGGCAGTGCCACATATTCCAGTCCGTCGGCAGACAGTGCCTCCACGTCAGCCAGCGTAAGCATGTCGGCCGGTGCGCTCACGCGGGTGATGCCCTGTGCCTTGAGCCACTGGGCCATGGTGGGCGTGTCGGGATTGCCCTCGCGCATCAGTGCAAAGGGTGTGCCGTCGAGTTGTGTGGCGGCCTGCAGCCAATAGCGTGAGTCGGTCCACAGTGCGGCAGTGCCACGGGTGGTGACCACGGCCAAGCCGGCCGAGCCGTCAAATCCCGTGAGCCACTGGCGGCACTGCCAGCGCACGGGTATGTACTCATCATTGTGCGGGTCGGCAGTGGGCACGATGTATGCCTCTACTGCCACACCCTCGGCCCCTGCATGGCTTGCGAGCCACTGGCCAAGGGCCTCTACACGTTGGGATATTGTCATGGGTATAAACTTATATTGGGTGACGGAGCGGGTACAGCCTTGCACTTACAGCACAGCCGCTATTTTGCGAATGGAACGCAAGCGCTCTACAAACGACTTGTTGCTGCGCTCCTTCTGCATGTCATAATCTGCCTGTAGCCCCAGCCAAATGTTGGCTCTTATGCCAAGGGCTGCCTCAAATATCATGGCGTGGGCTGGAGTAATGGGCGCCTGTCCGTCAATAATCCCCCTCAAACTTTCGGCATCAATGCCTGTGAGTTGTGCAAAACGCTCAACAGTAATGCCTCTTTCAGCTATTTCGTCTGCCAGCAAGTAGCCTGGCGCCGACACATGCTGCGGCGTCAGATTGTTGGCTATCATATTGGGGTCTACATCTTTAAGCGTAATCATTTTGCTGTAAAATGTTTTACATTGGTAGAATTCTTTGTCTACTTGCTTACCAATTCTGCCAACGCGTTTAATCGTAATGGTTTGAGAGTTCTATTATGTTGCACAACGTCAGTACAGACTCGCCTTCAACAGTCTCCACTTCAAACTCTATGCGGTATTGGTCATTCACCCGTACCGAAGACATGCCAGCTTTGTCGCCAGTCAGCACTTCATAGTGCAAGGACTTTATAGAGAACAAATCCTCTACGCGACTCGCCTTTATAAGGAAATTGATGCGGTCTTGATAACGTCGCACAATCTGAGGTTGGAACCTGTATTTCTTTTTCTTCGCAACACCCTGCTCATACAATTCCTTCAGATAGTCTTTCTTGAAAATTACAATCATCGCATGCCAGCCTTCTATTTGCTCAGTTCGAGCATGCGCTCGATGGGCTTGATGGCGCGTGCAGCCACCTCGGCCGGCACCTCAATTTCGGGCCACTCGTAGCGCAGCGTGTTATACACCTTTTCGAGCGTGCAGAGGCGCATGTAGTTACACTCGTTGCAGCCGCAGGTGCTGTCGTCGGGCGGCACGGGTATGAAGTGCTTGTCGGGACAGTGCTTCTGCATTTCGTGCAGTATGCCGCTCTCCGTCACCACCAGAAAGGTGTCGCACGGCGAGTCGATGGCATATTTCAGCAGTGCGGCCGTAGAGCCCACCACATCGGCCAGTTTCACCACCGCGCCGCGGCATTCGGGGTGTACCAGCACTTTGGCTCCGGGGTGCTCCTTTTTAAGTTCCACGAGTTTCGTCACCGAGAAACGCTCGTGCACATGGCAGCCGCCGTTCCAAAGCAGCATCTGACGTCCCGTCTGCGCATTGATGTAGTTGCCCAGGTTGTAGTCGGGACCGAAGATGAGCTTGGCGTCCTTGGGGAAAGTTTCGACAATCTTTTGGGCGTTGCTCGACGTCACCACCACATCAGTCAGCGCCTTGACGGCCGCCGTGGTGTTGACATACGACACCACCTGGTAGCCAGGGTGCGCCTTTACAAAGTCGGCAAACTTGTCTGCCGGACAGCTTTCGGCCAGCGAGCATGTGGCATTGAGGTCGGGCACGAGTACCTTTTTCTGCGGACAGAGAATTTTGTTAGTCTCGCCCATAAAGTGCACGCCGCACATCACAATGATGTCGGCATCAGTTTTAGCCGCCTGTTGGGCCAGTCCCAGGCTGTCGCCCACAAAGTCGGCAATATCCTGCAGCACGCCCTCGGTGTAGTAGTGTGCCAGAATGATGGCATTTTTTTCCTTGCACATGCGTCGAATTTCGGCCTTGAGGTCAACGCCCTGCGGCACGGGCTCGTCAACATAGCCCTTTGCTTTCCAGCTATCTTTAATCTGTGTCATTGTCATTGCGTTATATTCTGTGTGCAAAATTAGTGCAAGGTGAGTGAAGTGCAAAGCAGAAAACCCGTTTTTTGCTTGGCTGTCTGATAAACCACAAACATGCTAACGAACTCAAGCACCAAACGCAAGCACTAATGGGGGCGACGCGTCTCGCGTCGGGAAAATAAAAAGGAAAGACACACAACCCCCACTAAATAACAGCTGCCCTATCCCGACGCGAGACGCGTCGCCCCCATTAGAGCTTGCGTTTGGTGCTTGAATTCTATCGCATGTTCATGTTTTACCAACCAGCAATACCCGTTTTTTGCTTTACACCTCCCAACCGCAAAAGTTCAAAAAACCTAAAAAAGCGCACAAGCCGAAAGATGTATCAAAAAAATAACGCGTCACATATACCATAATTCGCGAAAGTTTGTAATTTTGCGGCGTGATACGACACACACCCCCTCCGGTGTGCAACCGTACACACCATACAGACACACATATATAACCAATATATATAGTAATACAATTATGGCATACTTAAGCAATGAGAAACTCGTCATTGTCGGCGCAGGCGGCATGATCGGTTCAAACATGGTACAGAGCGCTTTGATGCTCGGCCTTACCCCCAACATCTGTCTTTACGATATCTACGAACCGGGCGTACACGGCGTGTTCGACGAAATACAGCAGTGCGCATTCCCCGGAGCCAACGTAACCTACACCGTCGACCCCAAAGAGGCCTTTACCGGTGCCAAGTACATCATCTCATCAGGTGGTGCACCCCGTAAGGACGGCATGACACGTGAGGACCTGCTCAAAGGCAACTGCAAAATTGCTGCCGAATTTGGCGACAACATCAAGAAGTACTGCCCCGATGTAGAGCACGTAGTCGTTATCTTCAACCCTGCCGACGTTACTGCCCTTACAGCACTTATCCACTCAGGCCTCAAGCCCAGCCAGCTCACCTCACTCGCTGCACTCGACTCTACACGCTTGCAGCAGGCTCTCGCCCTCGAGTTCGGCGTACAGCAGGACAAGGTGACCGGCGCACACACCTACGGTGGCCACGGCGAACAAATGGCCGTATTTGCCTCACAGGTAAAGGTTGACGGCAAGCCCCTCTCAGAGATGGGACTCTCTGCCGAGCGTTGGGAGGAAATCAAGCACCACACCGTACAGGGTGGTTCAAACATCATCAAGCTCCGCGGCCGCAGCTCATTCCAGAGCCCTGCCTACAACGCTGTCAAGATGATCGAAGCTGCCATGGGCGGCGAACCCTTCACTCTGCCCGCAGGCTGCTACGTAAACTGCGACAAGTGTGGTTACAAAAATGTCATGATGGCCATGCCTACCACTATCGACAAAACCGGCGTGCACTTTACACAGCCCACTGGCACCGAAGAGGAAATGGCTGCCCTCAACAAGTCGTATGAGCACCTCTGCAAGATGCGCGACGAGATTGTTGAACTCGGCATCGTACCTCCCGTTGAGAAGTGGGGCGAGGATAACCCCAACTTGTAATTCATGACATACTCATACATGGACTGAATTTCATTTCTCCATTCATTTTTCCATTAAAATCCAAATATTCGTAGAGGAGACTCCACGAAGAAGATATCCCGCCGCTGTGAAGCGTCGGGATATTTTTTTGTGCACAAAAGCCCGCTGCCGCGAGCCTAATGTGCTAATAGGCTGGCGCCTTAGCGTTGCAAGTAGTAACGCTAAGGCGCCAGCCCTTTTTATTAGGCCTATTATGCCTATTGCCTATTATGCCTATTGCCTATGCCTAATATGCCTAATATGCCCATTATGCCTATTGCCCATTATGCCCATCATTACCACCCCCCCGAGCAAAAGATAAAGGGAAGCAAGCAGCCCACCACATTGTGTGCGAGCAACATGCTCCCCTGTTTATCTTGCATAGAGCGCCTGCCAGCAAGTTAGTGCCACCCAGCCACCCCATTTTGAGAGAGAGAAAACTGAAACCATTATTCCGGGGGCCAGAAACAGCCATGCAGCACACAGGTAAAAGGCAAAGTCGTGCACCGCGCCCAGAGGCATACAGTCAAAAGTTGATTGTTTTATTAAAGATCGCTTGCGCCATTATTTCAACCCCGTGGCACGGGCGGGAGCGTTTGATTGTTTTATGATAAAGTGCAAATTGATTGTCAAAAGTCAAGAGCGAGAGACCACAGCCAGAACAGCCCCGGCTCAGCCCCCAGCGCCTCAGCGCCTCATCAGCGTGTCCAGAAAGTCGTTCGTCATGTTACCCGTCAGGTTAATCAAGTCAAAGCGGCCCGAGTGCCTCATCATCAGCACCATCTCCACAATATACTTGCCCCTGCGGCGCACATACAGGCGTTTGCCAGCCCGTTCGGCGTACAACTTGTAGCGCAAGGCATTACGTTCGGCCAGCCGGCGCGCGTTAGCATAAAGGTGCGTCACATCATGCCCCGCCGTGCTGCTCACCAGCCTTATCGACTTGAGCTGCTTCAGCACCTCACGCGTGTGCGAGTCACCCTCCACATCAGGCAGCTGCATCATGCGCTCAAGCATCAGCGGCGACACCGTGGTACACTCCACCGCGCGGCCCTTACCATAGAGCGACATAAAGCGCGAGGCAAAATCCTGCTCGCCGCCACCCTGTGCACGGGCGGCCACCGCAGCCACAAGGGCCAGCAGCAAAGTCACAAACCAATGTTTCAGTGCCATAGCCCCGCCCATCAGTTCTTGGCAGCCCTGTCAGCCGCGTTATGAGTAGCAGAGTCATTCACAGCAGTCTGTGCGCCCTCCTTAAACATCTCCAGCGTGCGCATGCTCGCCTCGTAAGCCTTCTGCGGGTCCTGGTACGAGTCCTTGTAAGCCGACTGGTTATAGTCCCAACCAGCAGCCTGGTCCGTGGCCGAAGGCTGCATAAACGAGTGCTGCGCAGCCGTGCCAAGCAGCGTCACTATGGCCACAGCAGCAGCGGCGCGCCACAGCGGACGCAACCTGCGCCCCAGCGTAATGTGGTGCACCGACACCACACGCCCTGCGGCAGGAGCCTCAGCCCCGTCAGCCACACCGGCAGCTTCCATCACGCGGCGGTCAAAGTCGTCGCCCAGCGTGCTGGCGGCACATTGCTCGGTTTCATATACGAACAAAGCCCTGTAGCGCGCCAGCGCGGCCGGCACGTCCTTTTGGCTGAAAAAAGCCTTCAGTATGCGTTCCTCCTCCTCAGAGGTCTCGCAGGCCCAGTAGCGGTCAAGGAGTTGTTCAATATACTTATAGTCCATAGTTCTCAATTTTTTCGTATTGTGTCTTTACAGCCTTGCGAGCGCGGTGCAGCGTCACCTTAAAGGCGGCCTCCGTCAGCTCCATTGCCCCGGCGGCCTCGGCATAGCTCAAACCCTCAATGTCGCGCAACTGCAGCGCCGTGCGCAGCCTTTCGGGCAGAGCGTTGAATATTTGGTGCACCCGCTGCAACTTCTCGTCCCTCTCCAGCCTCTCGTCGGGCCCCGGAGCCGTGTCGCAAGCCTCCGTGCCCGCAGCCTCGAGCGGCTGGTTAGCATTTTCGGCCCGCGCCATGCGGTCGAGTGCAAGGTTGCGGCAAATGGTTATGCAGAAAGCCTCCAAGTTCTTCACCCCCGCCAGCTCTGCGCGCCTTGTCCAGGCACGCACCAGCGTGTCCTGCGTCAAGTCTTCCGCCTCTTGGGCGTTGAGCGTGATGCGCAGGCCCACACGGTATATTTTATCCTTTAGCGGAAGGAGGTCTTGTCGAAAATCTATCTCTTTCATTTTTGGCTCTCTGTTATGTAGACGGTCATAGCGGCAAAAAGTTACAGCCCGCACGCACTTTTTTTCAAAAAAATGTGCGAGCGGGCTGTATTATCAAGCCTATTATGCCCATCAAGCCTATTATGTCTATTGCCTATTATGTCTATTGCCTATCATGCCTAATATGCCTATTGTCTATTATGCCTATTAAGCCTAATATGCCTATTGCCCATTATGCCTAATATGCCTATTATGCCCAATATGCCCACCCCCAAAAAACACCAATGGGGGCGACCCCCCTCGCGCCGGGGCAAAGAGAGCACAACCCCCTTTTACCCCGATGCGGGACGCATCGCCCCCATTTATGCTCGATGAACGCCTTTACTCCTCGCTCCAGCTTTCGCTGCCCCAGCCCTTGGCGGCCGATTCAAACACCACATCGTCCTGAGCTTCGTCGTCGGCCTTTGAAGTGTTAGCCGTAATCGAACCGTCAAGAATGTGCTGCTCCATGCAGAGCTGTATTACTGTGCCCTCGGGGCGCATATATGTCTTTTTCATTGTCTGTCTTTATATTATTAAAGTATGTGTTACTTCACTACCACCTTCTGACCGTTCACAATGTACACACCCTTTGTCAGGTGCTTCAAGTCACCGCTCACGCGCACGCCCTGCAGGTTGTAGATAGCCTCCTTGGCAGTGGCAGCAGTAGTGGCATTGTTGATGCCCGTCACAGTACCCTCAATGTTCACACCGAAAGCCATGGGGGGAGCTGCCTGTGCGCCAGTCACCTTGATATAAGTGCGGAAGGGCTTCACCGAACCAGTGGTAGCCTTAACAAACTTGCCATTAGCATAGCCATACACGCCCTCTACATTCTGAGCAGTGTACGAACCAATGTGGCTTACACCAGCCACGGTAGTAGTCAGGTCGGCACCAGTAGTAGCCTTCACCTGCACATTTGTCAGCTTGTTGATAAAGTCCTTGTCAGTAGTCACCACCAAGTAAGGCTTGTTGGCCTCAGTCGTAGCCACGGGCTTGAACACGAGGTTGTCACCATTCACGCTGCTGAGTTCAGCCACCGTAGTACCAGCGGGCACAGTAAAGCCGAAGGGCAATACAAAGCTCTGCACATAGGTACCAGTCTTAAATACGCGGTCATAGCTTACTGCTGCGGCAGTGAAGTCCTTGGTCACACCCCAGTCATTGCCATCAGCAAGTGAAAGGCTGCTGGCGGTGGTGCCTACTACTACGTTAGCTACACCATTAACTTCCTCACCCTCGGGAAGATAAACGATGGGAGAGTTACTGAAGTTGCCAAGAATCTTACTAATCTCAGAACCTGCACCTGTAAAATTCTCATCTGAAAGATCTACACTTGTGGCTGAGGGAGAATACACGTTTACTAAAATGGGCATATAGTTACTTTCGTCACCTTCTCCTGTCATATCCATAGTAATTGTGAGCGCTACATTGAGCTTGCCATTAGTCAAGTCACCATCAAGTACCAGATTGGGCAATACAAGTGAAGAGCCTCCATCGCCAAAGATGCGGAAGTTGTAATCTTTCGTAAGTTTCTTGTGCAAAGTCGCTGAGCCGTTCACTGGATTGCAAGGTATGCCATAAACAAAGATATCGCCAATTGGGTCTCCATCTTCACCTAGTTTGAAATCGCGCAACTGCAAATCAATGGTGTTTGCTGCATCGCCTTTTGCAATCTCTACATTTTGCTGCGGGTGAGCCAGCAAACCTCCCATACCAATGAACAGATTGCTCATGTACTTGTCGCCTGTCTTGGCAAACTTCACATAGTAAGTGTGATCTTCCACGCCAGGGGCTGTCACCGTTATGGTAGAAATGTGCTTGTCGGCATCATACGACTTTGCCGCAGTTGCCTTGTCGCCATCTTCTTTCACATAGCTTACGCTGTTGGCTGCATAGTCACCTGTCACCACATAGTAGTATTTATCAGCAACAAGTTCAACAGCTGTGCCATTCACTGTCAATGATGAGAGTTTGCCTGTGCAAGGAACGCCGAACTGGATATTGTAGTTCTTCACTTCACCATCACCAGCAGTTACCTTCAAGGTGCAAACATGCGTGCTTGAATTATAGGTCTCGTCTACCTTTGCACCTGCACCAGCTGCCTTTGCAGAAATACAACCCTCTGTGTAATATTTATCCGAAGCATCAATATTTACTTCATTGGTGTTATTCTGCGTGTCATCTCCTACGAATGTTGAAGGAATTGTGCCATCTATCGTGAGTGACTCCAGATGTTTGTAATAAACTAAGCTTACATCGTCTATGCACAACTTAACACCCGCTGTTACATTTGACGAATTGAAATAATCACTTGCAGCGAATATGACATTTATTTTCTCTGGAGTTTCGTTGCTATTCTCCGAGACGTATTCAAAAGGTATCGTCCATTCTGTCCACTCCGTAGGTTGCTTTGTCGTATACGACTCTATCTTTGCAATAAGTTTATGTTTATATGTAACAGCACCTCCTTGATGGCCATCAGTTGACATATTGAGAACATTTATGTCTCTGTCATCCATTGCTACCTTCTTAGGATTACTTGCATTAACACCAGGGACGTTCGCTTGTGATGTACTTCCATTCCAAAGGTAAGCAATTACAGAAGAACGCGTATTATTCCCACTACAACTTCTTTTATAATAGAACTTAAGAGCATCAGGTTTATACGCGAAAGCTATGCCACCAAAAGTACCACCATCTTTTGCTGTAGGAGTACCACCCGATACTTTTGCAGTACTCCACGTCGTACCTAAAGTAAAATAACCAGGTACGATTTGCCCCATTATAATCGACTTATTTTCGACTTGCACAGCATTCCCTTGTCTTCCTTGTACTTTTGTTCCTATAGTCGTTGCACCAGTATCACCTCCGTTAAGGCCCTTCACATTAGAAATAGTCCATGATGGAGGTTGCTTGCCTTGTGTCTTTTTATTACCCGTACTTGTCCAAGGCACACAATTCTCCCAATTAGCATCATCAAAACTACCATTCGGCAATTGCTGCGCCCCCGCCGTGCCAGCCACAGCCAGCAGCGCGAGCGTCAAAAGTTGTTTTTTCATTGTTTTGTTTTGCGTTAAAAGGGGGCTGCGCCAAGCGCAAGGTTTGCACCGGCCTGGCACAGCCCCGTTGTTGTTATTGTTTCGTTGTTAATTACTTGATAACCTTCTTGCCACCAATAATGTTGGCACCCTTTACAGGGGCAGCCAAACAGCGGCCATCAATACCGTAAACGGCAGGGGCAACCTCAGCAGCGGCATCAGCCTTCACACCTGCAATGGCGGTCTTCACAGCGTCAAACTGAATGGTGTACACCGTTACAGACTCGGGGTTGAAACGCACGTCCTGACCCTTCACCGTAATGGTCAACACACCAGTCTCATCGTTATAGCTCTGCTCCACAGTGGCACCCTGGCCCACCTTGGTAAACTGCAAGTTGGCAGGCACATAAGCCTCTGTGCTGAAGTCGGCAGCATGGCTGGGACCGAACTCAAAGCCCTCGCCGTTGTAGCTGGCATCCTTAATGTCATGATAGTAGAGCAACTTCACATTGTCCACCACCAAAGCATTGCCTGCACCCACCTTGCTGCGCTGGCCAAAGTAGTCGCTGGCCGCAAAAATGATGTTCAGCGAGTCGGGCTGCACATCAGTACCGGCATACTTGCCATAGTCGAGGGGCACAACCATCGTTTCGAGTTTGCCCTCCACATTGCCAGTAATGCTCTTCACCACCTTGGCTATGCAAGCCGCGTCGTCGCTCTTGGTTGCAGCACCGCCAGTAGTGGTCTTGATGTCGAGTATGTTGCGCTCGCGGCCATACATGGTCACTGTCGAAGGATCGGCATAATTCGTTTCGCCCGGCACAGCCTCCTGCTTGTACTGGCCCTTCCACAAGTAAGCCACCACAGTGGCAGGCTCCTCGCTGTTAATCACCTCAGCAGCATAGAGCGTGTCGCCAGCCTGTGTGTGCGAGCGGCTGTAGTCAAACTGTATGGCGTCGGGCTTGCCAGTAAAGGCCACACCGCCAAACGTACCACCGTCGGCCTTGCCGAGGTCTGACACACTGGCCGAGGCAAAGCTCGTGCCGAGCGTCATATAGCCCGGCACAACCTGTGTGGGCATAAAGGGGTTGGGGGTGTTGGTCAAACGCACCGCATAGTCGGGATTTTCTTCGTCGCCGTTGGTCAATTCCTTAGCGCCCACCACTGTGGCACCGAGGCCGTTCATGCCCATCACGTGCGAAACGCACCAAGCGTCGGGGGTGGTATAGTCTTCCATCTGCCATTTTGAGCTGGCCCAATATTCATCGTTGTCCTGCAACGCTGACCAGTCAAAATAACCATGCGTGCTGTCCCACGGACGGCTCTGCGCCCAACGCGTAGCATCATTAAAGTTGTAATTGCTCAAGGCGTAGGGGTTCACGCGCACGCCCTTGAACAGTACGGCGATGGGCATCTTCTGTGTCTCGCTTTGCACCCACTGTACAGGAATATAGGCCACAATGCTGTCGCCCTTTACGTAGGTCTGTGCATCGTCGAGCTTGGCATCAGCCAAGATGGTACCAATCTCCTGTGTATTGAATGTCAGGCGCACTTCAGGGTTCTCGCCAAAGGTGTAAACGCCATCATTCTCGTTCAGGCCAATAGTAGGCAAAAAGATGTCGCCGAGCTTTATGCCCATAAACGAGAAGTTGGGCAAGCTGAAGTCTACCTTACCGGTAGCGTCCTCCGAAGCATTGACAAACACCTTGGCGTACATACGCAGGTCGTTGTCCTCCACATAGTCGGCACTACCCACATTGACGTAGAGGTTGCCCTCATAGCCACCCACCACGGGTTGCACGTCGGTCTGTGCAAAAGTGGGCGCACTGCAGCACACGGCCACAGCCATAAGTAAAAGTTTTCTCATAAAAAGTATGAATATATTTGTTATTGTTGTCGGTTATAATGCCCCCATTAGTGCTTGCGCTTTTTTGCAGCACCAAACACTACAATAAACGCTACAACCAAACGCAACCTCTAATGGGGGCGACGCGTCTCGCGTCGGGAAAAAACGCTGCTATTATTTAGCAGAGCTCGTATTTCTTTCCTTTCTCTGTCCCGACGCGGGACGCGTCGCCCCCATTAGTGCTTGCGTTTCTTGCCGCACCTTTCAGGCAACTTGTTTAGAACAGGTAATTAAACCCTAACGTGCCATAAATGGGGAAGAGCTTGAACGTCACCGCCGAAAAGTCGGAGGGGAAAATGCTGTTGCAACCCCATGTCAAGTTGGCCGACACCGACAAGTGCTTGTAAGCCTTGAACTCACCGCCCAACTGTACACCCCATGCAAAACGGCGCAAATCGTTGCTGAAGTCGTAAGTGGCGCTCTCTATCTCGGCCTTGTTGCCCGTGGGCACACCGTCGCGGATATAACCGTCGTAAGCCTCGCCCTTGAACGTGCCATTGATGAGGTACGAAAAGTAAGGTCCGGCCTGCACCTGCCAACGGTCGTTGAACTCATACACGGCCAGCACCGGGAAGGTGAGGTAATTGTTATTCACCTCGGTCTTTACATTACCCGTCCAGGCGCCTATCACCTGGCCCGATGTGCCCTCGGCCGGATTGTTGTTGGTGGCCTCCATGTGGTAGTTCTTCACCTTGGCGTCGGTCTTCATGCCTTTGTTTTCGAAGCGCACGCCTATCATGGTGCCCCAGTGCGGGCCAAACTTGCGTTGCACAGCGCCCTCGAGCTGAATGCACAGCGTGGGGTTGTAGCTGTTAATCTTGCGTATCTCGGCCGGCAGCGGCATGGGCGATGTGCCGCCCAAGCTCACACCGGCGCCTATGCGCACGTGCCAGCCCTTCAGGGCAGCCTTTATCAAGTTAGTGTCCGTTTCTTTGGCCTCGCCCATCTTCTGCGCTTGGGCAGCGGGCATGAGGGTCAGCAGCAGGAGTATGCTGAGTAGTATCTTTTTCATTGAACGAATGATGATATTGTAATATTATTGACCATTTTTCGTACTACGCTGCTTGCGCCCTACTTCCCAGCCCAAACGTTTTGCCAAGGTTCTGAAAAAGCGCACATCTTCTTTAGGCAACTCTATGCTATATTTGCACCACTCTTGATGGTCACTGCATGTATCTGTCGTCATAATTACAAATTTTGAAATATTCCGAGTTCTCTCGCCATTATACACACTCGCAATTACTCATACACCACGCGCAGCTGGTCTACATAGAGCGTTGAACCAATAGCGCCCTCAAAGTAGGCACCCTGGCGGCTCGAGGTCATGACAATGGCTATGGCATAGCCGCCGCGGGCCAAACGCTCTGCGTCAAATTCCTTACCGTTCATAGGTTTGAAGGGTTCGCTAAAGTGCACCCAGTCTGCAGCCGCAAGTTCCGACATGTCGCCCTCAAATTCTGCGGGCTTGTCGATGCGTGCCATAAGGGCTATGTTTGAGGCAGTAAGTATGTTGTCGCCATCGAGTGGCACAAAATTGTCGGGGTCAATCTCATACACCACAGCATAGATGTCGGCCGTGTCGTGCATGGTGGGCTGCACCTTTTTCTTGGCATCGGTAAATTTGGCACCGGCCTTATATTTGTAGTAGCCCTCGAGCTTGACGGGCTTTTTACGCACCAACGGCAGGCCAAACTTGGTGGCCTTGCGCGGGAAGCGCGATGCCTTGCTCAACTCAAACTCACCAATGAACAGGTTGCCGGCTGCAATAGGCATTTTGGGTCTGGTGTTCATGCCATACATACCAGTGTCCTTAGTCTCGAGCTTTATACACTTGCCCGACACGCCGCCCTCAGCCGCCGTAGTGGGGAACACCTCTGGCGACGAACCAAGCCCCGTAAGGTTGTAGCCCGGATTGCCCGACGCCCAATAGTTGCGGCGCGGATTGCTGGCATCGTTGGCATCCATCTCGAACCAAACTTGGTAACGTCCCGAGGGGTCGAGCTCAAAGTTTTCAAAGTCGAGTGCCCACTTCTCAACCGGCCGTGCTTCAAGTTCAAAGGTCACCTCGTAGGGCTTGCTCCATTGGCCGTCCTCCGAATGGGCAGTATAGGTTTGCGGTGTATTGAAGTCGCGCGTCATGCCGTTGGCATCTGCCACCTCCACCTCGCCAACCATAGCCGTAAGGCGTGCGCCTGGGGTAAGATAGAATTTGGGGGAAAGGGCCGAACGGTCGGCATCATAAGGCACAGTAAACGACACGCGGTTGTTGTCTATACGCGGATTTCCCTTTATCAAGCTGCGGTTTTGCTGCAGCCACAGTGTGTCCACCCCCGTTATGTCGCACTCTGCATTGAGTGGTTCGTCCTGTATGCACGAGTTGAGGGTGCAGAGCAGCAGTGCCGCCTGCATGAACAGTATTATGCGTTTCATCAGTCAGTCAAAATTGTATGTGTGTAATGTGTAATCGTGTGTAGTTAAGTAGAAGATTTTGTGCGTTATGTCGGTGTTACAGGCACAACGTGTGCTATCCCCTTTTTCTCCGGGTGCAAAGTTACAAAAAAAATACTAATGGGTATATACGTGCTGATAATCAAGGCGGATAATACCGGTAAAATCGGTATTTACCGCTTTTTTAGGGAAATAACGATGTCGTAATGGACTGGCGCCGAGGCGTTGCTTGGCAGCCGCTAACGCGGGAGACATAAGAACATAAGGACATAAGAACATAAGATAACGTTCGTGCTTGCCGCTTACCGCGGGAACATAAGAACATAAGATATAACGCTTGTGGCAGCCGCTAACGCGGAAAACAAAAGAACATAAGAACATAAGAACATAAGGCCGCTGCGCGGCTGACAGCCACGGACTGACGTCCGCGTGGCTCAAGAACATAAGGGCTGACGCCGAGGTTTAGGTTTTGAGGCGCTTACCGCGGTAACATAAGAACATAAGCTACATAAGAAACATAATTTGAACGTCTGGAAACTGCGTTCCCAGACTATAAGAGACATAAGGGCTGGCGCCGTAGCGCTACCATGTGTAATACTACGGCGTCAGCCCTTATGTTCTTGAGCCACGCGGACGCCAGTCCGTGGCTGTCAGCCGCGCAGCGGCCTTATGTTCTTATGTCCTTATGTTCTTATGTCTCCCGCGTTAGCGGCTGCCAAGTAGCGCTACGGCGTCAGCCCTTATGTTCTTGAGACCACGCGGACGATAGTCCGTGGCCTTCAGCCGCGCAGCGGCCTTATGTTCTTATGTCCTTATGTTCTTATGTTTACCGCGTTAGCGGCTGCCAAGCAACGCTAAGGCGTCAGCCCTTTCATCCTTTTGTTTTCCGCGTTAGCGGCTGCCAAGCATTAGTTCCTTCCCACATTACCACACCGAGCCGAGCGAGCGATTTTTCACACGGAGCAACAAAAAATCCGCACTCCCGCAACTGAAAATCCGCCCGCGCACAACATACTTCGGCATTTAATATTAACTTTGCAGCGCACATGGTACGGCCTTGACAAAGCACTGTGCCAAATGTGACAATAAAAGTTATAAAACAATAGAGCTGACACCCGCAACTAAACTGAGATGCACCAACGCCTCACACGCACATATATATATATTATAGGTGTGCTCGTAGCCCTTGCGGCCACGGGCAATGTGGCATGGGCGCAGCAGGACCCTGCACTGTCGCACTACTGGCTGGTTGAACCGCAGTTTAACCCCGCTGCCGTGGGACGCACTCCGCAACTCAACATCAACGCGGCCATGCAGACTCATGCCGCTGGCTACGAGGACGGCGGCTCTACCATGTATGCCGGGGCCGACATGGCCTTTCAGCTGGGCAAGACACGGCACGGCGTGGGGGTGTACTTTATGAACGATGCTTTCGGCTTGTTCAGCCACAAGCGGTTCAGCGTGCAGTATGCTTACCACTTCAAGCTGTGGGGCGGCACACTGAGCATCGGTGCCGAGGCGGACATGCTGAACGAGAGTCTTAAAGGTTCCAAGGCCGACCTGGGCGACGCCAACGACCCGGCTTTTCCTACCACCGACCTCGACGGGTCGAAATTTGATGCCTCGGTGGGCCTTTACTACGCACACCGGCGCTGGCAGGTGGGGTTGGCCATGCAGCACGTGACTTCGCCCACGGTGACGATGGGCGAAACGAACGAACTGAAGGTAAAAGCTTTATATAATTTGACGGCTGCATACAATATTCGGCTGCGAAGTCCGTTATTTACTATAACACCCTCTACCATGTTGCGCTACGATGGCACGGCTTTCAGGGCGGACATTACGGCGCGGCTGCAATATGCGCATCAAAAGAAACGGTTGTACTGCGGTCTTGGCTACAGTCCGCAACACTCGGTGACGGGCTTTGTGGGCGGCATGTTTCATGGTGTGGACCTTGGCTACTCGTACGAGGCTAACACTTCGGGCATGGGGTTGGGCGCTGGACAGCACGAAATTACACTGGGCTACCGCCTGGACCTTAACCTTGGCAAGAAGGGACGGAACTTGCACCGCTCGGTGAGGTGGCTGTAGCAAAACCTTGCAGCCGCTAACGCGGAAAACATAAGAACATAAGAGCATAAGGACATAAGACGTGGCGTGTATTAGCCGCTTACCGCGGAAACATAAGAACATAAGTTTACATAAGATACACACAAGGCCGCTGCGCGGCTGACGGCCACGGACTATCGTCCGGGTGGCCTCAAGAAACATAAGGGCTGACGCCGTAGCGTGGCCTGGCAGCCGCTGACGCGGGAGACATAAGGGCATCAGCAAGCACAAATGGGGGCGAGGCGTCCCGCCTCGATGAATCCGCTTGTGCAACAGCTTTGTTTCCCGACGCGGGACGCGTCGCCCCCATTTGTGCTTGCGCTTCTTGCCGCGCGTTTCACAAAATGGTCTCGCAAAAAAAACTCAAGCACACAATATCTATATAACACACATAAACACCATTAGTACTTACAACTACTGTATGTTACACAAAATAGCAAATATACTCGCGGCTCTTGCCCTGTGCGGCCTGATGGCATCGTGCATGGGCAGCGGCAGAGCCATGATGAGCGGCGGCGAGGTGACCGGCGCACGCGGTGCCTCGTTTAACGAACCGACACCCTACGGCATGGTGGAGGTGAAACGCGGCTACCTGAAGGTGGGCCTCGAAAAGAATGACTCGCTGTGGGGCACGGTGACACCACAAAAGGACATCTCGGTGGACGGGTTCTGGATGGACCAAACCGAGGTGACTAACGGCATGTACCGACAGTTTGTGGAGTGGGTGCGCGACTCTATCATTCGCGAAAGACTGGCCGACCCGCAATATGGCGGCGATGAAACGTACAAAATTGAGGTGGACAGAAACGGCGACCCCGTGAAACCGCACCTTAACTGGGCTAAACCGCTGCCACGCAAGCCTAACGAGGACCAGGAACGCGCCATTAACAGTGTGTACTATACGCACCCCATTGACGGCACACGCATGATTGACACCAAACAGCTTAACTACCGCTACGAGGTGTTTGACTACGAAAAGGCCGCGCTGCGCAAATACCGGCTCGACCCTAAGGAGCGCTCGCTCAATACCGACCACCCTACCGACCCCGACGAGGTGGTGATGATATCGAAGGATACGGCTTATGTGGACGATAACGGACAGATTGTGCGACAGACTATCGAACGGCCGCTCTCGAGCCTTTACGACTTTCTGAACACTTACATCGTGCCCGTGTACCCCGACACGACGGTGTGGGTGAACGACTTTTCAAATGCCAACAACGAGCAGTACATGAAGCTCTACTTTTCGTCGGCCAACTACAACGACTACCCCGTGGTGGGTGTGTCGTGGGAGCAGGCCGAGGCTTTCTGCGCCTGGCGCACCAACTATCTGCTCAAGGGCATGGGGCCACAGGCCAAATTTATTCAGCGCTACCGCCTGCCTACCGAGGTGGAGTGGGAATATGCCGCACGCGGCAAGGAGGGCAACCCCTATCCGTGGCAGGGCATAGAGTCGAAGAGCCAGGACGGCTGCTACTATGCCAACTTTAAGCCCGACCGCGGCAATTATACCGACGACGGCAACCTTATTACCTCGCGCGTGGGCATCTATGGTGCCAACTCTAACGGCTTGTTCGACATGGCGGGCAACGTGGCTGAATGGACCAGCACGGTGTACACCGAGGCGGGTGTGGACGCCATGGCCGACCTTAATCCGCAACTGACCTACAACGCTGCCAAGGAGGACCCCTATGTGCTGAAGCGCAAGAGTGTGCGCGGCGGTTCGTGGAAGGACCCCATGTCGTACATTCGCTCGGCATGGCGCACGTGGGAGTATCAAAACCAGCCGCGCTCGTACATCGGTTTCCGCTGCGTGAGGTCGAAGGCTAACACGACAAGTGCAACTAACAATGGCAAGAAGAAGAAATAATGAGCAAGATTAACATAGTAGTCCGCTTGCAACACTGGATGGATAGTGTGCCCGGACAGACGTTCCTTAATTATGCCTACTCGTGGGGTGCATCAATCGTAATTCTTGGTGCGCTGTTCAAACTGACCCACCTGCCGGGCGGCAACTTTATGCTTTTTATGGGTATGGGCACCGAAGTTGTGGTGTTCTTCCTCTCGGCCTTTGACCGCCCCTTCGACAAGGATGAGATTGGCAAGGAACTGCCACACGACTATGAGACTGACGAGGAGATAGCCGCACGACTCGGCCTGACCGATGACGACGAGGAGGCTGACGACACTGACGAGGATACCATTGAGGATACTACTGCTGATGAGGCGGTTTCTCAGCCTGCGATTCAGCCTGCTGCGGCTGCTCAGCCTAATGCTCAACCTGCGGCGGCTGCGGCTCAACCTGTGGCTCAGGGCATGAGTGGTGTGGTGTTTGTGGGTGGTGGCGCTGCTGCTGCCGCTGCACCGAGTGCCGCTGCTACATCTGCTACTGTTGACGAGGGTGGTAATGCTGCGCCAGAAACGGCGGCTGCTACGGCGGCTGCCACGCCGAATGCTGCCGAGGCGGCACAGGCTGCCATTGCGGCTGCCACGCCGGCTGGCGCCCAACCCTTTGACGCTGAAGCTAAGCGGTTGGCAGAAATCATACGGCTGGCAAACGATGAGTTGCTGCGTCGCGCACAGGCGGTGCTCTCGCCCGAAATGGAGGAGGCTACGCAGGCATACATTGCCAAGTTGCGCACACTGGCCGACACCTTTACCAAGGTGGACGAGCAGAGCGCACGTCTGGCTCACGACAGTGAGGAGATGGCGCAGCTCAACCGCACGCTTACGGCTATCAACAAGACTTATGACTTGCACTTTCAGAGCATCAGCAAGCAGGTGGGCACTATCGAACAAATCAATGAGGAGACGCGCCAGCTGGCCAAACGCATTGAGGAGCTTAATGGTGTGTACCGCCGCATGATTGACGCCATGGCGGTGAATATGCCGAAGCAGGCAGAGTAAATCGGGCATGTGTGGCTTGTTGATGTGACGTTGTTCTTTTCTTTGCGCTTACCGCGGAGACATAAGAACATAAGCTACATAAGAAACATAAGGGCTGACGCCGTAGCGTGACATGGCTGCCGCTAACGCGGGAAACATAAGGACATAAGAGCATAAGGACATAAGGCCGCTGCGCGGCGGACGGCCACGGACTGACGTCCGCGTGGCCGCAAGAACATAAGGGCTGACGCCGAGGATTATGGGTTGATATGCTAATGGGCTGATGTGGCTAACGCCGTGACGTGCTTGAAAGGCGGGCTGAAGGCCCAGTGGAGCACATAGCCCAGGGCAAGCGAAGCGACACCCTGGGTTACACCCACAGCACCTATTGACGCGCCCTGTAAGGGCAAAAGCATAGATAGAGCGGCAAGGGTGTACATAAAAAATTAAAGCTTTTGCCCTTACAGGGCGCGACTGCTCCAACACAGGACACCCAGGGTGTCGCTACGCTTGCCCTGGGCTATGTGCTACATTGGGCTTTCAGCCCGCACTAACTACAGGCAAAGTATACGATACTGCAATAACGGATATTGCGGCCTGCCCACGCCAAGCGAAGAATTTGAATATATAATAACATTACTACAGATGTCTGTAAAGAAAAGACCGGTATCTCCACGCCAAAAGATGATTAACCTGATGTATATCGTGTTAATGGCTATGTTGGCGCTCAATGTGTCGAGTGACGTGCTGAAGGGCTTCACCATGATTGGCGAGAGCCTGAAGCGCACCACTGGCAATGCCATGAAGGAGAACCAAGCGCTCTACGCTGACTTTGCCGAGGCCATGAAGGGTAATCCGGCAAAGGTGAAGCCATGGTACGACAAGGCCATGGAGGTGAAACGTATGAGCGACTCGCTATACAACTTTGCCGGCGAACTGCGTATGGCCATTGCCCGTGAGGCTGACGGCAAGGACGCTGACCCCGACAACTTGCAGAATAAGGAGGACCTTGAAGGCTCTAACCGCGTGATGCTGGCTCCAGCACGGGGCAAGGGCAAACAGCTGTTCGATGCCATCAACTCGTTCCGCAACCGCATTCTGGCCCTCGTGACCGACCCTCGGCAAAAGGCTATCATTGCCTCGAACCTGTCGACTGATGTGCCCCGCAACGAGAACACGGTGGGCAAGAACTGGCAGCAATATATGTTTGAGGAGATGCCCTCGGTGGCTGCGGTGACGATGCTGGCCAAGCTGCAGAGTGATGTGCGCAAGGCTGAGAACGAGGTGGTGCACACGCTGCTGGCTAACATCGACTTGAAGGATATCCGCGTGAACCAGCTTAACGCCTATGTGTCGGCCGAGGCTACCACGCTGTACCCCGGCGAGCAGTTCCGCTCTAAGATATTTATGGCGGCTGTCGACACCACGCAGCGCCCCGAGATATATGTGAACGGCCGGCGCATTGCGGCCGACGGCTCTTACAACTTTACGGTGGGTGGCCCGGGCCAGTACAGTTTTTCGGGCTACATACTGATGCCTAATGCTGCGGGCGATGTGATACGCCGCAACTTTACGCAGAAGTATAATGTGATAGCACCACCCACGGGTGCCACTGTGGCGGCCGACTTGATGAATGTGCTCTATGCGGGCTTTGACAACCCCATCAGTGTGACGGCTGCGGGCGGCAATGCTGGTGTGCACTTGACCATGACGGGCGGCTCGCTTGTGCAGCGCGGCCCTGGCAAGTATACGGCACGTCCGACCAAGGTGGGCGAACACGTGACCTTTACGGTGAGCGGCACGGTGAACGGCAAGGCGCAGAATATGGGCCAGTTTACCTTCCAGGTGCGCAAACTGCCCGACCCGACGGCCTTTATACAGGTGGGAGCCGACCGCTTTAGGGGTGGCCGCATAGCCAAGGGGAGCATTATCGGTGCTCATGGCCTGGGGGCTGCCATTGACGACGGGTTGCTCAATATCCCGTTCAGGGTGCTGAGTTTTGAAACGGTGTTTGCCGACCGCATGGGTAACTTCCGCCCCGAACCCTCGGCGGGTGCCAACTTTACCGAGAACCAACGTAACTTGATGCGCGAGCTGCGCCGCGGCCAGCGTTTCTACATATCGAAGGTGCGTGCCATCGGTCCCGACGGCATTGCGCGCAACCTTAACGGTAGTCTCGAAGTGATAGTAAATTAACACAACCTCATGAAAAAGATATTTGCCCTTGTACTGCTACTCTGTGCCACGGCTTATGCTGATGTGGCCCAGGCTCAGCCGCCACGCCGGCGCGCTGAACAGCAGGCTCGACAGGAACAACAACTCAACGCGCCGCAAGGCAGCGCATACCGCGAGTTTCCGACCGCACAGACCATGCCGGCTGATGCGGCCTGGCGACGCGACTTGTACCGCACCATCGACTTGAGCAAGGAACAGAATGCGGTGCTCTACTACCCTACCACGCCGCAGGACGGACGCGAGAATTTGTTTACGTACTTGTTTAAGTTGCTGCTGCGCAAGCAAATCAAGGCTTACGACTATAAGCTTGACGGCAACGAGGATTTTTCGGCCAAGAACGAGGTGACGGCCAAGCAGTTGATGGACCGCTACCACATCTTTTACGAGTCGAAGGGTGACAAGGTGCGTGTGAACGATGCTGACATTCCGTCGGACGAGGTGAAGGCTTACTTTGTAAAGGAGAGTACTTACTACGACCAGCATACGGCTACTTTCCGCAGTCAGGTGACAGCGCTCTGCCCTGTGCTGAAACGCGGCGATGCTGACTTTGGCGGCGAGCTGGCGCAGTACCCCATGTTCTGGGTGAAGATGAGCGACATTGCGCCTTATCTGGGCAAGCTGATGCTGATGGGTTCGTCGCTGAATAATGCGGCTATGATGTCGGCCGACGACTTTTTTACAATGAAGTGTTACAAGGGCGACATTTACAAGGCTGTGAATTTGCAGGACCGCTTGCTGTCGAACTATTGCACGGACGACTCTGCGGTAATTCGCGAACAGAAACGCATTGAGAAGCAGCTGGTTGATGTGCAGGAGCACGTTTACGGACGCGACAGTGCTTATTATGCCAAATTGCGTGCCGATTCGCTGGCGCAGGCGGCGGCTGACTCGTTAGCTGCGGCTGGCAAGGCTTCGCGCACAAGTCGGCGCACGGCTACTACTTCGCGCCGCACGTCGAGCACGCGCCGCACAAGCTCTACTAAGGTGTCGACTGGCAGCTCGACGAAGCAGAGCAAACCGGCCAAGACGAAATCACGCCAGCCTAAGGCTTCAACCGGCAAATCGTCGGGCGGTGGCTACTCTGTACGCCGCCAGAGGCATTGAGGATGGAGGGTTATAAGGTTAGGGGGTTATGAGGTTATGAGGTTAAAAAGTAACCTTTGTGTGTTAGGCACGTTATGGTAATCTTTTAACCCCCTAAACTCTTAACCCGCTAACCCCTTAACCCTCTAACCCCTTTTAACCCAATAACCCTCTAACCTCTTAACCCTCTAACCCCAATTATGAGATATACTGAGGAACGTTATATAAGTCTTCTTACAGACTTTGGATTTAAGCGCATTTTCGGCACGTTGCCTAACAAGGACTTGCTGATAAGTTTCCTTAACTCGCTTTTTAATGGTGAGGAGGTGGTGAAAGATGTGCACTTTCTGAACAGCGAACATGTGGGCGACGTGTATGCCGAACGCAAGGCCATTTTTGACGTGTATTGCGAGAATGAGCGAGGCGAGAAGTTTATTGTGGAGATGCAGAATGCAAAGCAGCACTACTTTAAGGACCGCTCATTGTATTATGCAACCTTTCCCATACGCGAACAAGCTCCAAAGGGGCAGGACTGGAACTTTAAGCTGGCACACGTCTACGTGGTGGCTCTGCTCAACTTTGACATGCACGAAGAAGCTTTTGCAAGAGACTCCATCATCCATGATGTGGCGCTGATTGACAAGGAAACCAACAAGGTGTTCAACGAGAAGCTGAGGTTTAAGTATGTGGAAGTAGCTAAATTCAACAAGAACCTGGACGAGCTTGACACGTTGTATGACAAATGGATATATGTGCTGAAGAACCTTGCCCGACTCAACAAGCAACCTGCACACCTGCGCAACGCGGTGTTTGACCACTTGTTTTCGGAAGCCGAAATTGCAAGTTTCACCCACACGGAATTGAAGGAATATGAGGATAGCTTGAAGGCTTACCGCGACATAAAGAACTCGCTTGATACTGCCAAGGACGAGGGACGTGCTGAGGGCATGGCTAAAGGTATGGCAGAAGGTTTGGCTAAAGGTTTGGCTAAAGGTTTGGCTAAAGGTTTGGCTGAAGGACGAGTTGAGACACTCAACAAAATGGTTAGCGAAATGAAAAGAGAGGGCCTGGGCTATGACTTGATAGAAAAGCTGACAGGACTGACTCAAAAGGATATTGATGCCATACCATAATGTGGCATTGAATAATGATTTGAACAAGGCCATTGCTGCGCGAATGCTGGCAGCAATGGCCTTTACTACAACAGACGTAAGGACATGAAACTGGTCATTGACTCTAAAATACCCTTTATGCACGGCTATGCCGAACTGCTGGGTGATGTGACGTATAAGGCGGGGGCTGAAATTGGTCCCGATGATGTGCGTGACGCTGATGCGCTGATTGTGCGCACTCGCACGCACTGTGACAGGGCGCTGCTTGAAGGCTCTAAGGTTCAGTTTATTGCAACGGCTACTATTGGCTATGACCACCTGGACACGGCGTGGCTGAAGGAGGCTGGCATAGCATGGACTAACTGCCCGGGCTGTAACGCTCGCAGTGTGGCACAGTATATTGAGGCTGTGCTGCTGCAACTGGCTGCACACGGGTGCTGGCGCGCGGGGGGTGAACTGCTGCCTGCTACGGCACGGGTGACGCGAGGTGAACTTGACCGCACGGTGTTTGGCGGTTTGACGCTGGGCATTGTGGGTGTGGGCCATGTGGGCACGCAGGTGCTGCTGATGGCTGAAAGGCTGGGATTTAAGGAGGTGCTGCTTTGCGACCCGCTGCGTGCCGCGCATGAGGGGGCGTCGGGACCTGACTTTGTGGGGCTTGACGAGGTGGCTGAAAGGGCTGACGTGGTGACGTTTCATACGCCGCTGACGCGTGAGCCTCAGCCTTATCCCACGTACCACTTGGCAGGACGGGAGTTCTTTGGCAAGTTGCGCAAGGGGGCTGTGGTGATTAACAGTAGTCGCGGCGAGGTGGTGGACACTGCTGCGCTGAAGGCTGCCATGAAGGCCGGACGTGTGCGCACGGCAGTGATTGACACTTGGGAGCATGAGCCTGGCATTGACCGTGAATTGCTTGACATGGTGTTTGTGGGTACACCGCACATTGCGGGTTACAGCGCTGACGGCAAGGCTAACGGTACGCGAATGAGTTTGGAGGCTGTAGCAGAGCATTTTGGATTGGACGCGTCTGCTTTCGAGGCAGTGTCGGCGCCAGAGTTGCCTGAGGGGTTTGCTTATTACCCTGAGGGGGTGGGGTATTTGCTTGCACCGGAACTGCGGCTTTATGACCCTGTGCGAGACAGTGTGGCACTCAAGCAATGTGCTGATGACTTTGAACGGCTGCGCGGTAATTACCCGCTGAGGAGGGAGGGAACTCTCTGATGGGCTGTTGGGCTGCTAATGTGTCAATATGCTAATGGGCTGACGCCGTAGCGTGGCTTGGTTGGCCGCTTACCGCGGGAACATAAGAACATAAGTTTACATAAGGTACATATAAGGCCGCTGCGCGGCTGACGGCCACGGACTAACGTCCGAGTGGCCTCAAGAGACATAAGGGCTGACGCCGTAGCGTTGCCTGGCAGCCGCTAACGCGGTAAACATAAGGACATAAGAACATAAGGACATAAGGCCGCTGCGCGGCTGAAGACCACGGACTGACGTCCGCGTGGCCTCAAGAACATAAGGGCTGACGCCGTAGTATTACAAGTAGTAACGCTACGGCGTCAGCCCTTATGTCCTTATGTTCTTATGTCCTTTTGTCTCCCGCGTTAGCGGCTGCCAAACCTCGGCGTCAGCACATTAGCACATTAACAAGCTATACACTCGGCAGCGAATGTCCGTTGATTTTGCGGTAGAGGTCGAGGGCATACACATCGGTCATGCCGCTGAGGTAGTCGAGCACAGCCATGAGACGGTCGCCCTCGCGTGAGGCGTGCACCTCGTACTGCGTGGACACTTGTTGCAAGAGCAACTGTGAATAGGCCTTGTCAGGGGCCATGACGGCATCAGTGATGAGCTCGAGCAAGGTGTAGATGATGTGGTAACCGGCGAGGTCGACATCGGTAACCTCGTGGCAACGGTAAATGCGTGTGGCAGCCACCTGCTCGCACTGGTGGTAGGCGTTGTGCAAAAGGGGCGGCAAATGGCTGATGAGCGAGCCCTCGAAGGTGCCGTTGAGTATGGCTTGCTCGTTGTCGACAAAGATGCGCACACAGGCTCGCTCTAGGGCATTGATGACGCAGGAGCGGTAGTAGACTATCTGATCATCGACATCGGTGTCGGGCGTGTAACGGCTGCGCAGACGTTCGCGCTCGGCGGGCTCGAAAAAGGCGAGGAACAGCTCCATGGTTTGCTCGTCGGAAAGGAGCCGGAGCTTGTGGGCGTCCTCAATATCCATTATTTCATAGCAGATGTCGTCGGCAGCCTCAACAAGGTAGACCAGGGGGTGGCGGGCATAGCGTATGATGCCGCCGGGGAGGTCGGGCAAGCGTTTGAGACCGAGGGCATCGGCTATGTGGAGGTAGGTGGTGCGCTCGGCCTCGAAAAAACCGAATTTGGGTTTGCGCACTGCGGCATCGGAGCCGTAGGGATATTTGACAATGGAGGCCAGGGTGGCGTAGGTCATGACAAAGCCTCCCGGACGTCGGCCATTGAAGTGGTGGGTGAGCAGACGGAAGGTGTTGGCATTGCCGTCAAAACGTGTCATGTCGAGCCATTCGGCCTCAGAGAGGCGTTTGCCGTCGGGGGTGACGAGCTGATGCAGACGTGCTCCGCGCCCCTCGCTGAAGTAGGTGCGTATGGCCCGCTCGCCCGAGTGGCCAAAGGGCGGATTGCCCATGTCGTGGGCCAGACAGGCGGCACTGACTATAGCCCCCATGCCGGTGACCTCGGTGTTGGCCAGTGCGGGGTGGCGGGCTATGAGCTCGCGGCTGACATCGGTGCCAAGCGAACGGCCCACGCTCGACACCTCGAGGCTGTGGGTGAGGCGGTTGTGTACGAACACGCTGCCGGGGAGCGGAAACACCTGTGTCTTGTTCTGCATGCGGCGGAAGGCGGCAGAAAATATAAGACGGTCGTAGTCGCGCTGAAACTCGGTGCGGCGCTCCTCGAGAGGCTTGGTCTCAGCCTCCTTGCCAAGGCGTTTTGACGATATGAGATTTTGCCAGTTCATGTTGCTCTTGAATGTGTGGAATGATGGTGTGGTTTGCGTCATGTGCTGTCACCACACAAAGGTGTGGCAAATTTATTGAAAAACACGCTATAAGCGGACAAGTTTGCCCCAAAATCACTACTTTTGCACTATCATAGGGCTGTTGTAGCCCACGATGCACTCATTTACGAAGAATATATCAGTATGAAGATTAAAATAGTGAACCGCTCGCACCACGCTCTGCCACAGTATGCCACTGCACTGAGCGCGGGGCTTGACTTGCGTGCCAACCTGGAGGAGGGCATCACGCTGCAACCGATGGAACGCCGGTTGGTGCCCACAGGACTGAGCATTGCACTGCCCGAGGGCTATGAGGCCCAGGTAAGGCCGCGCTCTGGACTGGCCTTGAAGCATGGCATCACGCTGCTCAACACGCCCGGCACGATTGATGCCGACTACCGCGGCGAGATTGGGGTGATAATGGTGAACCTGTCGGACACGCCTTTTAACATTGCCGATGGCGACCGCATTGCCCAACTGGTGATTGCCCGCTACGAACAGGCTGAATGGGAGGCTGTGGAGGCGCTTGACAGTACGGAACGCGGCGACGGCGGATTTGGACATACTGGCAAACAGTGATATAATCTTGGTTGACGGGGTGACGGGGTGACAAGTTGACGGGTTGAAAGGCCAAAAGCACCAAACGCTACCTCGAATGGAGGCGACGCGTCTCGCGTCGGGAAAAGATGCTGCTATTGTTTAGCAGAGTTCGTATTTCCCTCCCTCCTCTATCCCGACGCGGGACGCGTCGCCCCCATTAGAGCTTGCGCTTTCTTTCAGCGCGTTTCAGGCAACTTAAAATGCCCCTCATGAAGCCCCCCCTCTTTACTTACCCCCCCCATAAACGAACAGTGAAACAGACGTCGTACATACCTGAATGGCACAAGCCGAGGACGAGTTGGTCCCCGGCCTTGCTGCATTGGTGCGGCGTGCTGTTGCTGGCTATGGCAAGCGGCGTGCTGACGGCGTGCCACACGGCAAAACCGTTGGTCAAACCCGACACGGTGGCTATGACGGCGCCTAAGGGGGTTAAGCCCAACAGACAACAGCACACGGGGGTGGCCACACAGGTGAACTATGCTGCCGGACGGCGATTTGACGCCTTGTTTTTGGAGGCTATACGGCAAAAGGAGGCGGAGCACATTGACGCTGAATATGAATTGCTTGACGCGGCACTCAAAATAAGGCCTGACGCGCCTGAGGCACTGTATGAGATGGGGGTGCTGAAATTGTCGTACTCCATGTACTCGGACACGCTGAGCCGGGCACAGGGTGACACACTGCTGCGGCGGGCGGTGGAGCTTGAACCAGGCAACTGCTACTTTAAGGAGACACTGGCCACCTATCTGGCCAACAGCGCAAAGTTTGCCGAGGCTATCAACCTGTATGAGGAGATAGCTGAGAACAAAGAGAATGAGGAGACGCTCTCGACCTTGATATGGCTGTACAAAACGAGCGGCGACTACGCCGGGGCCATACGTACCATCGAGCGGCTTGAAAAGCTTGACGGACGCAGCGAACCGCTGAGTATGGAGAAGTTTCAGACATATCTGGCCATGAAGGACGACGAACATGCCTATCAGGCCATTGAGGACTTGTGTGCCGAATATCCCTACAACCTGCGCTACCGTGTGTTGCTGGGCGACTTGTATGACCAGCACGGCTACCACGAGCAGGCTCTTGACATATACCGCGATGTGCTGACGGCAGAACCAGACAACAGCTATGCGCAGATTTCGCTACTGGCTTACTACAAGGCGGCGGGGGCAGACTCGCTCTACCTTGACCTGCTGAACCGGGTGGTGCTCAACCCGCGCACGCAAAGCGGGGCACGACTTGAGGCTATGCGTGGCTTTGCGGTGGACAATGTGCGCAACGGGGGCGATGCGGCTCCGGTGCTGGCCTTGTTCAGAAAGGCGCTGGCGGAGCCGCAGGAGAGCCGCGACATGGCGGAGATGCTGGCTGACTACATGGTAGAGAAGCGCATGCCCGACGACTCGCTGCTTACGGCCATGCACACGATACTGAGCATTGAACCGGACTATACTAAAGCGCGCTTGCAAATATTGCGGATTATGCTGCAACGCAACAATATGGACCAGGTGGCCGCTACCTGCCGCGAGGGTGAGCTGTATGACCCGGCCGAACTGACGTTTTACTACTACGAGGGTACGGCGCTGTACCGCATGGGGCGCGACCACGAGGCAATACGCCAGTTGCAGCACGGGGTGGAACGCATTGACGAGAGCACCGACCGCGAGCTGGCGAGCGATGTGTATGCGCTGATGGGCGATGTGATGCACGGCGTGGGACTGAAGGAGGACGCTTATGCGGCCTATGACCATGCGCTGGCGTACAACGCCAACAATTTGTTGTGCTTGAACAACTTTGCCTACTTTCTGAGCATTGACAGGCGGCAGCTTGACAAGGCGGAGCGCATGAGCCGCCGCACTGTGGAGGCTGAAGGCGACAATGCGGTGTATCTTGACACTTATGCCTGGATATTGTACTTGAAAAAGCAATATGCACAGGCTGACATATATATAAAGGAGGCGCTGCGGTACACCGAGGAGGTGGCCGAGAATGCGTCGATATTTGAACACGCGGGCGACATTGCTTACAGTGCGGGCAACCGTCACGCAGCATTTGGCTACTGGCGCAAGGCGCTGTCGCTGACTACCGACCGGACTGCGAAACGGCGGGTGCAGCGCAAATTGTACCGTACACGGCGCACCCGCTGACGGGGACTGAAAGGGGCGACTCGCTCCCCCGCCCCACCACTTTACACACTCACTAAAACACATACACAACTTTTCAAATGAAGTGTTATCTATACATAGCCCTCGTGGCACTTACACTGACGGCCTGCCGCTCGAGCAAGAGCGCGGTGAAGGCTCCCGACACGAACACGTCGGCCTCAACCAAGACTACGCATATTACGAATAACACGGCCGCCCTGGCCAGTGTGAAAAAGGTGGCTGCCATGCACCTTAGCCAACAGGGCGTGACGGCGAGCACGAAGGTAAGGCTGAGCGGTGTGGGTGGCAAGGACCTGAGCGTGAATGGCAAGTTGCAGATGAAGCGCAACAATGTGATACGTCTCTCACTGCGCTTTCTCGGCATGGAGGTGGGTCTGATGGAGTTCACGCCAAACGATGTGCTGGTGGTTGACCGCATGAACAAGCAGTTTGTGCGTGCCAAGTATGGCGAGGTGAGTTTCCTGCGTCAGGCGGGGCTGGACTTTTATGCCCTGCAGTCGCTGTTTTGGAACGAGCTGTTCATTCCGGGCCAGCACACGCTTTCGGCCGAAGGGCTGGGGCGCTTTGAACTGGTGCAAAAGGCCGGGCTTAACGTGCTGACGCCAAAGAACACGCCGAAACTGGCCTACCACTTTTATGCCGACCCGCAGGCTAACACCATTCAACGCTTGCAGGTGCGCAGCAACAATGCTGCCGAGAAGGGCGAGTTTGCCTTTAACTACGATGGCTTTGAGCAGTTTGGCGGACGCCCCTTCCCCACGCAGATGCGCATGGCGGTGACGGGTACGGGCAAAAAGGATATTACGCTGGCCCTGAGTCTGTCGAGCCTTAAGGCTGATGCCTCATTTGACACGCGCACCACAGTATCTGCCAAATACACGCAACGCAGCGTGCAACAGGTGCTGGGACAACTGGGAATGTAACGTTTAGCATACTTACTCGTTAACCTGTCAACTTGTTAACCCGTTAACCAGAAATTCCGTCAACGGGTTAGCACATTACCTCATTAACTCATTAGTAAATGTACCGCATATTACTCTGCATATTGCTCCTTGGCACAGCGCTGGCGCTCCCCGCACAGACGAATAAGAAAATACGTTCGCTGCAGCGTGAACAGACGTCGCTGAAAAAGAAAATTGCCAACCAAGAGCACATGCTGAAGTCCACCAAAAAGGACGTCAACTCGCAACTGGCCAACCTGCAAGTGATTAACGTGCAGATTGAAGGACAACAAAAGTATGTGAACGGCATTCATGCCGAACTGACCGAGGTGGCTACCACCATCAGCGGACTTGAGCGCCAACTGAAACTGCTCGAGGCCGACTTGGCTGTGTGCAAACGACGCTATCAGCGCTCAGTGTCGTACATATTTCACAACCGCATGCAGGTGTCGAAGTGGCAGTTTATTCTGTCGGCCAAGAACTTTAAGCAGATGTACCGCCGCCTGCGCTACCTGAGCAGTTTCAGCCGCTACCAACGCGCCCAGGCCGAAATCATACGGCAGAAGGAGGCGCAAGTGCAGGCCAAACGCAACGAACTGCTTGGCGTGAAAACCGAGAAGAACCGTTTGCTGCGCGAAGGACAGGCCGAACAACGCAAGCTGCAGGGCCAACAGCAAGAACGCCAGCAGGTGGTGAACGAACTGAACAAAAGGCAGGCCGAACTGCAGGCCTCGATTGCGCAACAACGCAAAAAGGCTGCCGCGCTCGATGCCCGCATTGACCAACTGATACAACAGGAAATTGCTGCCGCCGAACGCCGACGCAAGGCAGAGGCTGAACGCAGACGCAAGGCCGAACTGGCACGGCAGGCCAAAATCAAGGCGCAACGCGAACAGGCGGCACGCGAACGTGCCGAGGCGAAACGCAAGGCTACCGCAGCGGCCAACGCCAAGAAGGCGGCTGCCAAGAATGGGGTCAAGACTAACAAGGCTGGCACCAAAACAACGGCATCGGGCAACACGAGGAGCAACACCAAACGAAATGCCACAAAAACTGGCACGGAACCAAGGCACACGTATACCAAACCGGTGGAGACGAGCACGGCTCCCGCATTTGCCGAGAGCAATGCCGACCGCGCCATCAACAACAGTTTTGCCGGTAGCCGCGGCCGACTGCCCATGCCTATTACGGGCAGCTATGCCATTACGCGCCACTATGGCTCATACAGCGTGGCGGGACTAAAGGGCGTGCAACTCGACAGCAAGGGTATCAACATTACCGGACACCCCGGAGCACAGGCACGCGCCGTGTTCAAAGGCGAGGTGACGGCCATATTTACCGTAGGCGGACTTTACAACATCATTGTGCGACACGGCTCGTACATGTCGGTTTACTGCAACTTGAGCTCTACCTCGGTGCGTCGCGGCCAGAACGTGCAGGCCGGACAAATACTTGGCACGGTGGCTACCGACGCCTCGGGCAACAGCACGCTGCACTTCCAGCTGCGCAAGGAAACGGCCCGCCTCAACCCTGAGGCTTGGCTCGGAAGATAACCACAACGCTTGCCAGCACTACACTTTCAATAGCAAACACTACACTACAATGAAAATAGAACAACAACTCACCAACGCTGTCATTGAGGCCGTGAAGGCGCTCTACGGGCAGGACATCACTGCCGCGCAAGTGGCTCTGCAAAAGACTAAGAAAGAATTTGAAGGACACCTCACACTGGTGGTTTTCGGCTTGTTGCGCATTTCGCACAAAAAGCCTGAGGACACGGCACAGGAAATTGGCCAATGGCTCAAAGACAACACCACCCTGCTGCAAGGCTTTAATGTGGTGAAGGGCTTTCTTAACCTTGTCATTGCTCCCGCACAGTGGATTGGACTGCTCAACGATATCGACGCTAATGCCGAATATGGCATTACACGCCCCACGGCCGACAGTCCGCTGGTGATGATTGAATATTCATCGCCCAACACCAACAAGCCCCTGCACCTGGGCCATGTGCGCAACAACCTGCTGGGCTGGGCCTTGGCCGGCGTAATAGAAGCCAACGGCAACCGCGTGGTGAAAACCAACATTGTGAACGACCGCGGTATACACATCTGCAAGTCGATGCTGGCATGGCTCAAATATGGCAACGGCGAAACACCCGAAAGCAGCGGCAAGAAGGGCGACCACCTGATTGGCGACTACTATGTGGCCTTTGACAAGCACTACCGTGCCGAGGTGAAGGAGCTGCAGGCTAAATTTGAGGCTGAGGGCATGACTGCCGACGATGCCAAGGCCAAGGCCGAAAAGGAGAGTCCGCTCATTAAGGAGGCGCACGCCATGCTCGTAAAGTGGGAGGCTGGCGACCCCGAGGTGCGTGCCCTGTGGCGCAAGATGAACGAGTGGGTGTATGCCGGATTTGACGAGACCTACAAGGCTCTGGGTGTAAGCTTTGACAAGATTTACTACGAAAGCGACACTTACCTCGTGGGCAAGCAGGCCGTTGAGGAGGGCTTGAAAAAGGGCCTTTTCTTCCGCAAGGAGGACGGTTCGGTATGGGCCGACCTTACCAAGGACGGACTTGACGAGAAACTGCTGCTGCGTGCCGACGGCACCAGTGTGTACATGACACAGGACATTGGTACAGCCAAACTCCGCTTCCAGGACTTCCCCATCAACAAGATGGTGTATGTGGTGGGCAATGAGCAGAACTACCACTTCCAGGTGCTCTCAATACTGCTCGACCGCCTGGGCTTTGAGTGGGGCAAGAGCTTGGTACACTTTTCATACGGCATGGTGGAACTGCCCAACGGCAAAATGAAGAGCCGCGAGGGTACGGTGGTTGACGCCGACGACCTGGTGGCCGGCATGATAGCCCAGGCCCGCCAGACCATTGACGAGGCTAACAAGAACCCCGACATGACCGAGGACGAAAAGAACGAGGTGGCACGCATCGTGGGCATGGGCGCCCTCAAATACTTCCTGCTCAAGGTCGACGCCCGCAAAAACATGCTGTTCAACCCCGAGGAGAGTATCGACTTCAACGGCAACACGGGCCCGTTCATACAGTACACCTATGCCCGCATACGCTCTATCCTGCGCAAGGCTGCCGATGCCGGCATCAACATTCCCGACACACTGCCTGCCGATGTGGAGATTTCGACCAAGGAGGAGGAAATCATTCAGCACATAGCCGACTTTGCCGCTGTGGTGCGCCAGGCTGGCACCGAATACCAGCCCGCTGCCGTGGCCAACTACTGCTACGAGCTGGTTAAGGAGTACAACCAGTTCTACCACGACTTCAGCATCATGCGCGAGCCCGATGCCAAAAAGCAACTCTTCCGCCTTGTGCTCTCGCGCAACGTGGCCAAAGTGGTGCGTCTGGGCATGGGGCTGCTGGGCATCGAAATGCCCGAACGCATGTAATAAGTAGGTCGTGTATGTGGGGAAAACTCAGCGATTACTGCTTTGACGTGTCAAAATATATACTGACGGCCGTCGTAGTAGCCCATTAACAACTAACACCGCCTCATGTCATCAACCCCCAAATACTACGTAGTGTGGCGCGGCCGCGAGCCGGGCATTTACCGCACATGGGAAGCCTGCCAACAACAAGTGGCGGGCTTTCCTTGTGCCCTGTTCAAATCGTTCAAGAGTGAGGACGAGGCCAAAGCGGCCTTTGCCAACGCTCCCGAGCCCAACAGCGCAAGCGGTGCACCCCATGCCGACGCCGCCAGCCAAGGTGCAGACAATGCCGAAAAGCCTTCCGACACCCGCAGTTACAAGCCTGCCGCAGGCCCAAAAGGCTGTCCGCCACCCCCACCCGACTGGCGACACGACACCGTGCTGCCGCTGCCACCCGAGGTCAAGGCCGACGCCCTGGCCGTGGACGCAGCTTGCTCGGGCAACCCGGGCCCCATGGAGTACCGCGGCGTGTATCTGGCCACCGGGCAACAGATATTTCACTACGGCCCAGTACACGGCACCAACAACATTGGCGAGTTCCTGGCCATAGTGCATGCACTGGCACTACTCAAACAGCGCGGCCGCACCATGACCATCTACACCGACAGCCGCAACGCGCTACTGTGGGTCAAGGCCCGCAAATGCCGCACCAAACTGGAGCGCACCCCACGCACCGAACAACTGTTCCAACTCATTGAGCGCGCCGAACAGTGGTTGCGCACACACGACTACAGCGACATTCCCATCATCAAGTGGGAGACGAAACGCTGGGGCGAGGTGCCGGCCGACTTCGGACGCAAATAACAATGACACCATTTCAGGTTGACGAGTTAACAAGTTGACAGGTTAACAAGTAAGTATGCCATACACTACTTGTTATATTAAAGTAATACTGGTAAGAAGCTTAAAAGAACTTGGCAAACTTACCTGTCAACCCGTTAACCTGTCAACCCGTCAACCAATTACCCCGTCAACCAAGAATTCCATTCACACACATGAAACATCTCTATATCGAAACATACGGCTGCCAGATGAATGTGGCCGACAGCGAAGTGGTGGCCTCTGTCATGAAAATGGCCGGCTACGAGCCTTGCGAAAGTCTGGACCAGGCCGACGCTGTATTTCTCAACACATGCTCGGTGCGCGACAATGCCGAGCAAAAAATCATACACCGCCTTGAGGCCCTCAACGCCATGCGCCGCAAGGGCCGCAAACTCATCATCGGTGTGCTGGGCTGCATGGCCGAACGCGTAAAAGAAGGGCTGCTCAACGAGCATGGTGTCGACCTCGTGGCCGGACCCGACGCCTACCTCAGCCTGCCCGACCTCATAGCACAGGCCGAAGTGGGCAACAAGGCCATCGACATTGAGCTTAGCACCACCGAAACCTACCGCGACATTGTGCCCGAGCGCTACTGCGGAAGCCGCATATCGGGCTTTGTGAGCATCATGCGCGGCTGCAACAACTTTTGCCACTATTGCATCGTGCCCTACACCCGAGGACGCGAGCGCTCACGCGACGTGCAAAGCATACTCACCGAGGTGCGCGACCTTGAAAGCCACGGCTACAAGGAGGTGACACTGCTTGGCCAGAACGTCAACTCGTACTGCTGGCACCGCGAGGACGGCACCGACCTGCTATTTCCCGAACTGCTGCGCACCGTGGCCCGCGCCGTGCCCACCATGCGCATACGTTTCAGCACAAGCCACCCCAAGGACATGAGCGATGACACTCTGCGCGTCATTGCCGAGGAGCCTAATGTGTGCCGACACATTCACCTGCCCGTGCAGAGCGGATCCAACCGCATACTAAAACTCATGAACCGCAAGTACACACGCGAGTGGTACCTCGACCGCGTGGCTGCCATACGCCGCATCATTCCCAACTGCGGACTGAGCACCGACATCTTTGCCGGCTACTGCTCTGAAACCGAAGAGGACCACCAGCTCTCGCTCTCGCTCATGCGTGAGTGTGGCTACGACTCGTCATTCATGTTCAAGTATAGCGAGCGCCCCGGCACCTACGCCTCACGCCACTTGCCCGACGATGTACCCGAGGAGGTGAAAATACGCCGTCTTGAGGAGCTCATCGCGCTGCAAAACGAACTGAGTGCCGAGAGCAACCAGCGTTGCATAGGCCAGGAGTACGAGGTGCTGATTGAGGGTGTGAGCAAGCGCTCCAAGGAGCAGCTTTTCGGACGCACCGAACAAAACAAGGTGGTGGTGTTTGACCGCGGCAATTATCGTCCCGGGCAGTATGCACGTGTACGCATCACCGACGCCTCAAGTGCCACACTCAAGGGCGAAACTATCGCGTAAATGCGGTAACGTGTGGCTAATGTGCTAATATAGCAATGTGCTAATGTGCCCAACGCAACCTCTAATGGGGGCGACGCGTCCCGCGTTCGGGAAAAAGGCAATGTTCATACATTAAATAATAAAGGCTCACAAACAGCGCTAATTACACGTCTGTTTGTGAGCCTTTGCCTTAATCCCGATGCGTCCCGAGGCTGCTGAAAAATCCCGACGCGAGACGCGTCGCCCCCATTAGTGGTAGCGTTATATTTATTCTCTCCCCGTCAGCCTACCTATAAACGAGTGTATGTACTTTTACTGTCATCTTACACTTTTGGTACGTAACAAGTTGATATACAGAGATTTCAAGAGTGTAAGATGATTTCAAAGTATCTTACACACTCCTGCATACATCTTACACACCTCACCCCCTGTCACGCAGTCAGTTTGTACGTATGCAGTAGATAATACGGCATAGGGACGCAGAACAATTTGTCGGAGCAACAGACCTTTCTGCTCCCCTATGCCGTGACATCTTCCTCCCGTGCTTGTCCGTGTGGCAACATGTGAGTTGTGTAGGTTGCGTGTAGGTGGAATTTGTAACATCTTACACTGAGTAAAGCATTGACAGTCAATGAGTTGCAACGAGTTAGTGTAAGATGTAAGATACTCGGCAAGTAAAGTATTTGTAGTATAGTAAAGATACCGCTACCACAAAATGCAAGCACTAAACGCAAACACAAAACGCAAGCACCTAACGCAAGCACCTAACGCAAGCACTAAACGCAAGCACTAAACGCAAGCATAAAACGTAAACACAAAACGCAACCACCAAACGCAACCATCAAACGCAAGCACAAAACGCAACCTCTAATGGGGGCGACGCGTCCCGCGTCGGGCATTAAGGCAAAGGCTCACAGACAGGCGTGTAATTAGCGCTGTCTGTGAGCCTTTATTAAATATATGAACATTGCATTTTTCCCGACGCGAGACGCGTCGCCCCCATTAGTGCTTGCGTTTGGTGCTTGAGTTTAGTGCTTGAGTTTGGTGCTTGAGTACTTTCGCATATTTACGTTTCACCATACAGCAATAACTTGTAAAACGCTACGGCGTCAGCCCTTATGTCTCTTGAGGCCACCCGGACGTTAGTCCGTGGCCGTCAGCCGCGCAGCGGCCTTTTGTGTATCTTATGTAAACTTATGTTCCTTATGTTTTCCGCGCTAAGCGGCCAATACACGCTACGCCTTATGTTCTTCTGGCCTTATGTTCTTCTGTCTCCCGCGTTAGCGGCTGCCGAGGCACATTTTAAGCGAAGCTGACAATTAGTCGTCAGGAAGTTCGTCAAGGTCGAACTTCAGCCCTTTCTTTTCGCAGTATTTCTGAAGTTTCTTCTTGAAATAGTCAGCGAAGAACATCATGAGAAGCTTGTGCAAGCCATAGGCGAGCGGAATGCCGATGATGAGTACTGCAATATACCAGAGACCACCGAAAAAGAGAGCTGCAATAATAAGGATGCAAATAATAGTAATTATAGTCATGATGGTGTGTGTTATCTGTTTTCGATGTTATACTTAGGCATTTCGTACCAATAGAACCTCTGGTAGAAGTAAATAGAGGCTACGTAAAGGACGATGAAAAGAAGTGCTGCATAGCCTACTGCGCCACCCCACCCACAGGCGGAAATGAGAAAAATAGAGCCAATACAAGCAAGGAAACAGATGGCGCATAGTGCGCCACAAACAATCATGCCGTAAGCTATGGGCGTGATGCAGTTATCACTAAGGTATTTCTCCTCAGTGGTCCAGCCTTTATACTTTTTCTTTTTGTCGGATAGGGTTTTGTACTCCTCTTTTAGCTCGCACGCCTCGTATGCGCTTAACAGCCCGTACTTGAAAATGGCGCTAACGATTTCCTTTGCCTTAATTTTTGGGGTCGGTTCTGAGTGCGATTTTGCCAACTCTTCAATGTCCTTTGATACCTCAGAAGGTAATCCGTTTTGAGCAATATAGTTACGGAGTCCTATTCCTGTCTCCTTGCGAAACAACTCATAGGTTCCGCCATTTGAAGAATTATACGTCAAAGCGTAATGATCATCTTCTATCAGCAAAGTGTCACCATTGTTATGCGTAGCACTTTTATAGGTGTATTTCAAGTCTATGGCACCGTATGAGTCATAGGTCTCAGCTAATAGTAGTAGCTTACGATAATCTCCTTCACTTCTAAATTTATCCAAGAACCTTTTGTTATAGGTATCCTGTATATAGGCAACAGACGCGTAATAAAAAAAATATCTCATAATTGGTTTTAATTGGTTAAACATGGTTAGTGGCATGGAAGTAAATCCGCACCACTAATGATAGAATGAAAAATATTATCAGCGTTGTTCTTTATCTGTACTAATTAAACTTCTGTTGCAAATATAGTTGCTTTTCTAATACGGGAATGGTTGCAACAATGCTAATTTTAGAGTTAGGCATTATTTTAGTTGGTATAGTAACAATATTCGTCAAAAACGCCCCCATTAGAGCTTGCGTTTCTTCAAGCACAAAATGCCACCAACAAACGCTACCTCTAATGGGGGCGACGCGTCTCGCGTCGGGAAAATAAAAAGAAAAGATACCCCCCCCACTAAATAACAGCTACACTATCACCGATGAACTATAGTAATATAAATGATTCTATTTGAATTTTATTAATGTTTGTAGTCCAAGCTTAACAGGGCTCGTCGGGGCTGACTGCTCAGCCCCTTGCCGCATGGCGCTCCCTCAGCAGGAGCTTTTATTGTTTTTCGAGATAAAGCCATCCTCGTAAGGGGTGTTGTTTGTAACCACGGCA
>OLZJ01000180.1_pt1 | contig 41535 bp, 53 predicted proteins | sample 1673951 | NCBI WGS metagenome assembly OLZJ01 (sample SAMEA103958135, study PRJEB25191) | human gut metagenome
CAACTAATATTATATATTTTTTAAAATGTAGTAGCAATACTACAATTTTCGTCGTACTTTCAAATAAAAAAACCATCCAGAAAATAGTATCTGGATGGTTCGTCATTTCTTAACTTAATGACATTGCAGTACTGCCATCTTTTTTTGTTACATCCAGATTGACCTTATCTTCTTTTAAAGAAACATCCACTTTCTTTGTATCTACTGTATCTACATCTTTGAATACAAATGTTTTGTCCTGATCTTGTAAACCAATCTTTACATCTAACTTATCGTTTTCTTTGGTTGTGTAATACAAAGTACGTTCTTCTTTGTTTTTTACAGCGTCTCCATTTTCCAACAGGTTATCACTGAAGTTTTCTTCTGAACTTGATTTTGTTTCAAATACAGTGATTTTCTTTCCAGTGCTGTTTGTGATCTTCAAAGATTTTGAATCCTTGGTTTTTTGACCAATTGTTTTTACTTCTTTTTTCTTAGCAACTTCTGTTGTCTTTGTATCTTTTGTTCCTGTCGATGAAGAAGAACATCCAGTCAAAATCATACTTAATGCGATCGCACCTGCTGTTAAAATTTGTTTTGTTTTCATATATAATACATCCTTTCCTGATCTATTTTTTAAGGCAAATTGCCTTAATTTTTTAATCAATCTTTTTACAACTATATTTTACCATGTATCCTTTCAAAAAATGCTAGATTTTTGTGCGAAATTCAGGGTGAATTTCATGTTTTTTGCTGTACTACACTGTGAATATAAAGAAACTCGACCTTATTTTAATATTAAGGCAATCTGCCTTAAGTTTTATTTATCCCATCCACTGATTTTTACATCATAGAGCACTTGAATCTTCTCAATGCATTCTTTTATGATTGGATGTCTATATCTAATAAGTGCAGACCATATTTTCTCCCATCTTCTTTCATCATCTTCATCATCCATAATCTTCTCACCAGCCAAACCAACCACGTTATCTAAATCTGTTTTCTTTAAATGTTTAAATAATTCTGCAACTGGAATTGTATTTTCTAAATGCTGTAGAACCAAGGACTGATATTTTCGTAAACAATCGTCATACTTTTCAAAGCAAGCTACTTCCTCAAATTCATCCGATCTCACATCATCATCTAGTTTACTTGCGAGAACATAAGGCTTTATAGTGCAAGCATAATATAGAATTGCAAAATTTGTTTCTCCATTGAATGCTAACAATTCAGGGGAATAACCTCCCTGATTGTAAAGTATAATAGACTTCATTTTTTCTTCCTCCATTCTTAAGGCAAATTGCCTTAATTCTTGAAATCATAAAAAAAGACAGAATATCAAATTCTGCCTTTTGCTTATGTCAAATTATTTTAAATGGGCACATATAAATTTTTAAGGGAAAGATATATAAAAGGGCTTATTAGTCATTATTATATGCACCCATTTAAAGCAATGAGCAGGCTCATGTTTTCTGCTCTGTCCAGAACACTGGCTTGTGGATCGTTGTCCCATGTCTAAGTTAGATGTTTTAGATTTTGACATTCTCCTTAAAATTTAAAACATCATTTGTTAAGAAAGCCTTTCACAGCTAACGTTGTAGCAACATGAAAAGGTTACGTTGGAAAGCAGGAGTTTCACCCCTTACTGTTAGATTTGTTGCTACATCTTGAAATTAAAAATTGAAGGTTTCAGGAATTGCACCTGATAATACTTGTTACCTTCATTAAAAAAAACTTACGAAGAATAAAGCTGTTGTCTGTTTGATATATATTGAACCAGAGAAAATATTCAGACCTTTGCAAATTTCATCATAAGTATGTTTCATTCGATTTAAAGTAAAAAGTAGTCTTTAAAAGGAGATTCCTCCCATCTTTTTAATTATGCTTTAATTTAAATCAAATGATGTCCACCAACAGATAAATCTTAGTGTGAGCTATCGTAGAAGGACCTATCTCCTTGTATTATTTAGAAAGATTTATGTGTTGGTAGGCTTAGCGTTTGAGGATTATGGGAGTTGCACCCAACATACTGCTATCCTCATGTAATGGCAGGCTCATGCTTCTGCCGTGGTCATTTTCGATATCCGCCTATGGCAAACTGTTATATTTAAACTGCAAGCGAAAAAGTATTACTTTCTATTATGATATCTCTATGTCCAAAGGGAGATAAATAATAGAACAGGTCCTGAAAACGGATATCTGGGTTGACTTCATGTTTAATGTTTCTTCAATAGTTCCGGTGAGCAACTAATGAAGACAATAAACAACCTCATGTCTTATCGTTTGGGTCGTGCATTGTAGGCGGTCAACTACTCGGCACGATATGAAAGCAGGACTTACGTGGCATTCCCGCATACACCCTTCACTACCATACTAATTTGTGCTGTACAACAATTACTTCGGATTTTTCAGAAGCTGCGTAATCCTTCACTACGCATGGCATTACAGACTACTACAAAATTTTAACTCCTTCACGAATGAAGTAAGTATGATTCTAGTTCATCTGTACTTTCGGCATTCCTGCCAAGGTCCGTGAAACGACCTTATTCAATACATCTATATTTTACCATGTATCCTTTCAAAAAATGCTAGATTTTTGTGCGAAATGAAATCAACCCTTTCTGAACATATGAATATATATCATATCCTTAGCATACATGTTTTTGACCAATCTCACGCAAAAATTCACTTCTTCCGTTGACGCATAGAGTTGATACCGCCTTAGTCCAATCGTTTTTAAATTTAAGCGATTCACCAGATATTCAATCGACTCATATCCATTCGGTACGATCACATCTTTAATATATTTGCAGAAAGCCTGCATTTTATCTTCATACACTGAATTGAGACTATCATCTACATTCAGATGATATTGAGGTATCCATACTCCATTACGAAAGCATAGATTTGTATAGCCTATTAGGCTGTCGCTGTTCCTGCTGAAACTGCACTGTTTCGATAAAACGTATTTCATTTTCATCACCTCCATTTGCATGAAAAAAGGACCTAAACGCTCGTTTCAGGTCCTCTGTATACACTTACTTGATGATACCATTATAGCACAACTCTCGGACAAAAATGCTAGAAATTTGTGCGAAATTTGTTCAGAGTAAAAATGAGCATCGTGAGCAAAAAGAGCTATATACACTTTATATAAAGCACATTATAGCTCGAAAATGCTCAAATAAAAAATCCAGCAAAATTTTTACAAAAAAATTTATTGTTGACAAAAACAGGAAAATAAGCATTTCCACGCTGTATTACGCACAAAGAATAAAAGAATTAAGGCATTTTGCCTTAATTCTATAATTCCATACAGCTTTCATTTCTTTCTTCTTCTAAATCATCCTCAACAACTACTTTACTATTCTCGTTTCCAGAAGTATCTAATATCTTGTTGATCTCCTTTTGACGATTCCTTGCACTTGTTAACTCATCCTGTAATTCAAAAGGTTTGTTCACCATTTCTTTTGCAATCTTTAGATTCCCTTCGTAATTCTGGATGGTTTCAATCGTTTTATTCAAAGAATAGCGTATATCATTGATACGTTTATACATTCGATTGAAATTTACTCGACCTACTGGATTTACCGAATCGACATTGATTGTACGCAATGGCGTTTTCATTTTGATTACAATTCCTTCTCCTGCTAAACCTAATCCAATCAATACGTCCGCTTTCATAAAGCGACCTACAAATTTATTTTCTTTATAATCACTCAGCTTATACCCCTTTGTACATTCTTGAATTGCATCCCAAGCTTCCTTCAGATCGTGATTTTCATCCCCTTCGTTTACCTTGAAGTGTAGTAGTAAATCCATCTTTATTCTCCTTATCTTTAAAATTAAGGCAATCTGCCTTAAATCTCCATTTCCTGAATCTCCATTTCAACAGCGTTTACAAACAGACCTTGAATATCCTCACAATGTGCGACAAAATCTTTCAATTGATCTTTTCCTTCACATTTATTGACAAGTCTTGAAAGTTCGTAATCATCACAGATACCATCAAAAACTGCTTCTGCAACATCCGATTCTTCAATCCCTTTTTCATAAACAAAGTCCGTTTCATCATAAATCTTATTTAAATTATTACTAATATTAAGAACATCAAGTTTAAACTCCTCATCACTAATCATCCTTTCGAGATTTGTGAATGGGTACTGCTTGTTAGGAAAAGTTGAAAAGCCTTCTTTTGCAAGCAACTCATTGAAATCATTTAATTTCATATTTTGGTAAAGTCCATGACTAAAAACAAAATCAGCCACTGTCATCCCAATGAAAACACCATCCGGTTTTGTTTTACTATCCCATTTCAATGGAGCATCAATAATATCCTGTATTTTTAAATTTTCTCTCCGCTCATTTTCTTCAATGATATCCAATACCATAGGCACGATTTCACGATCTAACAAAGATGCAAAATCATCATTCTGCATAAAGCTGTCATATGCCTGACAAACTTCTTCATCTGTTAAAGTGCGTGAAAGCATAGGTTCAATATCTCTACGCAACAAGTATTCAAACATTGCTTTCATAGGTATATCTGACTGCGTATGTTCCAGTACAGATGATTTGTATTTTCTTACACAATCTTCATAATTAGCAAAATACCCTTCCGAATTAGACCAAGTAGCTGTTTCCGTATCCAGCCCCTTAACCACAACATAAGGTGTTGGTGAACCAGTAGAAGTGCGATCTAAAATCGCAAAATTAGATTCTCCATCAAAAGCAAGAACATTAATATCAAATCCTTCTTTATCTTTGAATGTAATGTGATTCATTTTATATACCTCCTTAAGGCAAACTGCCTTAACTATAATTCCATTTCATCTGCATCTTTCTGTAAGTCATCAATTTCCAGTACATCTTTAACGACATCCTTGTACACATCATCTTGATTGTAAAGTGCTCGTTTATATCCAAACTCACCATCTGCATTGACTGCATTTTCAACTTGAGTTTTAAATAGAAAGTTGTTTTCCATATTATCTTTGATTCGTTCATATAGAGCTTCTTCAACTTCAGAAAGATGATTTAATACTTCATCATGAGTCTTTCCTGATATATCGCCATTGTTGTACAGCTCATCCATTTTTTCTTCTACACGCATGACATCACGAGCTGTATCCACTGTTTCAAAATGTTCTCTTGTGAAATTGATTGTCTTATATTTCAATTCCCTTTTTAGCATTTCATCAAAAATCTTGTCGACACGTTTGGCTTCCTCCACCGACAATTTACGTCCTGCTTCAACATCAGGAATAAAATCATTTTTAAATAGCAATGCATTCTGATCGCTTTCATGTTCAATTTTCCAATCCAGATAATGGCTGATTGTATCAATGATATCTCCATTTTCACTTCCTATATCATATCTTCCAGAATAAACATAAGGATCAGCATCATTTTCCTTGTAAAGTGTGATTTCATAATCTGTTTTGTCATATCCAAGCATAGTATCCTTGAGATGATCGTTCATTCTTTTTAGCAGTTCATTTGCTTCTGCAAAAGAAAGCTTATCTTCTGGGGCAATATTGCTTTCTTCTGAGTACTGAGCAACAGTGCCGTTTTCTGACCAGTTGATTGCAATTTGAACATTGACTTTATTTTGCTCCTGCTGTGCCTGCAATTGTTCCATGTACGTATCAATTTTAGATGTTAGATCAAATGATGTGCTTTTAATACACTTTAAATTCTGCTTTACATTCTCCAAGTCTGATGGCTCAGTCGATAATCCCCACGTAGCAACATACGGGAATGAATAGTCCGATGTATCAATGCCAAGATGGCTTGAAACGATATATGCAATTGATTCTGCCTGTACTTCTCTTTCGCTTTTACTGAATTCAATATTTTCTTTCTGTTTGAGCTGATCTAGATTTTCGTTGCTGTGAACAATCGAATGAGCAATCTCGTGAATCATGGTCTTGATTGTCTGGACCTCGCTCATTTCGGGTTGAATCTTTATTTCGTTTGTCAATGGATTATAGCATCCTTTGGCTGACCCCTCGAAAGCTTCGATCGTTATAGGCACTGGGCTGATCTCCATCAAAGCTTTTGTCAAAGCTTGATAATCCTTGACATCACCCTCCAGTTCCTTTACTGGACTTAATTCAATCACTTCTTTTCCTTCGATCTGTTCTGTTTGAGACACATCGAATGTATATCCAATTTTAAATGTATGTTTTTTTACTACAACTTCTTCCTTTTTGAATTTTCCGTCATCGCCTAGTATTCGATTCCCATTTTCATCCAGAACATATTGCTTTTCTTTTACTTTGATTTCGACAGGCATCCAAATCATCAAGCCTTTTTCACCTCTTTTGACCTGACGATTAAAATCCTGCTGCCACTTGTTATAGCCTGCAAGGTGAGTGGCACGAGGATTCTGTCCTAGAATCAGCAATGTGTTGTTCATGCTGTAATCGTGGAACTTTGACATTGTGTCTAAAAGAGTTTTGAATCTATCTGAATCTAGGTATTCATAAATCCCTTTATTCATCGTTTCAATAGCCTTATCTATAGTTTCCTGTCTTTTTTTATCTTCCTCTTCTTTTGACATTTTCTTCCAGTTTCTTGCCATAATTAACTCCTTTCAAAATTAAGGCAAATTGCCTTAACGAAAAAAACTCTCAAGTCATTGAATCTCAAGAGTTTATAAACATTCTTCTAAATCATCCTTTTCCAATTCATCACCGTATAACATTTCTGTCATTTCCTTGACTTCCTGATTCTGGTTAACTTCTTTGTAGATATAATCTTCATAATGTTTCACCGCCTGCTCACGTGAAAGCATATTATTAATCACTCTGCCATCCGGCAATGTAAGACATTCTTTATCCGCATCATATGCGATTGGGTTTTGCCCGCACATCTCATCAAACAGAGTTTGACGAAGCTCATACCTTTCTTCATCCAAATCACAATAATCACCAAATTCGTAACCACCATTGACACGATCTGAACCAACTGCAATACCAAAGTATTCTCCATTCTCATCTTCATCCCATTCGCACTCTGAATCGAGAACATAGAAATCTAAGTTCATGTAATCATAAATCTTGCTTAAATCCTCATCAGTTAGATTGATATCAAAACGTTCATTTGCATTAAATCTCAGATTGTCCGTGCTCACATAATAAAATCCTGTGGATGTACGATCGTACACATACTCTAAAGTTTCATCCGCCAAGCAATGCAAAATCGCTTCTTTTCTATCCTCATCCATTGTCATGTCTATCATATCTGATTTCATTTCAACCATACCCATTTCGTCCTTGCGTAATTCCTTTATGGTTTCCATTTCCTTTAATTTTGCTTCTACCTGAGAAATACGTTCATCCAGAATATTTTCATAATCCGCTGTCATCTTTTTAATATTTTCAACATTAATATTCTGATAGTTCATGCCTAGATACTTGTTGCGGTCAATAAGTCGGCTCTCAGGTTCGCATATTCGCTCATACATTTTGATTTTATCTTTATACTCAACAAGGTCTTTTTCGTAATGTTCCTTGTAATAATTCATATCTTTCAAGAAGCAGTTTAAACTGCAACTTTCAAGATAGTATCCATTTTCGTATAGTTTCAGGTGATCCAACCTATCTTGTAAATAATCTATATGCTTATTAAATATCTCATTCACTTCGGGAGAAACACGTACAATAAAGAAATCTTTCAACATTTCCTTTGGAGGTTTAATAATTGTCTGCCATTCGTATCTGTAGTGTTCCAATTCCTTAGAACATTTGCTGATTTCTTTTTTCATTTCATGAAGCTTAAACTGATCTGCTTCAAAAGCTTTTTTCAAAGGTGCCGTATCAACAAGTTCAAATGGTCTTGATTGATAAGTACTCCCTAAACGATACGCATCCTTATTATGCTGATTTAAAATTTTATCCTTTACTTTTAATACTTCCATTACTGGATGTATGCTTTCTTCAAAATAAGGAAGTCCATTTTTCAGCATAATCAGATGTGACCTTAAATCCTGAAATGCTTTATATTCACTTTCAGTGGGCACGTTTATTGTGGACTCCATCTTTCTTTGACTTCTTTTTAAAATACGAGCCATATACCATTTTCCTTTCTAAATAAAAATAGTTAAGGCAAATTGCCTTAACTATAATTCCATTTCATTCTTTCCAATCTCATCCTGATATTGTTCTAGACCATTTTCAAATTCTTCGCTTACGTAATCAAAATCTTCTGGAGTATCTAAATACTGGTCAAACAATTCCTCCAGATGATGATGTAACTTGTCATCATCTGCATACAGATAAACTTGGTCACCTGCATCAAATTCATGTTTATTGATTGCACTCTTTAAAAGTATATTTATATCGTGATCGGAAAGTTCTGAATTGATTGCGTACAGCTCATCTTTAGTTTCATTCATTGCATAGGAAACTCCATCTTTGATACAGTATGTTTCAAATGTACTCAACACATCTTCTGGAATATCCTTTTCTGAATGCAATATTGGCAATTCAACATTTTCTAGGGACATTTCCTTTTTCTGAATTTCATTTTCAGCTATCCGTTCAAAATTTTTAATAAATTCTGGATATGCTTTAACAAAGTGCTCATAAATGATGGCAGTTCGTTTATTCTCATCCATTGCATTAAAAACATCAACACTATGTCTATCTGAATACGAATATCCATCCTGATGTAAGATGATATGATTATCCTTATTTAAATAAATTTCAACACTTAGATAATTCCAATTTATCCCCCAATCTGGATCGTCGAATCTCATTCGTAAACATGGAATGTAAGCTATGCGACCACTGCCATGTCTGGTTCCAATACCGATTCGGTCCAAGTCTCGATCTTCCGTATAATCAGGTCCACCTGCCCATCTCGAATCTGGACAAACATCTTTCCATTGTGGATTTACTTCATAAGGATGTCGCCCAAGCTCGTGTTCCCAATAAAATCGTGGTCCACCTAAAGCTTCATATAAATCAAATATTTCCTTCAATTCCTCAGCCTTAATCATATCGAAAAATTTATCTTGAGCCTTATCACATCTTTCTTTCCAATATTTTTTTTCATTTTCTTTGTTTACCTCGTTCACATAATCCGTTTTAATTTTAGCCTGATTCGTTCTATCCAATAAAATATCCCATCTACTCATAAAATTAATCTATCCTTTCTAAATAAAAATAGTTAAGGCAAATTGCCTTAACTATAATTCCAAATCATCTTCCTGTTGATTTTCTCCTAGATCAAGTTCATCCTCAATAACTTCAAAATCATCAACTAATGGGTCCAGACTCAATCCAGAGCCATTCTCCCATTTCACGTATACCAGTCCGGCATCATCTACCTTTTCGACTATACCACGGGTTCCGTCAGGTACAGGATGAGAAGGATCCCGCATATGGTTACATTGAATCACTGTTCCTTTTACCAACATATCACGAACAGCACTTATGGACATTGCGTAGTGCGGATCAAATCGTTTAACGTAGTTTGAATCTACGCTTTTTTCAAATTGCAGAACATCATCCAACAGTTTTTGAATCTTGTCATACTGTTCCAAATCGCCACCAACACAAGCACTTTTATAATCCTCAAGGTTCGGGATGATATCGTCTGTATCTCCTGTAACTAATGCTTCATATACTGCGTGTTTTTGCGTATCAATATCTATATCCCTGCAATCCATAGCTTCATACGGGTCCATATCTTCAAAACATTCCATTAATCTGTCGCATAGACTGTTCGCCTGTTTTGAAAGAGAAGCTGTCCACATCTGGTCTTTGTAAAGATCAATCATTTCATTGTTTACCCATACAGGCTTGTCCTGTTCGTCAAAACTTTCATAGATCATTTTCATTGCCAGTATATGATTATCAAGATTGTTTGCCCACAAATGTTTTTCAAGGCAATTTCCATTTCCTAAAAAATATTGACAATTACATTGCAATGTGGAAAGTATTTGATATTTATATTTGTTATCCTGATTCAATACTTCATTCTTCAAGTTGTTTTCAAATTCCATCTGAGCTACTCGTTCAAATACTTCATGGTACAGATAATTGTCATGATAGTATTCCGCCTGCAAAGGTGACAACACATTGTTAACCTTTGTTCCATCTGGTAGCCATAAACATTCCGCCTTTGCATCGTATTTCATTGGATGCTTCTTTAAAAGGTCGGCGTATAACTGTTCCTTTTGATCGTATTCCGCTTGTTCCTTTTCCCATAAACCGGAAACCCCACCTTTCACTCGTCCATAACCTACTACTATATCTAATGCCTTCGATTCCAAAATGCCTGCATTATCATCTAAAGAAAGAAGATATTCATCCTTTGCAATCAGTGTTTTAAAGCTTTTGTAATCCTCATCCGTAAAGTCCATGTTGAATCTTTCTTTTGCTTCTTCCTGCAATTCATCCATGAACACTATACGATTTCCATATTCACTTTGCGTGAATGTTTTCTGCATGGTTTCGTCAGCCAGGCAGGCTACAACATCTTCTTTAAAATATGTTTTCTGTCCTCTTTTTAAAATCTGAGTCATAAGCTAATCATCCTTTCCAACAAAAATAGTTAAGGCAAATTGCCTTAACTATTCCATAGCTCTTTCTTCTTTATTCTGCTGATCCTGAAGCTGACCTGTCATTTCATCCATATTATCAATGAATGTACGGATATCTTTATATTCGACCTCATCATAATCTTCTTCTGAAACAGTATATTGAAATTCGCTGTTTGCGTTCATGGATTGAATATATGTTCTTTTCAATTCATCTGGTTCTACTTGCTTCATACTTCTGAATCGTTCATCTGTAGCCGTTTCCTTGATTCGGTTCACAACCAGATCCGATTTTGGTGAGTTTTCAAGAATATAGGTGATATTCTTTACATCTTTCATGAATTCATATTTATCGCTGTTTTCCTGATAATATTTAACCATATTATATAAAGTGGTAATGTCTTTTGAAGCAATTACACTTGCTTCTGTATCAATGCTTAAATAAGCCAACGCATTCATAGGTGAGTCAAAGATTATAATATCGCTTGCATGGTCTTGAATTTGTTTCCATCCAACTGATGTAAAAGAACCCGCAGCTTCGTGTTTGTACGGTGTATCTTTGATACCATATTCCAATGCGAAAGCTGGATTATTTTTTTCATCGTATCCAACAAATACTGCATTATGCATATTTTTGCTCATGTAAAGTGACTGATTTAAAATCAGAGTATCTATTACATTCCCTTCAAATGCCATTGTTTGTGTAAAATAATCCTTCATCTCATTAAAGTTACCGCTTTCTCTATCAGGTAGACTGATTCCTGTATGCTTGTACACTGCATTTTTTGTATGAGAATATTCGTATAGAACAAGATTTCTTGGATCCCTTTCCATATAATATTGATTTACCTTTTCTCTGGCTTCCATAAAACTACAGTTCTCATAAAACTGCACAAAGTCATAGCAGTTCATCCCATTTGTAGTCTTTGCATTGTAGAAAACCAGATTTTTCTGTAAATCAAAGATCAATGAGGGATGTTCATAGCATACAAGGTATCTTGCATTATTTTTCTTTGAATATAATGTCAAGCCATAAACATTGTCTGCAATTTCTGCCACAGATAATTGTCTGATATTTACAGCTAAATCTCTTAATTCATTTTTTTCGTCTTTTGTATAAAATTTAACACTCATGATAGAGCCTCCTTATGTTATTTTTCTGATTCAATAAAAGAATTGTTTTGCAAATTCTGCACACATCATATTTCGTAATAATAGTCTGCCAGTCTTTCTTCGGCTAGTTCTTCTTCATCTTTCGTAAAGCAATCCAGATCGACATCATCATAAATCTTGTTTATCACATCATCCCAAATACGATAGGATTTGATTTCATCCGCATTTTTAAGCTGTTCATTAATTTCCTGATGTTGTATTGAGTAGTGGAAAGCCTGTTTACTCAAAATTTCTGTTTTACTGTATTCCGCCATAATCAATTCATCTACATGATCGATCTGGTCCTGATCAAAATATACGTCCCTTATCTTTTCATTCTGTATATAGCCATAAAAATGACGGGATGGTACATTTTCGTTTATAAAATTGTATAACCCATCCTGTAATGGAATTTCTACATTTGCCATGTTACGTGTTATCGTATGCTCATAGCTAAACAGTCTTACATCCTGCACATCATCCGCTTGGATATTTCTGTAATCACCATTGCGTATCATGGACAGATAATCTTCGTATCTGTCCAAAGGTAATTTTGAAAATGTCTTATATAATTCCATAATTACGCTTAGTGTTCAAACTGTCCTAATTCATTCAAGGTCAGCTGATCTTCCTTCTCATCCTGCGGAGATGGAGCATGGACTGTTCTCGCATATTCATTTTCAAGCTGGACACGTGTAGCTACATCATCAATCACCTGGTTTAAAATTGCAGGTGTAATAGGTTTAACGTAACCATAGTAGCGATACGTAAGTTCAAGTGAATTTTTTGTTCTTAATTCACATTGATTTAGGATATACTGAGATGCCTGCTTTCCGTTGATACCAAAGCGTTGTAGATTTTTCACTTGATCGGGTGTTAAAAAAACACCCTTGTACATTTCAAATGCATCAGGGTGTTTTCCAATTTCTTCAATAACTTTTTTTGTTCGTTCATTCAGTGATAAATTGTTTTGGTTCTTCTTCAGGTACATCAGTCTTTCATACATCATGTCATAATCATCATAGGTCATCATACCGATACCTCCTTCCAAAATAAAAAAAGATAAGCAGGGCAACAGGGAAGGTTGCAGATTAACCTACTTATCTTTTGTATAAAAATTGTGGATGATAATGTGTGCAATCATTACAATTCCTCTACATTAGCATTATAACACATCAGAGAAACAAAAATGCTAGAAATTTGTGCGAACAATATTCACTTAATGCTCATAAAAAATGAGCAAAAATATGTAAACAACCTTTATATATCAAGAAAAGAACTAAAAACAGTCCATAAAAAAAATTAAGGCAATTTGCCTTAATATCATTCATTATCTAATTATGTTTTATTGTCTCTTTAAAAAAGGCATCCAAGACTCCGTTGATTTAAGACGGAGAGGGATGCCAGTTTGAATATATACATAAGCCGTATACTTATGTCAATTCCAAAACATTATATCAACCAGATTATCATTTTTTTATATTCAGATAATCGTGAGGTGTAATACTTAAAATTTTCGATTTTTCAAAGTCTTTTGTATTCCTTGTTAAAATATATTTAGCTTTTTGTCTTTCCGCAATTGCAGAAACAACAGCATCTTCAAAATCTGAAATATCACTGGAAAGAGCTTTTTCAATATCTGCTCCCCTTGTATCTGATATCTTTATTAAATCTAAAAGATTTCTTATACATTCTTTTGCCTGTTCACTTCCAATATATTTTCTTGCAATATAGAATATGTCTGTGATTGCCGAAGCTGATACAATAATAGTATGATTATCAATACACTTATTTAGTGCATTATATGAATCTTCGAAAAACGGCTCTCTTTTACATAGAATATCTATAATCACATTTGTATCAACTAATATCTTCATTGCTTAGAAATCCTTTCGTTTTTTATATTTTCAATCTCTTTGTCAGTTAATGAAGGCAATATACCAACTAAATTATTTAATGATCTTTTCTTTGCCTGCTTTGGTGAAATAATACGTGCAATCTCTATTCCTTTATTTGTAATAATAATTTCTTCTTTGTTTGCCATAGTTAAATAATCACTAAGATGTGTTCTTAATTCTGTAGTATTGACTTTCATAAGTAAATCCACCTCCTGTACATTAATTATAATATAAATGTACATATGAATCAACAGTAATGTACATTCGTTTAATTATTTTTTTAAGGCAAATTGCCTTAACATCTAGTGAACAACAATTTGTTCATCATACTCTTCCAAAAAACCAGACAGTAATAATCTTCGATTTGAATGTAACCCATAATCCAGATCGCACGTTGATAAAGTAACCATAGGTGAATCTGTATCTACATCCTCGTTACAATAAAGTGATTCATTTTTTAGTTTATCTAAAGTATCCTGTCTTTCCTCTCCAAAGTCTTTTGCATAAAACACAGACTCATTATTTGATTTTGAATAACAGAAAACATTACATTTATAGTTTTGCTCTGGTGTAAGCAAATAGAAATCTGGATGGCTGTCAAAAAATGATTTTGATGAAAAGTTCTTTAGTAAAGTAAACATTCCTCCACCCTGAACAGAATGTCCATAAATAATATTGTTATCATCTGAAAAGTCTCTATTCGTATTGCAGTCTAGAAATGCTGATCCCATATAGTTGTATCCCTTATAGATCGTATGATCTAAATAATAGGAGTTATTTGTCCCTTGCACTACAGGATATGAAATCGCACAGTCTGGAACATATATCCAACCAACTATATCTGGATTTATAGCCTTTAATGCATTCCAGTCAGGAGATAAAATCTGTTCCCCATTCTCATTCTTTTTCTCAACACATTCTTTTTTTATCTTATCTGTCTGTAACTCCACTTCATTATCTTCATTGTATATCTGCCAAGCCTGATAGGCACAGAACCCACCAACGCATATACAAATAATCAGTATGATTCCATAAATCCACTTTTTCATATTTCATTTCCCCTTTCACTCTATAAAAAAAGACATCCAAGACTCCGTTGTTTTAAGACGGAGAGGGATGCCAGTTTGAATATCTACATAAGCAGTATACTTATGTCAATTCCAGTTTAGTGTAGCATAACACGTAAGTCCTATAAGCACAAGCATACCCGCAAAAATAAAGCCTGTTTTTATATTAAAATCTTTATCACTTATACATAAGTGTGCCAACCATCCAAATGACAGTGCAACAGAACCTAAAAACAATAAATCTCTAAACAACATATCTATACATCCACTGTCTTTGATTCTTCATCAGCAAGTTTGAACTTAAATCAATCATATTTCTCAACCTTCTTTCTTTAAGGCAGATTGCCTTAATCTTGTGATTATCATTATTATTGGATAGCAATTACAGTTTTCGTTTCCTGACGAACTCTCTACGCAATGGAGTTACACAGTCGTTTTTTATTGGTATACAGGTATAATTTCATTATTTTATATATACTTTAAACAACTGTCACAAATATTTAAAAGTAAGTATTCTAAAAAATAAATATAGCAGTAATATCACAACTATATTAGCGACAATCTCAATAAATAATAGAACAAAATCTACTCCGTCTTTTTCTTCACCCTTCATCTCATTACCTTTCTACGTGGCAGCACTGCCATTTTTTGTTTTACAAATTCAAAAGTGTATTATTTCTTTCTTTTTAACAAAGTAAAATGCTGTAATTAATTCTAGCACTGAAAACAAAAAACATAATACAAACGAAAATTTAAAAAGCGGAAAGAAGATAGAAACAAAATCATTTGCAGCCATGAAAGCAAACATTAACTGTATTCCTAAAGCCAACACAATTACTGAAACAACCACTTTAAAAATTATAGGCATATTTAAATCATCAACCGCAACGATTACAACACTAAAGCCACCTAAAAGAATAAACATTAAAAAGCCTGTGATACTCAACGAAAAAGACACTATATCTTGATTTGGAATATTCACACTTAATATTCTTCCTAGAGAATAAGCACCCATTTTTGAACACAAGAAAACAAGAAATGCTATACCTGCCATAGGCAATACAATAGAACAAATACTTTTCACCATATTAAGTGCCATATATGCCGTAAGTTTTAAAAATTTGCTTGACGTTGGCTTATCGTAAATATCCTCTACATATTCATATAATTTTGAGGATTTTATGTCTTTTTGTAATGTATTAGTATTCTGAATTTCTAATTCGTCACTTCCAATATATTTTGTTTCTATTTCCTCACCTATAGTTCTTCCGTAGGCATTTAATTCATCTTTCATTTAATCCCTCATTTCATTATTTAGTCAATGCGTCTTAATTTATTTTCTCTACACTGTTTTTTCAAAATTTTTACCAGATACACAATGACATAAACATAATGCTGAATCAATCGCTTTTATTTGATATTTTGGTAAATGCAAAAACAAATCCTTTTGATGAAAATCAATTAATCCTTTTAATAAAGTTTTATTAACCAAATCGTTTTGCATTGAATATAAACATTCAAAAGAAGGAGTAAATTTTAATAAATGTGCTTGATAAGATTTATTAGGTCTATAGCATTTAAAAGTAACGATATAATTGAAATCTTTTTCTAAAGACTCAATACTAGTAATTTCTACATCAATTTTTTTAAAATAATATCCTTGTTTCTTCATTCTTAATCTTTTTTTCATCCTATCCCCTTCCTACGTGGCAGCACTGCCATCATTTTTTATCCAAACAGATTTGAATAGGTTAAAACATATGCAAAAAATAAAGTAGAAAAATAAACATTGCTATTAAAAAAGAGATAAAACCAACAATTAAGAATATAGTTTTAAATTTCATAAATCTGTCGTCAAAAAAGATATATAAAAATCCAAATAGTGCTATACATCCCATTGCACTATACAAAAAGTAAATTTCAGACATGCACATCACACCTCAACAACTGTTTTCTCATCAGCAGGTTTGAATTTATCATTGATATCAACCTTCTTTCTTTAAGGCAGTTTGCCTTAATTTTTAAATTGTCACATTTTTGGAACATATATTTGGTATATTTAATTTGTATTTATTAGGAGGTACTTTATGAATCAAATATTCACAGAAATCATTGCTAAAATTAAGGATATACCATTATACGAAGCCATATTATTTCTACTTTATTTCAGTTTCTCTTTACAATTTAACTTATTTGGCATCAAATACATAATCACAATAGTATTTCTCGAATTTATTTGTTGTGTTTGTAAAAATCTATTTGGGAATGATTTATCTCATGAATCTAGTAAGGAATTTTATTGTTTAATGCTAATCATCTTTTTATTTGGAATCATAATGAACAACATACAATTTCATTCATTTAAATGGTTACGCATTGCTTTGAATAAATTATTTTCTATCAAGATAGAAAAAGTAAGAGTACTAACCAAATATTTAGATACTATTTTTAAAACAATTATTGGATATCAATCAACTAGTATCATCGTTTATGAAGCGTTTCATTCAGAGCAATTGAATGCAACACTTACCACACTTGTTGAAAAATTATTCACAACATTCTTTCTTTATATAGCATTGGTTTTTTTTAGTTGGCAATAATAAGTATTACAAAAACGATCATTGTTAGTAAAGGTAAAAAATAGAACCAAATTGGATATTTTTTAATTCGACAATTTTTGCTACTAAATGCATTTAATAATGAAATTATCGAAAAAGCGAGTAAAACCAAACCAATACACATATTTTGTTTAGTTGACTTCTGGATATGGATATTAATATCAAAGAAATAATTTAGAATTATTATTGTTGCACTTCCAACACAAGTTAATATTAGCAACCATTTTAAATACCCTTTTTCTTTCTCATCTAATAAATCAATCCAAGATTTTTTTTTCATCTCATCACCTTCCTACGTGGCAGTACTGCCACATTTTCTTTTATTCAAAAGGTTTCTCATATTTATAAAGAAATATATACGTGTGACAATCAACTATATCAAAAGCAAAATGGAAGAGTGATTGCAAAACATAGAACAAAAAACATACACAAAAGTAATAGAAAAGCTTTGATTTTCATTAAATGTTCATCCCATATTAAGCATAATATTCCAAATACTATTAGACACGAAAATGCACTATACAAAAAATAAATTGCATCCATCACTCTACACCTGTTATGAAGTGACCTTTGTCAAGACAAAATTACACTCATATTCTAAAAATATTCAGTTTTAGATTGATGACATACAAGAACTCCTAAACAAATCTATCGACAGTTAACCACTCTGTTATTCGTGGATTGGGTACCTAAGGTTAATGGTCCGTCGAGCAGGTTTTGTAAATCTCATATCGTGGATCAATAGCTTTTTTGTACAGTCCTCCTCGCGATTTGATTCGTGTACCACTATTGCCTTAAGAGGTGAACCGTAAATAACCAGACCTGTTTCATTATTTACGAAGTTCCTCTATATCATCAATCCTTTGTCTTTCTAAAAGTCTTTCTTCATATCTCCTTTCACTTATTTTTTATTTTAATGGATGTTTCCTGTTTCCATTCCCCAAATAAAACATGCTAACTCTCTAGCTATAGCGACTATTGCCTTATTTCTAGGCACATTTCGTTCAATCAATTTTTGGTATTTCTTCTTCAAACGTTCTGTTGCCTTATCCGCATATACAATAATATTTACATCCATTCCTTTTTGACGACTTTTTAACCTTTGTGATTTTTTCGCATATACGTTTCCTTTCACCAAAGCTTGTGCACATTCTACCAGTGTTTTTCTAATCACTGTATTTCCTTGCTTTGTAATACCAATTCGGTTGTTTTTATCGCCACTAGAATGTTCTCCTGTTGTAAGTCCAGTATAGGATGCATATGCTTTTGCGCTTGGAAAACGTTCAAAATCAGCTGTTTCTACCTGTATAGTCATGGCCGCAAATGTATCTATGCCCTTAAAACATCTTAATTTAGATACCTTTTCATGGTATCTTTCACTTTGATATATCTCATTAATACGATTCATGAATCGATCGATTTTATCATTTAGATTTTCCATTTCTGCGATATATTCATTTAAGGTTTCTCTTTGAATTTCTGACATTTCCAATTCTCTGATCCAATTCATATAGCGAATTGTCCATTTTGATTTACCATCATATTGATAGCCATGACGCAATACAAATGCGCAGATTTCCTGCTTAACTCTTTTTAATTCCTTCTTGAAATCATGAATCATACGGATGTATTCTTTTATTTCAACATCTTCTTCATCTGGAATATATACAGTTTTATATGATCCACTAGCCAAGTTCTTTGCGATATTCAAAGCATCCATTCTATCATTCTTTACCATCTTATTTTTTGCAGAAACCTGCATGGTTGTAGGAGCCAAAATTACACAATCCACTCCTCTTGCAGTTAACAACTTATAAAGAGAATATCCAAGACAACCTGCTTCATAACCACATTTGATTTCTACATCGTTTTCATAACGACTTTTAAGGGCTTCAATAAACTTAATTACTAGTTTTACATCAGAAGCAAATGTAGATTCTGAAACGATTTCTCCTGTATAACCGTCATAAGCGCATAAACTAAACGAATTTTTGTGGACATCCATTCCAACAGATAATATACTTTTCATAGTGGCCTCCTATTGTGTTATGGCATCGACACCATAAGTATTTTTAATCAATTCAATTATGAGTCGTAATCCACGTATTGACAATAGGAGGTCACTTCATATTATCTCAGAAACTACTTTCTCGTCAGCAGGTTTGAACTTAAAACAATCATCTTTATCAACCTTCTTTCTTTGTTAAGGCAATTTGCCTTAATTTTGTAATAATCATATGTATCGAACCTCTTTATGTTATATTTTATGTATTACTAGGAGGTATTACTAAATGCAATTTTTTAAAACATTACTAACTACTATTTTTACTATATTTACAACACTACTTATTTCGCGAAAATTTGGTATTGCATCTACTGATAAAGACGTATTGGAGAAACAGTATATACTATATAATAGTTGGTATACAAAAATATCAAAAAATAAATATGATGAAACAATCAACAAAAAATTGGCTCAAAAGAACATTAATGACTTTATCGAACATATCAATATAGATTCTAATGCATATAATCTCATCACTCTTGAATTAAAATATTATCTAAAATTATTTATAGTCAATCCAAGTAAATATACTATTGATTTACAAAATCAATTTGACAAAGACTTTGATTACATTAAATACAAATTAGGCTATCCTACCACATTGAAAATGAAAAATATCATTAAAATAATCATGATATATTATTATTCAAATCTATTATGGATTTTATATCAAATCATCTATCTTCTATCTACTCCTATGAGCAAATTAGAACGGAATTCAGAAATATTTTTTGATGGAATCATTTTTATTTCTATACTTATAGCAAAAACATATTTATTGACCAAACATTCTTATGAAAAAGCATGTAAAGCAGAGCTTATGAAAACAATTAACTTTTCAATTAATCGTTTTAAAGAAAAAATACATACAAAATACGAGCCAAATAATAGAAATAATCCCTGAAATTCTAAAGCAATTTCTCTCAGTATTTTCATTTTTAAAAGGAACAAACCAATATAAAATCTCAGCAATAACCTCAATTATTGTTAATACTACCAAAACAGTTTTTCTTGCATCCATCACTCTACACCTCAGAAACTACTTTCTCGTCAGCAGATTTGAATTTATACTGCTGTATCTTCTCACCATTTTCATAATAGATGGTGTTTTTTCTTTTGGTGCTTTTGTATTTCAACTTTTTCACATTTACTTTCGAATCATCGGCACTGATATTTGTTATATTCAATCCACTGTCCATAGAATATAAACTTAAATCTGATAGCAACGAACTTTCCAACACAGAACCATTCGGTACTGCAAATACTACATCAGGATACATAGCTTTGAATGCTTGAAATGTTGTACGGTAAATATGGATATATCCATAATCTCCGTTACTTAGTGTGTAATTACCTTCGCTGATCCACAGATTTGTTCCGTCAAAGGCTTCAACAAAACCTACATGACCAAACTGCGGATATAGAGTGTTCGCCTGAGCTGAGAACACAGCACCTCCGCTTGGTGTACTGCTCAAACTAAATTTATCGCCATGAGCAGCAACTATCTCTCTGGCATTATCTTTTCCGTTTCCAAATGCACCGCTTGAAAAACCATACACCTGATAAAATCTAGACCATGCATAATACGTACACTGCGGCATTGCAAATGGATTGCCCACCAAAATAAATTTACTCCAGTCCTTTGTCAGCAACGATTCATATTTCAGTGCATTTTTAACGGAACTGATATATCCTGTCGATACAGTTTGGTTAGTTGAAACATCAACCTTTTCATTACCCTCATTCTCATCAGGAATAATTGTGATCGTTCCTGTTGATGTCTCAGACTTGCCAGGTTTTTCTGTACCTTCCGTTTGATTATTGTTATCAGGATTGGATGTTTCTGGTTTATTAGTTGAACCTCCATCCGCTGTAGGTGGCTGTTGTTCTGGTGTTGGAGCTGGAGTCACTGGCTCTGTAGGTTCAGATGGTTCTGGATCAGGAGTTACATCCGTATCATTACCATCTGTTGTCGGTGGTGTTTCAACTTGCATATTACATACATGGCTTGCATCCACAATCGTTCCATCTTCGTTATATTCAACATTTGCGATGTAATACGTGTTGTGATCCGTATTGATTCTGTTTTCATCTGCTTTGACATTGGATGTCATTCCAGAAAGAATCAATGTACCTGTAAGTATACAGGCAGATAATTTATTTAAAGTGTGCATTTTTCGACCTTCTTTCTTTAAGGCAATTTGCCTTAATTTTCTAATTTACGTCCAATTAGTTCATCTAATGAGATATTAAAGTAATCTGCAATTCTTATTAAGGTGCTGATTCTTGGATCTTTCTTTTTACCATTTTCAATATCACTGATTTCACCACTAGACATATTTATTTCTTTGCCCAATTTATCCATTGATAAATTATTTAATTTTCGTAATTCTTTTAGTTTTGTTTTCATAATTTCCTTTCTGATACTCACAAGAACGAGTATAATAGTATTTAATTAAAGGAGGATTTTATTATGTATTGCCGAGGTCATGCAACAAGACTAAAAATTATAGAAACATATAAGCTTGTCCCTTTAGGTCGCTTTAAATTACTCAATGGTCAATCTGTTATAAGCGATGCCGGTAAAAGGGATATTATTGATGAGTATACTGTTTTTGAATGTATAGAAATTAATAATCCTGACCATCGTGAAACTATATACTGTGGTAAATCTGTGGCGGAAGATTTCTGTCACCTTACAAACATTTCCCTGCCTCCACTTTTTAATCCTTTGAAAACAATTAGTGTTAATCATGGTTCACATGGCGATAATTCATCTCATAAAAATTCTTGGAATAAAACTCGTAAACAGCTTTATAACTGTACACTACTCCTTATTATGTATTTTGGAAATTCACCAACTAACAAAGCATTATTTTCAATTAAACGAGAGTTAGAAAATCCAGACTATCTAAAGCTGGAATTACATTTCAATTTGTATTGAATGAAATGAAAAAAAACAATAAAATACGAGAATTTAAATATGATCTTCTGATTGAATATTCAAATAAGTTAGGTATTACTCATCATTTCTGCTAGAATAATACTTTAATAACATATATATCATCTATAAAATGTACTTGCTTCCAGTGAAACCAGCTTCCGTATTTGCAAATACACTCCTCCAAAGTCTCAGCAATTACGAAATCATTTATATCAACTTTATTCAACTTAAATAGCTTTTGTATTTCCAATATATGATCTTTTAACCATTTGTATTCATTCACAATTTTTTTTAAGTCTTTTTCTTTCCATGCAATCACAGTCTCATCATCTGTTAAGCCTTGCCAATTATTATTTTTATAAAACAATGTCCTCAGTTCATCTCCAGTTTGAGCGTTAAAAATATATACATAGTACTCACCTTCATATTTCGGATTTATTTGAATACAAACTTTCCATTGCTTATCCATTGTGTCACTCCTTTCAACATGGCAACACTGCCATTTTTTTGATTTTCAAGAATCAAAATACCTGCAAGTATCCAAGCAGATAATTTATTATCCATGATTTTTGAATTTAAAAAATGTAAAAAGATTCTTATATCATTCAATCTTTTATAACTTTGTAGATTTTTCTTGCTTTTCCTTTTCCAGATAATCCAATACATTCAATCGGAACTGAATGGATATTTTTTAAAAGTATTCCTATATTTAAATATACAGTTCCTTTAATTAACACTAAACTGCCTTGACATGAACCTGTTATTTCATTGTTTCTATTGAAATTAGGGTTGCATATATTCTTTTCAACTTTATCAATTTGATGTTTCATACAGTATTTTTTAAAATGTAATATTAACGTATTATTTTTATCAATTGTCCAAGCTTTAATTAAATAAACAAATAGATATTTTTTTATGACTATATGAACAGTATATTCATTTTTCATCTCATCACCTTCCTACATGGCAGTACTGCCATCTTTTTTATAGTTATTCATCTTCAATTTCTACAGTGTATCTTTCAATTAAAGATTCAAGTTTTTCTTCAATCATTTGTTACTCCTTTTTTTTACATTTGTTCATGTGTTCGTGATAATCATTGATTTCTTGTCGAATAATATCCATTCGATCCATAGCGTAGTTGTATCTGGTTTCATCATATTCCATGTGATTGAGGTTCATATCTCCTACCTCTTTTGCAAGATTTAACCACTCGTTAATTAATTCTACTGCTTTATCTTCTGTCATAAGCTTCCCTTTTCTGCCATATTTTTTTATGAATCAATCATCTCATACTCTACTGTCCAAGTTTCAGGATAAGCAACTTCGATTGAAGCAATATAATCCTCCGTCTTTCCATAGTCTGGAAGTTTTTCAAGACAATTTTCTGGCATAAGCAATTCCGGAAATTGCTTCAATATTTTATTACGTACAAGATCAAATTTAATCTGATCGTATCTCGTATATGGCAACAATAAACTCATATAATCACAGTCATCTGTTTTCCACATACATTGTGGACTTGCACCAACATCACATACTTTAAAAAAGTATTCCAGTAATGTAACAATCTTTTCTTTACTAGATGAAGGATAGAGTTTTAACATATAAACTGGTGTATATACACAGCTGTCGGCATTTCTAGTAACAAATTTATATCTTTTTAAATCTCTATTTTCATTTACTACATAAGTAGTTAAACTATCTAGCGTTACATACAAAGGTATATCATCCTTTATTTGTAATTCTTTCAATTTCAATGATCTCATTTTAAACATCTCCCTTCATCTTTTTGTAACAGTACAATGTTGCATAACAGTCACCTAATGAGTTATGAGCATTTTCTTGAATTGAATTCCAATCGAATCCATAATACTCGGCACAAGTTGTTAGTTTCTGCCATTTGTAATCATCATGATAATCGGACCATTCCCCATATATTGGTGCAAAATCATCCATCACATCTATGATGGTTTTATCTGAAAAATCCATAAATTTTAAAAAGGCTAGATCAAAATATGTGTTATATCCTATAATCGTATCACAGCTTTCAAATATACCTTTTAATTTTGAAATCAACTCATGGAGTTCCGTTTCATCGGCAACCATATCAGGAGATATGTTATTGATTCTCTGAGCCTGTTCCCACAATGTATTGTAATAAGGCTTTACGTAAGAATTGATAAGTACATTTCCATCTCCATCAATTACAGACAATTGCAGAACGTCATCTCTGTAATTTGAAAGACCTGTTGTTTCCAAATCCAACACAATTAATCTGCTAGGATTCTCACATGGAACGGATTTTTTCTTTAAAGCATTTTGAATCAACTTCTTTACTTCCTTTTTTTTCGCTTTGAACGGAAGATAATACGTTTTGTAGTAATCCTCATTAAAGTAGAAAGGAAGGTATTTCACACTCTCATATTCCATTTGTTCATAATCCTTATAAGCTCTCATCAGCTTTCTATATAGATTTTCTTTTGACTTCATATTTTGCTTTTCTTCATCAGTCAACGGACGAACTTCATCCTCTGTAAAATATATATATTTACTGCCAAACTGCTGAGTACGCTGTACACCCTTGATTCCATCTTTAGGTGTAAAGCCTAGCTTTTGCCATTGCTTTTCTGTTTTTTCCATAATCATTACCTAATCTATTTTGTTAAGGCAATCTGCCTTAGCCTAAATCGGCAACTTGTTCCTCAAAGATTTTAAGTGCAACATCATAAGAATCCCCAAATCCATAGGAATGAATTTTACCATTCGCATTTACGTATACTACATAATCAAACAATGTATCATCAGGATACAGTCTAGAAACAAGACGTACATAGCCGTGCCTTTTTAATTCCACTTCTTTGAACCTGGCCATAATCAATCTCCCTTATTTTCATTTTCATCATCTGACTCATCTGTTTTTAACATCTGATGTATGTGCATACCATATCCAGTCATTTTTCCGCCAAGAAATGATATCCATTTGTATAGTGCAACCATGCATAGAGCAAGGACTAAAAGTAGTCCTGCTCCTGCCATGACAACCATTATAAAATCTTGGTTTATTCTCATTTCATTTCTCCATTATCATCAAATCCAAGGATATTTAGAATGCTGTAAAAATCATCTGTCTTTTTAGATTTATCTGAAAACTGGAAACATAACCATCCTTTTTCAATCTTTACAGAACGACCCATTGTTTCTTTTAAGTTTTTAACAATACGTTTGCGATTTTCCTTCTCAGCACTCGATTCGGTATCTTCTATGACTGGCTCAGTCATATTGGCATCAATGACCAATTGTTCGATTTCATCCTGCTCAATTTCGTCATGATCTTTACGTACACGTTCATACCCTTCAATCTCATGGATGAATTTCTCAACCTTTTTTTCACCGATTCGATTTCCTAAACGCTGAGCAATCCATTTTCGTTTTTGTATACCTTTAGGCTTTTCGCCTGCTTCCGCTTTTCCATTCCAAACTTTCAAATACAGTTCAACTTTTCGTTTGAAATCTTCTTCCTGCAATGGTCTAACTTCATTCAACAAAAGAATCATTTCTAATTCTTTTGTTTCATTTTCTGGTGTAGGCAAAACAATTACAGGCACCATTTTCTGAGCATCTGGATACAATTCTGCATTTCTTAACAATGCATCTAGGCGGAAGTGCCCGCCAAGAAGCATATATTTCTTGTCACTGCCATGACGATGTGATTTATTGCGATAGACATGTAGTGGTGTATACACCATACCTTGTTCGTGAATTTTCTCAGCATTTTCGATTTTATCTTCTTCTGAATCATTTGCATCATTCAATGGGTTGAAATCAATCTCATAGATCGAAACATTTTTTGTCGGTAATTCCTTTGTACGGTCTACAAAACTATCCACTGTGTTATATCCATTGTCGTTGAATCCAATCATTAAATCTTCAAAACTTGCCATGATTTTCTGCCCCCCTAATTAGTCCTTGTTCTCCAGTAATGCGATAATTTCTTCACCTAGTGATTTATAGGCATTACCTACATTTGTATTTGTCAACACAACTTGTCTGTTCATCATACTGGCATCCTGTGTTGGCTTTTTCTGATACGGAATAATCGTTTGAAATATCATGTCATCCATGTGTTTTCTAAACCATGGAATTAAGTTTTTTTCTGTCTTTCCACGAGGTGAAACCATCGTGAACAGTACTTTTAAATCAACATTCTTCTTGTTTCTCTTTGCAATCGTAATCGTATTTTTAAGAGAAACAATCATTCCCTTAATAGATTTTCTATCAAGTTTTACTGGAATGATATTCAAGTCACTGGCTAGTAAGGTGTTTGTACTTACTAAAGTCTGAGCTGGTGAATTATCAATCAGAATGTAGTCATATCTGTCCTGCACATTTTCAAATGCACATACTAGGCGATCAACCGCAGAACGTGTTCTATCATCGGATAAATTCTTATCAGCCTGGCATAAACGAATCGAAGCCGGCAATAAACTTACGTTCATGTGTTCCGTAGGTACGATTACATCTTCTATCATGTCTGGATCGTCTAAAACCTCACATAGATCGCTGGCAACATTTTCAATCAAGCATTCATCCAAAACATTGATAAAGTTTGTTCCACTTTCGATTTTTTCATCCATTGCCTGTAATTCCTTGATTGTCAAAGGCTGTCCTTTTGCACCAATACAGTCTGTTGCACTAGCCTGCATATCAGCATCCACAATCAATACCTTTTTGCCTTGCATACCAAAGTAAGTTGCCAATTCAATGGCTGTCGTAGATTTTCCAACACCTCCTGATACATTTGAAATGTTAATAATTTTTGCAGTTTTGTTCATTTTAATTTCCCCCTGTTTTTCTAATCTGCATATGCAATTAGGCTTTCCATTGATAAACCATAGCCTAATAAAGCACGTTTATAATCTTCGTAAGGTTTTCCAAACGAATATGCACATCCTGACTGTAGATTTCTTCGTTTTAAACAAAGTAAATGTACGCAGTACAGTATCTGCTTTGATAAAACATCCATTCTCGATAAAATTTCGAGATCATGTTTTAAAACATCGTCATATGGTGTTGAGCAATTAATTGTCAACAAATCCATAAAATCTGTATCCTCGTCAATCTCATATAGAGGAACTTTTTTGATTTGGTAATACCCCGCTTTGATATACTTCGTAAGAGTATCCAAATGCTTTTTTGTTAATGCTTTGGTTTGTTCGTAGTTAATCTTCAACATACTACCTGTCATCCTTTCATTTCACACATTTATACTAATCCACAAGTAAGCCAAGTCCCATTGCGAAATTCTTAAGTGCCTGCACATATAATCGTTGCATATATCGTTCTGTGAGTTGTCCATCTGATGTCAGGCTTTTATACGAAAAGCCTAATATACCATGTCCAATCAGAACTCTAGCTTCGTTTGGCAACATCTTGTTTATCACACGAAATGCCTGTTGTAGTGCAATAATCACTTCTTCATTTTTAGAAATTCGATGAATCATTTTGTGCTGATAATCTTCTCTTGAATCCGAACTTACGGAAACAATCGAACTAGATACTTGAATGGAATCAGTTAAAAAATCATCCTGATTTCTCAAATCTAGTTGCAACCCTGAGAATTTCCAGAGCGGAGAGATGTCATTTTTATTCATAAAAAATTCACGATTATCAAATGTTATCCCTTCTGTTGTTGTAACTTTGATGATATATTCTCCACCTCTGAACTTCCCTCTAAGATCAAATTCAATAAAATCTTTGATTTCAGTCCATACACTCCTTCCTTTGCACACAATTCTCATCTCCTTCTTAAACTTGCAAATTAAGATTTGGCTTTTAATTTCTCTACTAATTGCTGATCCTGCATAAGCATTGTTAGCTCAGCCAATTCGCCATTGTTCAGGTCGGCTATAGAGCGACTGTCATCTGGCTTTTTATACCTTTCCCAAAATGCAGATCGTGATAATACAGCTTCGCTGTTAGACGAGCCAGTTCCAAATAGATTCATAAAATCATCCTTTGAAAAGCTTTGATTCAAAATATCATCCACTTCATTAGAATCATTGGGATTCATTTCAACTTGTTTTCCTTGTTGCTGTAGTATCTCTGAAACAGATGATGACACTACATCATTTGCAACATTTGCTTTTTCTTCGGCCATTTCTTCTTCATCTGATTTGTTCTTGTTTAGTTTTGCTCCCTCATAATTTGCTTGAACATTCATCAGAGTGACCAAAAGATACTGCTTCATGTTACGAATTTCTTTTTTAGGATTTTTCTTTAAACACTCCAGCAAATATTCGATGTGATTGAAATCCAATGTTTCAAAACACTCATGCACTTCATCCGAACTATATTTGAAATTTTTAGATGTGATTGATGCATCCTCAGACAACAGCTTTTCAGCAATCACTCTGCTTATCAATCTTAATAGCTGTTCATTCTCTGGATGTTCTTTAAGTAGAAACTCAAAACCAATCTGACTTTGAATTTTACTAATCACAGAACTTGCACTGCGGTTTTCTTTTTCTTTAGATAGATTTTCTTTTTTATATCTTTCTATCTTTCTTTCTATCTTAGTTTGTGGTGGATTTTCCGTATGCGGGTTTTCCGCCTGCGGTTTATTTAAAGGGTTTTGACCGTGTGCGGATTTTCCGCCTACGGTTGCGGTTTTTACCGTGTGCGGTTTTTCCGCCTGCGGTGTTTTTTCGCCGTGTGCGGATTTTCCGCCTACGGTGTTTTCGAGCGTAGTTGGATTTTCCGACTCCGGCATATCATCTGCTTTTAGAAAGAACGGATTATCATCTGGAGATTCAAAAATATACCATTTTGTTGTTCCAAAACTTCCATTTTCATTTCTTCCCTGCATGATATGTAAGTAGCCATTATCTTTCAATTCCTTGACTGTAGATTTCACCAAATCACGTCCACCTTTTATTTGAGTGGCTAATCCATTCACTGAAATTTTCCAATTCTCATTGCGTGATTTTAAAAGGAATATTTTTCCTAAAATCCCCCATGCTTTAGGTGACAGATTCAAATCGTCATAATACCGAATTGGAAGTGTTCCATATCTATTCACCGCTGAAACCACTTCAATCTCAGCTCCATCAAATTTAAAATAATCCATATGCCTTTCTCCTTTTCTACAACCAACCATGTTCTAGCAATACCTGATGAATTGCTTTGTGCAAGTCTGCGTCAATGAATACTTCCATTTTTCTCCAATCCCCATCAGTTTCAAACCAATGAGAATGAGAACCTAAATAGGTTGCAATACCATACGATTTGAAGACACGTACGATCCAATAATCATTTTCGGCACGACATCGGTATGTAACTTTATTTTCACTAGTATCTCCATCCACTTTTTCAAATCCTAATTCATGCATCATTTCATCAGCGTTCATGCTTATTTCCTCCAACTCCATTTTTCATCGCCATCTTTTCAAAAAATTAAAACCGACAAGATCTAGAAACTCGTTCTATTTCCTGTCGGTTATTCATAGTATTTATTTTTTTAAAATTGAAATTTTTTGAAATTAGTTCGATCGTACAAATATATATGGTGCCAGTTTGAAACTTAAAACTCTCAAAAATACTTTATATAAAGTAGATTTGAGAGTTTTTTTGTCGTCAAAAAGTCGATTTTTACCCGTTTTGGCAAACTTTTTGGCAAACAATTCGAAAAAAATTATTTTTTTTACTTTTCGAAACGAATTATTAAAAGTTCAAATAAAAAGCTTTTTATAACAAAATAGTCTCCCAGATTATATATAGATCAACCAATAGCCAAAACAAATTTCAATCAACCTTCACACAATAACCTGAGATTGTTTTCATGAAACTAAGAATTACGTTTACTTATTCGTGCTCAATAAAACACAAAAAAAAGCAAAGAAACATTAAGTCTCTTTGTTCTTATGCGTTCGAGATGTAATCACAGATGTTCTTAGATGCAGGTGCTTTCGATGAAGGTCTTCTTTTTTTACAACTTGGACAAGCCATCCTCACGGAAACTGAGAAAACTAAACTTGAATTTATCGTTCCTGTATTTCCTTGCCGCTGAGGTATTCCACGTCTATTTCAAAAATTTGCACAGCCTTTCCTGCATGGGCAATTTCCTCATCAACTAACTGTTCGCTGGGATAGTATTTCATTGCAAATCGTTTTAACAGAGTTGTTGCTCTTGCACCGGATTCTACGAGGTGGCATCTGCCGAATACCACAACGCTCTGCACAAACGGTGCCCAATCTTCTTCTTTGATAGTTTCATTTCCATATACCGTGAAGCATACTTTGTCACAGGCACGCAGTGCATCTACTTTATGACCTACACGTGCTCCATGAAAATAAATTTTCTGTGTATCGTCATCGTAGACATAGTTGATAGGAATTGCATAGGGATATCCGTCATCTCCATTTACGGCAAGAACGCCACGTCGGCTGGACTGCAAAAGAGCCTTTGCCGTGTCAATGCTGATTTCATTTTTCTTTTTACGAATTGTTCTAAACATGATATTGCTCTCCTTCTTACGCTGATACAAATTCTAATTTATTTGATTAGATGTGCTGTAATAATTGTATAACTATAAGAGTTAATAGTTATTTTAATATTATCAATTTCACAATACCAATTTTTACCTTGCTTATAAATATCACAATTGTTATCTAATATTTTATTTTTACAAAATTTAACTACATCATTAGTATCCAATTTTAGATTCATCTTAATTCTATCAATACCCATTCCAGTAGTATGAATTTTATCTATATTAGACAATAATATATCTTTATTCAAAAATATCATCTCACTTCCAAATTCTAATTTGTCAGTCCAAAATCAGGACACCAGCGCAATCGGACATTTGTGTAAATGAAAGACCTGGAAAATCTTTTCTCAGTTCTTCAACGACAAAGTAGATTTCATCATTATCCCATGTGTCTCCTGCCTTCAATTTACACTGTTCTAAATCCTTTCGTGTTTCAAAGGCAACATCGCCAATTATAATTTTGCCGTTTTCCTTTAAGTGATTACGCAATTCTAGAAAGAAATCTTTCTTCTGATTATCCGTCAAATGATGTAAAGAGTATGTCGCAACAATATAATCATAACGAAAATTTTGCAATGGTTCGACAAGCTCTTTTGAAAAGTCCCCCTGATATAAATGTGCATTGGGCATTTTCTCAGATGCCAACTCAATCATCCTAGATGAAAAGTCCTGTCCATATATAGAACACCCTTGCTCATATAGCTTTGTTGTTAATGTACCTGTCCCGAACCCAATATCCAAAACAATAGCATTTTCAGTTTTCATTATAGTCTGAAAAATGAATCCAAGTACCTTTTTGTAACCAGCAAAAGGATATGTGTTTTTCTCATCAGAAATGCCGACAGTTTTGTCGTAACCATCTGCCCAAAGATCAAATTCTTTTTTATCTAGCATATTTACTCCCTCCATAACTTCTAATTTATCTAGCTAAATAATATCATACACCTTAGTTTTTAAACATTTGCTATATTAACCAATTTAGCTAGAATTACAATTCTCTTATTGTTATCTCTTGTATCACAAGTAACCAATGTCATTAATCGATCTTCTTTATTTACTGAAACACCAGTTTTATATAATCCTCTATTAATGGAATCTGATATAAAGGCATTAATCTGCTTATCAAGTTATATGCAGTAACTACATAGACAAAAATTGCTACACCTGCAAATATCATAGCATCTTTCTTTGCACCATTATCATAACACTCCCTTGCATTCGTCAAAAAGGTTAATCCCATAAAAACAAACATAATTGGCAGTGTTATATCAGTAGACACTATGTTCATCAGTCCAAGAGAACCGAATATCATGGTTAAAACACTAAATATTGCTTTCTTGATACGCATAAGTACTTCTCCTTCCAACTTCTGTTTCTTTTTTAGATACACTCATTTATTCGAGATTTTTTATAACTAAGTTGTAATTGCTATCATAATGCAGTCCAAGTTCTCTACACATTCTATCGTTTACCTTATCTAAGGCTTTTTTGTATTCTGCGTACTGTGGAGATAGCACCATCAAATTAGGAATGAATATGTCGTTATATCCTTTATCTTGGAACTCTTTCTGCATTTTTCTCTGGGTAATAAATGACGGATGATATTTCATAATGCCAGTTTTCGTTTTAGCACCTTTCTTTACCATTTCTTTTAATTTTTCATATTCGCTTTCACTCATATCACGATAATAAGCTATCATCTCATCTGCAGTTCTTGTTTCCGGTGCAATCCCACTTGCTATTTTTACACCTATTCCCATAATAAAAGGAACTTTCAATGTCGTTTCATCACAATACTCTAATATGTTCCGTAAGGCTTGCTTCTGTTCCAGAGTCTTTAATCTCACATTAAGAAATGGTTTGAAGTGACTTTTTAAGTAATCTCCCCATTCTTTCCCCGGTAATAAAGACTCAATCGCATTTTCGACAGTTTGGTAATCAAGTATCTCATTTGCCTTGTCTGCATTACCATCATCTATAAATTGCTTCAACGCTTCAAGTTCTGAGTCCTGTAAAATTTTTTCCTGTAATTTTTCCTGATAAATACGTAAAAGAATACTTTTATCATCTTTTTCCAAAAGGATTTGTATATCTTTAATACCAATCCCAAGCTTTCTATATACCGAAATTTTTTTTAAAGTTTTAACGTCTTGCATGGAGTAGTTTCGATAGCCGTTGCTATCTTTATCTACTGACAACAATCCTTTTTCTTCATAGTATTTAACTGCACGCTTTGTCATTCCGACTTCCTTAATAATTTCATTTAATAACATCGGACACACCTCCTTGTGATGATAGTATAAGGGTGTACATTACGTACAAGTCAATATATTTTTGAAGTTTTCATTTCAATCATACAAATTCGATTTATTGATTTGTTTTAACACAAAATATAAGTGGTTTATAGAGAGGAAATATATCGTGTTTAATTTTCATACAAAAAATTTGTAGTACCATCATATTACCAATAAAAACTTGTAAAAACCTATATTGCTCTATAACACCACCGTAATACCGTGAAAAGTTGTAGAAAGTGATCATATTTTTAAATTCCGCTTTGAGTCAAGTCTTCTTTATGAATTAAATGACTTATGTCTGTATATTACAGGAAGTCGTAAAAGCAATGACATCTCTTACAATCAAAACATCTCGGATTTATCTAGCGGTTTTGAATTTGAACAATATATTGCAAACCTATTAAAGAAAATCGGTTATTCTGATGTAGCTATCACAAAAAGCACAGGCGACTACGGAGTGGATGTTGTTGATACAAAAGATTTAGTAACCTATGCTTTGAAATCGACAAGGATGACGGAAGCATTAAAACGGTTGAAAAAAAGGAAAATGCAGGGGTTTGATCCTGCATTTTGCGGCATTAGAAACTACCGCCACCACCACCATACGTGTCGCCACTACTACTAGTGAATGTGCTACTTCCTCCGCTCGAACTATCATCATCGTCAGATTTAATTCGATTACGAGTTATCGTGTGATACAAGAAGTAGTCATGAGACTCTTTCATCTTCAACGTATTTTTCTTCATATAGTTATGTGCTTTGTCTTCAAAACTAACAGAATGAAGTTGTTCACGCTTTTTACTAACCACAAAGACTGCACACACAAAACCTACTAGAAGACTTATTGGAACGCAATACCATGGAAGCCATTTAAACGGCATATTTCCAACATCATAAGGCTTTCCATTATGTGCTTTTTCTACAAACTTTTCGCAAAGACTACCAAACGTTGTAAAAGCCTTCATGTACTTCTCTTTCTTTAGAGAAGGACCTAGCTTTTCACTAATATAACTAATTCCGGCATCCGTAAAGGCTGTAATACCATAACCATGAGTAGCCATCCAGAACTTACGTGTTTCCATGTTGACCACTAAAAGAATTCCATCTTTATTTTTACCCTGACCATACTCAAGCGCTTCATACATCGTCATCGCATAATCAAGAAGTGCCTTACCACCCGTATCTTTTGTAGTCAATATCGCAACATCTAAACCTTGACGCTTACCAATTTGGGTTAAAGTATCATTTAACTCTTTTCTTTCATCCTCAGTTAATAAACGCGCATCATCATTCACAAATCTTAGTCCATCTTGTAATGAAGTAAGACCACTTAAAGCTTGCGCATACTCTTCGGAAAGATTAGGTGCTCTAGTAATATAGTCATCGCAAAGTCTTGCGTATGTTTCAAATGCATCCGCATATTCTTTACTACTTAAATAAGGCGCAAACTCACTACCAATCGTACTAATGTCTTCTGACGAAATAGCTGTAGTACCTTTTCCATAAGTAGACATCCACCACTCGCGAACTTCCATGTTGACTACTAACAAGACACCATCATCACCATAACCACGCTCTTCATACTTTGCCTTTGCGTAGTCTTCTATCGATTTATCACCCATATCATTCGCAGTGATAACACCAACATCTACACCTTGTCTTTCACTGATTTCAGTTAAAGTATCATTTAATTGCTGCTCTTCTGTAACAGTTAATAAGTCTGCATTATCCTCTACATATCTTAGATCTTCACTCGCAAAAACCGGGAAGCACATCATAAGTGCAAGTAGAAGAGATGAACATAAAATACTAAGTTTTTTCATAAACGACCTCCTACTTTCCCCAGCACCAAATCAATATCACGATATAAGTTAAAACACTTCCAAGAAGCGTAACCACTACATAGTACAAGTAAACTAGGCTCTTATTTTCTGGAAGATTCCCTACAAATTTACCCGTTTGACCATTCATCGCAAAACTGTAGTTTTCACCCTTCCACTTCGTATTTAAGATCCACACTGGATACAACGCATATTTTGCCGTACCATTCTGAATCTGAACTGCACTATCCTCACAAGTAACCGTATCATACTTACCGCAATTGGTCATAAACGCATCTTCCGTAGACTTCTTTACACGGGTATTGGCACGATCAATACTTGTATTGGCATCCACATCGTATTTATCGGCTAAAAAACCAGCTAAATAGGCCGTCTGAAAATCTACCGCATCTTTTAAGTCATACGGCTCAATAGACTCCATCATATCATCTGGCATCTTGCTTGAACCATCCACCGGAATGTTTTCAAATCTTACATGCCCCTTACGATATAAACGATAGTATTTGGTTTCCGTATAATCATATTCTGAATCCGACCACATACGAACCTTTGTCGCATTATAACGAACCTCACCATCGGCATCCGCATCAAACAACCAGAAAGGAACATATACACCTTTAATTTCTTCAATATGATTTTCTGATTTGAATTCTTTAGGCAATAAAGTCTTACCCTTATAGTGCTGTTTCAAACCTTCCTTAGCCGCCTTTTTATCCAATTTAAACGGAATCACTAAATCCGGCTTTAAGATACCACCCAATTTTTCCTTTACGACAATCGGACTTCCACAAAACGGACAAGATGCAGCCGCCATATTTTCATCCGCAACAATTTCACCACCACACGAATTACAAACATATGTCAATAATCCATCAGTTTCATTTTCAGCCCACTCTTGACCTGGCTTCACATCCCACTCAAATTGATCTTCTTCCTCGATCTTTACAGAATCATATTGCTGAAGTGTTTCCAGAGAAAATTCTGTATCACAATAAGGACACTTCATCTTCTGAAGCTTTGTATCAAATGAAATGGCACCATTACAACAAGGACACTTAAATTCTTGTAAAGTACTCATAACAATACCCCTACTTTTCTATGTCATTATCATCAAATGGGTCACCACACTCCGGACAGAATTTAGGTGGATGATGCGGATCCTCCGGCTGCCAACCACACTTATCACAACGATACAACGGTTCATGAGCCGGCTTTTTCGCACCACACTCTGTACAGAATTTACCCTTATTTACAGTTCCACAAGTTGGACAAGCCCAACCCTCAACACTAGGTTTTGGCGTTCCACACTCAGGACAGAACTTACCACTCACTACATTTTGACAAGTTGGACAAGTCCAGCCATCTGCCTTTGCCTCAGGCGCAGGTGCAGAAGTCGGTGTTGGAGTTGGATCAGGAGCTGGTTGAGCAGCAGCACCCGCCGCATATAAGTTTTGCGCACTTATACCACCCTGATTCATAGCCATACCCATACCCATAAATCCAGTCATTGCACCAGACGCATTATTTGCAGCATCCTTCATAGCTGTAGCCTGGGCTCCAACCAAACGACTTGCCGCAACTGTTTGATTCATCGTCATCGCATTTTCTTCCCACTCTGTGATCTTCTTTTCTTGATCCTCAGGAATACTCAAAGAGTTAATATTGAAAGATACAACTTCCAAGCCACGCTTAGCACGCCAAATATCACTCAACTCATCATTTAAAGCTGCCGCAACATCCATTGTGTGAGCTGGAATCTCATAATACATCACACGATCCGCACTCAATTTTGCCAAGGCAGGCTGCAAAGCCGTCATCAATTCACCCTTAAGTTTGCCCTCAATGGTTTCAGACTCAAAATCCTCTGCCACATTTCCACATACATTTGTATAGAATAAGATTGGATCGGCCACACGATATGTAAAGTTACCGTTACAACGCAATTTAACGGATAATTTAAAACCTAATTCCTCATTCACAACCACTCTAAATGGAATTGGAGTCGCCGTCCCATATAGAACCTCGCCCATTTCTTTTGTGTTCACATAATACACTCTTTGATCCTTAGCCGTATCTCCACCAAAAGTGAAACGCTTAGCCATTGTCGAGAAAGAATCCTTAATACTCTGACCTAAGCTTCCCGCAAAGATAGAAGGTTCACTTGAAAAATCATACACAAATTCTCCTGGCGTTGCACAAAGCTCAACAACACGACCCTGATCCACAATCAACATACATTGACCATCCGCAACCGCAATCACACTACCATTTGAAATGATATTGTCACTTCCTTTATTACTCGACTTTTTACCCGTCCTTTTAGACCCCTTACGAACCAATACATCCTGCTCTAATGCATCACAATAAAAGTACTCCTTCCATTGATCGCCAAAAACAGAACCAACAGCTCCAGCACCTGCTTTAATTAATCCCATATTATTTACCTACCATTCTTCTATTGTTTTTACTTGTATTTCTTTTACAATCGCTCTTACTAAAGAATCAAATTCATTCGATTTACTCAGAATTTCGATTCTCAATACACCACTTGATATATCTGGACAGTCCACAAGATATGTACGTTTTATATAATTACCATCCTCTTCCTCATATATACATGTCTTATAAGCAAGTATCTCTAAATCTTTATAATCTAGATTTTCAAACTCAACACGAACCACTTCATCATAAGACATCGCATTGTTTCGAATATAAGGAATAGTATCCACAAACACTACAATATCTGTATTCTCACCTAGAATGCGATACATCACCCCTGAAGCAACAACTTTACTTTTATACGTAACACGCTCATCATTCACACGAAAATAAGCATCTATATTTGGTAGAGTGAATGTACAAGCTAAGCTCTGCACATTCAACTCTTTTCTTTTGCCATACTCACGATTCTGATTAGACATCAAGTACAAACCTCCTGTCACTTAAATCGTGTCTTATTCATACAAGTTCAATTATTCAACATCTAAAAGTTCAACAACTTTGAACTCTTTAATAATCGCTTCTGCAAGTTCATCGGAAATATCATTATCATCATATTCACAGACTTCAATACAAACGATTCCATTTGGAAGATCTGGATGTTCAATATAGTATTCTTTCTTTAAATTATCCTCATCCGATAAATCCGCAACTAAAGCTCTATAGCCACCGACTTTTGTCTCTGTATATTCAGCTTCCCCATTCAAATCTTTTGTCGCAAGTTCCTCAATAGTATATCCATCACTCCATTCTGCGAATGCATCGTCTCCTACATATACTAGAAGAGCCGGAAGATAATCATCACGAACTTCATATTTTATGCTTCCAAGTGATAATTCCGTATTGTAAACAGGCTTTTCTAAACCCTTCACCAAATAGAAAGAATCCAAGTTTGGCAATTTAAAATTACAAGCTAGACCCTCCGATTCATACTCTTTTCGATCCGCAAACTTCTGCTCCTCTTTCTTCTCTACCGTTTTTGTACCATCCGTCTTTGTAGTCGTACCACCATCACTTGCACCACACGCAACTAGACTTAAGCCCATACCAAGCACAAACAGACTTGTTAATAACTTATTATTTTTCATATTATGTTCTCCTATTATTATTTAATTTCTACCTTCAATTGCTGCAAAGCCGCCAATAATATATCTTCTAATCCTGTCGTATCATCCGAATTATCACGAAGTGTTACAGAACATGACAAGATCACATTTTTATCGCCTACTGGATAACTTAACTTATACGTATACGTTGTATCATTGGCACTATTCCAATAATTCGTATACCTTGTAGCACGATAACCCGAATATTCACCCAATGTATACTCTGTGAATGGCTCTTCTCCTTTACTTAAATGCTCGTTATGGAAGACGATAGCCTCTTCAAGCGTATCACTTGAATCCGTACATATGTTTACGTATATTGAACGATCTGGATCTTTTCGACTTAATGTATAACCAATGTTTCCCTTATCCTGATTTCCCTTGATCGTGTCATACTCCATACTTGGCGTATAGAACGAAGTCAAATCTCTCGGTAATATTAATTTTGCACGAGACGATTCGCCAACAATTTCCTTGCTGTTTTCATCAACCTTTTCTTCTTTAACTTCCTTCTTTACTTCTTCTTTCTTTTCTTCCTTCACCTTTTCGAGCTTCATATTCTTAATGATTGCTTTCGCAAAAGGTTCTAAATCAGAAGTATCCTTTTCTTTATCATTCTTCTGGTTGATCTCAATGGAAACGACCTTATTGATATCTTTGACTGGATAATCTACATAATAGTGAAGTCTAGTATTTTCAACTGTACCCAGATTGATGGTGTGACTATACGCATCAAAGCCCTCAAACGTACAAGGCTTATACTTTTTATCCTCGTCATTTTCACCATACATTGAATTCTGTAGATCCGCACTCTTTTCAGCGGAGCTAGACGACAACAATTTAATTTCAGCATTCAACTCATACTTATTCTCTTCATTTAAACACTTATAGACAATCGAACCATTATCCTTTAACATACTCTCCATTTTACCTACACCCTCTCTAGATGAAGTAAAATAAGGAGATAGATCTTCGGGAACACTCAATTTAGCCGTTCGATCTTGCGTATCCATTCGTTTTTCTTCTTTTTTCTTTTCTGCTACCTTAGCCTCTTCTTTTTTAGACTCAGGCTTATCATTTGAACAAGCCACTAAACTCAGTCCCATACCCAAAACTAAGAAGCCGGTTAATAACTTATTCCCATTCATATTATTCTCCTATTAATTCAATCTTTAAATTATGTACCACATCCAGCAACAATGGCTCTAACAAGGAAGTATCGTCATCATTACGTAATTCTTCACGAATGGTTAGTACGACATCTTGACCATCCACTAGATAATCAAGCACATAATGATATTCAATCGATTTATCACTTGACACCACATACTTATATCCAGAATATTCACCTACAGTACATGGCTCATACATTTTTGATTCATCCTTACAAACCTTGTTGTGAGAAATACTGGCAGCCTCTGCTGAATCCCAGCCATCCGTTCCAATTGAGAAATGAATGGTAAACGTACGATCTTTCGCATACAATGAATAACCAAGAACATTCGATTCTTCCATATAGCTATATCTAGAAATTTCTCTAGCAGGCGTATGGAAAGAAGTCAAATCTTTAGGTAAAGTAACTCTGACCTTTTTATTCGCATAACTAATAATCGTACTATCCTTTTCTTTTTCTTCCTCAGCTGCCTTAGCCTTTTCTTCTTCCTTCTCCTCTTCTTTTACCTTTTCTTCTTTTTCTTCGATTGCCTTAGTCTCTTCTATTTTCTTTTCTTCTTTTTCTTCAGCTACCTTAGTCTCTGGCTCATTTAATGAACAAGCCACTAAACTTAGTCCCATACCCAAAACCAAGAAGCCAGTTAATAACTTATTCCTTTTCACTCTTATCACCTACTCTTCCATACAAATTTCAACAACGATATTATCCAATACAGCAAGTGTTACCTCATCCAAATCATTGGTTTTTTCTTGTTCTACATAAATTTGTAAGACAACATTATCTTCACCAACCGGATAATCGATCAACATCTTAGAATAGGTTTTATCAGACGAATCATATACCGTTGTTTTCTTATAACCCGAATACTTACCAATCGTAAATGCCTTATATTGATCTGCTTCATCTTCAAAACCTGCATTCAAGACATCCGCCGTTTCCTTGGCCGCCTTACGATAATCGCAATCAATTGAAATTCGCGTGATATACGTACGATCATCCGAATGTAAATCATATTTAAGGATACGACCACCCTCTAGCTTACCCGATATGTTTAAGCCTTCTTGTTTCGGTGTATAAACCGACAATAAATCTGGCATCGTCATCTTAATGAAATAGCCATTCATTTGTGCGACTCCAGTCATTTCGCCAATCTTTACCTTCTCTTCTTTTTTCACTTGTGAAGGCCTTGGTTCTTCTGGCTTTTTTGCACAAGAAACTAGGCTTAAGCCTATACCTAGCGCAAGCAAGATCTTAGCTAGCTTATGATTCATAGGCTTACTCACATTTCTTCTTTTCAACTTTTACATTATCCAAAATTGCAGTAATAATAGCTTCTGTATCCGAATCATCCGCTTCCGCTTTTAGCTTTTCAACAACAACCTTAATTGTTCCTTTAAAACCATCTCGATCCAAATTGAAATACATATTGTACGTTACATAATCATCATAAGAATAATCCGAAATCTTATTTACACCTGTATAGTTTCCCACCTGATAAGGCTTATAAAGCTTACTCTCATCTTCCTCACCTTTATTGAAGGTTTCAGCCACTTCATCCGCTGTCGCATCTGCATTTGCTTCAACTGTCGCAATCTTTTTCGTATCGGCTTCTTTATTTTCAAAGCTATAGCGAATAAAAGAATCATTCACAATCTCTCCTGTAACCTTTACACCATCTGCTGGCGTATAAATCGTTGTGAAATCTTGAGGCATTGTGATGATGATCTCATACTTCTTGTTGTAGTTTTTGCTCACCACAAAATCCGTTGTTTTCTCTTCTTTCTTTTCCTC
>OLZJ01000192.1_pt1 | contig 40221 bp, 30 predicted proteins | sample 1673951 | NCBI WGS metagenome assembly OLZJ01 (sample SAMEA103958135, study PRJEB25191) | human gut metagenome
TGGGCTATGTGCTCCATTGGGCTTTCAGCCCGCCCTTGTTAAATCCGAAACTTCAGCCATATTAGCACATTAATATATTAGCATCTTCACATTGCACGCACTATTTGTAATAATCGTATTGTTCTTTGTCATCACAGCATTGATAAAGGACAGAATGCGTCCGGGATTGATACTTTTCTCGGGCGCTGTAGTGTTCATGTGTGCCGGCATATTGTCGCCCAAAGAACTACTCGAAGGCTTTGCCAACAAAGGCATGATAACCGTTGCCATGCTCTTCCTTGTGAGTGAAGGCGTGCGCCGGTCAGGTTTGCTCGAAGCACTCCTGCGCCGTTTGCTGCCACACCAGCAAGGCGCGGGCGAGCGGCAAGTGCAAGCACGCATGCTGCCGGTGATAGCCTTCATATCAGCCTTTCTCAACAACACCCCCGTGGTAGTGATATTCGCCCCCATGATAAAGCGTTGGGCCGAAAAGTATGGGGTGGCCGCCACCAAGCTGCTCATACCCTTGTCGTATGCCACCATATTAGGCGGAGTGTGTACACTCATAGGTACCAGCACCAATCTTGTGGTGCATGGCATGGTGATAGATGCCGGCTACGGCGGGTTCAGCATGTTTGAGCTTGGCAAGGTGGGCATCATCATAGCCGCTGCAGGACTGCTCTACATCTGGGCCTTCTCGTCGAAGTTGCTCCCCGCAGCCCGCAATGACCGCAACGAAGAGACGCAGCCCAGCGAGTTGGGCCGCGGTCTGCACCGCATCGAGGTGGTGCTCGGTGCCCGCTTTCCCGCCATCAACCGCCGCATCATCGACTTCGACTTCAAGCGCAAGTATGGTGCCGACATATTAGAGCTCAAGCGCGGTGGTGTGACCATGATTATGCACGACATGCGCCGCGAACGCTTTCACGAAGGCGACACCCTCGTGTTGCTGGCCGACAACGACTTTATGCAGAACTGGGGCGACTCATCATTCTTCCTCATGGTGTCGAATGGCAAAGAGGCCGACTACAAAATGCCCCGTTGGAAGTGTTGGCTGTCGGTACTCCTCCTCTTTCTGATGATAGTGGGCGCCACGGTGGGCGAGTTGCCCGCAGTGCGCCAGGCCGCTCCGCGTATGCATCTCGACATGTTCTTCTTTGTCAGCGTTGTCACAGTCATCATGGCCTGGCTCAACATATTTCCGGCCCGCAAGTATACCAAATTCATATCGTGGGACATACTCATCACCATAGCCTCGGCCTTTGCCATTAGCCGCGCCATGCAAAACTCCGGCATGGCCGACCTCGTGGCACAGTTTGCCGTAGGGTTGAGCCACAGCTGCAGCCCCGTGGTGTTGCTCGCCGTGGTGTTTGTCATTACCAATGTGTTTACCGAACTCATGACCAACAATGCTGCCGCCGCGCTCGCCTTTCCGCTGTCGTTGAGCATTGCGCAGCACATGGACGTAAGTCCCATTCCCTTTTTCGTAACCATCTGCATGGCAGCATCGGCCAGTTTCAGCACCCCCATTGGCTACCAGACAAACTTGATAGTGCAGGGTGTGGGCAACTACCGTTTTGCCGATTTTGTGCGTATCGGACTGCCGCTTAACATCATATCGCTCATCATTACCGTGCTCGTTGTGCCGCTGCTCTGGCCGTTCTGACAGGCCGTTTGCGCGCAAATGTTGCATTCGTGCGTACAAATGTTGCATGAGTACGCATTTACGCATCAATGCAATATATGTGTAAAGGGTATGGCGGGGTGTCGTTGTATCTTTGCATCGTGAAAATGAGACAAGTAGCCGGTGCGCTTGTGCTACACAACAAAGCACGCGTGGCCAGACACACTCTCTCCATTGACCAACACAAAAACGCAAAGGAACTACGACACACGACTAAACTTCATACCACGGTATGGCCCCTGCGTGTAACACACAAAAGCAGTAGCGTGCGACTTGTTTACGTTTTCATTAAAACTCGAAAGTAATGCGGATTGATCCTAACAAAGGTTGCTATCTCAAGTCTGCGAAGATGACAAGATAAAGGCTGGGTCAATTCATTTCTCATAGATAGGTTAGGTTAAATACTCGGGTAAAAAGGTTGTTAAGGAAAGAAGATAAGGGTGCGTAGAGTCATTTCCCGAGTAGTGACTGCGCTGCCCGACATATAACGGCTCCGACGACGTGATGTTGTCGGAGCCGTTTTTGTTATTATTGCTGTCCGGTTAAACGCCAAGACGCTACTTTTTCCGTCTTAACCCCTTTATAAATAGCGCATCATGCTCTTTATTTCAAAAAGTAAGCCCCTTTAGTTGGCTGCACATGGCTGCAGAAACTATTATTGGCATAAAAGCATGTATGAAATACGATAGCAATCACGTTGTCCATGATAGGTTTTAATGCTTTTGCCCTTTCAGGGCGCGACTGCTCCAACACGTGATACCCAGGGTGTCGCTTCGCTTGCCCTGGGCTATGTGCTCCATTGGGCCTTCAGCCCGCACTTGCTAAAATCATAGTGCTCATTTCTATGCTCGTGGTAGAGAGGCTATGTTAGAACCAATGCACAGTCTCGTTGCTAATTACGGTATAGTAGAAGTGTATGTGCAAGTGCGGGCTGAAGGCCCAATGGAGACCATAGCCCAGGGCAAGCGTAGCGACACCCTGGGTATCACGTGTTGGAGTAGTCGCGCCCTGTAAGGGCAAAAGCATTATTACAATGTGCTTTAGACTTTTACCGGACAGCGATATTTTGTTATCTAAGCACGGGGGCACCATCGTGCTGAAACTGGTTGTCGGCAATAATTTTACGACAATCCCAACAATGCTTTCAAGTCATCAATGCGGCAGTTCATACTTTGCGCTATTACCTCCAAGGACACACCATTGTGGTACATTGCTTGTGCCATTGAACGTATCTGCGCATTGGCATCTGATAGCTGTGCGTCCAAATCCGACAGTTTTGCCTTTGCTTCCATCAGCAGTGTGTCACGATCCTCGATAGCTGAGAAATATTCGTCCTCGTCGTTCATTTCCTGTCGCAAATCGGCATTCATGGTGGCAAGGCCCAAACGGTGGAGCAAGTGCATCATGTCGGGGTCGTCTTCGTACAATTTGCCGTCAAGGTTGATAACGTGCTGGTTTTTGTCCGCTACCAGTGTTTGGTCGAACACACTCAACACCTTGTCGAGGCGGTTTTTGATTTTGCCATGCAGCAAAGGTATCTGCACAATAATGCTGTCGTGTGTGAGACTGTTGATAAAGGGGTCCGTGTCGCAGTTTGCCACCTCGCGGCCATCATAGTCAAAAGCCTTGTGATTAACGTACACCACAGGCTCTTCGATGTCGCCCACACGGTGGCCAAGCAGATACACGGCCACCATGGGCATGGCGTAGCATCGCTGCTCTTCTTCCTTCAGCATGTTTTCCTCGGCATTGTATTGGGCTGCCAGATAACGGCGGAAGCGCAGGGTTTCGGTGTTGAGCCACGTCTTTTGCAACTCTATCAATATCAAGCGCTCAGAGCCGTCGCTCTCGCGCACCTTTGCGGCGAAATCTATTCTGAACATCGACAAATTGTCACGTGTGACATTGGGGTGCTCATGGCGCCGCATCTCAACAGTAAGTACCTCCTTTTTGAGCAAGGCCGAGAGTACGGTGCGGGCTATGCGTTCATCTTCCATCATGAATTTGAACACAGAATCGTATATGGGGTTGGCTACTGTTATTTTCATAATTACTTTACGCTTTGGCGAAATTAGTAAATGAGTGGACAAGCTAACGGGTTAACAGGTTGACGGGTAATAAATCTGTAAACTTGTTACCCCGTTAACTTATTATGGTAGGACACGGTCTGGCCCTTATTCACGCCCGTGTGTTCAGCGGATGGCGCTGAGCATGTTGGCCAGTCCGTCGGCCGCCTGCTGCAGGGGTTTGGCTACCATGCCCTTCATGAAGAAGTTGACCTCGGCGCCCACTGTGACGCGCAGTTTGCAGGCCATATCGCCATGCGGCAACAGTTGTATCCACACATAGAGCTGCACGGGCGAGCCTTCAGAGGCAAACTTGATGCACTTGGGCTCCTCGCGCTCTACCACGCGCAGGGTGATATTGCCCATGGGCGAACTGATGTGCAGGGCATCGGTTTCGAATGTAAGGCCCTCGGCATACTTTTGCAAATCGCCTAATTTGTCGGCCGGCACTTGCTGGCTGATGCGTTGCTGCACTTCGGGATTGCTCAAGGCCTCCTTGATGGCGGCCAAATTGTTGAGATCGGCAAAGCGGCTGAACACCACTGCCTGATTTTGCGGTACGAGCTTTACTTCGCTCTCAAATTTTGCTAATGACATATTAGGGGGTTATGGGTTAGGGGTTGATGGGTTAGGGGGCAACTTGGTCAAGTTCTCACTTTCCTTTCCCTTTTGTATTCAACACAATAAATAATAAAAGACATGCTTACTTGTCAACCCGTCAATCATTCAACAGATATTTACTTGCCCAAGCGCGTGAGCATTTCGGTGGCAGCCCGTTGTGGTGCGCCAGGCTGTCCGAGACGTTTTGCCACATCGGCATATCCCTGCAGCTGGGCTTGGCGCACAGGGGATTTGTCGTCCAGCAACTGGGTGAGATGTGCACGGAGAGCCGTCACATTCATGCCATCTGCCACCAACTCGGGCACTACTTCGCGTCCGGCTATAAGGTTGACCAACGAGATGTAGGGCACCTTGAGGAAATAGGGGCGCACACGCGATATGAACCAGCCGCAACGCATGTAGTAACACACCACCTGCGGCACACGGAACAGTGCTGTTTCGAGTGTGGCGGTGCCGCTCGTAACGAGGGCGACCTGTGCATGCGAGAGCAGCTCGTAGGTGCGGCCGCTGACCAGCTGCACACTGTCGGGAGCAATGCCTGCGGCGTGCATGATGCCTTGATAAAACGCAGGTTCGACGCCCGGAGCCATGGCTACCACAATATGATGGCTCGAGGCCCAGGGGCGCACAGCGTACAGCATGCGGCTGAGGTTGTCGGTTATCTCCTGCCGGCGCGAGCCAGGCAGCAGGGCAATGGTGCGGCCGTCGGGCACGGGGGTGCCATGCGTGTGGCAGTAGGCCGACACCTCGTCCACAGTGGGATTGCCCACATATGATATGGGATAATGGTGCTTGCGCTCAAAAAAGTCGACCTCGAAGGGGAGTATCGAGAACAAGCGGTCGACATCGCGGCGTATGGCATTGATGCGGTGTTCCTTCCAAGCCCATATTTTGGGTGATATGTAGTAGAACACAGGACAAATGGCGCGCTGTTTGACATAGCGTGCCATTTTGAGGTTAAATCCTGGGTAGTCCACCAATATCAGCGCATCGGGCTGCCATGCTTCAATTTCGCGCTTGCAACGGGCCATGCCGCGTAGAATGGTGCGCAGGTGCAAGGCCACTTGCACAAATCCCATGTAGGCCAGTTGGCGATAGTGGCACAAGAGGGTGCCGCCCTCGGCCTGCATCTGTTCGCCACCATAATAGCGGAACTCGGCACCGGGGCATTGCTGCTTGATGGCACGCATGAGGTGGGCCGCGTGCAGGTCGCCACTGGCCTCGCCGGCTATGATGAAGAATTTCATTGACTGTTTGCTCATTGCATTATATTACGCGTTGGCGGAGTTAGTAAACAAGTTGAAAAGTTGAAAAGTTGAAAAGTTGAAAAGTTAACGGGTTAACAGGTAAGTTTGCCACGCTTTTTAAGTTTCTTACTATTATGACTTTAACATAATAAGTAGTGTATAGCATACTTACTTGTTAACCTGTCAACTTGTTAACCCGTTAACCAGAAATTCCTCCAACGCGTAGAACATACTTATCTGTAAACTCGTCGGCCCGTCATCACAGCACCTCTCTCAGCACGTCAACCAGTTCGCGGGCGGTGACGTCGAGTTGCGTGGGTGTGACGGCCACATAATTGTGGGCCAGTGCCCAGCGGTCGGTGTCGGTGGCTTCAGGCTCGAGTTCCTTGCAGTCGCCAACCAACCAATAGTAGTCGCCGCCATAGGGGTGGGTGCGGTGTTCCACCTCGTTCTGCCAGCGTGAGTGGGCCATGCGGCACACTTTGATGCCCTTGAACTTGTCGGCTTTTGGGAAATTGATGTTTAAGCACGTAAACTCGGGCAGCCCTACGGCAATGGCCTTGAACATGAAGTCGACCAAATAAGGGCGCAAGGGTTCGAAATTGGCGTCCATGCTGTGGTCGCACAACGAGAAAGCCACAGCGGGATAGCCCTGCAGCGCGCCCTCGGTGGCCACGCCCATTGTGCCCGAATAGTGGGCATTGACCGACGAATTGTCGCCATGGTTAATGCCACCTATCACGAGGTCGAATTTGCGGTCGTTGAACAGGTTGAGCGCCATCTTCACACAGTCGGTCGGGGTGCCCGAGCAAGCGCATACGGTGAGCCCCTCCTCCTGTCGCAACACCTTGTAGGTGAGCGGCCGCGACGAGGTGATGGAACAGCTGAAGCCCGAACGGGCCGAATCGGGGGCCATGACGAGCATGTCGGCATAGGGGCGCAGGGCTTCGATAAGGAAATTGATGCCTGGCGCGTCGACGCCGTCGTCATTGGATATGAGCAGATATGGACGCATTGTAAACAAAGGTTTCAGAATGATTTGTATGCCACACAGCGGCAACGGCTGTTGCCACCGTGCTGCTTATCTCTTGCAAAGATAGTGCAAGGCGAGTGCAGAACATCAAGTTTACTTGAATGTTATGCCGAGCCGCAGCTTATCTTATGCAAAAATACGAAAAATAGCTAATGGTTGGAGGAGTTCGCTGTTTTTTTCTTACCTTTGCAACCTATTATAGCACTGCTATTCTTAACCTCAAAACCATAAACAACCGACATGAGTAAGATCATTGCTTTGGCCAACCAAAAGGGTGGCGTGGGCAAAACCACTACTTCGATGAACCTGGCAGCCTCGCTCGCCACACTCGAAAAACGTGTGCTGCTGATTGACGCCGACTCACAGGCTAATGCTTCGTCGGGCCTGGGCGTTGACCTGAGCAAGGTGGACTGCTCCATCTATGAGTGCCTCATCAACGGCAACGATGTGCATGAGGCCATTTACACCACCGACATTGACAGGCTCGACATTGTGCCCTCAAATATCAACATTGTGGGGGCCGAGGTTGAGATGTTGAACTTTGACAAACGCGAGTTTGTGATGAAAAACCTGCTGCGGCCGCTCGACAAGGAGTATGACTACATACTCATCGACTGCTCGCCATCGCTCGGCCTCATCACTGTTAACGCACTGACTGCGGCCAACTCGGTTATCATTCCTGTGCAATGCGAATACTTTGCACTTGAGGGCATTTCAAAACTGCTCAACACCATCAAGATAGTAAAGAAAAAGCTTAACCCCGAGCTTGAGATTGAGGGCTTTTTGCTCACCATGTACGACAGCCGCCTGCGCCTGGCCAACCAAATATACGACGAGGTGAAACGACACTTTCAAGAGTTGGTGTTCAAAACGGTTATTCAGCGCAACGTCAAACTGTCGGAAGCCCCAAGCCACGGACTGCCGGCCATATTGTACGACGCCGACTCCACCGGGGCAAAGAACCACTTGGCACTGGCCAAGGAGGTTATTAAGAAGAACGAAAAATAAGTATGGCAACACATAAGAAATATCCAGCATTAGGACGCGGGCTCGACGCACTCATCTCGACCGAGGAGGAGGTTCACACCAGCGGGTCGTCGAGCATCAACGAAGTGCCGGTGTTCAAAATCAAGGCTAACCCCAACCAGCCGCGCCGCGAGTTCCAGCCCGAAGCACTGCAAGAGCTGGCCGAGAGCATACGCCAAATAGGCATCATACAGCCTATCACGTTGCGGCAGATGGAGGACGGCACTTACCAAATCATTGCCGGCGAACGACGCTGGCGTGCAGCACAACTGGCAGGGCTGACCAACATTCCGGCCTATATACGCACCGCCAACGACGAGAACGTGATGCAGATGGCGCTGGTGGAGAACATTCAGCGCGAGGACTTGAATGCCATCGAAATAGCTCTGGCCTACCAAAACCTCATTGAGCAGTATAGCCTGACTCAAGACAAACTGTCGGAAAAGGTGGGCAAGAACCGCGCTACCATAGCCAACTATCTGCGACTGCTCAAACTGCCCGCACAGGTGCAGGTGGCGCTGCAGAACAAGGAGGTGGACCAAGGACACGCACGTGCACTGCTGGGACTGGACAAACCATCGCTGCAGGTGAAGCTCTTTAACGAAATACGCGAAAAGGGCTACTCGGTGCGACAGGTGGAGGAGATGGTCAAAGCGCTTAACAACGGCGAAACGCTGAAAAGCGGACGCCACACGCTCAAAAGCAAAACAGCCACCAAACGACTGCCCGAGGAGTACACCGAACTGCGCAACCGTTTGTCGGAACGCTTCAGCACGAAGGTGCAAATGACGTGCTCGCAACAGGGCAAAGGCAAAATCAGCATTCCTTTTGCATCAGAGGAGGAACTTGAGCGCATCATCACGCTGCTCGACAAAATCTGATCGAGATACGCCATATATTAAGTAGGTGTCCGGGCTATGTGACCGAGAACAAAGGGGGCAGATACGTCCCGATAACGCACTTCCGATGCGGAAATGACACCTGCTGATGTATAAAATAATATTGAACACCTACTTATAGTCAATGAGTTCGCATACACTACGGAGCGTGGTGCTGATGGTGATGCTCGCATGCTCACAAGCACTGGCGCTTTATGCAAAAAATACGGCCAAAGTCGGAGCCTCAAACGGGGTTCCGGCTTTAGCCGTTTTTGCTGCCGCACGCACCAGCAGCCCTGCCATGCGCCCCGACACAGTGAAATCGCCCGACGAACTGGCCCGCGAACACAGCACCGATGCCGATGCCGACTTTGACCGCATGGCGGCCGAATTGGCGTCGGACCCCGACTCAATGGTCATGCCCGTGGACACGGCCAGACTGCAACACACTGCCGACTCGCTGAAGGCATACCCCGCCACACTGCCCGCCAACGGCAAGGGGGGCAAGCCCAAAGTGTTTGTGCCTAATCCCACCAAGGCGCTGTGGCTGTCGCTGGTGTGTCCCGGCGCCGGACAGATTTACAACCGCAAATACTGGAAACTGCCTTTCATATACGGCGGCTTTTTAGGTTGCGCCTATGCCCTGATGTGGAACCAGATGATGTACCGCGACTACTCGCAGGCTTATCTCGACATCATGGACGACAACCCTAACACCAACTCGTACCTTGACATGTTGCCACCACGTTACGACATTACGGGGCGCGAGGACCAATTTAAGAACATATTCAAACGCAAAAAGAACTTTTACCGCCGCTACCGCGACTTGAGCGCCTTCTGCTTTGTGGGCGTGTACCTGCTCTCGGTAGTCGATGCATACGTTGACGCACAACTCTCGGTGTTCGACATCTCGCCCGACTTGAGCATGCGTGTCGAACCGGCTGTCATAGGGCAGCCTGCCTTGCTCGGCTCATCGTCGGGACGCTCGGCCTACGGCGTGGGCTGCAGCTTGACGTTTTAAGCTTCACGCTTTAACGTTTGGCATTTTAAGGCACACCATGCGCCAACAATACAAAAGATACACACTTTTTTTGATGAAACGCTTAAAGACATTGATTGTAGCACTGGCGGCCGGCTTTATGTCTGCCACAGCGCAAAACGAAATTACCGTACACAACGACCAAAACGGACGCGACGAGGTGATAGACCTGCCCGAGGGCATGTCGGCCGACTGCGACTCGCTGCTGGGAGAGTGGATGGCCAAAAAGTATCTCTACCCCGACACCACGTGTGTCAACCCCGACTACAACCCGACCTTCACCGCCGAGGAGTATCAGGAGCGTCTGCGCCGCCTGCCGGTGGTGATGGAGATGCCTTACAACCAGGTGGTGCAAAAGTTTATCGACCAATACAGCGGACGCCTGCGCCGCACCGTGTCGTACGCTTTGGGCGCCGGAAACTTTTACATACCCATATTTGAGGAGGCGCTCGACTACTATGGCTTGCCGCTCGAACTGAAGTATCTGCCCGTCATTGAGTCGGCACTCGAGCCCCGCGCCAAGAGTTCTGCCGGTGCAGTGGGCTTGTGGCAGTTCATGCTGGCTACGGGCAAGCGCTACGACCTCAAGGTGAACAGCCTTGTCGACGAGCGACAGGACCCCTACAAAAGTTCGTGGGCCGCAGCGCGCTACCTGCGCGACTTGTACAAGATATACAAGGACTGGAGCCTGGTAATTGCCGCCTACAACTGTGGTCCGACCACGGTGAACAAGGCTATTCACCGCGCCGACGGAGTGCGCGACTACTGGACTATCTATCCCTATCTGCCCAGCGAGACACGCGGTTATGTGCCGGCATTTATTGCGGCCAACTACATCATGAACTATTATTGCGAGCATAACATTTGCCCGATGAAGACGAAAATTCCCGTCACTACCGATACCATCATGGTGAGCCGCGACTTACACATGAAGCAAGTGGCCGACCTTTGCAACATCGACATCGAGGCCATACGCGCACTCAATCCGCAGTATCGCACCGACCTCATACCAGGTTCGGCGGGACTCATGTCGCTCTGTCTGCCCACCGAAACGCTCAACACGCTTATCGACCTGAAGGACTCGGTGTACAACTACAACGCTGACGAACTGATGACACGCCGTGCCACCGTGGAGGTGGACGAAAAACTCGACAACCGCAGTGTGGCCTCGCGCCGCCGCTCTCGCTCGGCCTCAACCGACAGCAAGGCGTCGCAAAGTGCGTCATCGTCAAGGTCAGAGAGCAAGTCGTCAAGCAAGTCATCGTCGAGGGGCAGCAGGTCGTCGTCAAAGTCGTCAAGCAAGTCGTCAAATAAGAGCCGCAAAAAGTCTCAAGAAAGGGAGAAGAGCACCACGGTGAAGAAGGGCGACACGCTCTACGAGATTGCAGCAAAGAACGGTACAACCGTTGAAAAACTGAAGAAACTAAACAAAATAAAAGGCAACACCATCAACCCGGGCAAAAAGCTGAGGGTGAAATAAGCGCAAGCACCAGACGCAAGCACCAGACGCAAGCACCAAATGCAAGCACCAAATGCAAGCACCAAACGCAAGCACTAATGGGGGCGACGCGTCTCGCGTCGGGAAAGTGCAATGTTCATACACAGAATAAAGGCTCGCAGACAGCACTAATTACACGCTCGTCTGCGAGCCTTTGCTTTAATTCCGCGGGACGCGGCTGCAGAAAAACTGACGCGAGACGAGGCTGCTGAAAAATGCCCGACGCGAGACGCGTCGCCCCCATTAGTGCTTGCGCTTGGTGGTAGCGTTTAGTGCTTGCGTTTAGTGCTTGCGTTTGGTGGTAGCGTTTAGTGCTCGAGTCCGTTCGCATATTTACGTTTTGCCGGATAGCCATATTCTAACAGAGAGTAAACTTCATTACATAGAAACCCTAAAGCACAAATCAGGAGTTGAACCGCCAGGCATTATATAGCTTGACCTATGTTCAACTCCTGATTTGTGCTTTAGGGTAAGTTCTATGGCAATGGGGGGAAAGCCCCGTCTTGCCAATCAAAGTGCGCCGTTCAAAAAACAGCACCGTTCAAACGTTGTCGGTTTAGTGGCAGCAGTTGCAAGGCTTGAGCTGCTTGAAGAAGTCGTTGCCCTTGTCGTCCACCAAAATGAAGGCGGGGAAATCCTCAACGGTAATTTTCCAGATAGCCTCCATGCCGAGTTCGGGGTACTCCACGCATTCAATGCTCTTGATGCTGCTCTGCGACAATACGGCAGCCACGCCACCAATAGTGCCGAGGTAGAAACCGCCATGCTTTTGGCAAGCATCGGTCACCACCTGTCCACGGTTACCCTTGGCAATCATAACCAACGAACCGCCATGCGACTGGAACTCGTCCACATAGGGGTCCATACGGTTGGCAGTGGTGGGGCCCATTGAGCCACAAGGATAGCCAGCGGGTGTCTTGGCCGGTCCGGCATAGAGAATGGGGTGATCCTTGAAATATTGGGGAAGGTCCTCGCCGGCGTCAAGACGTGCCTTGAGCTTGGCGTGGGCAATGTCGCGTGCCACGATGATAGTACCCTTTAGGCTCACACGTGTGCTCACGGGGTACTTGGTCAGTTCGGCACGCACGGCGTCAATACCCTTGTCAAGGTCAATTTCAATACCCTTGCCGCCCTCGCCCGGGTTGCGCAGCTCTTCGGGAATGAGTTCTGAAGGATTGTTATCCATCTTTTCGAGCCAGATACCATCCTTGTTGATTTTAGCCTTGATGTTGCGGTCAGCCGAGCAGCTCACGCCCATACCGATTGGGCAGCTTGCACCGTGGCGGGGCAGACGAATTACGCGAATGTCGTGTGCCAGATATTTGCCACCAAACTGTGCGCCAAGACCAATTTTGTGCGCCTCGTGCAGCAACTTCTCTTCAAGGTCAATATCGCGGAAGGCGCGGCCCGTTTCATCGCCCGTAGTGGGCAGGTTGTCGTAATATTTGATAGAGGCCAGCTTCACAGTGAGCAAGTTCTTTTCAGCACTTGTACCACCAATCACAAAGGCAATATGGTAAGGCGGGCACGCAGCTGTACCCAGACTCTTCATCTTCTCTACCAAGAAGGGGAGCAGTGTGCCCTCGTTCTGAATGGTAGCCTTAGTCATGGGGTAAAAATACGTTTTATTGGCAGAGCCACCACCCTTTGCCACCATTACAAAGCGGTATTCGTCGCCCTCAACGGCTTCGATGTCGATTTGTGCAGGCAAGTTGCAACGTGTGTTCACCTCGTCGTACATGTTGAGCGGAGCGTTCTGCGAGTAGCGCAGGTTGTCCTGTGTATAAGTGTTATATACGCCAAGGCTGAGAGCCTCTTCGTCCTCAAAGTCAGTCCATACGCGCTGTCCCTTTTCGCCATGAATGATGGCGGTGCCGGTGTCCTGGCAGAAGGGGAGGATACCCTTAACAGCAGTTTCGGCATTGCGCAGGAACTGCAGTGCCACGTACTTGTCGTTTTCCGAAGCCTCGGGGTCGGTCAATATTTTAGCCACCTGCAGGTTGTGCTCACGACGGAGCATAAACTCCACATCGTGGAAAGCCTGTTGTGCCAACTGTGTGAGCGCTTCTTTGCTCACTTTGAGGATAGTTTTGCCCTCAAACTCGCCGGTGCTCACACCCTCGGTGCCGAGCAAGCGGTATTCGGTAGTGTCCTTGCCCAACTGGAACATAGGAGCATACTTAAACTCTGGAGTTGTTGCCATAGTTGATGTATATAATAGATGTGTTATGTTTAAGTGCTATGCAAAGATAGTGCAAGGTGAGTGCAGAACATCAAGCTTGCTTGAATGTTATGCCGAACCGCCGCCTATCTTCTGCAAAGATAGTGCAAACCGAGCGAATAAAGTCAAGCTTGCTTGAACTTTATTCCGAGGTGCCGCCTATCTTATCAAAAGATAGTGCAAACCGAGCGAATAAAGTCAAGCTCGCTTGAACTTTATGTCGAGGTGCCGCCATAATTGTCTACTTCATTTCTGAAACAGTTTTACGCAATTCTTCAATAGCCCCCGAGAGGTCTAAGGTGTCACCATTCTCCATGGCCTCCCGAATAGCAATATTCGTTGCATTAAGATCCTTAACCACCACATCATATTGTTCGCCCGTTACACCAAGAGCCTCAGCCTTTTGCTTTGAAATAGTCAAATAGAAAGTCCTGCCTTTCAGTTCAACATAATTTGCAAGTTTAATGCTTGCCTCACGCTGTCTACGCACTTTTTCTGGCATTCTTGAGTATACCTCGCTGCTCAGTCCAAGTTTCGCCGCTTTCTCTGCAACAGTTTCCAACTTGTTCAAATCGTCAGCAGAATTACTATCTATATCCACAGCCTTGTTATCAAGAGTACAAGCACACGAGCATAAGCCAATCAATATAAGAAGCAAGATGTCACATTTCATGAAATGATTTATTTTAGAGTTAATCATGTTGCAAATGTACAAACCTTATCACATCAGTGCCAACAACCTGTGCATTTTTGCATTTTATTAAAGGCGTTTCGCCGTTGTCGTTCTTTATGAAGAAATATTCGTATCTTTACACACGAAAACATTATTATTCACTACAAATCTTCCCTTACACAATGAATTCATTAAAAAGAATCTGTTTGATGTGGCTTTGCGCCCTGGCGGTGCAAGTGGCTGCATGGGCCCAGCAGGTGCAAGTGTCGCCTGTGCCACAATCGGTGAATTGGGGCGCAAAGGCATTCGCTTCGGCAGGAGCGAAATACGCCATTAACAAGGCCGCCACAACCGACGCATACGCCGTGGCCCTGTTGCAAGACAAACTCACAACGGCCGACGACGGCCTTAGCCTGACAATAGGCAAAAAGGGCGAAGCAACGGTGAGCGCCGTCGAAGCCAACATACCCTCAACAGCCGAGGGCTACTACCTGAAAGTGGCCGCCGACGGCATTGTGGTGGCCGGTGCCGACGACGCTGGCACATACTACGGTGTGCAAACACTGCTGCAGATATTGGCACAACCCGAGGTGATGTCTGTCGAAATTAAGGACTACCCCGCCTGTGCGCAACGTGGCGTGATTGAAGGCTTTTATGGCAACCCCTGGAGCGACGCTGACCGCAAGAGCCAGTTTGACTTTTATGGCAAGAACAAACTGAACATTTATGTTTACGGACCAAAGGACGACCCTTACCACCGTACAAAATGGCGCGAGAACTATCCCGACGACAAGGCAGCCATTATTCGTAGTCTGGCCGAGTCGGCCAAGAAAAACCACGTAGACTTTGTGTGGTCTATCCACACAGGCGGTTCAATATCAAACTCAGAGGCCGACTTTAAGGCAGTGGTCAACAAGCTCGAGCACGTCTACTCATTGGGGGTGCGCAACTTCTCCATCTTCTTCGATGACTTTGGTGCAGCCGACGCCAACCTGCAAGTGGCCGAATGTAACTACGTGTGGGACAACTTCATACTGAAGCACGACGACTTGCACAAGCTTTCAATGTGTCCTACAAAGTACAACGCCGCTTATGCCGGCAACAACAATGCCGATGGCTATCTGCGCGGCTTGGGCAACGGACTGCGCAAGGGCATTGAGGTGATGTGGACTGGTGCCGGTGTGGCCGACATGATTAACCAAAGCGACCTGGACTTCTTTAAGACGGCCACCAACGGTATGGCTCCTTTTATCTGGTTGAACTATCCGGTTAACGACTATTGCATCGGTCACATGCTCATGGGCAAGTTCTACGGCAACGACCAGGGCGACAACGCCTTTGGTGCCAAAATGACGGCATTTACGAGCAACCCCATGGAGTATGCCGAGGCATCGAAGGTGGCACTGTATGGTGTGGCCGACTATGCCTGGAACATGAAGGACTACAACCCCGAGGCCAACTGGGAGCGTGCCATCAAATATTTGATGCCGACCAATGCTGAGGCTTACCATGTGTTCTGCGAACATAACGTAGACCTCGGCACAACGGTGCACGGCATGCGCCGCGAGGGCGAAAGTCCTAACTTCGACGCCGCTGGCACTATTGAGGCACGCAAAGCACAGTACGACAAAATGGTGGAGGCTGCCGATGCACTGCTTGCCGACACCTACAACCCCGCACTGATTACCGAAATTACACCGTGGCTCTTGAAAATGAAGTACATGGGGCAGCGCGGACAGAAAATGGTGGAGATGCAGCAGGCGCTGAACGATAACAAGCCTGACCTGTTCCTGCAGAACTACCGCGACATTACAGCCATACAGGCTAAGGAGGATGCACTCATTTCGCGCAACTTCGAGGGCACAATCAAGAGCGCACGTCCCGTGGTGGCGAGCCAAAAGATTGAGCCGTTCCTCAAAACAAAGCTCAACCAGCTGGTGCTCGACTACAAGAGCCGCTACACCGAGGGCTGGGAGGTGTTCCCGGCACAGGTGCTCGAGTCGGGCAACTACTACATTAAGTATAACGGCAAATACCTCTACGACAAGGACGCCTCGGCCGACAAAACGGGCGACTACCCCGTATGGGCTGACGAAATTGACGATGCGCAACCGCAAAAGTGTGAATGGACTATCACGCTCGACGCCAACACCGGACGCTACAAAATTGTCAACACGCAAGACGGACGCTACCTGAATGAGAATGGCGCCTTCTGGGCTAACAAGACAATCAATCCTTACGACGCCGACTGGCACAGTTACACAATCTATCGCGTGAACGGCAAATATGCCATTCAGACTACTGCAAAGGTCAATAACCGCTTTATGGCTGCCAACGACAGCCGTATTATAAAGCGCGACACGCCACTGAGCAAGGATAAAAACAACGCGCCTATTCTGCACATCGATGATGCCATCTTCGAGATTGTGCCGGTGCAAGGCACTACCACCGCACCCCCCCCCGTGATTAAGAGTGGTAACAGCTACTACATCAAGAACAACAATGGTGAATACCTTACCACTACGCCCCAACTCACGGCATGGAGCAATCCTACCTTTGAGGCCAAGGCCGAGAGTGCAGATGCACGCCAATATCAAAAGTGGACGGTGAGCATCGACAACACTTCGGGCCGATGGAAGATTGCCTATAACGACCAGAAGTTCCTCGATGAAGAGGGCCGAATTAACAAGAACGCCTACTATTCGGACTGGAACTCGGTAATCCTTACAGAGCGTGCCGGACTGTGGGCCATCATGAGTGTGACGCCCAACGCCGTTCCCCAATACTGGGGCATCACGCTCGACAACATAATCAAACGTACAGACGCCGCCCTCAATGACAGTTATGTATTTACCTTTGTCGATGCTGCGCAGGACGATGAAATCACAGCCCTTGGCCAGGTGGTTACTAATCCTGCCGCAAAGGCAAACAATGCCATCTACGATTTGTCAGGACGCAAGGTGAGCAAGCCTTCAAAGCACGGTGTTTACATCGTTGCGGGTCGAAAGGTGATTAAGTAAACTCACCCCGCTGCAGACGCTACCTTACCCATAAATATCACTGTTTGGTAAAACACAAACGCTACCTCTAATGGGGGCGACGCGTCCCGCGTCGGGAATCAAAGCAAAGGCTCACAGGCCGGCATGTAATTAGTGCTGTCTGTGAGCCTTTATTTTGTGTATGCACATTGCGCTCTAATGGGGGCGACGCGTCCCGCGTCGGGAAAATTGCATTGTTTATACACTAAACATAAACTCACTGACAGCACGAATTATACGTCTACCTGTAAGCCTTTGCCTTAATGCCCGACGCGGGACGCGTCGCCCCCATTAGGGCGCAAATCCCTGGCACAACAGTCCTTTACATGGCTTCTAATTTGCTTTTTAACCTGTCAATCTGATAGAAAACGCAAGCACTAATGGGGGCGACGCGTCTCGCGTCGGAAAACTGCACTGTTTATACACTAAACAGAAACTCACTGACAGCATGAATTACACGCCTACCTGTAAGCCTTTGCCTTAATGCCCGACGCGGGACGCGTCGCCCCCATTAGTGCTTGCGTTTGATGCTTGCGTTTGGTGCTTGAGCCTATTCGCATGTTTAGGTTTTACCAGACAGCACCCATAACATACCACAAAGCAAGAGACCATTGAGTCGCTGCCATACGCACAAGTGCGTCGGTTGCCAACTCAATGGTCTCTTTCTATTATATTGCTGTCCGGCAAATGATGCCACTACCTGCACAGTGCCCGGCACACCCTGTCTTGAAAATTGCGCCCCGTGCTGCTGTAACGCACGCCCTGGTTCATGATGCTGAAACAGAGCACATTGCCCTTGGCAGTAGTCAGATAACCCGAAAGCGTGCTCACACCCTCCACAGTGCCCGTTTTGGCATGCACATTGCCCTCGGCGGCCGAGTGACGCATACGTTTGCGCAGCGTGCCGTCCTCGCCGGCTATGGGCAGGGCGGGGTGCAGGTGGCGGTATATGTCATCGTCGTTGTAAGCATAGCGCAGCAGACGGCCAATGGCCTCGGGTGTGAGATAGTTGTAGAGCGACAAACCCGACCCGTCGGCTATCTGGTAGTGCGAAGGCTCGAGTCCAATGTGCCTGAACAGCGCATTGTAGTGCGCCACAGCCTGCTTGCGTCCGGCACGCGGCTTGCCCCCCTGTGCGGCAAGCTGGTAAAAGAGCGATTCGGCGGCAGAGTTGTTGCTCTCCTTGAGCATGGGCAGCAACACCTGGTCTATGTTGCGCGTGCGGGTGCATACAAGTGTGGCGTCTGACGGCACGGTGCGCTCCTCGGTGGTGCCGTCCCAGTCAATGCCCTCCTCCCGAAAGATGCGGCGCAGATTGTCGGCAAAGGAGTCGTGGTTGCGGTAGAGCAGCGGTGTGAGCGGCACGCAATCGTCGTCCCAACACCAGCCCCAGCCCATGCGCTTGTCGTCCTTCATGCTGAGGTCAAGCCCAATGGGCGATGTGATACGGGTGATGCCATGCGCCTTCAGGCTCTGCGCAAAGGCGCGCAAGTCGTCGGCGTCAATCAGCGGGTCGTAACCACCGCGCACATACACACGTCCCACAAACACACTGTCGGTGTCGCTCGGCAAGCGGTCGGCATAGAGCCTTGTCTGATAGTTGTAGGTCACGCCAAGGTCGTTGAGCGCCACAATGGCCGTAACGAGTTTTTCGTTCGATGCAGGCCGCATGCACTGCCTTTCGTTGTGTGTAAACACCAGGGTGTCGGCCGTGAGGTCGTACACATAAATGCCCACCTGCGTGCGTTCAAATATATCGTTGTCGAGCAGTTGGCGCAGGCGGTCGGGCAGCGACAGTTGCAAGTCGGTATTGTCGGCTATGGTGTCGGTCACCACCGAGTCCTCGGGCATGATGCTGTCGGTGCGCATAATGCCTGCATGTATGGGCAGTATGCTCACAACGAGCAGTAAGAGTGATATAAAGCGTTTCATTATTTTGCCTGACTATTATTGGTCCATATACCAAAAAAGAGATTTATCTTTACGATAAACCTCTTTTTGTAGTGGTGCCACCAGGAATCGAACCGGGGACACAAGGCCAGATATTTCAACGTCCAGTCCTTTGCTCTGCCAACTGTGGTATAGTGGCATAAGAACTAAACAAAAGAGGTATACCAAAAAAGAGATTTACCTTTACGATAAACCTCTTTTTGTAGTGGTGCCACCAGGAATCGAACCGGGGACACAAGGATTTTCAGTCCTTTGCTCTACCAACTGAGCTATGGCACCAAAATGTTGCAAATCAAATACACACCTTTATAGAATATTTGATATATGCCTATAAGATGTAATATTTAGAAAGGTGGTGCCACCAGGAATCGAACCGGGGACACAAGGATTTTCAGTCCTTTGCTCTACCAACTGAGCTATGGCACCTTGCTGATTTGCGAGTGCAAAAGTACGAAAAACTTTCATTCGCTCCAAGCAAATGCCCCTTTATTTACAACAAAAGCGTAAAAAGGAATAATATTTGCTCTAAAATCCGATATTATGAACAACAATCCATATATTTGCAAGCACAACCCCTATCAATACACGCATGCCCCAACAAAGCTACTCACCCATACGCACACTCAGCATTAACGATGCCCTGGCCACAACCAGCGGCATAGGGCTTGGCAAAGAATTTACCGTGCTCGACGACATCACCCTCGACGACCTGGTTGAAGCCCCCGCACAAGTAGGCTTTCTGCTCATAGCCCTCTGCACCGAGGGACAGGTGGACTTTACAATGAATGGCCGCCAATGCCACATGGAGCCGGGTGACCTGCTCATCAGTTTTGGCGAACAGATATTTCGCGATGGCAGCTCCGACGGCAATTTTCACGCCAAGGCGGTGCTCATGTCGCGCACATTTGCCCAAAACTGCCTGGTGGGCATGGACAAGATGTGGCCTTACCTGCTATTCTTGATGGAGCACCCGGTGCTCACCATGACCGAGAGCGAACAACTGTGGCTGCTCGAGTGCTACCAGCTGATACGTAAAAGGCTCAACCGCCCCACACCAGGACGCTACATGCGCGAAGCCACCGTGTCGCTGGTGCGTGCCTTTTACTTTGAAATATGCAACCTGCTCGATGTGCGTGTGCCGCAGTCAAACTCCAAGACGCAGAGCCGCGCCTACGCCATATTCGACCAGTTTATCAAACTCGTGTCGCAACACTTTAAGCACGAGCGCAGCGTTGAATGGTACAGCAGCGAAATGTGCCTCACGCCCAAACACCTTTCGGAAGTGGTGAAACTGGTGAGTGGCAAAACGGCCGGACAGTGGATTAACACGCTGGTGATTATCGAAATAAAGTCGCTGCTGATGAACACCCCGCTCTCTATCAAGGAGATTGCTATGGAAATGAACTTCCCAAACCAGAGTTTCCTTGGCAAATACTTCAAAAACACGGAGGGCATTTCGCCCAGCGACTTCAGAAAGGGCATGCCGGGCTGATGGCGCTTTCACGCTGAGGCAACGCGGTTACAATGATAATCAAGACAACCCCTAAAAATAATCACAAACCTATGAAGAAGAATTTGGTAATAGCGGCTGCCGCAGCCGCTGCGCTGTGCATGGCATCATGCCATGGCAACACAAAGAGTAATGAAACTGACAAGGACAGCTTGAGCACTGTTGCAAACGATTCGCTCAGCTCGGGTGTGGCCATCGAATCGCTGGCAGGCACCTACGAGGGCACGCTCCCCGCTGCCGACTGTCCGGGCATTCGCACCGTACTGACGCTCAACACCGACAGCACCTACCAGTACTCGGCCGACTACTTGGAGCGCAAGGACGGCCACGACGAGGCAAGCGGCGTGTTCAAGGTGTTGGCAAACAATGTGGTAGAAATCGTTCGTCCCTCGAGTGGCGAGGCTACATATTATAAGGTGAAGGACGCCAACAGCATCATCATGACCGACTCGCTTGGCAATGAGCCTGAGGGCGAAACCGCCAAACTCTATGTGCTGACCAAGAAGAAGTAGTACCAAATGCTGTCTCTAAGCACAATCATCAAACGCAATCACAAAACGCTACCTCTAATGGGGGCGACGCGTCCCGCGTCGGGATAAGATGCAACTATTATTTAGTAGAGTTTATATCCACCTTTACTATTCCTGCACTATCCCCGACGCGAGACGCGTCGCCCCCATTAGTGTTTGCGTTTTTTTTGACCTATAGGTCTGTTTTTATGGCATAGGGAGAGCGAATTTCGGGCATAGGGAGAGCGGACTTTCTGTTGCTCCGACATAATTTTCGGGCTCCCTATACCGTAATTCTCTGCTGGCACCCATCACAACACGCCTGCACATACGATGGGGTGCAGACAGTACAAATGGGCTGACGCCGTAGCGCTACAAATAGTAACGCTACGGCGTCAGCCCATTAACATGTTAGCCCATTGTCACATTAGCACATGCTCAATCGCGCGCCCCCTTCAGCACCTCGGCGCATCTTTCCATCAGCCATTTCGGGGTGGAAGTGGCGCCACAGATGCCCACACTGCGTGCACCCTCAAACCACTCGGGGCGTATGGCCTCGGGAGTGTCTACAAGATAAGTGCGCGGGTTCACCTTGCGACAAGCCTCGTGCAGCACACGTCCGTTAGAACTTTTGAGTCCGCACACAAACACTATCACGTCGTGGCGTGAGGCAAAGGCGCGAATGTTTGGCAAGCGGTTGGCCACCTGGCGACAAATGGTGTCGAAGTAGCGAAAATCTTCAACCCGTTCCATGTGCGCTGTAATATAGTCCACAATCTGCCGGAACACCTCAAGCGGTTTGGTAGTTTGAGAGAACAAGGCCACGGGGCGCGAAAAATCTATCTGCGCCGCTTCCTCCACACTCTCTATCACCAGCGCCTCGCCATTAGTCTGTCCCACGAGACCAAGCACCTCGGCATGTCCGCGTTTGCCGTAGATGACGATTTGCGGGTGCGGATTTTCGGTATACACCTTTTTGATACGCCGTTGTAGTTGCAGTACCACCGGGCAGGTGGCATCTATGATGCAGATGCCACGCTCACGTGCCAGCTCGTAGGTGGCAGGCGGCTCGCCATGTGCACGCAGCAGCACTTTAGTGCCTTGTGGCAGGTGGTTGAGCGCCTCGTGGTCGATGGTTTGTAAACCAGCCTTTCGCAATCGCTCGCATTCGCTGCCATTATGCACAATATCGCCCAAGCAGCAGAGTGCTGCCGACTGGGCCAATTCTTCTTCGGCCTTGCGTATGGCCGTTGTTACACCGAAGCAAAATCCTGATGATTCATCTATCTCTATGTGCATGGAGGGAGGGGGTTAGGGGGTTAAAAAGTTACTGTCTAAAGTTTCTGATTTAGACGGGTGCGGCCAAAATCATCGTGCAGGGCGAATGCAATCAAGCTTCCTTGAATTGCTGAGTCGCAGCCGATGATGTCAATAAAGGCCAAAAGCACCGAACGCTACCTCTAATGGGGGCGACGCGTCTCGCGTCGGGAAAATATGCAGCTATTATTAGCAGTAGTAGCGTTCGTGTTTAACTCTTATCTCTATCCCGACGCGGGACGCGTCGCCCCCATTAGAGGTGGCTCATATAAGCGCAGCCCTTCACTTAAAGTCCACCGGTATTGTAATCTTAACAGGTGTAGGGTCGCCCTTGTCATCTGTGCCAGGTTTCCATTTAGGCATACGTTTTAGCGCGTCCATGGCAGCCTTGTATATTTTAGCGTCAAAGGCATTCTTCACCTCAAGGTCGGTAGTATGGCCCTTTTCGTCCACAATAAAGCAAATTGTGACAGAGCCCTTTTCGTTGCGGTCAATACACTCCTGCGGATAAACGATGTGCTGGTCGAGCCAGCGCATAAAGGCACGCAGTCCGCCCGGAAACTCAGGCATCTGCGACACCTGTTCGGTAGGCACAATCTTCTCCTTGGCTATGGGCAGCGACTTGTCGTGAATGCCCGTAGTGTCCACGATAGGTGTGGTAATAACCTGCTGCTCGGGATCGTAGTCTATGGGGCCGTCCTGTCCGATAGTTTCGAGCGGAGGCAGTCCGTCAACAATCTTTGGCCTTGCCGACTTGGCACCCGGTGCCGTGCGCACCGTAGGAGCCTGGCGCGCTGTGGCCAGAAACTTCACCTTGTAGCTCTCCTTCAGTTCGGCAGGCTTTTTGGCAAAAGCGTCCTCGGCCTCCTTCATGCCGCGCATAGCCATTATGTGTGCATAGAGGGCCAGCGACCCCTGCGCACCCAGCAAGGCACCCAAGGTGCCGAGCACAATGATGAGCACACGCCGGTAGCGGGCACCCCTCTGCTCGCGCAGCTTGTAGGCGCCATACGCTTTGTTGCGGCCCTCAAACACCATGTCGCACCATTCCTTTGAATATATGTCTGACGAATGCACTGTTGTTGCCTCCTATTCGTTATTATTTAGGCAGCGAAGTTACTGAAATCTGCGCGCAATGCAAAACGATAGATTAAAAGACTTGTGTCGTGTAATGATAATATGTATTAAAAAGTCTGCATCACCCCCTGGCACGCAGCCCAACAGCAACCTGTGCAGCGGGACTGATAGGCTTCCGTCTTGCCTATGCAATGTGATGCTTTTATTGACACTTGCCTATGCAATAGGAATAAATTACCCTTATTTTGCCTATGCAATAGGAAAATAGTTGCCTTTGCACTATACATTGACGAAGTCGGGTGAAACATTGCTGTCCGGCCAAACGCCTAAGCATCACATAGTAATGCTTAGGCGTTTGGCCGGACAGCAATATATTGTTATATACAACTTGGAAAACGTCAATATAGCTACGGCGTCATCCATCAGCTGCACCTCAGCATTTTTCTCGCGCTTTGCAAGCCTTATTTTTTCTTTCGTCTCACATTAAACTTGATGCCCCCAGCTTTGCCAGCGTGGTACGCCATGTCGCTTTTGCCGTCGTGCGTCAGTTTGTACACTTTGAGCATATCCCCCTCGGCAAATAAGTCGCAGCAGAAGGTGTCTCTCACGCTGAGTTGTGCATTACGGCTCCTTGTCACCTCAAACATATTGTTGCCCAAACACCGGAATGTACAGCTGCGGTCGGGCAGCCAGCGCACTATCACCTCGTCGCCAACCTGCAATTCGTTAGACAGGCATGCCTTGCTGAAAAACATTTCGCTCTGCGATGCAATCGTATGTCCCCCTTTACAGAAATACCCCCCGTTTGCAAAAATCTGCAAAATCGTCAAATCCCAAGAAATTAGCGATCACGTTCAGCGTATTTTTGCTGGGTTTGCTTTCCTGGTCGTGAATATACCCCCACATGCGTTTGAGTGTGGTAGTACTGATATATTCGTGGCATTCGGCAAGCAGCAGTTCGCTCAGATACGCAAAGTCGTGGTTGCGTTTCATTTTAAGCCCGGTCCTTTCCTCTAAGGCATGTAGCAGTTTATCTTTCATTTTAGCAAAAATTCAGTATCTCTATGGGTCGAAAAAGTAGGAAACTCTCCCGTACCCATCGTTTGGCGGCGTGTTCCTCACCCATTTGTTATGCAAAAGTAGCAATTTATACGCACAAAAAGCATACGAGTCTTAAATAGGACAAATAGGACAATACAGGGTAAGACGGAAGTGTCGTATATTTGCGAACGGATATTAAAGTTTCCCTCCCCCTTCACCAAAATAAAGAAGGTAGGAAACTTTGGGTCATAATAGATAGCAACAATTCAATAAAGTCTTTTCAATTTCAATAAAACTATTCTAAAATGGAAAACAAACAAAAAAGTAGCTTTAAGTATCCTATTACTATTAGTGATGCAATATCAAATATCGAGGAAAGGAAATACTTGCTCCCAGCCATTCAGAGAAAATTTGTATGGTCGGCAGAGCAAATAGAAGTCTTGTTTGATAGTATTATGAGAGGTTACCCCATCAACTCTTTTATGATGTGGAGCGTAACTAGCGAGGAAATAAAAAACAACTACAAGTTCTATGAATTCCTAAAGGAGTATAGGGCTTTTTTCAAGGAAGAAAACCCTTATATAAACACAAAGGGTTACGATGATTTTTTGGCTGTTATTGATGGCCAACAAAGACTGACATCATTATATCTTGGCTTAAAGGGTTCATATGCCTATAAGATGAAAAACAAATGGTTGAAAGACGACGAGAGGTGTCTGCCTACAAGAAAATTATATATCAATCTTTCTGCAAAATTGCCCCAAGATGATGAGAGAAAAATGGTATATGATTTTAGATTCCTTTCTGATGACGATTATAAAAAATTATCTCCTACAGAAGACTTGTTTTTAGTTAATGATATTTATCTTTATAGAGATGCGGATGCTCTAGAAGATTATATGGCTGAACGCACCTGGAAAGATAAGACTTTTGCTAAGGCGACATTAAGAAAGTTGAGGGTGGTTGTTTTTGAGAATCAGATCATAAACTATTATCAGGAAGAAAATCAAGACATTGATGCTGTTCTTGATATATTTATAAGAACTAATAGTGGCGGAGAACCTCTTAGTTTCTCCAATTTGTTGATGTCCATTACAACAGCTAATTGGAGAAAAGATGCAAGACAAGAATTTAAGAAGTTAATTGAAGATGTTTTTTCAATGCACTTTATTATTTCTGCAGACCTCATTCTGAAATGTTGTTTGGTCCTTTTTAATAAGAATATAAAATTCCAAGTAGCCAACTTTGACTCTAATAGTGTAAATGTATTTGAAGAAAATTGGGATCGTGTCAAAAAAAGTATTGAGACAACATTTGCGTTGCTTGAGAAATGGGGCTTTGACGACCGAAGCCTTAAAGCAAAGAATGCAATTATACCTATTGTATACTATCTGTATCATAAGGGATTAGAAAATGATATATTGAAGGACCATATCCACCAAGAGGAAAAGGAAGCTATGCGTAAATGGCTTTGCATTTCTCTTCTTAAAGGTGTATTTGGTGGTAATTCTGATAATGTGCTTTCTGCTATTAGAAGGGTCTTAGACGCCAACATCAGTAAAGATGAATTCCCATTTGAACAAATTAAGGCAGAATTTGCAAATAGCGATGCAAAGAGTTTGTCATTTAGTGATGAAGTTATCGATGATATTTTGAAAACTCGAAAGAATGACCCCTATTGCTATCTTATACTGGCATTGTTATACTCTCATTTGCATTATGATACAGCACGATATCATAAAGACCATTTACACCCTGCAAGCAAGTTCGGAAAGCTCAAAGAAAGTGATTTTGCTACTCCAGAAAAATATCAGTTCTATACAAATCCTGAAAATTGGGACTCGATATTAAACCTTCAACTGCTATCAGGCCCTACAAATGAGTCGAAAAATGACGAATCTTTGAAAGATTGGGTTGAGAAGGAGAATGTTGATTTGAAGTTGCATCTCATACCGGAAGATGTTAGTTTGGAATTTGATGATTTTGAAGCTTTCATAGCCAAAAGAAAGGATTTGTTGGTAAAAACTATTAAGGGAATAGTTGGGAGCAATGGTTCTTCAACTCAAGAATAGAAGATGGAATTCCTATAGGTTAGATACTAAATTTCCCCGCCCTCAATTGGTGGGTGGGGAAATTTAGTTTTAGTAATCTTCAAACATTTACGTATTATGATTAAAGCAACAGACAATTTAGACATGAACACTTTATCTGAAGAACTTGACAACCAAATGTCACAGTTGAACAATGAAATCAACAAGCAGATGGAAGAAATCGCTTCACAAGTGGATGGCAAACCTGCCAAGAAACATAGATACATCATTCGCCTTGAGGGTAAATTTGTGGCTTTTCAATCCTTAGAACTTCCTAATGCCACAAAAGAGCGCCTGGAGAAACTAAGGGATGATAGAGATCAACCATTTCTAAGTATTTTGCATCAAATAAATTATTTGTATTGCGATGTTGAGGATATTTGTTTGGGCGAGGACTATTTCGAAGAGAAAGACAGAACCGCTTTTGAAAAATTGGCGGGTGATCAAACAGAGCAAGATGTCAGATGTTCTCAAAAATATCTAATTACGTCATCTGGATATAGTCTATCTCTTCTCGATAGTGAATATAATGAACTTGATAACAACTTGGATAATATGAACTCTATTCAGGGAAGTTATTTATCTGATCTTCGAGAAATGGAGCAGGACGCTATAGACGATGGAGATGAAGATCGGTTGTCGGAAATTAATCAGTTGAAAGAACTTTATAAAAAGAATGGATTGGATGAATATAGCGACATGGCTTTCCTTGATGAAAATTTTAATTTTGATACTGATAAATGGTATATCATCAATATGCAATTTTGCGACAATACTGAAACTCCTCGAGAATATGTTTTGGAAATAGACGAAGATTTTGATGCAACAAAGTTGGTTGCGGTATATGCCGACGTCGATCTGGGGGGTAATCTTCCTGATGTCGAAATACTCTCAGGCTTATTTTACGACGGCAAGCCACTTACACTTTATGATGAAGGTGATGATGAATTTCTTTATGCCAAGAACCTTATTGCACGTTTTTCAAAATATAAACATTCTAATGATAAGGGTATAATGGTAGGGGATGGTTTTTGGGTCGATTAATTTTAAAGTCCTAATGAAACAGGGCGGTACTAATTTTTTTGCTGTCTATAAACCATAATAAAAGGCTGATGCGCAAGCGTTGGCCTTTTTTGATGATTTATAGACACACTTTTTCGAGACAGTACCGACGGTATACAAGTATAATGATTAAATAGGATAAAAAGGACAATACGACATAATGCCTAAGTGATGTATATTTGTTGGCAATTAATGAAAGTACAACAGCATCGATGGATTCCTTCGCAACTTGGCATGTAAGGTGTATGAGAAATCTCAGATAAAACAGAGATCTCTAAAACTTCTCCTCGTGTGTGAAGACTTTAAGCTTTATGCACAAAGAGACAAAACGCTAATTTTATGAAGACGAAGCTATTGACGAAGAAATAGATCTGCAAATAGCGGAAATTTCTGAAGATCTCGAAGATTGATAGTATCCTTCTTAATGCCTTTTCGAAATGGCTAAGGGCATTAGGAGGAAAATGTTTTTGAAAACGGCTGAAACTACTTCAGAGGGGTTGTATAAAAAATGAAATTCAAGTACGGAGCACAATATGAAGATTTGTACTAAATGTAATACCGGATTGCCCGAAGGTTGGGCTTTTCCATGTTGTCCATACTGTGGGGCACAACTTCCACAAGAAACCACAGAGAAGCAATCTGCAACTCTGCAAATGGGTGATGCTAATGCCATTTCGGGTGGAGTGCATATTGACTCCCACAATGTGACAACCAACAACATTACGAATATAGAACGCAACAAAACCACTGAAGAGTTACACCAAGAACGCGTGGTAAAATTTAAGATGCTATGTCAGCAAGTATATGCTGATGGACGCGTAGACTTGAATGAAGCACGCCAAATGGAAAACTTGCGTATGGAATTGGGGCTAAGTGTTGAAGAGGCTGAACATATTCGTGAGGAAGTGAGGAACCTGCGAACCAGTCATTCTGGAAAAACCTTAAACCCCATAGCACGTATGGCTTTGTCGCAGGTTACTGTTCATGCAAAGAATTGTAACACCGATCGTTTGCAGGCAAGCATGCCCAGACTTGAGGTCTTGGCAGAAAAGCATACAGATGATGAGGTACAGTTCTACTATCACATGATTTTAGCAGCCATTCAACCCGAGGACTGCATAGAACGCTATGAAAACCGTAAGTTCGACAATTATTGGTTGGCTTTTTGGACCTATATGGCCTATATAAACACAGGACAGGTGGGTGAAGCTGAAGCGGTGCTCGACTCGTTGTCTGTATTTGACCAATATCCTTATGGCAATATCACACTGCTTGCCACTGCTAGTTCTTTATATCAGTATTGGGACAGCCCCGAAATGAGCGACTTGCTTGAGCAGGCCAATATGTTTTTTGAGCAAGGATGTGAAGACCATAGCGACTTGCTTGACCGCTTTACGCAAGTGCTCATGATGTTGCTTGATGTGGATGATAAAGATGCAATTGAGGAATTCAGAAAAGAATTTGCTTTTTACTTTACCTATCTCTTTGATGAGGTAATAAAACGCAAGCAGAAGGCATGTGTACAACGTATGTTGCCACGTATCCCCAAAATTGCTCCTTTGCCACATTAACAATTTAGTTGAACGACGTATCTATTTTAAGTAAAATGGAAGTATTAGTAGGACGTGCTGGCAATCAGGCAATGACCATTAACGATTCGTCAATCGCAAAGATCCATTGCAAACTCATGGTGATGGATAGTGGATTGATTACAGTTGAAAATATGAGCAGACAGGGCACTTACTTAAATGGTGATTCCGTGATGCGAAAAACATTGGTAAAGCCCGACGACGAATTGCGTTTAGGCGATTCGTTTACTGTAAAGGTTCGCGATTTGTTGGTGCAAGAGGATTATGCAGCATATACAAACTACCTTTATGTGGCAAAGAAATATACCAATGAGGCTGAGGTAGAAGCTTTTATAACGGCAGCCGCAAAAAAATCAGCCCAAGAAATGCCACCTTATGTAATGCCAGTTGTTAAATTAACATTGGCATATTACTATATACAGTGTGGCGAACTTTACAAGGCGCAAATGCTAATTTATAAGGAGGGCGATGCCATTTATGACATGCAAGATGGTTCTGAACTCTTGCAAGGTATTTACGCCTCGGTGCTCGAGCTTTGTGGCAGTCTTTACTTAGAGGCTGGACGATATGCTGAAGCCAAAGAGGCTGCTGATGGCGCAATGAGCATATTTAAGCGTTTGCCAACTGATACCCTCAGCACAACTAAAGAGCAGATAGAGGCTGTGAATGAACTGCACGAGCAGTTGAGTGTAATCTGACAAATCGTATTTTTTAATATTAAAACGATCATATACTATGGGAATATTCGGCGTTTTTGCAAAGGTGAATAAAATGAATAAGGAGATAGAGCTGAATAAGGACAAATATAAGGACGATCTGTTCACAGTGGTTATTACCAACTCCTTGGACGATAGAAAGAAAAGTAGAGCTGCCAGTATAGTGAAAACATGGCTGGGTGGTTCAAGTTCAGACATTAAAGAACTCATGAATGGCTCTGTGCCTATTGAAGTACGGAAACATTTGTCGTACGAAAAAGCTTATAAGGCGATTTTTAATTTGAAGGACGAAGACATTGACGCCGAATTGGTAAATGAAACTGCTAATGGTTCGTCTGCTGCTGTTGTAGCTGAACTTTACGACGTGTCAGAAGCTCTAGAGGAGAACGCCCCTGCTGCTGATGACGCTTCCCAACTTGCTCAAGCAGGACCTGATGAAGTACAAGTTGAGAAAGCTACTGGCCAACAAGTTCAAGCAGTGTTAGCTGCTGCAAAGGCTGAACTCGAGAAAGCCCAAGCCGAGAAAGCTGCCGCCGAACAAACTCAAGCAGAGTTGGCTGCCGCCAAGGCTGAACTCGAGAAAGTCCAGGCCGAGAAAGCTGCTGCCGAACAAGCGCAAGCAGAGTTGGCTGCTGCAAAGGCTGAACTTAAGAAAGTTCAGGCTGAAAAAGCTGCTGCCGAACAAGCGCGAGCAGAGTTGGCTGCTGCAAAGGCTGAGCTTGAGAAAGTGCAAGCCGAGAAAGCTGCTGCCCAGCAAGCGCAAGCAGAGTTGGCTGCAGCAAAGGCTGAACTCGAGAAAGTCCAGGCTGGAAAAGCTGCTGCCCAGCAAGCGCAAGCAGAGTTGGCTGCAGCAAAGGCTGAACTTAAGGCAAAAACAGGAACCTTGTCTCCTCAAGAACAAATAGCATCATTAGGAGATTCACCAAACGACTATGATTTCCACAAGAACTATGCCACATCATATGCCATATCATATGCCATATCAAAGGATGGAGAAAAGTTGGTCGTATTTGGAAATGTTAAAGATAGACAATTTGAAAACGGAACTTTTGAGAAAGTTGTTATTTTAGATGGTGTTAGGTCTATAGGGAAATCTGCTTTTTCAAAATGTCAAGAACTAACAGAAGTTATAATTGCAGACTCTGTTACGGAGGTAAAAGATTGGGCATTTTGTTTTTGTAATGCATTAGAGAAAGTAACGATGCCTGCAGGTTTAAAAACGATAGGTCTTTCGTCACCATTTGGAAAGTTAGAAAATGTCGATCTATCAAGATGTGGTAAATTAAAAAACGTGAATTTGAATGCTTTCAGATGTGCAAAAAATATATTATTACCTTATGTAGTTGAGAAAATTATAGGGACTAATCGTCACATTAAAAAGATTAATCTTCCACCATCATTCAAAAAGATAGATGAAGGCGCATTAAGTTGCGACAGTATTTATTGTTACTCGAGAAATGTTGAGTCACCATTTAATTTGATAACATGTTGCACGGATCTGTATCTGCCACAAGATACGATAAAGTCCTTTATCGATTTACTGGAAATCGAAGATGGTGTGATTGCAATTACAGAAGAATCCTATGGTTGGCGCGTTTCGTATCGCGATACCTACTTTGGGAGAAGCGCAGCTATTCGCCCCATTCCAGAAGAGAAACTTTATGTCTACGATGACTAAGAGTATTACCAAAGCAAGAATTTCAGATATAAACACTCAAATCATCAAAATATGAAATGCTTTAAGTGCGGTTACCCCGTATTACCCAAATATAAGGTTTGTCCACATTGCGGAACGGCTTTGACAGAAAACCAACCCGTTGCAGCCTCAGGTGATGACAGCGAATATAATGCGGTAAGTTTTAATAATTCTGTTAAGGAAACAATTAACCCAATTAAAAGTATATATGCTATGCAATGCCCTAAATGTGGAAATATCATTACTAAGGCAGGACAAAAATTCTGCACTAAATGTGGTACAGCTTTGACTACATCACAAGCTAATAATGAAAGCCAGCAGAAAATATCCCCTGTGGATGAGACTGGGAAAAAAGGATTTGTCGACAATGTTACGCACTTTGGAACTTTCTTACGACAAGGTTCTGAAGGCGTGCAACGTGCTGTGCGTCGTGAAGAACAAAGTCGTGTGACAGAAAGAGCACGTGAACTTGGTTTAGAAGTGAGCAAACCTATACAAGGCAATAATGCAAATGCGACAACTCCCATCCCTACACCCACTGAAAGACGTTTGTTAGTTGATACGGATTCAGTTGAGGGTGTAAGCATCGTGCAGGGACGTGCCATATGGAATATTCAAAAAGGACAGGTGGCACGTCTTATAACAGAGGCAGAGTTTGCTAACTCTGGCAGTGGATTGAAGGGCGTAATTGTACAAGAAGGGTGTACGGCAATGGTGCTTATTGACGGACAGATAATTAGTCTGCTGCAATCGGGAATTTACACATTCCCGGCTAAAACCGTTGCTGAGATACAGCTAGATGAAAGACAACGTGATATCGAAGCAGAGGCTAAACGCATAGAAGAACGCGAAAAAGAACTCGAGAAACTCGAAATAGAAAAGAAAAAAGAAGAAGAGAAAGAGGCTAACTCATTTCGAAATCGCGGCGTATTTGGAAAAGTTGCTGCTTTTGGACGTGGCGTGATGAATTTCCTTTTTGGGCATAAAAAAGATGAATCACCCGTACAGCATCAAAAGCGTACGGAGAGAATCAAACAAAAGCTCAATAAAATATCTTCGCCTAAGGTCTGTCGTGTATATCTGGTTAACAACCAAATTATTAATCTTTTATTCGGCTCTATAACAGACGAAAAAGGAGAAATTGCATACACTCCATTAACCATTCCTACCAAACTCGTCGATTTGCAAGTAGGTGTAAGTATGCAGTTGCAAGTAACCAATATGCAGATGTTTGTGCAAAATTACTTGGTAGATAGAACGTCGGTAACAGCCCTCGATTTGCAAGCCCAGTTATTGCCTGCAGTAAATAATACATTAACCCAATTATTGCGTAATCTTGATTATCAGCAAGAAGGCTTGCCTGAACCAATTGTTGAAAATCTTAAGGTCAGAATCCAAAGTCATTGCAACGAACGTTTACAAGGCATTGAGGTGGTACGTGTGCTCGATGTTACTGACAAAAGCCGTGATTTTGAGCGCTTCCGTTCTGTGGAGCGCGAACTTTTTGCAACAGAAAAGGAAATAGGCTTTTTGCAACGCACAAATGAGTTTAAGGACCGTTTAGAGATAGAACAAAACAAGCTCAAGATAAGCCAAGCCACGAATGCAGAGAATCTCCGTCAATCCTTGCAAGCAGTAAACAAAGATAAGTTGCTGAGTGAGGACGAAATGGAGAATTTCGTATTGTTGCTCGCAAGTCAAAAACGTTTACGAGAAGCCAAATCTAAGGAAGAAGAATATGAAGCCCTTATAGATTTGAAGAAGAACCGCTTGGTAAAGGATGACGATATAGAGGCCTTGGCGAACACGTTGGAACAAGGTAAGATATCGCGCGAGAATGTGACAGACATTATGCGTGTGCAGACCGAGCAAAAGTTGGCTTTAACCCAGCAAATAGCAGACTTCCTTATTTCCGATAATGCGATGGATCATGAGTTTGCTAATGAATTGAAGCAAGCACGTCATAAAGGCGAACTCTATGAGGCGGAAATGGAGATTAAGCGTAAGATGGATGCTTATGCAGATGAACGCAGACAGTATGAAGAAGACCATGCGTTTAATCAGCGTCAGCGTAATGACGATTACGACTTTGCTCAGGCACAACGCCAACAGACAGCCGACTTGCAGAACCGTCAAGCCAACGAGGATTACGACTTCCAAAAGCAACAACGCGAGCAGATGTTGCGTGAGCAGCAAACACAAGCTGATTATAGCAGACAGCGCCAAGACAAGTTCGACGACATGGATATACTTGAGCGTAAGGCTGCTATCGCCCAACGCAATATGCAAGCCATGAAAGAGGCTGAACTTGCTGCTCAACGCGAATCGAACCGCAGTGCCGAAAGTATGCATGCGATGGACACCAATGTAGAAATAAATCGCGACAATGCTTTTACGCAAATGTCTGCTGACGAGATACGTGCAGCTCAGTTGTCACGGCTATCGGAAGAAGCACAAGTGGCAATGGCTCAGAGTTATGGTAGCGACAAGGAAAACGAATTGCGTAAGCAGCAGCAAACTGAGCAAAAGGCATTGTACGAACAAATGATGCAGCAACAAAACGCGCAGAATGCACAGCAGCAAGAAATGATGATGCAGATGGCAAAAATGATGCAACAAGGTATGTTGCAAGCTGGCAATCAGCAAATGGCTTCTCAGCAACAAATGTATCAGCAGCAGCAGGCTTTTCAACAGCAACGCTATGACGAACAATTGCAGATAAAGGAGGAGTATCGGGAAAATGCAATGCACCAGCAAAATCGCATGGACCATACGCAAGACCAAGCTTTAGGGCATGTTGGAACCGTTAGTCATGCAGCAGCGCAAAACATCAATTCATTTAAGGGTGTTGCCTCTATATATGCTCAACAGGTGCCTCAAACGGCAAAGAATACTCCTCAGCAATCGCCAACGCAGAATGCAACTAAGCAATGTCCGGGTTGTGGAGCCCAAATTGATGCAGATGAGACTTTTTGTCCTGAATGTGGTTCGAGAGTGTAATTAACTGTCGGTTGCGTGCTTATTGGTCCACTAACTAAAGAGTGGTTTCAACAAGTCGATTTGTGTTCTGTCGCGTGTGTGTTTCTGTTGAGAAGACAAACTGCTGTTTGATTAAGATTGCAAGCGAGTTAGTATCCTTGTTTTAACCTGGCACCAAATTCTCACAGAAAAAGACACATGCGACAGGGCACAAAGCAACTAACAGTGAAGCCTTCTAATTTTTCTGGCGAAGATTTGATTTAAGCTTTTATATCTTCTAAATTCAATCTTCACCTTTCTTTTAGACCGCTTTTTGACCTTCCACCGGCTGTGTAGCTCGCTACGCTCCTTCCTCAAGGCAACTGTAGAAACAATCTCATACGACATCCAATATAAATAATTTTAAGCACCTACATTACGCAAATGTTCTTTTATTTAATAATGCTATGACAATGAATTTAGATGATTATGTGAATAGTTTAGGTTCTAGCCTTGATGACATATATAATAATATGGGAACCCATGATGCAAAGGATGCTGCAGCAAAATTCGTATTTTGTCCAGAATGTGGAACTCGAACATCTGCCGAGTCTTTGTTCTGTCCTAACTGTGGGCAATCATTGTGTGAGGATTCTGACGAAGAGAACTTTGATGAGGCTGAACGTGCAGATTATAATAAGGAAATGGGCATTGTTTGGACTGATACAGCACGTCTTGCAGCTAAGTATGGTGTGTCTCAAAGCACTGTGCTACAAGTTATAAACGAATTTGTATCAAATATTGCCGATGAACAGAAATGGGCTCTATTTGATGTGGCACATCTTTGTTTACAGAATGCACCTTGGGTAATGTATGCGCAAGTGTTGAGTGATTTTATAAATAATAATAGTATACAGGCAGGTCCCGAACTTTCTGTTTTTATTATTGGTGGAAATGATGTGATTCCGCAACCTTGTGAACCTAATCCGTCTGCTGAATGTGATGCCCCTTCAGAAAAATATGTTTATGCAGATTTCTGTTACTGTTTTCCCCAACATGTATCTTGGGATTTCCTAGACTATCGTAAAGCGCTATGCAATATAGGACGTCTTCCCCTTGAAACGGGGCAGATGGAAACAGATATATATTCTGACCTGCAAGCTTATTTTAATCTTTCAAATGATGTTACGTCCGAAGGTGGTATTACCATCAAAAGAGCCACAATGACCACTAATGTAGATTGGATTCCAGCCAGTAGAGAAATGGTGCGTAATTTGCCTTTGTATAAAATGAATGATGAAAAGGACTTTGTACTCGACTTGATGTATCTAAGCCCAAACGTTGGTCCTGAAATGTCCGAGGATATGGCGCATGAATATTATCAGAGTTTAAAGAACTCTGATATGCTCATATTTAATTTGCATGGTGCTGATAAGCCAGAATGCTCTGGTTTTTATAGTACAGAAGAGGCATTTACCATTGACACGTTGCAGCAAATAGGTGCTCGCATATTTAATACTGTGGCATGCTTCGGCGGACGATACATAAAGTTTAAGCGTAGTCAAAGTATGTTGCTTTCGGCAATATACGATGCAGGTGTTTTGCTTTATGCGGGTGCTTGCGTTCCCGCATTGGGTAAGTGTGGAAATTTTAAGGCTGATGAAAATTGGCGCATTCGGCCTGCAGCCTATTCCGAATCATTCATGGCACGTTTTTCGGAGTATGAATGTGTTGGTAAAATGAATGCAGGTTTGGCATTCTTGAAAGCAAAATGTGATTATTACAATAGTAGTAGAATAATTGAGGATGATACAGGCATAAAGGCAACTGTATTGATGTTTAATCTTTATGGCAATCCCATGCTTAAGTTCAGGACAAAGGGTTTGCAAGAGCTTCAACCTTTTGACGGCACCATAAAATCTATTCCTTTTAAGTCGACCAATCGTCGTGTGGTGTTCAGTAATACGAAGTCGCTTACGTCTTCTAAGCAATCATTATTAGATGAGGTGCGTTGTGCTGTTGATGCTAATTTACAGAGTATTCATCAAACGGTTGTGGAAAAACTCTATAATCAATTGGGAGTTGAACCACGCGAATTGTCTACGGTAGAGGCCTTTGAAATGTGTGAAGGAAATAAATGCGTGGAAAAAGGCTATTTTTATAACTACAATCGTCAGCTCGGGGCTATCTCTACACGAATACAAGTTAAGGTGGGAAGCAACGGAGAGTTGCTTGATGCTATTCAAACTAAGTAATTAGAAAAATGTATTGCGAAACTTGTAAAAAGCATATTGAAGAGGGGCGGTTCTGTCCTGATTGTGGCTCTCGTTTGGTTGAAGACCCCAAACCTAACCCACAGGATTCATTAGGTTCTATAGGTTTGAATTTGGGAGATGCAAATGCCATTAGTGGAGGGTTAAGTGTTTCGACATCTCACAGCACAGATCAATCGCACACCGACAACAGCATGCACACCGACAACAGTGTGCACACTGATAGCAGCGTGCATAATGTGAGTAATGTTTCTAATGTTACTCACAATGTTACTCAGGTTGCTGCTGCTAAAACAGAATATGAGCTATTGGCTGAAAAAAAGCGAACCTATCAAGAGGCCTGTATGCGTGCTTATGCTGATCGTGTGCTTGACACTAACGAGATGGTTGAGCTTGAATTGCTACGTTTGAAATTGGGACTCGATAAAAAAATAGCTGATCATATTCTTTGCGAGGTTAAAAAAATATTCGATGTACAAGCAAAGCAAAAAGAGTTAACAGGCGTAGCAAGAATAAAGTTTGCTCATTTTAAGAAAGCAATTTCATGCAACAATAAAAATCAACTTGGTATTCTGCTTAATGATATGCTTTCTTTGCTCGATAAATATGATGTTGACGAGTTATACTATTCATATTACATTGTGTTAGCGAGTTTGGATGCCAAACGTTGTATTGCTCAATTTAAGGCAAATCCAACAGATTCCTATTGGCAAATGTGGTGTACTTGTGTGGCGTATGCCATAGAAGGAGATACATTCCCCCTCTAAGAATTTCACCATGGTTGTTCTTCATTAAGGACATCAAGATGCTGTAATCTCTATAGGGAATCATGCCATTGAAAACTGCAATTCATTGGAAAAATAGTATATCTGATTCGATTACTTTAATTTACGAAGCAGTATTTGAAGACTGCAATAAGAATTAAAGAAAAATGTCTATTGGTAAAATGCAGTAAGTTTTGTGCATGGCATTAAGACATATAAGGCGGGAAAATAAATGATTGCCGATGGCAAGATGGAATAGACAAGCTTCTGTATGCTTACACTCAATACTTGAATCTGCTCTTTTGAGATAGTATCTTATCCCGATGGTAAATGCGTTTGGTAATTACAACGACTAAAAAAGGATAAAAAGGACTATACGAGATAGCGCTTAGATGCTGTATATTTGCAAGCAGATAAAGTACAACCGCATCGATGGATTCCTTCGCAACTTGGCATGCAAGGTGTATGAGAAATCTCAAATAAAACAGAGATCCCTAAAACTCCTCCTCGTGTGTGAAGACTTTAAGCTTTATGCACAAAGAGACAAAACGCTAATCTTATGAATACACAAATTTTTCCCCCCCTAAGTTGGTAAATTGAGGTGTAGACAAAGTTGAGGCCTCAAGAAAGATTATTGGAACTCTTATTGGGCAGGGGCAAGCTGCTCGAACAGGGTTCTACATTAGGGAGGACGCTTCTGTTGACAGCTCTTCCCACAACAAATGAAAGACAAATTAGTGGCCGAAAGCTTGCGGTTCCTTTGCACATCCATTCTATTCTTTGCATTATGACGAAGATTTTGCGGGTGGTCAAATGCCTAATAGGGCAATCCCTTTCGCTAAATAAAAACAACATGCCGGATATCCCTAAGGGTGACGGCAAAAAACAGAAAAAACATGAGCGTAGTATCAACCGTAGATTATAGAATTGTAGGTGACGAAGAAGTACTTGAAGGAATATATGAAAAGTGCCAGCAGATTATAGATTCTAATGATAGGCCATCATTGGCTCTTTTGTTGGATACTCTCAATATATCGTATTCGTATATGCCTTCGAGTACAATTTACAGCAGTGAATACTCAGATGGGGTGTTGAAAATCACGACAGAAGAAAATTGTAAGGGACCATCAGACTTCCGCCATCTTCTCTGTGATAACTATGAGGATCTGAGTGTTTATTTTTGGGTAGACATTGAGGACTACGGATTTTTTACAAATGATGAAGAAAGCATAGCTCGCAATGTTGAACTTGGTGAAGTCATGACAAATGACGAAACCTTAGATTATGTAAATGACATACTGAAGGAATCTGAAAGCCTGAAGGATTTGCAATTCGACACATTCGAGGATTTCCAAGAGTGGTACGAAGCGCATGAAGACGAAGCTATTGACGAAGGAATAGAACTACAAATAGCGGAAGTTTCTGAAGATTTCGAAGATTGATAGTATCCTCCTTAATGCCTTTTCGAAATGGCTAAGGGCATTAAGGAGGAAAATGTTTTTGAAAACGGCAGAAACTACTTCAGAGGGGTTATTGTATTAACATCAACTTTTAAGTACTTGGGTGGCTTGCTGATGCGATGGGCCTTGGCAGTGATGACAACTAATATAGCTGATACGCCTCGGCGTATAGCAGGAAATAAGGAACGATTATAGGACTTAAAATGAAATGGGACTTCTGCCTTGCTGCTGTGTAAATGGTAACAATAAAGCGGAAGTTCCATTTCTGCTTAATATAAGATGGTGCTCAAGGTTATTTTGTAAATAGGTGTTCAACCAATCAAACAATTTTATATGTTAACATTCATATTGATGGTAGTAGCAGGCATCGTGCTGTTTGTGGTATTGAGCGTATTGGGTTGGCTGGGGACAGCAATAGATGCTGTGTTCAGTTTGCTGACGGAGGGGGTTGGTAATTGCTTTGGGTGTGTGATAGAATTGGTGCTCATGCTGGTGGTGCTGGGCCTTATTATATCGGCCATTAGCTTGATATTGTGATGGCGAGCAGCTTGTGTGACGTGAAATCAATGAGTTACGTTATTTTATAGGGGGACGCATTGACTAAGTTAGGAAAGCCGCTTACCGCGGGAACATAAGAACACAAGTTTACATAGGAAACACACAAGGCCGCTACGCGGCTGACGGCCACGGACTAACGTCCGGGTGGCCTCAAGAGACATAAGGGCTGGCGCCATAGCGTGCCCTGGCAGTCGCTAACGCGGTAAAGATAAGGACAAAAGGACATAAGAACATAAGACGTTTGTGTTAGCCGCTTACCGCGGGAGCATAAGAACAGAAGAGCTTCAAGACATACGGGCATGGACTTTTGTTCTTATGTTCTTTTGTTCTTATGTTCCCGCGTTAGCGCCAGATCGCAATAGCTCTTCGCCATTACGTTTAACGCAGGAACATAAGAACATAAGCTACATAAGAAACATAATTTACGTCCGGGAAAACGAAAACATACGAACGGTCGCAAGCACCAAACGCAAGCACTAATGGGGGCGACGCGTCCCGCGTCGGGATTTTTAAGGCAAAAGTTCACAGACAAGCGTGTAATTAGCGCTGTCTGTGAGCCTTTATTTGGTGTATGAAACTTTGTGCCTTAATGCCCGATGAACTATAGTAATATAAATGATTCTATTTGAATTTTATTAATGTTTGTAG
>OLZJ01000246.1_pt1 | contig 34722 bp, 54 predicted proteins | sample 1673951 | NCBI WGS metagenome assembly OLZJ01 (sample SAMEA103958135, study PRJEB25191) | human gut metagenome
CGACGAAAGCGCCGACCACAAGACCACCTGCCAGTTCGACCGGTACGTGGACCTGTACAGCGGTCTGGTCAAGATGCTCAGGGCAAGCGGACTCAAACTCCGGTTGCGTAATGACGGCGACAAGGTATCCATGAGCGCCATGCCCGTCCGCACGATCGGCGACAGCATCGACTCGGACCTCATCGACTTCACCGCCAAACAGGCGGCGCACCCGATCAACCATCTCATCTGCCTGGGCAAGGGCGAACTCAAGGACCGTACCGTCATCCACTGGTACGCCGACGCGAACGGCACGTTCAGCCACACGCAGACCCTCAAAGGCCTTGACGAACGCACCGCCACATACGAGTTGTCCAACGCCGAAGCCGACGAGCTCGAGGACAAGGGCAGGCAGAAATTCCAGGAGCTTCGGAACACCAGCACCATCGACGTGGACATTCCCGACGGCATCGACGCGGACGTTGGCGACCTGGTCACGGGTCGTGACAACAACACGGGCCTCGTCGTCACGGCCGAGATCTCCAAGAAGATCGTCAAGGTTTCGGGAGGCGTGCTCACCGTCACCTACGAATCCGGAGGCGCCAGCGCCGGCGGCAACAGCGGAGAATCCTCCATCGGGGATGGTGGCCACGCCTACTACGCGGGAGCCGGCCTCAAACTCGACGCCTGGACGTTCAGCGCCGACGTGACCAGAAACGACATCGACTCGCTCAACAACGCATTGTCGGGTAAACAGCCGAAAGGCGACTACATCACCGGCCTGAAAATCGGTTCGGTGGACACGCTCGCCCCCGGTGCACAGGCAAGCGCGTCGCTCACGGGCGCCGGCAGCGACAAAACCTTGAATTTGGGGCTTCCGAAAGGCGACCAGGGCCCGCAAGGGGAGAAGGGCGACAAGGGCGACACAGGACCACAGGGGGCCACCGGAGCGACCGGACCCACCGGTCCTCGGGGAGAGAAAGGAGCGACCGGGGAGCGAGGGCCGCAAGGCGTCGCCGGTCCCGAAGGCCCGCAGGGACTGCAGGGGATACGCGGCGAGAAAGGCGATAAGGGTGATGCCGGCGCGATCGGCGCGGCGGGACCGCAAGGCCCGACGGGTTCCACAGGTCCGCAGGGTCCCACGGGTCCACAGGGAGCGACCGGCCCCCAGGGCAGACAAGGCATCCAAGGTTCCCAAGGCATCCAGGGCCCGCAAGGGGAGAAGGGTGACAAGGGCGACAGCGGCGTATCCGCCCCCTCGAACGGCTTCTTCACGCTCAGCATGGAAGGCGACGGCGACCTGTACGTGAACTATCCGGACAACACGAACCCACCCTCGTTCGTCTGGGACTCCGAGAGCGGGAACCTGTACGTGGACATCCCGGAAAGGTGACACATGACGCGACTATTGATCGGCAACATCAAAGGACCCAAAGGCGACAAGGGCGATACCGGGGCCACCGGCCCGCAAGGCAAGCAAGGAGCGCAGGGCGTTCAGGGAGCTAAAGGCGACGTCGGCCTTCCGGCGCTCGTGATGAAGAAATCCCTCGTCGGCGAATATCCGGTGGGATCCACTTTCACGGGGAACGTGAGCGAATGGTTGAACCGAACACCACTCGCCAACGAATATTCGACCGCATTGTCAGGTGGCGGAAAATACAGCATCATCTGGCAGTGCGTTTCGCAATCCGGCGGCCAGTTCCAAGGGAAGACGGTTTCCAGGCAGTCCATCATCGGAGCGCAAGGCCCTGTCGGCCCGCAAGGTCCAAAAGGTGACGTCGGCCCACAAGGCGTGAAGGGCGATACCGGCGAGACCGGGCCTAAAGGAGCCACTGGAGCTGCCGGCCCTACCGGCCCGCAAGGTCCTGAAGGGCTGAAGGGCGACAAGGGTGACAAAGGCGATGTCGGACCCGCCGGAGAAGGAGGCCCCACCGGTCCCACTGGCCCGGTAGGTCCGACTGGTCCTGCCGGACCTACCGGAGCAACAGGCCCCACCGGGCCGCAAGGCAAGCAGGGAATACAAGGTGCGCAGGGACTGCAGGGCCCACAGGGGCCGACAGGACCGCAGGGTGCCAGCGGCGTGACGGCGCCAACTTCCGGATTCTTCACACTGCAGGTCGACCCGAACGGAGACCTGTACGCCGTGTACGCGGATACGACCACCGCGTCGGCGGCTCCCGTCTCCTACGATCCGGCGACGGGAGACCTGTACTACATGATCAATGACGGAAAGTAAGGAGCGCATATGACGAAGATTCTGCTCGGCAACGTCAAAGGCCCCAAGGGCGACACCGGACCGCAAGGCAAGCAGGGAGTGCAAGGACCGCAGGGCCCTGCCGGCGCCACTGGCGCGACCGGGGCCACCGGAGCGAAAGGAGAGGCCGGCCAACGCGGCGAGACCGGGTTGCCTGCCTTGATCATCACACGCACACTATCCGGATACTGGACGTCCGCATGCTCGGATTTTAACTGGCAGACACTCAGTTTCAACCGTGCCCCGGTCGTAGGCGAATACTTCTTCGCCATGACCAACGGCGGCAAGAACCTGATGTACGCACAGATCACAGCCACCGGGAAAAACGTGACGTTCAAGCCACTCTCGAACACAAGCCTCGTCGGCCCGAAGGGCGACAAGGGCGAGACGGGCATGAGCGCAAGCCAGGCGTTCATCGCCGCCCACCCGGTCGGCTCCCTCTACTGGACCACCGCCACAACAAATCCGGGAACCACCTACGGCGGCACTTGGAAGGAATGCAACACCATCCTTCCAGGACACATCTACCAGCGCACAGCCTGAAAGAGAAAGGAACATCAATGGCACGAACCACGAACATCACCAGATACACCTGCGACCGATGCCACGCCTCCGCATACCTCGCCGACGGTGACCCACGCACCTCCAGCGACTGGCACGACATCACCCACACCACCGTCGACGGAGTCGCACAGGGCGCGCTCGTCTGTACCGCATGCTGGCAGACGTTCAAAGCGCTGGCAGCCACGCAGGACGCCGCCTACGCCGCATACCTCAACAACACAACAGATAGGAAGGAATGACCATGACCATGAATCTCATCACCGGCAAGGCCGGCGCTCCGCACATCACATCCAGCGACCAAGGAGCCATGCAGGCCGGACTGGTCGGAAACGGCAACTACCTGCTGCAAGGCAGCGACGGCAAATTCCCCGCCGTGACCATGCAGTCAGCAAACAAAGCGCTCATCCCGGTCCTCAACCTTGTGATCGAAGGACGATACGCACGCGTCACCGCGGCGGAAACCGTCACCATCGAAAGCGGAGTCACAGGACGGAACCGCAACGACCTAATCTGCGTGAAATACACGCGAGACTCGAACAACATCGAAACGATCGCGCTCGCGGTGCTGAAGGGCACCGCCACCAGTGGCACGGCGGCTGACCCCACGGTACCGTCGGGTAGTATCCTGAACAATTCCGGCACCGTATGGATTCCGATCGCCCGCATTCCAATCAGTGGCATCACCGCTGGAACTCCTGTCATGCTTGTCAAGCAGTTGCCTCCGATGAGCCAACTGTGGGATTCCGTAACCCAGACTTTGATTAAATCACAGTATGGCACCGTGACCGGCGTGAAGTTTGGCAAGATCGCGCAGATTAGCATCAACTGGAAAAGCGCGAGCGCTGACTCGTGGGGCAGTGGACAGTTCGGTACAATTCCGGAGGGTTGGAGGCCTGCGGTCGTCACGCATGGCACGTGGTCGGGGCGTGATGGTGGCAGCCAGCGTGATTTCATTCTGGAAACGAATGGCAATTTCCGTTATGCCAATTGTGGCGCGGTGCAGAACAGCGGCGCGTTCTACGGGACGATGACCTACATTCTCGCCTGAATAGCTTTCCGTAACCCTCACCAGATCGAACCAGAATTGGAACGTGAATTACCGTACCGCGCTGGTAGGCAAGCTGTTGATCGTCGCATTCCACGCAATCCGAGTCGGTAGCGACTGGAATGCGGCGAAAGAATGGGAGACATCCCCGCTTTTCACACTCCCAGCCGGTTTGGAGGCGGCTTTCGAGGTGCATTGCGCCGCAATATCCAATTCGAGCATCGGATTGCATGGCGTCGAAGTGCAGGTGGCGCAGCACACCATCGCCTTGCGTTCCTCGGGAAAGATGACAGTAAGCGCAAACTGGGGATGGGTCGAAGGCTGTATCACGGTGCCACTTGTCTAGGAGAACGTCACTCCACTAGGAATCGGCATGGAAAAACGCTGCATCAGAATGTTCTCCCTGCCAGCCCCGCCAAGTAACGTAATACTGCCATCTGGATTCCAATTCGCTTGCTTGTTGTAGTGCGGATCCGCAAGACTTGATCCAACACATCCCAGTCCAATTGTGGCCGATGGACGTATCCCTGACTGATATAACCAGACCCTATAGTTCGAGACTTCGACGGTTGATTTGAAAGAGCTCAAATCGACATACAGCATGTTGCCCTTGACGGTAATCGTGTTGGATCCACCATATAGGGCGCCAACAAACGATCTTGTGTCCTGAAACTTAAAGGTAGCAGTGAGGGCTACGGAAAGCTATCCTCATGGGATCGGATAGCAGAGCGAGCCGACGCAACTCTGATTGCTGCCCGTGGCTCCCATGTTCGCGCATCGAATGGTTCCGTTGGGATTGACGATGAGCATTCTCGACACCTGCCCGTTCGACACGCATACCATCGCGTTGACCTCGATCGGCGGACGTAATTCGACCGGCAGCGTGTAATCGCATTGCACGCTGCTCCAACTGTCACCCGCGAAGGAACCGGCGTATTTGATGAGCATCATCATTCCAGTGCGGATGATCGTGAAGCCTTTTGCGTTGTACAGGGTTACGGAAAGCTATTGCAGTGCCATCCAACAGCCGTGCGCCGTGGAGTAAGCGGATTTCGGGTCGCCAAGCATCTGCACCTTCCCATCACGCATGACAAGCAGGCTGAAACCGCAGGACGGGAACGATATGATGCTCTGGTCGGCGAGCGGACGGAACGCTTCTGGGATGGTCTCATTCGCCGTCGAGTAGTTCTGCTGTCCACTGCCGTCGAACTTGACGTTGCCGTTGATCGTGACGATGCGTCCGACGCGACATAGAGTGAGTCTGCTGTTCGTGTATGGAGGTTTCCATGGCTGGGTTACGGAAAGCTACGCGGCTCCGATGATGAGTCTTTCCCATGCCCGCTGCAGACTTCTCAGCACGGACAAATCGGGGCGGAGATAGTAGCGGGCGGTTGTCTTGATGTCGCTGTGACCGAGTTGTCGCGCGACCACTGAGATATCGGCTCCCGCAGCGATTGCCAGAGTGCCGAAGGTGTGCCTGAGGTTCCTTGGCGGCACGCAGGGGAGTTTCATGCGTTGGCACCATGACGTGTAATGAGCTGCCACCTGGTTGGCGTTCAGATCGCCGACCAGCCTGCCGGTTCTGCCGTGGCGCAATTGCGCGAGCCGTTTGACTGCGAACCGTGGTAGTGCGACCGTCCGTCGGCTCTGGTCGGTCTTCGGGTCGGTGACCGTTTCATGTCCAGCGACCCATTGCACTGACCTTTTGACGGTCACGGTTCCCCGGCGTAAATCCAAGTCGGCCCATTCAATGCCGACGGACTCGCATCGGCGCAGTCCCGCGCAGACGGAGACCAATAACCAGGCTTCCAACGCGTGACCGTAGAAGCCTTTGAGCAGCTGTCTTACCTGTCTGGCGTCGAGCACGCGCGGCTCATACCGCCGCAGGTGCGGCAGTCTGATTTCACGACGTGTCACGTCATTGTCGGTGACTCCCTTGCGATAGGCGAGTCGGAGTATCGCCCGCAGCACGGCCCACGCCTTGCGCGCGGCGCCGGCCTGATTGAACGAGCCGAGCCACTCCTCGATGTCGTTCGCGGTGATCGACTCCATGTCGACGTCAGCCCATTTCGGCTGGATGTGGCAGCGGTAGGCCGACTCGTAGCCCACCCTCGTGCACTCGCGGAGCTTCCCGCAGGAGGGCCACCAGACCTCATTCACAAACGTCCCCAACAACATTTCAACCTCCAAAATCCCACACGTGGTTATCGCGGCTTCCAACGGTAGCCACGTGTGGGATTTTCCTTTCGGAAGGATTCCCAATGAGCCAGGAAACCATCGTCGCAATCGTTATCGCCATCATCGGCAGCGGAGGCAGCGGCGTGTTCGTCACCTGGATTCTGAGCAAGGTCGACCAACGTCACGATCCACTGCATGAGGGCGTCAGGGAACTGTTGTTCTGCAAACTCGAGGCTCTGTACCGTCAGATGGTCGATGCAGGTGGTGTTGCGAGCATTCCGTTGAAGCAAAGCGCGGAACGAATATATGCCGCTTACCACGGTCTGGGCGGCAATGGAACCGGAACCTCGATGATCCAAGACATACGTGACGCGCATATCGCGAACACAGATTGAAAGATTCAAAAGATTTCCACACCGTCCGTACAAGGCGGACGGTACGGACAAAGGAAAGGAGAGGAATTGAACATCCTCAACAAAGGCAAACCGAAACACAAGCACATGAATCCACGCCGACAATGGCGCAAGCTACTGACCGCGCTCACGGTCGCCATCTCCATGGCTGTCGCGCCAGCCGCGATGGCCGACATGAACGGATACGACATCTCGAACTGGCAGTGCGGCATCGACACCGCGACCGTGCCGGCAGATTTCGTCATCGTCGGCACCACATGGGGGTCCGGCGGCGTATACGGTGGTTGCCTGTCCAACGGCGTCAACACCGACGCGAACCGTCAGCTCGCCGGCGCCATCAACAGCGGCAAGGAGACCGGCGTCTACCATTACGCGCGCGGCGGCAACCCCGAGACCGAGGCCAAGTTCTTCGTCGACAACGTGCGAGGATATATTCGCAAAAGCGTACTGATCCTCGACTGGGAGGCGCAGGACAACGCCGCCTGGGGCGACAAGCAGTGGCCACGCAGGTGGGCGCGCGAGGTCAAGCGACTGACGGGCGTGAACCCCATCATCTACACGATGGACTCCGGCTACTGGCAGGTCGCGGGCATGGAGACGGAGCTGAACTGCGGCATCTGGATCGCCCAGTACGCCACGAACATGGTCACCGGTTACCAGACCGCCCCGTGGAACATCGGAGCGCGCGGCGAGGTGATGAGGCAATACACGTCCAACGGCAGTCTCAGCGGCTGGTCCGGACGACTCGACCTGAACAAGTTCCGTGGCGACCGCGCGGCATGGCGCAAGTACGCGAACCCTGACGACAAGGGCGCGGCGGATCTGCCGAGCGTCAAGCCGAAACCTCAGCCCACGACCGCTCCGACGGTCGACCTGAACGCCTTGGCCGCGCGCACCATCCGCGGCGACTTCGGCAACGATCCGGCCCGCAGGCAGGCGTTGGGTGGCAATTACGCGGCGGTCATGCAGATCGTCAACAGTCGCCTCGGCGGAGGTTCCGGCGGAACGGCCGCCACAGGTTCGCGTAGCGTCGTGGTTCGTTCCGGCGACACCATGAGTGCGATCGCCGCGAGGACCGGACTCCAGCCGGTGTCCGCCTGGCGTGTACCGAGCGGTGACGTCAATCGGATCTATCCGGGGCAGACCGTCACCTATGGCGGCGCGTCCGCGTCCACCGCTTCGAGCGTGGTCGGAGGCCATGTGGTTCGTTCCGGCGAAAGCCTGTGGAGCATCTACGGCTCCGGCTGGCAGTCGGCTGCCGCACGCAATGGCATCCGCAGCCCATACGTTATCTATCCCGGACAGTACCTGCGCTGAAACTCCCGTTTCCACGACTTTAAGCGTTGTGGAGACGGTTGCCGCAATGTTTAAGGAGGTGAAAAATGGATGAATCCAATAGCCCGCAATCCGATTACCTACTGCCGGGCAGGGTATACGACATACTCAAGTGGCTCGCGTTGATCGCTTTGCCGGCCGTCGCATGGCTCGTCGGAGCGGTCGGCCCGCAATGGGGACTGCCACACTGCGGCGAACTCGTTACGACCATCAACGCGATCGGTTTGTTCGTCGGTGCGCTCATCGGCGTGAGCCAGCTCACGTTTGTCAAGGCCGACGAGGACGGCCAGTGATTAATTTTCTGACGTGAGACTCGAACTCGCCCCTCTCTCAGCTTCTATGCTGGGGGAGGGGCCTTTTTCATTTTCCGATGGAAGGCTGCGCGGTTCGACCACATCGACACGATATCGACACGATGACAGTTGCGAACAGTTAATTTCAACAAAGCGAACCACTGCGTATCGTATTGTCACGAACGTTGGAATTTCAACGTTCTTGACAATGCTCACACCCGGCTACGCTCAGTCATGCCATGCCCGAATATAGCAGAATGAGTTTGTGTCGATCGTCGTATAGGCCGCATATGTCACGGGGAAGGTCGCGTGACATGACTGACAGACCCATGGATTCCGCGTTCCGGTGAAGCTCCGCGATGGTCTTGTTATCCACATTCCTCTCTTCCGAAAGTATTGTTTTTCGAGAAGTACTTTTTTGCTGTTTGTCAAGTTCTGCTTGACAGTTGGAGTGTCGTATGTGATGCTTGAATCAGCTCATCTACCGAGTTGTAGAAGGAGTCTCCATGGTCGCTGCGGCGGCCCTTGCTTTTATTGAACGCAATTCCCGTTCAAACTTGACTGATCATATTCTTTCAGAAGTTTGTTGAAGCTATGATCATGGTCGACGTAGTAGGCGGTGACCAACATGCAGTAGCCTCTGTCCTTATGTGGTTCCAGCACGACTAGATACCGTTCTGATTCAATGAGGATATATAACCTATCGCGGCCATGCTTATGCTTCCTCCAGATTAATGGCGCATCACATACCTCATAATGGCATTGCGGACAATCCTTTGCGTTGTCAATCGTCTTCCGTGGAAACCTGATCCGCTCACATCTACGCAGATCGACATTCCTCTCGCCGGTTGTGTAGTCTTCGACGCTGGTGATGTGGAAAAACCCAGCCCATTTTCCGTCGGTCTCCTCTTTCTGGCGGCGTACGGAAACTCTGAGGCCGTCGAATGATGGATGTGAATCTATGAAGTCATGTCTGAAGATTGCATAAATCCTATCCTCATATACGGCAAAGTCTTCTATCGGGGATTTGGTTACGAGCTCCGGTGTCCAATGCGGTGTCATGCGTTCCGTCCTTCCCAGACGAAGATGTTGAACTTGCGCGTGCCCAAGGTCGTTGACTGGGTGAGTCGGAGCTTTGATCTCATGCGTATGTAGTCGATGATTTCAGCTTTCGCGCCTGATGGTTGGGGGATGGTCGTCCGGTTCGCCCTGCATACGGCTCCGTTGATCACGTCGGTGATTTGCATCATTTGCACTTCGTCTGAACGGATTGGTTGCACTTTCTTGATGCATTCGTGGTTGAAGTCGTAGTGGCTGTTTGCTAGCACTTCCTCCAGTTTCTCGGTACGTTGCGCGGAGTGCGTGTCCTTGATGTCCACGTACACGTTGTAGGTGTTCGTGGAATCGAACAGCCTGTTCAGCATGGTGAAATACATCTTGTAGTACCAATCGTTGTGTGACTGGGACCATGCCTCATGATTCAGACGTGTCTTCTTGGCCACCAGAACACGGAACCTCATGTCGTCATCCAGGAAGAAGCAGTTCAGCAAATCCTTGTACAGGTCGATTTTCGGCATGCTGGCCTTCGTCCACTTCACTTCCGTGCGTGCCTTGACACCGTAACGTGCCTTGATCTGGAGAATATTCTCTGTGATTTCCTGCCTTTTATCCTTGGGGATAATGAGGGCTCCAAGGACCATCACGTCGCTGTCGTCATGTTCCAGATGACAGCTTTCATCGCAATACAGGTTGTATTCAGTCATTTGCGTTCCTTTCACTCATCCGTGGCTCCATGTCTGTGGCCTTCGGAGACGCGTCGTCGGCTCGTCTCTCTTCTAGCTGTTTCCTGAGTGGTGTCTTGAGCTTGGTGAAGCCGATTGACATCAGCGTGAACGGGATGGCGAAGGTGAGCATGACGGGGCCGAAGAAGCACATGAGGATGGTGAACGCGGTCAGCGCGTACATCACCCAAAGAAGGACGTTATACGCCTTGTACTGGATTTCGAGCTGCTTCAAAGTCTTTGGGCGGGGCTGATGTGGCGTGCTGCCTGCAGATGAGGGAGTATAACTCGCCTGTTGATTGCTCTCGACAGTTGACCTCCGCTGCGGAGCGGTGTTTCTTTTCGTCTTCGGATTGATGGTATATGAGACGCCCTTTGCTACATGCACGGTCTTGCGTCCCCTCGAATTGACTGTGACCGGTCCCATCTTCACGGACGTGCTGACACCTCTTTTACCGATATTCACCCGGACGTTCTTGCCCAGGCTGATCCTGCGATTGACCCTGAAACCCATTGTCATTCCCCTCACTCGTCAGGCGTCTCGGCTTCGAGACGTGCGTTCGAATCCTTGTTCGCGGCCACGTCGTAGTCTTCGGGGTGCGCGGCGATACGGTCGATGAGATCATCGGTGATCCGGGACTCGCGCTCGCGGGCCTTGTAGGCGCGGGCGGCCTCGATGATGTCTCGCAACGTGGCGACTGGATCAGCATCGCATGCTTGGCAAAGCAAAAGGAACTCCGATAGCTTGATCGGCGCTTTTCTGCCCTTTTCAATGTCGCTGATCCTGACGTGACTGACAGCGTTGTTCATCATCTCAGAGATGGTCCGATATGAATATCCAGAATCGGCAATGATCTTCGCAGCTGCCTGCTGTGAGGCGTAATCAAACGCCGTCCATTCGTACTTCGTAGCCATGTGCACAACGTTAGCACATGTTGACACGCCGCACTTGCGTAAGTTGCAAGCACGAGCTAACATCAGTCTCATCAAGTAAGCCGTGCTTACAGATGGAGGTGAAAACAGATGACGATCGACAAGAGGGTTGACTGCATCAAGCTCGCAAAAGCGGTTATCAGGCAAACCAGAAATGACGTTCTGATCAGCAAGACGCAGATGACTGATATTGCCGCCCGCTGCAATCGAAATCGGACAACTGTCAGCAGAGCACTTGATGCGGAAGACATGACATTGAGCATGTGGTTTGCCTCGGTCTCCGAAAGTGAGATCGATCCACTGCAACTCATCACCGAAAAAATTCAAGAGCAGTCGGCGCTCGCCGACGCATGAATCGAAAGGAGAATCCGAAATGAGCATCAATATTCCGGCCGAGACACCGGACGAATCCACGAACCCGATTTCCGTTGAAGAATTCGAACGCCTGCACCCGGCGATGCTGGGCGCGATAAGGAAAGCCGTCCGCGAGGAATTGGAACTCTCTCACGCGGACGGCCGAACGTCAGCTGATGTTCAGCGCACGTTTGATCTTCAACTGGTCGTTCCGGATGTACCGCTGGTATTCGGCGATGCCCTGCACGGCATCGGCCAGCGACACGATGGCCTGCTGAATGTTTCCAGATTGTGCGTAGGCCTTCGCGTCATTAGCGGAATTCACTGGATCGCGTTGCATGTTATCACCTCCCTTCTTTGCGCGGGTCTGCTCATTCTCCCACTCGGCAGGAAGGCCCTCAAACGAAACACGTCGGAAAAGCAATCGGCGCTTACCAACGCATGAAAGGAGCAGGCGCGTGATGGATGACAAAGAGGTGTTCGCCGCATTGGCGGCGGCGTTGAAGCCGATGAACACAACGAAGGACATCGCGGACAACTGCGGCATCAAGGAAGGCACCCTGGCGTACTGGCGTAGCGCGGGCATCGGCCCGAAGTTCGTGAAGGTAGGACGAATCGTCATGTATCCGAAGGAGCAGATGATCGCCTATTTCGCGCAACACCTGTACCAGTGCACGGCCGAATACGAGGAAGAGGTAGGTGCGCGATGACCGACAACGACTGGCGTACCGATACCCCGTGGCCTGACCCATGGGAAGAAAAGGAGGACAAATGAACGCCATCCGCAAAGCCTGCGTCGAAGCGATATTCAGGGAATTCGATGACGAAGGCGACGCCATCCGTCCGGCCTATGCCGACGGGTGGAACGACATCGAAGCAAGGCGTTCACTCGGTCACATCGTCGGATTCATCGACATCGATGTGGCCGACCTCGTGGACATCGTCATCGACACCATCAACAAGGAGCTGATGTGATGAAGGCCCTTGCCCGCATCATCTTGCACCAGCTGCTGTTCGCGGTGTGGTTGCTGGCCATGTGTGTGCTGTATTGCACGCCGGCGTGCATGCACCCGATCGAACATCTCATCGCCGCGCCGTTCGCGGTGCTCATCCCCGCGGCCGTCATCATGCGTCGCCTGTGCTCCGAACCCCGCTTCGCGCGCTGGCTGGACGAGCAACGGCAGTGAAGGACTTGGACGGTTCCGCACACATTGCGGCATGGACGTGGTTCGTCATGCGCGGCCATGCCGGAACCGCCCGCGCGTCAAGGAAAAGACGTTAAAACCAGCCGGACGGGTCATCTTCTCTCTTCTCCTCCCGTCCGGCCTTCGCCGGGGCCCGCGACAGGATGCGGGCGCCATGGATCGGAGTGTTGAGGTCACGTCGGCGGATGGATGCGCGGTTCGAATCCGCGTCCCGGCACGACATCAATCCAAAGGAGGCAAACGTTGCCAAGCAAAACACCAAGCAGGCCGGAAGGCGAGAAGTGGTTCGAATGGCCGCTTACGCCGGCCAGCGTCGGCATGACGGCCGCCGATCTGATCGGCGAACTGTACGAGACCATCAGCGCGCTCAACCGCGACCGTGGCTGGAACCTCACCATGGTCGCGCCGGCGCGCTTCGGCGAGATCGTCATCGACCGCGAGGCCGGATGCCTGCGCGCGAAATGCGCGTGGAAGGCCAAGGATCCAAGCCAGCTCGGCCCGGAACCGGCTGGATATGTGAAGGGAGCCTGACATGGCCATAGGGGAGACCGTCATCACCATCGTCGGCAACCTCACCGCGGATCCGGAACTGAGGACCACCGGCCAGGGCGCGCAGGTCGCCAGCTTCACCATCGCCAACACGCCACGCCAATACAACCGGCAGACCGGACAGTACGAGGACGGAGACGCGCTCTTCCTCCGCTGTTCGGCATGGAACGACCTCGCGCAGCATTGCATCCAATCTTTGTCCAAGGGTATGCGGGTCATCGCCCAAGGCAGGCTCAAGCAGCACTCGTATCAGGCGCAGGACGGCACCAATCGGACCGTCGTGGAGCTGCAGGTCGACGAAATCGGGCCGTCGCTGCGGTACGCGACGGCGCAGGTCGCCCGCATCAGCCGCCAGGGCGGTCCCGTCTACGGCAACCCCGCATCGCCGCAGCCGACCGTCAACACCGGCGTCGGTGGCTGGAGCCAACGGCCGCAACAGTCGGCGCAGACACAGCAACCCGCCCAGCCTCCGGCCGATGATCCGTGGGGCGCGCCGGCGGCCGACCAGTCATCATTCGGAGGTTTCGGCAAACCCGACACGGAACCGGATTTCTAAGGAGCAGCAATGAAAGCCAGCGAACAACAGGCGCTCATCCCGCAGGAGGCCACGCCCGACACACTCATCGACCTCATCGGCAAGACCCAGCAGGTCACCAATGCCGCGGCCGTCGTGCTCAAGGCATGCCGCACAGTCATGGACACCCACACCAAGAAGGAGCACATCGACAAGTGGGGCGGCATCCACGCCATCACCGAAGCCGTGTACGACTGCGCAGACCTCGCTCAGCGCATCCTCGACGCGGGACTGGCCATGGAGAACATGTGCGCCAAGCCCGCCACGTCACGGCAGATGATCCTCATCGGCGACCTGCGCCGCAGCCTCGACATGGAGGATGGCGACGTGGAGGCGTCCATCGACCCGGACACCGGCGAGATCGGCTAAGCCTCCAAGGAACCCGAACCACGGAAGGAGAAGAAGAATGTGGTTCATCATCGACGACCAGATGGCCGACGACAGGCGCATCCGACGCCTACCGCTCGCCACCGTGGGCCTGTGGGTCAAACTCTGCGTCATCCACTCCAAAGGCGTCTCGATGCAATCGAAGGACCCGTCGGCGTATCCCGGCCACTTCGACCAGCTCGACCTCAAGGACGCCGGAGGCACCATGCGCCAGCTCCAGCAGCTCATCGATGCGGGACTCATGGAGGAGCACGACGGCGGATGGCGTCCCGTCTACGCCGAAGGCATCTGCAGGGAGCCACGAGTGCTGACCGAAGAGCAACGCGAGGCGCGCCGAAAAGCCGGAAGCAAGGGAGGCCGCCGTAAGGCCGCCAACCAAAAGGCCAAGCAAACGTCGGGCGACTTGCCGGAAAACAGCCAAGCAAACGGAGAGCAAAACGGTAGCAAACCTTCTAGCAAGTTGCTAGGGGACAGCCAAGCAAAAACATGGCATAAAACCGATACCGATACCGATATACCCTCTCCGACCCCTCCCGCCGGCAAACCGAAGCAACCCGCCACGCCGGAATCCGGCTTCGACCATTTCGCCGAAACCTATCCCGGATCCGTCGGCGCGAAAGGCCGCAAGACCGAAGCCGAAGCCAGAGCCCTGTACGCGGCCATCGCCGGAAACCCCGTCGAACTCACCCGCCTCCAGACCGCGCTCCGCCGCTACAAGCACGCCGTCAACGACGGCCAAATCCGCAGCGGCCACATCCCACGACTCAACACATGGCTCCGCGACCAATGGGAGACATGGGCGCCGGAACCCATCACACCCGCACGCCAGCACAAGCACACCTGGAACTGCGAACACGTCCACCAGCTCATGGATCCACACGAGGACGCATACGACCACACCGGAAGTCTCCGCAACGGCAACCCAAGCGAATGGTGGCAGGCATGCCAGGCATGCGCCGACGAACTCAACAACCAAGAAACCAGCAAGGAGAAGCAATGAGCAGCTACCAAAGCAACGAAATCAAGCTCATCAACACGAGCCTGATTGACCCCCACCCCGACAATCCACGCAAAAACATCGGCGACGTGACCGACCTCGCCGCCAGCATCAAAACCAACGGCCTCCTCACGCCCCTCAGCGTCGTACCCAACGGCGAGCGCTACAGGGTCATCGCCGGCCACCGCAGGCTCGCCGCATGCAAATATGCCGGAATCGAGCTGTCCCATGCTTCGTGCTCCAGCTCGGCCCATTGCAGCAGTTGGAGGCCATGGTCACCGAGAACTGCCAGCGCGAACAGCTCACCGTGTTGGAGGAGGCTGACGCCATCCAGGGCATGCTCGACCTCGGAGCCACTACCGCCAGCGTCGCGCACAGGCTCGGCCGAAGCGGCGACTATGTGCGTGACCGCGTCAAGGCCGCCAGCATCAAGACCGAGGGCAGAGCATCCCGCGACGATTTCGGCCAGATCTCCATCGGTCAGCTCGTGGCCATCGCGCGATATGACGGCCAGCCGGACAGGCAGAAGGAGCTCGCGCAGGCGGCCGGCACCTCGAACTTCGACTACACCCTCCGCCGCATCCGCGGACAAGCGCATGGCATGGCTCCACGGCCATCTCCACGGCGTCAAACGCGACAAGCTCGTCGAAACCACGGCCCGGCTCGGACTCCTGCAGATCATCGACCCGGACCCGCAGGGCTACACGCAGGCGCTGAGCACATGGAACGACAAATGCGGCGTCGAACAATTCACCACCATCAGCGGCATCGAACCGGAACGGGCGCTCGCCGAACTCCGCTACCACCTCGACGAACCCGACTGGGCGGTCTGGGCGGTGCAAATCCTCGCCGCTCGCATCGAATGGTTCATCGACCCCGAAGACTGGACCAGCACGAGCGACATCAGCCGTCGCATCCCCGGCTACTACCAGATCCTCCAAGACCTCGGCTACACGCCCGCCGACGACGAGACCAGTCACCTCGACCAGCTCATCGCCGCCATCACCGAAGCCGACTCCGACGAAAACGAAGAAGACGAGGAGAACAACCAATGACCAGGGAACAACTCGACAAACTCAGCCGCCTCCTCACCGACACCGCCCAGACCGCCAGCACAATCGAACTGCGAGCGCTCGCCGGTGGCAGGGCGGATGACGGCATCGTGGCGTTGGCGGCCGGGTTGAGGGCCAATTGCACTTCGTGTTTGGTGCTGGTTGACGGTCTGATGCAGGAGGGGGTGCGTTGTGAGTGAGTTTGCTGATTCGAAGCGTGCCGCTTTGGAGCGTCAGGGTTGGCATTGCCTGCGTTGCGGGACGAACATCCATGATCCGTCATGCTGGCCTGGACGCTCCGGCCATCACCGTCAGTTGCGGCGGGCGGCGGATCCGGATGTGCGGCACAGTCCGGCCAACATCGTCGAGTTGTGCGGTTCGGGGACGACCGGCTGCCATGGGTGGGTCCATCAGCATGTGGCTGAGGCCGAACGCCTCGGGCTGATAGTCCCGTTCGGCATAGATCCTCTCTCCACCCCAGTGCGCGACTGGCAGGGGAGATGGCTCTGGCTCAACCAGGACGGCACGGCCACGCCATTGACCATGCGCGAAACATTGACAATTCAAACGGAAGGAATGACAAATGCACGAGAATAACGGCAAACCGGAGGCGCTGCTGTGGATCGACTTTGAGACCACAGGCGTGGACAGGCGCAAAAGCCTGCCATTGGAGATCGGTATGGAATGTACCGACATGCTGGGCGAACAAAAGTTCGGATCATTGTCCCGCATCATCCGCCCGGACAGACTCGACCTCCTGTCCATGAGCCCCGTCGTCTTCTCCATGCACACCGACAACGGCCTGCTGTTCGAACTCATGGGAGGCTCCGTGCGCAATGACAGCATGGTCGTCGTGGCCAACGCCGTGGAGGAATTCCTTGACTCGCTCTCCCAGCGCTTCTCCCTCGTCCCCGCGGGGACCAACGTGGACTTCGACCTTGACTTCCTCCGCCGACTCAACCTCAACCCTGACGCGTGGCTCACCTACCGCAAATACGACATGGCCACCATCCGCCGACTCGTCACCGTGCTCGGCGCCCCGGATCCATCCCAGGGCGACAGCGGCCAGCACCGGGTGAAATCCTGCATCGCACGCGACATCAAAGACTACAAGGCCATGCTCGAGACACTCGCCGTCAAGACGGGAGACCACAAGTGAGAAAGACCATCAGCCACCTCGCCGACCGGCTCGGAGACGCCATGGCCACGCTGTTCACCCTCCTCGCGCTGCTGCTCATCCCGCACGCCGTCATCAGGGCGATCATCGGACAGGCGCTCCACCAGTGGACACCAATCACATGGCTCGCCATCCACACCGCACTGACCATCGCGGCGCTCGCCACCAGCCTCGCCAGCTATGCGATCGCCGCACTGCTCGCACCGCCAAGACCGGAGACCTACCAATGACCGAAGACCAGCAAGACCAGCTCGTCATCAGCCTCGACACGCAATACGCCGTCGCGCACGCCATCTACAACCGATTCCACGCCAACGGCCACCACAAACACCTCACGTGGGAAAACCTCGACGACGACGGCCGCGAACCATGGCGCCTGATAGCCAAGGACGCGATCACCGAGATGCTGGCCAGCCCGGAGATCGGAGGAACGGCATGAGCCACACCGCGATAATCCTCCTGGCGCTCGCCTTCCTGATCGGCTGGATGGGCGGCCGGGAATGAGCATCATCGTCCCATTGCACAAGTGGCGGTCGGCCGACCCGGCCATCCTGATCGGCCGCCGCTGCATCGCCCAAACCGACCAGGACGTCATCATCGACGGCCGGCTCGAACTCATCCGACATCCGGACGGCACCGCCACCCTCCGCTTCCAGGGCATCGGAAACGACATCATCGCCCACGATCCGAACACATGTTCCAACAGCATGAGCGACGGCATACGAAGCCTCGCCATCTACGGAAAGGAATGAAATGCACCACACAGACACCGTCAGAATCGCCACCAACCCACGCAAATGGCGCAGACCTGCGCCCTGCCCGGCATGCCGCAAGTCCAGGCCGCTCATCCTGACCCTCGGCACTATCTACAAACTCCGCACACGCAAACCGGTCAACACCATCTACGGCTGCATCTGACCCAACTGTCGGCACAAATGCATCCTCCACGTCGACGGCAGAAGCCTCAAAAAAGCCATCCGCCTCTGGAACCACCACGCCAGCCATCAAAGGAACGAACAATGAGAAACACCATTTGCGCCACACTTACCGCCATCACCCTCACCCTCTGCACCGCGCTCGCAGGATGCGGAAGCGCGTCGGAGCCTTCCACGCCAGCGCATGCGGTCAGGTCCGTCGACTCGCAGTGCTCCGCCGGGGCCGACGTATTCACGGAATGCGTCATCACCCTGACCGACACGAGGCAAGTGGACTGCATCGTCTACTCGGACCACAACCAGGTCGGCCTGTCCTGCGACTGGGACCGTGTGAGCGTCGCGGACAAGGAGCCGGAGCGATGAGCTACAACGTCGTCACCCGGGAAGGGGTCAGAACGTTCGAGAACATCGACGATGCTGGCGACTACGCGCAGGCCATGTCCTTGAGGACTGGCGAGCCGGCCAAGGTGTTCAATGCCGAGACCGGACTCGTCGCATTCACCGTCCGCCCAACCACGAAGGACACGAAATGAGAATCAATTTCAACAGTAAGGATGGCGTTTTCGACATCAAATCCGAAAACGAAGAGGAAAAAGCCCAGCTCAAAACGTCGGCGGTCGCCATCTGCAATCTCATCATCGATTTTTTCGACGGTGAAGTCCAAGAAATGAAGGCGGCGAAGGAATGAAACGCATCACACTCAAGGACACAAAATGAGCAATCGAAGTTATTTGGTGCCAAGACCGCCAGCGTTCGACCATGAGCATCCCAGACCGAAGGAGGAAGGCGAGGTGCTGTACTGCGGAAATTGCCAAAAATGGTACGTATCATGGTTTCCCCTCACCGAAGTCAAAACCATATGGGGCCGCCGCCCCGAATGGTGGATACGCATCTTCCACCGCAAACCATACGAGACGATCATCCAGCAAATACGAAGGGAAACGAAATGAAAGTGAAGAAAACCCTCATGGACATGATCATCAAATGGCATCAGGCCGGATACAGCCTCGATGAGATCGCGCCACTGATGCCACAAGTCCCCAAAGAGGAAATCAAAGCGATCATCCAACACACCCGCGAATAACAAGAAACCCGACCTTCCGGCCGGGCTCCTGACACCACCAGAAGACTACCACGCCGGAGGAAATCGAACAAATGAACGAACCAACCAACGAATCCCCACCAACACCAAACCAGACACAACCAGCACAAACCAACCAACACAAGCCAGCGCTCGCCGGCATGTGCCGAGTGTGCGGCGGGGAGTGCCGTATCCAGGCCACGATGTGCGACAAGTGCGAGACCGCTTTGAGGGGATGGATCCACGACTATCCGTCATGGATCCAAGCCCTGCGCGAGTTCCTGGATTCGACAGCGCATTACGGAGGCCACCAGCCTGGACGTGTCAACCTGCGGTCCGCGCCCACGCCGATTAGACTCTCGGTCGTTGACCATCTGCAGGAGGTCGAGGATGCGGTGACGGCGTTGTGGTGTCGATTGTATGCGCCGCCGGCCATGTCATGGGCCACAAGCATCGCGGTCCCGTCCATCGTTGACATGCTCAAGGCATGTTGGTCATGCCAGCGGTTGAACCGACTGCCGGACATCGGTTTGATCTGGCATGACTGGGAGCGGTTGGTGCGCAAGACGCTGGCCATCATCGACGTGCCACCATCCAGGCACGGCATCGGCAGGTGCCTGAATCCTCTGTGTGGAGTGGAGCTGAGTGCGGAGGTCGGCGCGGTGAGCGTTGATTGTCCGGTGTGCGGCAACGCTTATCGCGTGGTCGATGTGCGATTGGGGTTCCTGAAGGAGTGCATCGAATCGGGCAGGGCGTTCACGGCGGGGGAGTGTGCTGAGCTGCTGCGCGAATGCGGGTTCCAGTGCAGCGTGAACACGATCTACTCGTGGCGCAAGCGCGGCAGGATCCAACCGGCCGGCAGAAACGAGAAGGGACAGCCGCTGTACCGCATGTCCGACGTACACGCGCGCCTCGCCCGGCATGACGTGATTTGACATTTTTCAAAGTGCAAGGCAGAATTGTCAGTGGATTAAAGGGTTCAAACCGGAAAACGGTTTGAACCCTTTTCATATCCACCTTGGATTCTCCTAACTCCTTGGGTTGCGTAACACCGTCCTGTCCGAACGGCATATCGGACACGCTCCGCCCGCTCCGCGTCAGAGTGGCATACACCAACAGTGGCAGGCAAGCCAATCCCGCGCTTACGTGATGCGGTGATGCTCAAACCGCCTGTCCATGCCTTCGTAGGAATCAGTGGCAGATCGCACCGGTCGCAGATCTTCGGATCCTCTTCCTTGCGGCCGCGTGTATGCGCGGGTTCGAATCCCGCCGAAGGCGCTCCATGAATAACCTCGGGAGGGGATATCCGCAGATGACGGAATCCCTAGTCGACACGTGGTCGGCCATGCTAGGACTTCATACGAAGGAATAACCATGAGCAAGCGACGCAACGAGCGGGTCAGCAACGGATACCGGCGGCGCATGCTCAGGCAAAGAGTGCTGGCCGCATACGATGTGTGCGCCATCTGCGGCAAGCCAGTCGACAAGACATTGAAGACACCACATCCGATGAGCGCCGAAGTGGATGAGCTCATACCGGTCTCACGCGGCGGTGATCCATACAGCTTCACTAACTGCAGGCTCACGCACCGCATCTGCAACAGGATGAAGAGCGACAAGACAGACGAACACGCACGAGCGCTGCTGGCAGGCAGACAGGAAGTGAAAGCAAGCTCGATGCCGTTCAAAACGTTCGGCATCTGACTCCGATACCAGGGCGGGGACCCCGGGTATGCCCCCTCCCGGTCGCCTCGGGTGCAGTGCCGATATCCCTCCCGGAATGCAAACGTCGGAAACAGGGAAACAACGAAAGGTCGGAAAGCGAGGGAAGCGCCGATGAAGTGCGAACTCTGCGGCAAGGAATTCCATCCTTCCGGCCATGGGCGGCCTCAGAAGTATTGTTCCAAGTCCTGCCGCCAGAAAGCCGATTATCGTCGGAAAAAGAACAGGCCCGCACAGGACCGGAACAGTAAGCCGCCCGTCAAAGCCATGGAAACGAAACAGAAGCCGGAGCAGGATCTCGACCAGCGGAGTTTCGAGAGGATGATGGACGGCAGCATGCTGGACATGCTGCGCGCCAACCGCGACCGACTGCAGAAGGCCATGGACGACACGTCCACACCGGCAAACGCACTGCCAGCGATCAGCCGCCAGCTCATCGACGTATGCGAACGCATCGAATCGCTCCAAGGCGGCGGTCTGACCGACCTGCTGGACGATGAGGAAGACGAGGTGACGGACGATGTCGGAGCGTCGATTGTCTGAAATCGCCAAGGTCCTCCGCCAGCCGGAAGGCATCGTCGGCAGCGAGTTCCCTCGAATCAACAAAGCCGCGCGCAAGGCTGGCATCCGTTTCGACTTGTGGCAGCAGGGCTTCTTGTGGCTTCTGTTCGCCAAGAACGCGGAAGGCAAGTATGCGTGTGGCGCGGACGGCGCCGTGCTGTCCAGCTGCAGGCAGATCGGCAAGACCTTTACCGTCGGCACCGCGTTGTTCCTCAAGGCGATACTCACGCCGAACCTGAAAGCCATCTGGACCGCTCACCATACTCGCACCAGCGACGAGACATTCGCGGACATGTGCGAGATGGAGCGCAATCCAGTGCTCGGCCGGTACGTGGAACGCATCCGCAGGGCGAACGGCCAACAGGAGATCACGTTCACGTCCGGCAGCCGCATCATGTTCGGCGCCCGCGAAAACGGCTTCGGCCGAGGATTGCACAGCGTGGACGTGGCCGTGTTCGACGAAGCGCAGATCCTCACAGTGCGCGCGATGGACAATATGATTCCGGTTTTGAACACGAGTCCTAATCCCCTGGTCGTGTATATGGGCAATCCACCCAAGCCGGGAGACCAGTGCGAGGCGTTCACGGAGAAGCGCATGCACTCGTTGAACCATGACGGGAACCTCCTCTACGTGGAGCTCGCCGCCGACAAGGATGCGGATCCGGACGACCGCGAACAGTGGGCTAAAGCGAATCCCAGCTATCCGAAACGTACAAGCGAACAGGCAATCATGCGCATGCGCAACAACCTGTCGGAAGATTCATTCCGTCGCGAGGCGCTTGGCATATGGGATGAGACCGCCACCGCGTACGCCATCAGCCCGGACCTGTGGCAGGCCGCGGCCATCGACGACGTGCCTGATGGGGGAACCGTGAGCTTCGGCATCGACATGCCTCCGGACAGGAGCGTGCTGACCATCGGAGCCGCGCTACGGTACGCGGACGGTTCGGCCGTCATCCAGATGGCGAACATCAAGGACGCACGGCAGGCGGGAACCATGTGGGCCGTGGACTGGCTCGCCGAACATTGGCCGAAGACCGCCAGCGTGGTCATCGACGCGCAGTCGCCCGCTATGAGCCTGCTGCCCGAACTGAAGAAGGCGCATGTGAGGGTCACGGTGACGAACATGCAGGAGATGGGCCGCGCGTGCGGACGCTTCCTCGACATGCTCAAGGCCGGAACGCTCAAGCATCCACGGGACGAATACCAGCCGCAGCTGGCCGCAGCCGTCAAGGGCGCCACCACGCGGCCTCTTGGACAGTCCGGCGCGATCGCCTGGAACAAACTCGGCAGCGATGTCGACATCACGCCGCTCGTGTCCACCACTCTCGCCCTGTATGGGGCGTTCACGACGAAACGACATCCGGGAAGACGACAGGAGGTGATGTTCTGATGGTGTTCTACATGGCCGACGGCACAACGGTAAGTGTCGCTCCGAAATTCACCGGCAGCAGCTACCTCGACACCGCAAGCGGAAACGTCGGCACCATCCTCGGCGTCGACGACGAGGACATGCCCATCATCCACGAACTGTTGCGCGTGTGGCGTGAGAAATACCCACGCAACCTGATCCGCGGAGCCTACTACGACTGCAAGGAACGATTCAAAGACTTCGGAATCTCCATCCCCGACCAGATCAAAAACAAGGTCGAGGCGATGATCGGATGGCCCGAACTGGCCGTCCGATCATTGAGCGACCTGAGCGACCTGGAAGGGTTCAGCGTATCCGGCGACGACACGATGGGCGTCAACGACCTGTTCGAGGACAACCAATTGGACGTGGCCACGTCAGAACTGATCGTATCCGCTTACAAGCACTCATGCAGCTTCCTGACCATCGCCGCAGACCCGGAGAATCCGGACCGGATCAGCATGATCCCACGCTCCGCCGACTGGTCCGCTGGAATCTGGGACCGACGCAACCACCGTCTGGCCGCGGCATTGACCATCACCGAGGACGACAAGGACGGACGAATCTGCGCGTTCAACGTGTGGCTCCCCGGCAAGGTCTACGAATGCTCCGGCCACCTGACCCCATGGCGGGCGGAGAAAATCGAAACGAACTTCGACCAGCCGACTGCCGTCGCGCTCGCCTACGACAGGCAGATGGACCGGCCATTCGGCCACAGCCGCATCAGCCGTTCGCTTATGAGCCTCGTCGACGCCGGATTCCGCACCGTGGTCCGCATGGAGGCGTCGGCCGAATTCTATTCCGTTCCGAAACTCTGGTTCATCGGAGCGAACAGGGACGCGTTCAGCAGCAACACATGGACGAGTCTCATCCAGGCGATCAACGCGATCACCGCGGACGAGAACGGAGAGCTTCCCCAACTGCATCAGGTGCAGCAGGCGTCCATGACGCCCCATTCGGACATGCTCAAGACCTTGGCCATGCTCGTCGCCTCGCAGACCCGAGTGCCGGTCGACTATCTGGGCATCACGTTGGACAATCCGACCAGCGCCGAGGCCATGGCATCCGCCGAACGACGGTTGACGCGCATCGCCGACAAGCAGAACGTGGCCTTCGGACGGGAACTCAAACGGGCCATGGGCATCGCCGTGGCATTGCGCGAAGGCGCGAACACGATACCCGACTCCATGCGCGACGTGCATCCGGTATGGGCGCCCACAAGGGAAATCTCCGACGCGGCGCGCGCCGACGCGTTCACGAAGATCGCCGACAAGATCACCGGCTACGCCGACTCCGATGTCGGACTCGAACGTCTCGGCCTGACCCGCGAGGAAATCACCCGCCTACGAGCCGACCAGCAACGGCAGAAATCGGAACAACGCATCGACCAGCTCATGGACAGAAGCGCGGCGTCCTCGGAGGTGACGGATGGATCTGAACAATCTGGATCTGCCGGAACCGGCGAAAGCGCAGCTTCGTCAGAAACTGGAGAAACTGCATAGGGATTACGAGACTGATCTTGAGAATCTGACAGACGACGCCACCGACGCGATGGAATCCGCGAAACCGTTGGAACGACAAGACATAGTGCTCAGGTACACCCGCGATGCGTCCGAACGATCACGCAGGTACTACACTGACACCAGGAACCTGTGGCAGAAATACGCCGGCATCAAAATGCCGCCCTACGTCTCATCTACTTGCGACGAATATGAAGTGCTATACCGTCAGGTAGGCGGTTTCACTGGAACCGATTGGAATGGGCATAACTACACTAATTTGAAGCATGGCAACGCCAACGGGCTGACTGTTGAAGACCTTTGGCCCGACCTGAAGACGGTGGACGACTGGCAGCAGTTCATTGCCGACATGATGAGCAGGTCTGTACGATTGACCACGCAGAACAACCGCGACGCCGACGGGACGCATCCTGGATGGGCACGCGTCCCACGAGGCTCCAATCCTTGTGCATTTTGCGTGATGCTCGCCAGCCGAGGATTCGCATACACCAGTGAGGAAAGCGCGGACTTCGGCGGCTCTTTCCATAACGGCAAATGCCGTTGCATTCCCGTGTGCAGCTGGGGTAAGGACAAGATCTTCGGCTATGACCAAGCGAAGTATAAAGCCATGTACGATCAGGCCGTGCAAGCCATCAACGGCAACGCATTGGGAAAGAATTGGAAGTCCTCCGCCGAGGAAGCCGGAATCAAGTTGGATTCGGCCGACGCGAATGCCGTCACATTCGTTATGCGTCATAAGTTCCCTAAGCAATTGAGCGACGGGATCATGCCGAAGAAACGTGCGTCTTTCAAAGTCGAACATGATTTCACCGGCATGCGCGACGAGAAATCATTAAGCAAGAAAGGATGGGATGGAAGGCAGAAGGCGCTTGGCGTCCCAGTAGACGCAGACGTCCTTGAGATGCATGAAATCGTGTTCCTGGAACATTTCAAGTCACTCGGACAGCATTACGAATGGATTCCACGCGATACTTTGGGGCACAAATCGACGAATGACTTGAAATGGATTGAGCAAGACCTTGAGTGCGAGGTTAAGTCATCTCGGCAAAAACGCCCAGACTACGGATCCATTTCGAAGAACATCTCAAAAGCGGTATCCAAAGCCGAGCAGCATGGTGTCGTGAAGGATGCATTCATTGTGGATCTCACTGGATACTCGGCTCCGGAGAAACTGGTGACGCAACTTTCCCGCTATAACGCGCTGCATAAGAAAAACAAGATCAGACGTTTGTTCCTATTGGACAACAACGGGATGAGAGAAATCGAGCTGCAATAAAAACCCGGAGGCACTCCCGCACGAATAGGCTATTATTTCAAGTCTGCACGGGACCTCCGGTACTTCTATTTTACCAAAAACCATTGATTTCGGTGGATTGCCAGAGCAGACGAATGGACCCGACTGTAACTCGGGCGCTTCACAGCCGCGCAGGTGCGAATCCTGCATCCACCACTCGGCCAGCCATTCAGGTTGGCGGCGACCATGCGCCGTATCGCGTGGGAGGACCATACAGCGCACCGTGGCGCGGTCGAACTCGAATCCACGGGAAACAGCAAAGGAGAGCAGCATGTCCATCAGATTCCGATTCCCGGCACACATCCGTCTCATCGACGGCGGTGGCGACGAGGGCGGTTCCAATGACGGTGGCGACGGCGGTGAGCCGAGGTCGTTCACCCAGGAACAGGTCGACCAGATCGTCGAGAAGCGACTGGCCAAGGAGCGCGGCAAGTACAAGGACTACGACGAGCTCAAGTCCAAGGCCATGAAACTCGACGAGATGGAGAACGCCGGAAAGAGCGAAATCGACAAACTCAAGGAATCGAACGCGGCGCTGCGCAAGCAGATCGACGACGCCGCGGCCGAGAAGCAGCGCGCGGAATGGGTGTCCGAAGTCGCCAAAGACAAGGACGTTCCGGCCGAACTGCTGCGCGGCGGAACCAAGGAGGAACTCGAGGCGCATGCGGACCTCCTGCACGCGGCGCTGCATCCGGCATCCAAGCCGCCTCAGGTGAGGAACCAGACGGGCGCTCCATCGCACCAGAACAACAACAAGGACGCCGAAGAGCTCTCGTACATCCACCAGCTCCTAGGCGAATAACCCAACCATCCGAAAGGACAAGTCATCATGGCGATGAAAACAGACCAGATCAAGCTCCCCGTGAGCGTGGCCACCGAAATCGTGAACAAGGCCAAGGACACCAGCACCATCGCGTCCCTGAGCCCCAGCACGCCACAGATCTTCTCCGACGCCGACTACCTCGTGTTCAACGGCAAGAGCGAAGCCGAGGTAGTGGCCGAAGGCGCGGTCAAGAGCAGCTACGAGCAGACCGTGGACTCCGTCGTGGCGAAGCGCTTCAAGGTGCAGACCACCACCCGCGTCACCAGCGAACTCCAGTGGGCCGACGAGGACAACCAGCTGCAGATCATCCGCAGCATCCAGGCCGATCAGGCAGCCGCACTGGGCCGCGCCCTCGACTACGTGATCTACCATGCGATCAACCCCAAGACCGGTGAGGCGCTCTCCGGATTCGACCCATTGAGCACGTCCGCCGTGCAGGTGATCGCCACCGAGGATGAGATCGGCAACGTGGACGCTTTGGCCGACGCGCTGAACGACTCCTACGACATCAACGGTGTCGCCCTGTCCAAGACCTGGGCGTCCCGCCTGCGCAAGCTGCGCGTCCCCTCCACCGGCATGCGCTTCTACCCGGAGATCCCGCTGAACCTGCAGGCCGGCAGCCTGGACGGCATCACCGCCGCGACCTCCGGAACCGTCAACGGCCGACTGGCCAAGACCCCGACGAAGGTGCTCGCGTTCATGGGAGATTTCAGCCTCATCAAATGGGGCATGGTCCGCGATCTGACCAGCGAGATCATCGCCTACGGCGATCCGGACCAGACCGGCGTGGACCTGAAGGCCCATAACCAGATCGCATACCGCACCGAGGCGATGTACGCGTTCGCGATCATCGATCCGAAGGCGTTCGCCGTACTCAAGGCCACGGAATGAGGTGAACGATGAGTTTCCCCATCCAGACCCTTGTGGTCAATCCGTCAGGTAAGAAGAAGCATACGATCGGACCGTTGGACGCGCAGGTGAGCCTTGTCAACAAGGATGGCACGGACTTCTCCGCCGGATCCAGCGCCTACGAGCTGCCGGCGGCCGGCGAGGACACCCTCGGCGGCATTAAGCAGTACGCGCCCGAACAAGTGATCGGCAACGTCGACAGCAACATCGCCGAGGCCGCGGCGGACACTCCGACCAAGGACGAATTCGACAAACTCGTCACCGCGTTCAACACGTTGGCGAAACAGTTCGACGACATCATCGCCGGCCTCGTATCCGCCGGGGCGGTCAAGCTGCCGGACAAGAAGTGACCATGACGGACGAACCGGACATGTTCGCCACCTCCGACGATCTCGAACGGAGGTGGCACAAGCTCACCGACGAGGAACGCGAGAAAGCCGACACGCATCTCGCGGACGTGACCGACTACATCAAGGAACGCTCGCCCATCTGGCGGCGGCTCCTCGAAGAACGGCCACGACTGTTGACGAAGATCACCTGCGACATCGTCCGCAGGATCATGCAGGCCGGCCTGTACGACATTCCCGGCGGCATCACGCAGATGAACCAGACCACCGGCAGCTTCAGCGAACAATACAGTTTCGGAGCGCCCACCGGCGATCTCTGGCTGCGCGACGACGAGAAGCGCATCCTTGGCATCAACGCTCAGCGCGCGTTCAGCGTCGACATGGCAACGGGGGAGACGTCCTAGTGGAAACCATCGAAGTGTGGCGCGGCCAGTCCACCACCGACACGGACGGCAACCCCATCCAAGGCAAGCCAGCCCGCGTCGGCGCATTCCAGGCCTTGGTCGCCCCGACCTCCACCATCGACCAGGTTGAGGAGAACGCCAGTCCACGGACCATCGAATACACGATCCACATCCGCGGTAGCCAACCATCCGGCATCCAGGCCACCGACCTGATCAAAGTCAGGGGCCGGCTGCTGCCCGTCAAGGGCAAGCCGCAGGTGTGGGACAACCTCCACGGACGCCACATCGGCGACGTCATCACCGTGGGCGAACGGGAAGGATAAGCATGGCCAAACGATGCAGATTCGTATTCAACCGCAAGGCGTTCAGCCAACAGGTCCTCAAAAACGAGACATTGCGCTCGCGCATGAGGGACGCGGCCGAAGCCGCCGTAGAGGATGACCGTTGCATGGTCCGCGACCATGACGGCAAGAACCGCAGCGGCGTGGCGATCATCTGCCCGGCACCGGTGGAGAAGGCGCACGGCACGTTGGAGGACACGCTCGGAAGGATGCGCGTATGAGCATCCCGGTCACTCCCCGGCGCACGGAACCCCTGCTCCTGCCCAAACTGAGGACACTGTTCCCGGACGTGACGTTCGACACCATCGAACGAAGCGACCTCGAACCTCCCTTCACCGAAGCCACTCTGGCCGACTCCATGCAGGGCATGAGCACTCCAATCTCGCAGTACGTGCGGCTGCGGTTGAGCGTGCGATGCATGAGAGAGGACCATACGGGCGACTGGGACAAGGCCGCACGCCTGTGGGCCGACATCGCGAGGGAGATCATCGGGCTCGGAAACGTCGCGCCGCTCATCGACGCGTCACTCGAATCCGGGCCGGTACGCATGACTGACGAGGACAAGAGGCTGGTGTGCGCGTACGGAGTGCTCCTGCTCGAGGTCACCGTCAACTGAAACACAACCAAAGACAACGTGCCGCCACACGCGAAGAACGGAAAGGTGCAGACGAATGTCTGACAACAACGAAAAAAACACCGTCGCCGCGCAGGGCGCGACCGACTACGGGTACGTGTCCAGCGGCAACACCGCAGGCAACGTGCGCCTGATCAAGAACTACGCGCTGTTCCTGTTCCCCAAGGGCGACAGCACGTTCGTGGCTCCGACCGGAGTGGCCTGGACCCCGCCGGCAAGCAAGAAGCCGATCGGCTACTCCACGGAGGACGGCGCCGTACTGCATCCGGAACCGGGCGACAGCACCGACTACAAGGCCCACAACGGCGACATCGTGCTGTCCGACACGGATCCGGGCTACTGGACCCTGCAGCTCGCCGCCATGGAGGGCCGCAAGGATGTGGTGTCGGCCTACTTCGACGTGGACGTCGATTCGGACGGCGGCATCAGCATCAAGGGCGCCGGATTGAAGAAGGAGTGGATCCTCGTGCTGGTCGCGCTCGACCAGCAGGACCGTCCGTTCCTCCTGTACGGCACCAACGCGAAGGTGAGCGACCGTGACGACGTGAGCCTGAAATCCAGCGAGATCATGAACTTCAGCATGACGTTCAAGATGCTCAAGGGCACCAACGGCGAACAGTTCCACGCATGGGGCCTCGTCACTGAAGACGCCAAGTGACACATTGATTCTTCCCGTGCGGCCGATGGCGGTCGGCCGCACGGGACACCCATTCAACCGCCAACCATTAGAACGGAGCCAACATGAGCGACAAAGAATACCATGTCGTGGACGTAGACCTGACCGAAGCGGAAGAGCTCAAACCCGACGTGCACCTCGAGGTCGCCGGCGTCAAACTCGACCTGCCGAACCTCAACAACGCGGAACTGCCCATCGAACTCGTCCAGGCCATCCTCCTGGTCAAAAGCAAGCCCGCATTGTCCGACGAGGAAACCACGGCCTGCGTGAGCACGTTCCTCGCCTACTTCCAGACGATGCAGCCGAACTTCTGGAACGTGCTGCGCAAGACCAAACGTCCGATGGCCTACCTCACCGCGACCATCAAGGCGTGGGCCGAGGAATCCGGACTGGACCCAAAAGCGTTTACCTCGCCCACCTCTGGAACAACAATCGCGCGGCACTAGCCTACGACTGGATCCGAGCGTACGGGCAGGTCTACAGGCCCGTACGCTTCCGGGAATGGGTTGAAGGCCAACGTCCACGAGTCGATTGGGGACTCGCCTGGGCGTTGACCCGCGAAATCCTCAAAGACCATACGAGCCACTCGTGGATGGCGTTGCAGAACGCCGTCTACGCGCCCGACGGAGCCGAACAAGCGGTCTGGACGCTGTCCGGACAACGCAAACGCCCATGGTTCGACCATGAGCACGACCCGCTCCGCCCGCCAACCCCGACGCACAACCTCACCCGCCGTCAACGCGAGGACAGGGAACGGCTCAAAGCCTACTTCCACATCAACGACGACCTCTGACTCCGACCGCCATCGGAATCCCAACCTACGAATAAGGAAACACGATGGCAGCACAGGACATAGGCGTCGCATACGTCCACGTCGAACCATCCGGCAAAGGATTCGGCAAAAGCATCGAAGGCGACATCGGCGACGCCGTCAACAAAGCCTCCAAGAAAAGCTCCAACACCCTCATCTCGAAGATCGGCGGAGCATTCGGCAAAATCGGCAAGGTCGGCACAGGCGCGATCGCCACCATCGCAGGCGGCATCACCGCATTGGCCGCCAAAGGCGGCTTCACGCGCGCCCTCAACATCGAGAACGCGCAAGCCAAACTCAAAGGCCTCGGCCACGACAGCGCAAGCGTCACCGAGATCATGAACGACGCGCTCGCATCCGTCAAGGGCACCGCGTTCGGACTGGGCGACGCCGCGACCGTCGCGGCCAGCCTGTCGGCCTCCGGCGTCAAGGAGGGCGGCGAGCTCACCCAGGTGCTCAAGACGGTGGCGGACACGGCGCAGATCAGCGGCCGTAGCCTGACCGACATCGGCACGATCTTCGGATCGGTCGCCGCTCGAGGCAAGCTCCAGGGCGACGACATGCTCCAGCTCATGTCGAGCGGCATCCCAGTCCTCCAAATGCTCGGCAAGCATCTGAACAAGACCAGCGCCGAAGTGTCCGACATGGTCTCGGACGGCAAAATCGACTTCCAAACCTTCGCCGACGCCATGCAGGAAGGCCTAGGCGGCGCCGCACTATCCGCAGGCACCACATTCACCGGCGCCCTGGCCAACGTGAAAGCCGCGTTGAGCCGACTCGGAGAAACAGCCGCCACACCAGTCCTCGACGGCTTACGCGGCCTGTTCAACCAAGCCATCCCACTCATCGATACATTCACCGCAGCCGTCACACCAACCCTGCAAAAAGTCGGAGCGGCACTCCAACAAGGTCTCGAGAACGCGATACCCGCCACACAGGCGAAACTCAAAAACCTTGGCGACACGATCTCCAACATCCCCGGCTTCCAGATGCTCGCCTCGGCGACGGCCAGCCTCAAAAGCCAACTCACTGGCCTCTGGAACGCAATCACATCACTCATAGGCGGACTCAACAATGGCGGCGAAGCCGCCACAATGTTCTCCACAACCGCCGGCGCGCTCGCGGGAGTGGTCGCTTCGGTCGCGCAGGCGTTGTCGAACGCGGCGGGATGGGCGAAGACGTTCGTCAACACGTTCATCGAGACGGGCGCGTTGCAGCCGTTCCTTGAAAGCCTGACCGGCGTCATCTCCGGATTGGGCTCGCTGGTTTCCGGATTGGCGGCCGCGGTCTCGCAGGCCTTCGGCTTCAACGACAGCGCGCGCACCGCCAGTTCCGCGGCGCAGAGCTTCGCCGGACTGTTGAACACTTTGACCGGCGTGCTCATGACGGTGGGAGGCTGGCTGCAGTCGGTCGGACAGTGGGCGCAGCAGAACGGCGCACTGGTATCCGGCGCGTTGAAAGCCATCACCATTGCATTGCTCGCGGTCAAAGGCTGGGATATCGTCTCGGCCGGGCTGAAGACAGTTTCCGGTGGACTGAAGGCCATTTCCGCGACTGCCTCCGGTGTGGAGAAGACCGCTACGGCCACGTTCGATTTGATTGGCAAGATCTCCGACGCGGGAAGCGCGGCTGGAGCACTGAAGCAACTCGCCGGCTCGTTCAATATTGTCAAGGCAGCTCAATCGGCGTGGAGCGCGGTGACCAAGGCTGCTACCGCCGTGCAGCTGGCATTCAGCGCTGCCTTGGATGCGAATCCGATCGGCATGCTTGTCGTGGCCATCGGCGCGGTCGTGGCCGCGCTGACATGGTTCTTCACCCAAACCGAAACGGGCAAACGACTCTGGAACAGCTTCGCCACATGGTTCATGGGAATCTGGAACCAGATCAGCACCGCATGCCAGCCAATCCTGCAAGCCATCGCCATATTCATCACCCAGACCATGAGCCAAATCCAACAAATCTGGCAAACCGGATGGACACTCATCACCACCGTCCTCCAAAACGTCTGGAACACGATCGGCCCCATCATCATGACCGCGCTCACCGCGATCATCACCGGCATCCAAACATTCATCACCACCATCACACCACTCCTGCAAGCAGGAATACAGAGCATCCAAACCATCTTCCAAACCGCCGTCACAATCATCAACACGGTCTGGAACGGACTCTGGAACACCATATCCACCGTCGTACAAGGCGCATGGACCATCATCTCCACAGTCATCAGCACCGCACTCGCCGTCATCCAAGGCATCATCCAACTGGCGCTCGCGGTCGTCAACGGGAACTGGAGCGCCGCGTGGTCGGCCATCCAGGGCATCGTGTCGGCAGTGTGGGGCGGCATCCAAGGCGTCGTCTCCGCCGGCATCGGCATGGTCAGCGGAGTGGTATCCGCCGTATGCTCGACAATCCGGAGCGTGTGGGCCGCGTTGTGGAATGGCGTCGGAAGCATTGTGTCGAGCGTCTGGGGCGGCATCGTCGGCACCGTAAGCAACATGGTTGGCCGTGTCGGGAGCGTCGTGAGCGGGATCGGCGGAACCGTCCGGAGCGCGGTGTCCGGCGCGGGACGCTGGCTGGTGGATGCTGGCCGCAACATCATCCAGGGATTGATCAACGGCATCACAGGAATGGTCGGCTCGTTGTATTCCAGCATCACCAACGCGTTGTCGGGCTTGGTGGACAAGGCCAAGAACGCTTTGGGCATCCATTCCCCGTCGCGTGTGTTCCGCGACGAGGTCGGCGTGATGGTCGGACGTGGCATGGCATTGGGCATCGACGATTCCGCGCATGTGGTCAGCCGTTCCATGGATTCGCTCGTCTCCACGATGAGCCTCTCCGACGCGGACTGGTCGAAGACCGGCAGGCTGAACGTCACGGCCGGCACCGGCGCCAATGCCGGCGACGGCGATCTGCGGGAACTCATCGCGGCCGTCGAATCGCTGCACGACGACCTCGGATCGATCATCGCCAGGTACACGCCGACGATAGGGGACCGCGACTTCGCAAGGAAGGTGAGAAGTGCAATCGCTTGAATACGTGTGCGCGGCCACAGGTGAGCGCATCGGCTTCGAGGGGCCGCTGTACGGCGAGACGCTCACGGGACTGCGAGCCCGCGTCTGGGACTACAGCCTCGCCTCACGTGGCATGACGGGCATCACCCGCAAGGCACGCGAGGCGACAGTCACCGTGAAGATCCACGATTCTCCAGCCACGCTCGACCTACTGCGCCGTCTCGCGGACGCCGACATGGCATCCGGGAACCCGGGCACGCTCGTGGCCGACGGCGAATGGGAAGCCAAAGCGTGGATCACGAAAAGCGAACCGCAATCCATCACGCCCACGATGGTCGAGACGCAGTTGACCATCGTGCTGGCCGATGGCGTGTGGCGCCGTCCGACCATGACGCATTTCACGCCGCGATACGATTCCGGAACCGCCGACCTTGACTATCCATATGATTATCCGCATGATTTCGCCGGCATGGCATTGGGTGCCGAGATCGTCAACGACACGTCCATCCCACAGCCGGTCAAGCTCACGATATTCGGACCATGCGCGCAACCGTACGTCATCATCGGAAACAACCGGTACGAGGTCGACGTGACCGTGCCATCCGGCTCGCGTCTGGAAATCGACGGCACCGGCGATGTCAGGACCGTCACCATGGTCAGCGGCACAGGTCTCGCCACAAACTGCTTCGCGCAGGCCGTGCGAGGGTCGGGCAAGGATTCCGGCCGGTACGTGTTCCAACCGCTCGCGCCCGGAACACAGCCGATCAGCTGGCCGGGAGGATTCCAATTCGACTTGACGGTCTGCGAGGAAAGGAGCGAACCGCCATGGACCTGATCGTCACCGACGCCACAGGCAAACCCGTGGCGAGCCACGCCTCATACACGCTCGACCTCGCGTTCGGTAGCGGGGAGAACGACTTCGACCTGCAGGTCGAAGACGCCGCGCTCAAGGCGGGGAGCCGCATCATGATCGACGGCACCGAGTACGGCGGCATCATCGACGACACGGATGTCGACGTGGACGGAGGCCTGTCCACCGTCACATGGCATGGCCGCGACTGGCATGGAGTACTCGCCTCGAAGATCATCGAACCGGACAGGAACAACGATTACCTCACCCTGTCCGGCACGATTCCCGTCATCATGCGCACGCTCGTCAGCCGTGCGGG
>OLZJ01000302.1_pt1 | contig 30007 bp, 24 predicted proteins | sample 1673951 | NCBI WGS metagenome assembly OLZJ01 (sample SAMEA103958135, study PRJEB25191) | human gut metagenome
TCAAAGCTAGTCGTGCCAAGCACGGCATCCACTTCCGGAATTTCATTAACGATTTCTTCTTTATAGCGCTGTGCAAGACATCCGGTTACGATCAAAGCCTTTAACGGACCGATCTTTTTGTACTCTGCCATCTCTAAAATGGCGTTGACACTCTCTTCCTTGGCATCATTGATAAAGCAGCAGGTATTGACAATGATAATGTCTGCTTCCTGCTCATCATCTGTCATTTCGATTCCATCATCTCTTAACATGCCAAGCATAAACTCTGTGTCGACCAGATTCTTGTCACATCCAAGTGATACAAATAAAAGTTTTAAATTATTCTTCATCCGATGTCTCCGGTAAAATCTTTACCTTTCCTTCGTAAAGTTCTTCTACTGCGATGGATAATGGTTTCGGGCACACTTTTTTCTCTGCCATCGGCTCATCTCCTGCAATGATCTGGCGTGCTCTTTTTGCAGCTGCAATCACAATGGAATAACGGCTGTTTACAACCGGCTCCTCACCAATTTCCACACCGTCGTTTACTACTTTCATTAATTCTACATAAGATGGATGTATCATGATAATTCCCCTTTCTTTGCGCATTGCGCATATGGCGGTCTCCCGCTCTTAGATTCTTATATTTATGTTACAGATTTTTATCTGTTTCATGGACAGACTATTTTGAAAATGCTTTTAGTTCATTCCGCATTTCCTGTATTGCTGACTCATTGCGGTTTACACGGTAATGTTCATTCTGAATGATCTGATGAACTTCTTCCACACAGTCTTCTAACACGTCATTGACTACCAGATAGTCATAGGACTCAATTCCCTCCGCCTCTTCAACGGCTCTTGCAAGTCTTGACTCGATCACGTCCATCGTCTCGGTTCCTCTGCCTATCAGACGATTTTTTAATTCTTCGGCACTCGGCGGTGTCACAAATAAAAGCAATGTATCCGGGAATTTTTCTTTGACTTTTAATGCTCCCTGGATCTCGATCTCTAAGATGACATCTTTTCCTGCCTCTAACTGTTCTTCCACATATGCCTTCGGCGTGCCATAATAATTGCCGACGAACTGCGCATATTCGATCAGTGCATCTTCTTTTATCATCTGCTCAAACTGCTCTTTTGTGCGGAAAAAATATTCCACACCATTCGTTTCACCCGGTCTTGGATTTCTTGTCGTCGCCGAAATGGATAATGCATAGCTGTCAGCATATTTTTTCATTAATTCTTTCATGATGGTTCCTTTTCCCGAGCCGGAAAATCCGGACACCACGGTAAGGATTCCTCTATTCTTTCGTATCATCATATACCTCTGTGGCATTGCCATTAAATCTGCCGGCAAGCGTCTCCGGCTGCAATGCTGATAAAATGATTTTGTTGTTTTCTGTAAAAATGACGCTTTTGGTCCTGCGTCCCTGTGTTGCATCGATCAGATTTTCCTGTTCTTTTCCCTTTTGCACCATTCGCTTTGCCGGTGCCGAATCTGAAGATACAATGCAGACAATCTTATCGGTATTGACCATATTGCCAAATCCAATATTCATTAGCTTTGCCATATACCACCTGTCCCTATTCTATATTCTGGATCTGTTCCCTGACCTTTTCAATATCTGTCTTTAAACTGATACCGATATCAGAAATTGCAAGATCATTGGTTTTAGAAAGAATGGTATTTGCCTCACGGTTCATCTCCTGCGCAATAAAGTCAAGTTTTCTTCCCACACTGCCACCAGCTTCCAAGGTATCTTTGGTACTCTTAATGTGGCTGCGCAGTCTGACTGTCTCTTCATCAACACAGATCTTATCTGCAAAGATCGTTACCTCCGTCGCAATTCTTGCATCATCGATCTGACGGTCTCCTAGCAGTTCTGCCACCTTAGCCTCTAACCGTTCTTTGTACTCCTTAATGATTACAGGGGAGCGCTCCTCAATGAAATCCACATAGGATAACATGCCATCAAGTTTCTCGCATAAATCTTTCTTTAAATGCTCGCCTTCCCTGATCCTGCTCTCCACAAACTGCTCTGCCGCACCGCGGATCGCTTTTTCAAGTCCAAGCCACAGAGATTTCTCATCTATGCCCTGTTCCTCCATCGTAAACACGTCCGGGTACTTTGAAAGCGTGCTCACACGGATATCATTATCAAGTCCGAACTTCTCTACCATACTGTTCAGATAAGTCAGATACTGGGCTGCGAGTGCTTCATTATATTTCAATGAAACATTATCCTGCGTATAATCTTCGCAGTTGATAAAAATATCAACCTTTCCGCGCTCCATATACTCTTTTAACAGCGTACGGATCGCACTCTCGAAGAAGTTCAGCTTTTTCGGCATCTTGATATTGACATCGAGATAACGGTGATTTACCGCTTTTATCTCTACCGTAAACTTGCGGTTTTCGTCCGCAAATTCACACCGGCCAAAACCGGTCATACTTTTTATCATATTTCTCTCCGTTTCTGCAAAATATCCTGTCACGTAAAAATCACTTATGCATCACGGTTTCATCTCTTTCTCGTATGCATAAGTGATTTTATTATAAAGCGAATTTGATTTCAAGTCAATATCCCGGTTTTTTTTCTTCACAGGATTCGGGTGTCAAAAAGTTATTCTTAAATTTTTGATTGACAAATTGCATCCCCTGAAGCTGATAAGTCCGGAGCAGATAAGTTTCCTTATCTTAAAGGCTGTGATATGTATTCTGCCAGTTCCTCATAATCAGCAAAACCATATAGTACAAACTGATCTGACTGATATAACACATGGGATTTTTTCTGTTTTTTTGTAAAGGCAAGTTCATCACACTCTTCTTTGGACAGTAATATGAAACATTTTCCTTCCGGAGTCCGCAATCCATGTTCTTTTTTCTGGAGCCACGGTCTTACATTCTGTATCATAAACTGGTCATTCTGGATTTCGCAGTGCCAGACTTCTTCACTTCCATTACTGATCTCCGTCAGCAGATTCGCATGCCAGAAAGTAGCATAGCCTTCATGCATATTATTCTCCTGCAATATCTGCGCCATATTTTCATATTCTTCGTTCGGATTTATAATAGGCCTGTTATAATATGAAAACGCTGTGATCAGACAGAATACCATCAATATACCTGCCAGCACAGTACAGATTTTTTTATTTTCGTTTTGAAATAAAATAGCAATTACAGGGACGATCCATATCGTTACCGGCAATAAATATCTGCTTTCATAATAAACATCTGTAAACAGATACAGCATTAAAAATACAACCGCCATGCACAGGAAGTACACCATCACCAGCATTTGTTTTTTGTAATACTGCTTCTGGCGTTTCCAGGCAGATAAAATTGCTGCGCCAACAGTTAAAAAGATAATTGCAAAAAATGCATTTCCGAAAAGTCCCTCTGCACTGAACAGATCCACATCAGATTTATACCCAAGGTTACTGAGCCATCCGTTTATTACCATTTCAAACCTGTCAAATGAAAAATCTTTCAGATGAATCAGACTATAATTGGTAACATTATATTTTGTCATACACCATCTGGTATTCACAAAATTACCAACCATAGCACATATAAGCGCCGACATTGCCAGCATAACAAGTTTTAAATACTCTTTATTTTTCGGTGAAAACATCCAGAATAATCCTACTGTAATCATAAATGGAATATAGCACACCAAAAGCTGTCTGTAACCGGCAAGTCCCGCTCCAAAGGACAATAACTCTAAAAACAGCAGTATGATCCTGTTTTTCTTTTCTCTGATTGAGTGTTTCCAGAGATACAGGAATGTTCCAACAGTCAGAAAAGAAATTGTAATATGCGGTGTATATGCTGCCCCGCACAATACAACATAAATATATTCTTTAGAAAGCGGGCACAGAAACAAAACTGCCATCACAGGAAAATAAGACACTTCCAAATTGTATGCAAGCCATGCATAAGATCCGATCATAATCGCAAGGCAAAGTAAGGTTCCCACCACTCTTATCATATGCCAGTTCTGTATCAGATAAAATAATGGAGCAAATATCAGCTGTGTATTTAAAACTCTCAAATCTGTAGAGTAGCACCAGCCTGTCGGGACCGGATTTTTTTCTTCTGAAACATATTCTGCAAAAACAAGATCACTGGCAAGATCCGCATCAAGTTCCGCTTCCACATGAAAATACAGATACCGTGCCAACATCAGAAATGCCAGCACAAATCCAAACCATGCCAGATATGTCAGATATTTTTTCTTATTTGTTCCCATAAATTTATCGCTCCATTCATTTCTTGTCTTTTGTCATATTATCATCGTTTTTTATTTGTGTCAATTTAAAATATCTTTTTGATAATGCAATGTCATTTTGTATAGAATACTATACACATACACATGGAGGTATGTATGATTGCAGACAAAATTAAACTTTTACGGGAAGCAAGCCATCTGACACAGACAGAGCTTGCAAAAAAGTTAAACATCACGCGAAGCAGTGTCAATGCATGGGAAATGGGCATTTCCGTTCCATCTACCACTTACCTGATCGAACTCGCCTTACTTTTTCATGTTTCTACAGATTTTTTACTGGGTTTAGAACAAAATAATACCATTGATATTTCCACACTTTCTGAACGCGAAGCTATATTAGTCTATGAATTGGTAGATTATTTTACTTCACAAAAAAAAGATGTTGTCGACTGACAACATCTTTTTGGGTAGCAATATTATTTTCTTACTGTTCATATGGAAGTAATTCCGCAAGATAGCCTTTCTTTTTGAGTGCTTCCTCTATCTCATCTAACACTTCTTCACTCTCAGCGCTGATCTTATGAAAATGATATCCGGACGTCACATTGAGAAGTGGTGTCGATTTTCCTGTCTTTAAATCATCCATAAAGTTCTGCACATCTCGCCTGCTTTTGATATTTAGCGGAGCATCTAATTTCCCATAAACGCGGTGATTGACCATGACATTGACCACACATCCCCCAAGATCAACGATCGTAGTCAGTTCATCCTCCACCTGTTCATTGGTATGGCATACTTTAAATATCCTGACTGCCTGTTTTGGTTCATCCAGCAGATAACCTCTTGCAGTAGAAATAATCGGATACCCCTGTGTGCGGAGAAGTGCAATATCCTGCACCACGACCTGTCTGCTGACACCGGTTTTTTTTCCAATTGCCGTGCCGGATACCGGTGTATCTGTATCACGTATCATAGACAGGATTTCTTTTCTTCTGTCTGCTCCGGTCATTTCTTTTTCCATTTGCGATCCTCTCCTTTTTGACTCTGCATTTATTTTAGCTGAATCTGTCTATTTTTACAAGCGTTACTGAAGGGAATCTGTTACTTTCAAGTGTTTCAGGCTGATATCTAAGATCGGTGCTGAATGTGTCAGGGCACCGCTGGAAACATAATCCACTCCGAGTGCTGTGATCGTTTTGATATTCTCTTTTGTGATATTTCCGGAGCACTCTGTTTTTGCTCTGCCGTCGATCAGCCGGATTGCCTCCGACATCTGTTCCGGTGTCATGTTATCGAGCATGATAATATCCGCACCTGCTTCCACGGCTTCTTTTACCATGTCAAGATTTTCTGTCTCTACCTCGATCTTACGGACAAACGGAGCATATGCTTTTGCAGCAAGAATAGCTTCTTTTACACCGCCTGCCGCATCAATATGATTATCTTTGAGCAGAACACCGTCCGATAAATTGTAACGATGATTCTGTCCGCCTCCCACACATACGGCATATTTCTCGAAAATACGCATGCATGGTGTTGTCTTTCTTGTATCAAGTAATGTTGTGCTGCTGCCCTCTAATAACCGTGCAACCTGATGTGTATATGTTGCAATACCACTTAAACGCTGCAGATAATTAAGAGCTGTTCGCTCTCCGGATAAAAGAACCCGCACGTCACCTTTTACCGTCGCAAGGAGCTGTCCTTTTTTTACAGCATCACCGTCTTTTACTTCCCTGCCATCCTGATTTTTCGCCCACTCCACTTTTGTGGACGCATCTAACATGGTAAATACACGTTCAAATACCGGAAGTCCGGCGATCACGCCGTCCTGTTTACAGATCAGTTCCACTTCACCGGCTTTATATTCCGGCATCACGGCATTGGTGGATACGTCCTCACTGTGAATATCTTCCTCTAATGCAAGACGGATATATTTATCAGCAACAAGCTGCATGGTAATTGGATTCAAATTCATGATCTTCATTTCCTTTCTCTTCATTTTGTATTTTTACTGCTGCACGTTTTGCAAAAACAAGACTCTCTAACAGGCTGTTGCTTGCAAGCCGATTCTTTCCGTGAACTCCGTTGCAGCTCGTCTCCCCGACTGCATATAGATTTGGCATCGTTGTCGCAGAATCGCGGTTCACATGGACACCGCCCATAAAATAATGCTGTGCCGGCACGATAGGCGCCGGTTCTTTTAAAAGATCATACCCTTCTTCGAGACATTTTTCATAAATGTGCGGAAAATGCTTCAAAATGATTTCCTTTGGAACATGTGCAAATGAGATCCATTCATACTCCACACCTTCTTTTTTCATTTCTTCCTGTATTGCTTTTGTCACAACATCACGCGGCAGAAGTTCATTGACAAACCGTTCTCCTTTGTGATTGAGAAGAACTGCGCCTTCTCCCCTTGCTGATTCCGAGATCAGGAAACTCCTTCCAGGCTTTTTGCTGTAAAGGCATGTTGGGTGGATCTGTACATAGTCCATATGTTCAAGTTCCACACCGTGTTCTTTTGCGATCCTGCATGCATCACCGGTCAGTATTGGGAAATTGGTGGAATGCTCATAAAGACCCCCGATTCCTCCGGTTGCCATAATTGTATTGTCTGCATGAATATGCAGCGTTTCACCTTCTTTTGTTTCTGCGGCCATACCGGTGCATTTGCCATCATCCACCAAAATATCTGTCATGGTCGTATACTCTAAGATGGTCACATTCGAACATTTTTTTACATGTGATAGTAGTGTCGTTGTGATCTCCTTTCCGGTAATATCCTCATGGAAGCAGATCCTCGGCCGGGAATGAGCTCCCTCCCTGGTATAGGCAAGGCTTCCATCCGGATTTTTTGCAAAACGGACACCAAAATTCAACAGGTCGTTGATCACATCCCGGCTGGAACGTATCATAATATCAACGCTCTCCTTTCGATTTTCATAATGTCCGGCCCGCATGGTATCTTCAAAGTACGAATCGTAATCAGATTCATCCCGCAGTACACAGATTCCTCCCTGTGCCAGCATGGAGTCACAGCTTTCCAAATCTTTTTTTGAAAGCATCAGAATATTCATTTCTTCCGGCAGATTCAAAGCCGCATAAAGTCCTGCCACACCACATCCTGCAATCACTACATCATAATACAGATTTTTCATATTTGACCTCATTTCTGTGCCGCCATCGGAAATGTTTCGAATTCCGTTTTAACACATGTTGCTTTTATTTTCCGGCAAGTTCTAACATTCTTGCCAGCGCATTTTTTGCAGCGCCTTCCGTTTCCGGTTTTGCATGGATCTCATTTTCCCCTGTTTTTAACACATGAAGCACTTTTTCCGGCGTGATTTTTTTCATATTCACACAGGTCGGTGTTGTTTCCGGGAAATAAAACTCTGCATCCGGTCTGCGCTCTTTTAATTTTGTAAGAACACCGCACTCCGTGCCAATGATAAATTCTTTGTCGCTGCTCTCCCCGGCAAAATTGATAATTCCGCTTGTCGATCCGATAAAATCTGCGATTTCAATAATTTTATGATTGCATTCCGGGTGAACCAGTACTTTTGCATCCGGATGCTCTGCCTTTAAATCAAGCAATTCCTCTACCTGCATAAATTCATGTACAATACAAAATCCTTCATTGTAAATGAATTCTTTTTCCGGCACCGCTGCGGCGACAAAATGTGCCAGATTCCGGTCCGGGATAAATAAAATATGTTTATTCGGCAGATTTTTTACAATCTTTACCGCATTTGCAGAAGTTACACAGACATCCGACCACGATTTGATCTCCTGTGTCGAGTTGATATAACACACGACCGCAAGGTCATCGTACTGGTCTCTCGCGGCCTGTACGGTTTCTTTTGTTACCATATGTGCCATCGGGCAGTCCGCAGCAAGATCCGGCATCAGTACTGTTTTATCCGGATTTAACAATTTTGCACTCTCGCCCATAAATGTCACGCCACAGAGTACGATCGTCTTATTTGCAAGCTCTGTTGCCTTTTTACTCAGGAAATAAGAATCTCCGATGTAATCGGCAAGTGCCTGGACTTCCGGTCTTACATAATAATGTGCCAGGATCACGGCATCTCTTTTCTTTTTCCACTCTTCTAATTCTTCCAAACTTATCATACGCCCTCTTAACTCTTTCTCAAATTTTTTGCCCATTCATTTCAGATTTTTAATGAAACTTTTCGTAGTATACCACTTATCATTACATATGACAAGACACATGTTTAAAATCATGTAAAGTTTTCTGTTTTTATTTTTCAAAGAAATGTTTTGTACTTCTGAAACAATACATAATTCATTCTGTTTCAAGACATATTAAACAACAGAATGCATGTTCCGCATTCTATCTATTGTGAATATAAAAATCATGAAAAAGAGGGATTCTATATGTTAAACGGAGATACTGTAAAATTATTGCGGGAATGTAATGCCGGCACAAAAATGGCTGTTTATTCCATGGATGAGATCTGTGATAAAATTTCGGATGCAGATTTCAAAAATGTCATCATGGCATCCAAAGAAAAACACGAGCGTCTTGAAAATGAGATCCATGCACAGTTAGAAAAATGTGATGATCCGGTCAAAGAACCGAATGCGCTTGCAAAGGGAATGTCCTGGCTGAAAACAAATGCCAAATTAGCAGTCGAGGAAAGTGATGCAGTGTGCGCCGATCTTCTAACCGAGGGCTGTAACATGGGTGTCAAGTCACTCTGCCGTTATTATAACCAGTATGCAGCAGCAGACGAACAGGCGCAGGGATTTTGTAAGGAACTGATCCACCTTGAGGAAAACCTCGCCAAGGAAATACGCAGTTATCTTTAATGGAAAACTGCAACAGGTATAACACAAAAAAAGACAGCAACAACCCAATTTCGATTGTTACTGTCTTTTTCTTTCAGTTATTTGCAATTCTACATTTTTCGGCAAATGAGTTATCTTGCTTTTACTACAAATTCGCGGATTTCCTCCAGTACCGTGTCATCTTCCTCATGTATGGTCAATGTCAGGGGGTTCGACAGATCCATCGTACAGACTCCAATAATGGATTTCCCGTCTACGATATATCTGCCTTTTGCAAGGTCAAACGCTCCTTTATGGCCACTTAAGATATGACACAGCTTCTTTGCTTTTTCCGGTGCATCGATCAATACTTCTACCTGTTTCAAAACAAAATCCTCCTGTTTTGTTCTTGTATAGATATAGTATTCCACAATTTTCCACCGGTTATTCATTATTCGGCAAGCAATGCCTCGATCTCATCAAGCACTTCCCCAAACACATCCAGTGCTTCCTGGATCGGCTTTGGTGTTTCAAGGTTCACGCCTGCAATTTTAAGCAGTTCTACCGGAGATGCAGAACATCCGCCGGATAAAAATTTCTTATAACGTTCTACTGCAGATGCTCCCTCTTTTAAGATTCCATGTGCCAGTGCAACTGCGGAAGAAAATCCTGTCGCATACTGATATACATAGAAATTGTAATAAAAATGAGGGATTCTAGCCCACTCATAGGCAATCTCAGAATCTGATACCATATCCGGTCCAAAATATTTGCAATTTAAGTCATAATATAATTTATTTAACGTCTCAGCGGTCAGGCTCTCTCCCTCTTCCACCATCTTATTGCTTAACATTTCATATTCAGCAAACATAGTCTGACGGTAAACAGTTCCCTTAAAGCTGTCAAGATAATGGTTGAGCAGATATGCACGCTCCTTTTTATCAGTTGTATTTTTCAGCAAATACTCCATTAAAAGCACTTCGTTACAGGTAGATGCCACCTCTGCAACAAAGATCTTATACTGGGAGTAAATGTATGGCTGACTGGAATTTGAATAATAGGAATGCATCGCATGTCCCATTTCATGTGCCAGCGTAAACATATTATCAAGGGTATCATTATGATTTAACAGCACATATGGATGTGAACCATAAGCTCCTGCAGAATAAGCTCCGCTTCTCTTTCCCTCGTTCTCATAAACATCGATCCAGCGGCTTTCAAATCCCTCTTTTACCTTTGCGACATATTCTTCCCCAAGTGGTGCTAATGCCTTTAACACGGTTTCTTTCGCTTCTTCAAAAGAAATCTTCTTTGCGGCATCTGCGATCATTGGTGTGTAAACGTCGTACATATGCAGTTCGTCCACGCCAAGGCATTTTTTACGGAGACGTACATAACGGTGCATTTTATCCATATTCTTATTGATCGTATCGATCAGATTATGATAAACAGTCGGAGAAACATTGTTAGCATCCACTGCGGCTTCCAGTGTTGAATGATAGTGTCTCGCATTTGCATAGAAAACCTGCTGTTTTACCTGACCATTATATAATGCAGCAAGTGTGTTTGCATACTGTTTGTACACACCATAAAATCCCTCAAATGCATCCTTGCGCACACGGCGGTCTGCCGACTCCTCAAACGGAACGAAATTACCATGGGACAGTCTTACGGTATCTCCCTCTTCATCTTTGATCTCCGGGAATACAAAATCAGCGTTGTTGATGATGGAATATACCTGTCCGGATGTCTCCGCCATATCGCCTGTCATCGCTACCAGTTTTTCCATTTCAGCAGAAAGTGTATGTGCCTTGGTACGCTCGATTTCCTCGATCTGTTTACGGTAAAGTTCTAACTCCGGAAGTTCTTTATAGTATCCTTCCAGAACAGCCTCATCCATTGCAAGGATCTCCGGAACGATAAATGCAGTCTGGCTTGACACCTTCGTCAGCATAGAATACATTTTCTGGGACATTGCCTGATGTGCCGTATTTTTCTGGTCTTCATCAAACAGACGCTCTGCATAATTAAAATCATAATCCAGTTTTTCCTCTGCCTTAGCTGCGCGTTCTAATACAAATAACAGATTTTGCGCACAAGCAGCTACTTTACCTTCCATCTTTCCGATTTCATCCAGGATCTTGTCAATCTCATCCAGATCTTTTTTCCAATCCTCGTCGGACGCATACATATCTTTTAAATTCCATGTATATTCTTCTTTTACTTCGCTTCGTTTTAACAATTCTTTTGCCATTGTAAACCTCCATATTTTTACTGTCGGAAAATGATTCCAGCACTCTTTAATTTACGCCCTATGGCAGGAATTGTAAAGGGAAATATTGATGTTTTATTCTCTATTTCTTATTTAGTGCAAGGAACAGATTATAGAAGTTTCTCAACGCATCCGGTTCTTTGCTGTTTCCAATTCCGTGAGTTTCCACATATTGTTTCATCTGTTTGATCGTTTCCTTTGAAAATACATAGGTTTCCACCGGAGTATCATGATCCATGTTATTTAATGCGCTTTCCAGTGCTGCCTTGTATTCCGGATCGACTTTCCAGATAGAATTATCTTCAAGTCCGCCTTCTTCAAACGATTTGTTATAATATTTGCTGTTGATGAAACGGGTAACTCCGGTCAGATCCATCTGTGTGGGTTTTTTCGGTGTCGTATCGGTCACATGCACCATGATCTGTTTCACATAAGTGTTTCCCACATGGTCTACCACTGTTAAATTCTCGGATGTGGCAAAGTCATGCTGCAGATTTATAAATTCTTCTGCCTGGTAGTCCGGGATCGTGAAAGATGTGAACACTTCCGGATCACTCGGTGCCGGATTGGTTCCCGGTAAAATCGGACTTCCATCTTCCCGGTCGGTTGCCGTTGCATGGCTTAAGATTTCTTCTTCCGTGATAAAACCACTCTGTGCCTGCTCTAAGGTATAATAGAGATCCTGTGCCTGAATCCACGGGCAGTCGTCCCAGGCAGCATAAAGTGTGATCTCTCCACCATCTTCTGCCACAAGGTTCCGAACGATATCTCCGGCTTTCCACTGTGGGATAAAGGTGTCTTTGCCATCTTCTAAGGACCAGCCCATAAATACGGATGCGTAGACTTTTTTCTTTGGCTCCTCGGCTTTCTTATTTTCCTCGATGTCTTCTTCCTCTAAGTCATTGAGAGCATCAATATCTTCGGCATCATCTTTATTCTCTTTTGTCACGGCAACTTTTTCATTCTGATCCGTATTGTCTGTTACATTAGGATTGTCTGTATCATCTGATTCATCAGAATTATCTGCAGTTTCTGCCTCGTCTGATTCATCAGAGTTGTCTGCAGTTTCTGCATTGCCTGTTTCATCCATGGAATCCTGTGCGTCTGCATCTGAATTACCTGCATCCGAATCATCTCCATTGTTTTCGGAATCCTCATCCTCTGAATTACCGGCACCCTCTGGGTCTTCCGCATTATCCGGATCTTCGGTATCCTCCATATCTTCCGTTTCTTCCTCTTCATATCCTGCCATCATTGCTTTTGGAATCACTCCGGCAATCACATCCTCTGTCACGTTTTGTCCATCCAGTGTATATTTCACATAGGCTGCTGTTCCGTCTGCATTCCATACATCCGGCAGCGTTACATCTTCATCATACGTTGCTTCGATATCATCGATATGTCCGGCTCCGCCGTTTGGATCAAAATGGATTGTATATCTATTTGCCTCTGCATTGGCTGTCATCGTGACATTTCCGGCCGGCATCGTAAATACAAACTTCTTAGCATCTACGGTCTGCTCCCCACCGGATCCGCCTTTATAATTTCCTTTCCAGTTTAACCAGTGATAGCCTTCTTTTACTGCCGCATCGATGGTGACGCTCTGTCCATAGCGGTACGATCCGCCTCCGGTCGTCTTTTCAATGCCGGTTCCGGCATTTAATGTTACATTATATAGATGTCTTTCATAATAATAATCAATGACCATCTTTCCATCTGCAGTTACCGCTTTCGTCTGTGTTTTCGGGCTGTCAAAACCAGTGTATGTCTTTACTGCAGGCGTTATTCTACTTCCGATCTGTGCTTTTTTCGTCTCTGTTTCGGCAAGTTCATAGTTTTTATCGTCATGGGTTGATGCAATACCGTCTGCTTTCTGTTTCCAGTGATGAACGGTATAAACAGCTTCATCTAACACTCCGGTAAGAGTTAAGGTCATGTTATAAGCAGGCATGCTTCTCTCATAGGCATAGGTTTTATCATTCACATAATCAGATGTAACCTTACAGTTTGTCGAAACACCAGTCTTTTCATTGAGATCCGTCCACATGCTGAACACGCAGCCGGTATTAAAAGTCGGTGTGGAAACAATGTTTGCATTACACGGCAATTCATACGATGTCATGTAATAATCACCAGATACCGTGCTGCTACTGTTTACTGTGCCACCGGCACCAGTGATCGCCGTCCCATTATTAAATACCTGTGTTACAGCTTTATTGACCGTGGTTTTGTCGATCTTGACAGTGAGTACATAAATTGGAATTCCTGTCGATTCTTCCGATAATATGTCATCAATGGTAGTACCTGTTGCAACATTTTGCGATCTTAGATCTCCGGACAGTTTAGATCCATTCTTAAATTCCTCTTTTCCGGAATTTTTTTCATATGTACAGTCGATGCTGTAACTAATATAACTTCCTTTGCTTGGATTTACAAATTTACTTTTTCCAATAGCTGTTTCACCTTGTGTATCTACTGAAAACGTTACGGTATGCTCTTTTGCATTCCAAACGCCTGTAATTGTGGTTGTTTTATCAGCCTCCTTATTATAAACCGTGAGCTTTGGTTTTGTATTCGTCGGAGTTAATGCTTCGTCTAATGTAACAACCAGTTTTCCATTGTAATATCCCGTCTTAGACTGCAGCGTCTTATTGGTAATCTTCTGTGAAACGGTAGCTGTTGTCGGGCTCTTTACTGTCGTAACCTGAGCTCCTTCTGCAAAGTTATCCGAAATATCTACCGCAATACCCGTTACAAACATGGTAACCCAGTGTGTTTCATCCCCTGTATTGGTCTGCAGCGTGTATTTATTATTTGCATAGGCAGGCTGTGTACTCTCTTTGGGAATTGTAAAATCAACCAAATCTCCCTTTGTTGTCGTTGCTTTATCGTATAAAGGCCATCCATTGATTGACAAAAATGGAGTTATTCCCTTTGCCAATTTTAAAATCAATTTATCCTTTGCAAATTTTTCAGACGGTTTCTGTGCATACAGATTATTTTTTTTAAATGAGGACATCTTGTTACTGCTCTCCACAAAAATCATCAGATATTGTCCGGTCAAAGGCACTTTATCATTTGCCTTGTATGCCTTTGATCTCACACTTGTAACCATTCCGGTTTTAATGTCTTTCTCTACCCATTCTCCATCGTGTTTTGAAACATCATCAATATTAAAATCCGCAGACATTCTAAGACGTACTGCTCTCATCGGAACCGTTATATCACAGTTTTCCACAACGATCAGCTGCCATCCTCCGGCGCCCTCACCACCGCCGATATGTTCATAATACGGAATGTTGAATACGGAATACGTTCCATAGATCTTGCTGCTTTTATTAATGATATCCGTCACATCCGCATACATGTTTACGAAGGTGTACTGTTGCCTCACTCCTTCCTCTTTGTTTTGGTTTTTATAATCAATTGACCTGTTATCATAAGTTGCATACTGCGCCTTTATCAGTTTTGCCGTTCCATCCGGCATCACAAAAGCGATTTCTGATTTTGCAAGTGCTTTCGCATCTGTGTCCGATCTTTTGATACTTGTTCTTGCCTGCCATACCAAATATGCAGCCCGTACTGTTCCATCCCCACCTGACGATTTTGTCAGCTTTGCGGATCTGTTGTTTTTGATCTTCTTTCCAATCACGGAGTTGTCTGCTTTTTTCAATACCGTTTCTGCAGCTTTATATTGGTCTTTTTTACTGTCATAGGTGTTATAGTTTGTAACAATATCGTTAGACCATGTATCATAGTTCGTATTTCCGGTATAGTTGATATTCAACCGTCCATACAGCGGTTGTCCTGCCCCCGCCTGTGAATCCGTCATATAGACTTCTCCTGCTTCTTCTACCGTGATCGCTTTCACACTCTGTGGGATCATGGTGACCAAAAACATTACTGCACAGAGCAGTAAAAATCTGCTTAATTGTGTTATCCTGTTTCTCATAAATCTCCTTTCGACTTTTTTGTCATGTGTAATTTATATTTTCATTTTGAAAATACCGTGGTAAATAAAAAAATGAACTGCAAGGTAATCAGAGATTTCAAGCAGTTCATTTTTCCGACTATCAAAATTAATTTTGATAGTTTTCATACTTATTCAATTTTACTTGTTGTTTAAAGCTCAGTTACCCAGCCATCCTTTTCCCTAGCTTCATCTATGCCTCTTCCTGTTGTGAAACCTGTACTATATTCAGCAAAGGAAGTCTGTTTATCGCTGACAGTCACTTTCCAGGAATAACTCCAACGTCCATCCGCTGTTTTTAAAGTAATAACAGCTGATCCTTTCCCAATAACCTCAAGACGATCATCTTCCGTTACTCTTAATACATTTTTATTACTACTGGTCATGATAATCTTATTATTGCTTGTAATAGCATCTGCTGAATCACTTGATGCTGCAACTTTTTTATCTGCTGAGAAAAATTCTGTTGAAACAGGCAAAGTGCTGTTTTCAATCGTTCCATCCTCATGTTTCTTCACATAGTACTTGATATTATCATACATATCAAATCCAACTGCCAGCACCATGTCGTTTTTCTTAACCGTTACCTTGTATTTCGCCTGGACTTTCTTATTGGCTTTTGACGTAACTGTAATCGTTGCAGTTCCCACTTTTTTCGGTGTCACAAAACCGGTGGAAGAAACGGATACCACGCTTGTATTACTGGACTTATAGGAAACAGCACTGCTTTTTACTCCGGTAATGCTCTTTACCCGGATCTGCGCCTGCCCGTACTTTTCTTTCTGTGCTAAGATCTGCTCTCCAATAAAATGATCCTGACTACTATAATCTTCTGTATAATATTCAAGAGTCTCTGCATCTCCACAATGATCATAAATCTTATGGAAAGATTTTTCCGGATATAAAGTTACACTGTTTTCTGCAAGTACGATCTTACCTTTTCCTTTTTCGGAATAGTCCGTATCAATCATATCCGCCGTTTTTACGGTTACCTTAAACACAGCTTTTACTTTCTTGTTGATTAGGGAAGTTACAGTGATCGTTGCCTTTCCTGCTTTCTTGCCGGTTACTTTTCCTTTGGATGATACCGTCGCAACTTTTTTGTCACTGGAAGAAAAGGCAATGTTCTTATTGCTGATCCCTTTAAAGGATTTTACTTTGATAGTGGTTGTCTTTCCGACAACGATGGATGCTTTTTTCTCTTTTAAAGTGATCTTTGCTTTCTGCTTTCCCTTGCTTACAGTCAGACTCAATGTTCCTTTTACCTTGGAATCATAGATGGATGTCACAGTGATCTTACATTTTCCTTTTTTCTTTACTGTCACAACACCCTTTGCATTTACTGTTGCAATGCTGGTGTTCGAGGATTTGTATTTCAGTTCACCGGATTTGATACCGTCTTTACTGTTTTTTGATCCTACTACCACTCCATTTTTAAACATGGCAACCGGGATGATCGTGAACTTCTCTCCTGCATAAACAGTTTTCTTTTTCATGCAGTGATAATGTCTGTATGTAGAAATATTGCAACAATGTTCCTGCGTTTTATGCCATTTGGCATCATCCGATGTTGCAAACACGATCTGATTCTTTGGCTGATCTTCGCCAAAGTAATCAATGTATGTTGCCTGCTTTGCCGATACTTCCTCCGGCTGTGGTACTACGATGCTGCTGATGCACATGATAAGTGCCAGCGTGAGCACGACTGCTTTTTTCCATCCTGCCACCTTTGCGGTGTTCATTCCTTTCCGGTTTCTTCTTTCTCTCATAACTTCGATTCTCCTTTATCTTTTATTTTTGATTCTTTTACCTTATGACGTTGACAAATAAAATGGAAACTTCTATGATATACCTATCGAGACAGCCGGGTGAGCTACCACCCCTTTCTCCGAATCTCGGAGCAGATCTAAGTGGTAAAGCCGTCCTGCCGGCTGCCTTGAAAAGTATACTATATTGGATTTCCTGTTTTTATTATAAACGTAATGCAGACAAAAATCAAACCAACGTTATGAGGGCATTCGTCATTTTGCCAATTCTTTTTTCTGTGGATAACCACATTTCATTTCTTCAAAATACTGTTTTTTCCCTTTTATTTGTCCTGTTTTTTTATGAATGATAAGTTTTTTTGGGGACAACTTGATAGCATGTTATACCTTAGTGGATAACTCATTTTGATCTCATTTTAACTGCTGTAAAAAATTTTTTATTTTCTCCAAATTGCACAAATTATTCAGTTGTCAATGTACATGTCTTACACATGCCAAGTATAAAACATGTAATTTTCGTTTTCGACGGAATAAAAGAAAAGATTTCACTAATTTTTTTCTTTTAGGAAAAGGCAAAAAATAGCTCCAATGGAGCGGTTATTTTTGATCTTCGTTCCGATCACTGAATTATCTGCATTTTTCAAAACATTTTCCGCAGCTTTATACTGGTCTTTTTTACTATCATAGGTATTATAATTCGTAACGATATCATAAGCCCATGTATCATAGTTCGTATTTCCGGTATAGTTGATATTCAACCGTCCATACAGCGGTTGTCCTGCCCCCGCCTGTGAATCCGTCATATAGACTTCTCCTGCTTCTTCTACCGTGATCGCTTTCACACTCTGTGGGATCATGGTGACCAAAAACATTACTGCACAGAGCAGTAAAAATCTGCTTAATTGTGTTATCCTGTTTCTCATAAATCTCCTTTCGACTTTTTTGTCATGTGTAATTTATATTTTCATTTTGAAAATACCGTAATAATAAAAAATGAACTGCAAGGTAATCAGATGCCAAGCAGTTCACTTTTCTGTGGCAGCCTATAATAGACTGCCATCTACTTTATTAAATTTTCCTTGCTGTTTAAAGTTTTGTTACCCAACCATCTTTTAATTGGTTCCAAGCAGTAATAATTCTCCGCTTACTTCGGAATCTTCATTTATATACTGATTTGTCTTGCAATCCCCAAGATTCAGATTCATGGATACAGGGTTTTTTGTCCACGTACTGCCTTCCCACTGATAATTAAAATGAGAACCAATTTTTAAGGAAACAGCCCTGACATTTGCTTTGCTGTTTTTCTCGATTACGATCAGCTGCCATGCGGAACTGCTCTCACCTGCATGTGTACCCTTGTCTGTATTACTTGTTTTCATTGACGCTGCATAAGGGATATTTGCAACACCGTATTTACCATAGCCATATTTCTGAACAACCGAGGTTACATCTACATACATACAGGAAAATGTATATTCTTTTGTTCCAAGATGTGGTTCACGCATATCAACTGCAGCATAGGAAGCATTTACTTTCTTTGTAAAAGCACCCTTGTCTGTTGAACCGGCAAAATAAACCGCTTTATTCGCAGCCTTTTTTACAAGATCCGTATTATTTTTTCCCTGTACGGATGTTTCCCAGACAAGATATGCTGCTTCTATCTGTGTTGCACCGTCTGTTTTTTTCAGACTTGCAATAGAACTGTTTACGATTTTGTCCTTACCAATGGTATCTACCGTTGCTTTAAAATCAGTATCCTTCACCATTTCATTATAATTATTATTTTCATAATAACCATAAAATCCGAAAAAGTTCGCGTCTCCGGTATAATTGATGCTGTACTGACCGATCAAATCCGTCACGATCTGTGTTTCTTTATTGATATTTACATTTACATCCGCTTTTACAGTAAACGGCCGGAGTAAAAAAATACTGCTGATCACGAGTGTGAACAGCAGCAGCATTTTTCCTCCTTTATTCAGTTTTCTTTGTTCTTTCATAGTTCTCCTTTCATGTTTCATCATTCTTTTCTATCAAAACAATAGAATGCACGCTTCTGCGAACATCCTACTGTCATGAATGAATTTAGATTATTTGTTAATCTCCTGCACTCTGTGTATACCAGCAGGTTGTTCCCTTATCTGTCACTGTACATTTCCAAGAATATTTGCAAAATCCATCGGCAGACTTTAAAGTCAAAGTTGCTGTACCATATCCAACACCCGCAACTGCATAATCATCATATACTTTGATAATGCTTTCATCACTACTTGTAAGCGTAAAATTTTTGTTTTCCGCATTTAACGGAAGCACATCCCTTGATAACATAACCTGACGATAATCATATATATCATCCTCATATGTAGCATCCAAATCAGGATCCTGCTTCTTCAGATTCGTATACATATTAAACTGGAATGCTGTCACAAGTTTCCTAACTGTTACCGTGTAAGTCGCAGATACGCTCTTATCAGCCTTGGATGTTACCGTGATCACTGCAGTACCCGCTTTTTTCGGAGTGACTTTGCCGGTAGATGAAACGGATGCAACACTCTTATTGCTTGATTTATATGTAACTTCCCTGTTCTTTAAGCCGGTCATGCTTTTAATCTTGATCTGTGCTGTGCCATATTTCTTTTTATTTGAAACGAGCATTTTGGCGCAGACTACATAATATTTACGTCCCGGATCATCTGCATCTCCATCCAACGGATTTCTTGCATATGCTGCAATCTCCCCTGCATCAAATACCGCATCCGGCATACCGTCGACTGCTCTTGGCATTTTATCAAAACTGGATTCCGGTGCAAGTGTTACGCTTGTTTCATCAAGGACGATTTTTTTCTTTCCGGTTGGTGCATAGTTTGTGTTGATCGTGTCCGGATTCTTTACTGTTACTTTGAACTTTGCAACTGACTTTTTATTTACCACGGATGTTACTGTGATCGTTGCCGTTCCGGCTTTCTTTGCAGTTACCTTTCCTTTGGATGAAACTGTTGCTACTTTTTTATTACTGGATGCAAATTTCACACCCTTTCTGCTGATCCCTTTGTAGGATTTTACTTTGACCGTGGTTGTCTTTCCGACTGCGATCGTTGCTTTCTTTTTCTCCAGTGTGATCTTGGCGTTCTGTTTCTTTTTGCTGACGGTAACTTTGATCGTGCCTTTTACTTTGGCATTGTAAATGGATGTTACCGTGATCTTACAGGTTCCTTTTTTCTTTGCAGTGATGACACCCTTATTTGTTACTGTCGCAACTGCATTGTTACTGGATTTATAAGTCAGCTCTTTTGACGGTTTGAAGTTTATCTTATCCCCATAAGCGTTTGTTCCGCTTGTCTGAATGTAATCCCCATTCTGCCACATGCCATCGATCGTGAACTTTACATATTCACCTGCATACAAGGTTACTTTGCTGCCAGCCTTGCCGTTGATTTTGAAATCGATCCGATTGGCTGCCTTTGCCGATACTTCTTCCGGCTGTGGTACTACGATGCTGCTGATGCACATGATAAGTGCAAGCATCAGTACGACTGCTTTTTTCCATCCTGCCAGCATTGTGGCACTGGTTCTGTTCTTTCTTCCTCTCTCTCTCATAACTTCTGATTCTCCTTTATCCTTTATTTTTGATTCTTTTACTTACGACGTTGACAAACGAAATGGAAACTTTTATAATATACCTATCAAGACAGCCGGGTGATAAGCAAATACCTATCTGCTCCGGCATATATAAATCTTTAGTTACATGAAATAACCGTCAGATCTTGTCAGGGAGCTGGACGGTTATTTTTTTGTCTTATCATGGGTATCATTTCTGACACTTCTGACAAGCGTTATGATGGCACATATCATAATAACAAATGTGAACAAGTCACTATATGTAACCATGCTACCACCCCTTTCTCCGAATCTCGGAGCAGATCTAAGTGGTAAAGCCGTCCTTTCGGCTGCCTTGATCAGTATACTATATCTGTTTTCCTTTTCTTTATTATAAACGTCATGTAATGGAAAAGCAACTTTCTCTGATCGAATATCTTCCTATTTATTTGTCAAGGTACAGTTCTTGTATAGTGCAGATAAAAGCACAGTTTTCACTTTCATTACCATGGAATATTCTTAAAAGTATCTGTAATGAATAAAAAAGATTGTTTCAGATATGCCGTCTTTACCTATAAAACCGACATATAGAATACCAAGATTGTATTGATGTCTTAATCTTTCATATACGAATTTAGTATAGCAAATTTTTTTTATAAAAAAAGACCTTTTCATTTATTTAATTTTATTTTTATATTTGTAATTTATTTTTAATATAAAATGGAAGTTCGATTCGAGCTCCCATTTTTGCCATACTTTTATTTCTTTACAGACAGGTTATTATTTAATAGTTATAACCCTTAAAGAATAATTTTTATCCAAATGCCATCCACTGTACCATTTATAGTCTTTTTTATTAAATGTAATCTTCTGCGTAGTCACTCTTGAAATCTTTAAATCATCCACATATACATATCCGCTGGTCCTTGAGCAGGTGCCTATGACACCGATCCCCTGCCCTAGGTTATATTTCGTTTTTGTGTTAATTTTCGATGTCTGTTCATCCTTATAAACAACATTTTCCAGCGGCATATCATTGATCGTGATCACATAATATTTTCCGGATTTTTTATAGCTGGCTGTTTTCCCAGGTTTACACTCTTTTTCCTTCGCCGGATCCCACAGTGCGACACGCATTTTTTTGCCATCTTTGATCAGCATTACCGTATATTTTGTACGGATATCCCCAACATAATTACCGTTTTTACTATTTTCCAGACCTATCCACGCATCCACATGTACGGTATCTCCATTCATTTTTAAGGCTGCTGCCGGAACATACACTTTTGCAGACATTTTCATATTTTTCTTTATTTTTGAAGCTTTTTTGTAACCTGCCTGCATAACATAATTGTTATTCATCCACGCTGCATCAGATTCTTTATCTCCATTGAATGCAACTTTTGAACGAAGAGCCTTATTTGCGGCTGCAAATGTCTGCTCTGACGGAACAGATGCAAATACACCGATCAGCAATGCTAACACCAGCACTCTTGCCATTAACACAATACTTTTTTTCTGTTTTACCATACGCAAATCCTCCATTTCTCATTCTCCCAATTTCACGCACTACACCTCATCTTCCAATACAATATCTGCCAATGAAAATAATTACTATCCAGACATGTAAATTATCAAAATCATCGTTATTTTTGATTATTTCATCTGTTTTCTGACTTTTTTGACAAGTTATTGTATTTAAATGAATTTATGCAATACTTATATATGTTTCATCATAATGTGTCAACAAATAAACATCCCAACAGCGTTGTTTTTATGCTAAAAATCCGTTATAATATCATTCTGCGGGAAATCCGTGGAAACACATTCCGAAAGGAGATCTAAAAATGGCTTTTGATGGATTAGTAATATCCAATCTTGTATATGAACTGAATCAAACAATTTTAAATGCAAAGATCAGCAAAATTGCCCAACCGGAAAACGACGAGCTTCTTTTTACCTTAAAAGGAAGTAACGGGCAGTTCCGTCTTGCCATGTCAGCGAGTGCTTCGCTGCCTTTTCTGTATCTGACAGAAACAAACAAACCAAGTCCGCTGACAGCACCAAATTTTTGTATGCTGTTACGCAAGCACATTGCAAACGGGCGGATCATAAAAATTTACCAGCCTCACATGGAACGTATCATTCATTTTGATATCGAGCACCTCGATGAAATGGGTGATCTGTGTCAGAAAACACTGATCGTGGAACTGATGGGAAAACACAGTAACATTATTTTCTGCAGCTCCGACGGCACGATCATTGACAGCATCAAGCATGTATCCTCCATGATGAGTTCCGTGCGTGAGGTCCTTCCGGGACGGGCTTACTGCATTCCAGCCACGCAGGAGGACAAATTAAATCCGCGTGAAGTTACAGAGGAAGTTTTCATGGAATCTGTCATGAAAAAACCTGTTTCCATCACAAAGGCAATTTATGGCTCTTTTACCGGGATCAGCCCTGTGATTGCAAACGAGATCTGTTACCGTGCTTCGATCGACGGAGATATGCCGGTAGATTCGCTCGATGCAGACGGCAAGAAACACCTGTTCCATAACTTTTCATGGATGATGGAAGATGTAAAAAATCACAATTACTGCCCAAATATCATCACACGCGGCAGGGAACCGATCGATTTTTCCTGTTTTCGTCTGTCCGAATATGTGCACACTGCTCTGGATCAAAAAATTATGCAGAACACGGATCATGCTGACACGAACGCTTATACCATGACGGAATACGATTCGATTTCCAAAGTTCTGGAGGAATACTATGCTTCCAAAAATATTTACACGCGCATCCGTCAGAAATCTGTCGACTTAAGAAAAATTGTGTCCACTGCGTTAGAGCGTAACCGTAAAAAATACCAGCTCCAGCAGAAACAGTTAAAAGATACAGAAAAAAGGGATAAATACAAAGTATACGGTGAACTGATCCACACCTACGGTTACGATTTAGAGGAAGGTGCAAAACAACTGGAAGCGCTTAATTACTATACGAACGAAAACGTAAAGATTCCTCTTGACCCGACCTTAGACGCCAAAGCAAATGCACAGAAATATTTCGATAAATACGGAAAATTAAAACGTACTTACGAGGCACTGACCGACCTGATTGAAGAAACGAAATCTGAGATCGACCACTTAGAGAGCATTGCCACATCTCTTGATATCGCCCTGACCGAGGACGATCTGGTACAGATCAAGGAAGAACTGGTGGAATATGGCTACATTAAGCGGAAACGCACTGACAAAAAAGCAAAGATCAAAAGTAAACCGTTCCATTATATTTCCTCAGACGGCTATCATATGTATGTCGGAAAAAATAATTATCAGAATGAAGAACTGACATTTAAATTTGCAACCGGAAACGACTGGTGGTTCCATGCCAAAGGAATGCCGGGCTCCCACGTCGTTGTGAAAACAAATAACGAGACAGATCTGCCGGACCGTATGTTTGAGGAGGCAGGAAAACTTGCCGGTTATTATTCCAGCGGCAGAGACAGTGACAAGATCGAGATCGATTATCTCCAGAAGAAAAATGTGAAAAAGCCAAACGGAAGTGCTCCGGGTTTTGTGGTATATTACACCAACTTCTCACTGACGGTACACCCGGATATCTCCGGTCTGACACTGGTGGAATAAATCAATAATCCAATACGCCATGACCTGCGTGCAAAACACTATCATCGTAAGCAATAGAATACACGCTTCGCGAACCAAACCATTATCATGAAAAAAACGCAGCCGTGAATTTTTATACGATTCACGACTGCGTTTTTTTCGCTTACAATGATTGAGTAATTTACGCTTCTTTCCTTTTCTGCAGTAACAAAAATGCGATCACTGCAAAAATCAGGTACGCTGCTATGGAAATAACAGAAGATTCCACACCGAAATCTCCACCTGTCAACAGAAAAGAATCGGTATCAAGAACATAATTATACCAGACCGCACTATCTGCCGCAGATCCGATATGAATCAGTCCTCCGATCATCAGACAATTCCAGATTCCATGCATGAGTGCAGAATACCAGATCGTTCCGGTATAGCAGGTCACCAGAGAAAACAGGATTCCAACGAGACTTCCTGCTATCACTACCTGGATCATTCCGGGAATACTCATTCCTTCTTCAATATGCAGACAGCCAAACAGGACAGATGGAGCTATCACTGCAATTTTCCGGTTCCATGCATATTCCACCGAACTCATAATAATTCCGCGGAATACCGTTTCTTCCACGATTCCGGTTGCCAATCCTAAATATGCAACACTTCCGGCAACAAGCTGTTTTAATGTTTCTGCTTCTAAGGTTGATTGCTGCCACGTTCCTGCAAATAACTGGTATATCAGAATCACCAACAGTGGCATTGCAAAAGCGGCGATGATCCAAAACGGATACAGATCCGGTTTCCCGATCTTAAAATCTGCCATTGGTATTTTTAACATTTTTTTACAGATCAGAAAGACTCCTCCAAGTACCAGACCCACATATAAAATTCCAGTGAAAATATTTCCTGTCACCGCTGACATTCCGCCTGCCACCAGCATATTTCCGATCAGAAGTGCCAAAAGCTGCGAAAATGCCAGAAGACAAAGTGCAAGAATACTTACGCCTGCTGCCTTTGTTCCACTAAATTTTGTTTGTTTACTACTGCTCATATCTGCTCCTTTTTCCTTTGCCGGCAAATGTTCTGATTTATTTTACATTTCCAATCGTTTCATCTCTGTATAAGCAAGTAAAAACGGACCAACGCCCTTTGCGTCATCCTTAACGACCGGTTCGGACATATAATAATCAAAAGTTCCGGAACGTCTGTTCGCACCGCCTAGTCCTGCAACCAGACAGATTCCGTCTAAATGAAGTTCACCATTCTCATCTTCCGATAAGTACTTCTCACAAATACCGTGAAATGCCTTCTCGCCATAGGTACGATAACTTTCCGGAAGGAATCCAAGGCGCACACCTTTTAACAGTGCATATGCCATGATCGAGCTTCCGCTTGTCTCAAGATAATTGCGATCCATGCCGCCGACATTTACAACCTGATACCACATACCGCTCTCATCCTGATATTTTAACATAGAGTCCATCAGCTCCACAAAAATCTGTTTCATTTTCTCATATGGTTCCCCGACAGATGCATCCGCTTTGTCCAACGTGTCGAGCAGGGCCATGGAATACCATCCTAATGCGCGGAGCCAGAAATTCTGGCTGAGACCGGTTACCTTGTCACACCAGAACATTTCTCTTGAGAAATCATATGCGTGATAATAAAGTCCTGTCTTTGGATCGCGCATATTCTTTACCACATTAAAAAACTGTGAAAAAATATCGTCATAATTTTTTTTGTCATGAAAACGCGTCTCATATTCCATGTAAAACGGCTGGCACATATAAAGGCCGTCTAACCAGACCTGATTCGGATAAATATTTTTATGCCAGAAATTTCCTTCTTTTGTACGAGGCATTTTCTGGATCTGACTGTAAACAAGATCGATTGCCTTGCGGTATTTCTCTTTTCCTGTCAGGTCATAAAGTTCAAACAACGTCTTACCTGCGTTTACATTGTCAATATTTAATTCTTCCACCGAATATCCTTCGATTGAACCATCCTCCATGACCTTGCAGTCAATAAAATGATCCGCAAATGAAAAATATTTTTCATCTTTTGTGATGGCATACATCTCTAAAATTGCCTTGATCATACATCCATCGATGTAATTCCAGGTTGATTTTTTCCCCTGTAAAATCTTTTCAATGTTCCAGATTGGACGATCCGGCGTACTCTTTTCTAAAAGTTCATTGATGTATTTTTCAATCTTATCCATACTGTTTTCTCCTTCTCCCGTGTGTTTTGTCCCCTTGTATTATGAGCCGGTTCACACAAATCACTTTACTCTTATCATAGCTTATATAATCCAGTTTGTAAATATTTTTTGTAAGCGCTTACAAATTTTATTATAATTCAATAAAATATTTTGTCGCAAACAGCCTTTTCATTCTGTACCGAAAATTTAAAATTTATGTATCACTTGTTGCGGATATTACTTGCTTTTTTGACAAAAAATGCATGTTTAGCCGCTGTAATATTTCACATACTATCACTGAACAAAACAAAACGTGATCAAAAGCACCGCAGCAAAGTACAAACGCCGCGGAACCTATGATTAACGCGGCGTTTGTTCAAATCATACAAATGATACCTTATAAAACAAAAGATGTATCATACACTAAAGGAGGAAACTATTATGGCAAGTCGTTCATCTAACAGAGCAGCAGTTCCTGAAGCAAAAAGTGCATTAGACCGTTTCAAATATGAGGTAGCAAGCGAGATCGGCGTACCTTTAAAGGACGGTTACAACGGTGACCTTACTTCCAGACAGAACGGTTCTGTCGGCGGTTATATGGTTAAGAAAATGATCGAGGCGCAGGAGAGACAGATGTCAGGCAAATAATTTTGCCACAAATAATTTTGCTGCAAATAATTTTTGCTGTAAATGACGGTTCTTCGAGCCACTAAGATCTATGATCCGCAAGGATCTATGCCTTTGGGCACACAAAAACGGGAGCTTTCCATAGGAAAGCTCCCGTTTTTGTAACCGTATTATTATTTCCAATTTACAGGCAGTATGTAAATGAAATCTATCATAAAATCAATTTTTAAAGATTGAGCCTGCTCTTCTGATCTTCAAAGAAAATTTCCAGATAGTGCTGCAGGTTTATATTTTCTTCCTCACATAGTTCCGGGTCTGTCGCAAGCAGATCCTGCACCTCCTCAGATGCCTGCTGTAATACAGACGCATCCTGATAGATATCCGCCAGTAAAAACTGCATCTCACCGGACTGGCGGATGCCAAAGAAATCTCCCGGTCCGCGGAGTTTTAAATCTTCGCTTGCAATCTTAAATCCATCGTTGGATTTATTTAAAATATCAAGCCGCTTCATGGAATTTTTGCTGTCTGAGGCATTGACCATAATACAATACGACTGGGCATCTCCTCTTCCGACACGTCCTCTTAGCTGGTGAAGCTGTGCAAGCCCGAACCGTTCTGCATTCTCGATCATCATGACCGTCGCATTCGGCACATTGACCCCGACCTCGACAACCGTTGTGGAAACAAGTACCTGGATCTCATTTTTTACAAACTGATCCATGATCTTATTTTTCTGCTCTGCTTTCATCTGCCCATGTAAAACGCCGATCACAATGTCTCCCGGCAGTTCTTCCCGCAGACGTTTTGCATAATCGGTGACATTTTCCGCTTCCATATTTTCACTCTCTTCCACTAACGGACAGATCACATATGCCTGATGTCCCGCCCGTATTTCATGTTCGATAAAAGCATATGCCTTGGGGCGGTATCTCCGGTCAACCACACAGTTTTTGATTGGAAGCCGTTTTGCCGGGACTTCATCAATCACAGAAATATCCAGATCACCGTAAATAATAATTGCCAAAGTACGCGGGATCGGTGTTGCACTCATGACAAGCACATGCGGTTCTGTTCCTTTTCCGGCAAAAGTCTCCCGCTGACGCACTCCAAAACGATGCTGTTCATCGGTGATCACGAGCGCAAGATTCTGATAGATTGCTTTCTCCTGAATCAGCGCATGTGTCCCAATGATCATAGCATTCGAATAAACCTCTAGTGCCTCATATGCACGGCGTTTCTGTTTTGCCGTCATGGAACCTGTCAGAAGCACGATCGGAATATGGAGTCCAAACTGTTCACACATGCTCTGATAGGACTCATAATGCTGTCTTGCAAGCACCTCCGTCGGTGCCATGATTGCAGACTGGTAGCCATTGTGGGCGGTATCTGCCATCGCAAGAAACGCAACGATCGTTTTACCGGAACCTACATCACCCTGGATCAGACGCTGCATGACCGTCTCGGAACGCATATCGCGTTTTACATCCGCAAGTGCCTTTTTCTGTGCATTGGTAAGTTCATAAGGCAGCTGCTCTATCAGTTCATCTGTAAAATCATCTTCCGCAAAAACAAACTCGTTTTTTTCTTTAACGTGCTTTTCCTTCTGATACTGCATGCTTAGAATAAAAAGGAAAAATTCGTCAAACACAAGCCGCCTTCTCGCAGTAATGAGTGTCTCCATATCCTCCGGGAAATGGATCTGGCGGATGGCATAATTATACTCACAAAGACCGTGTTTCTCGCGGATGGCATGCGGCAGATAATCCATAAACAAATGTTCGTCTCCAAGTGCCGCACGCACCGTCTTTGTGACAAGGTTATTGGAAAGCCCATTTGTCAGTGTGTATACCGGCAAAAACACCTGTTCCATGGAAGCATACTGTTCTTCGGTAAACATTGCTGCCTGTTCCATGACAAGTCTTCCATTCTTTTTATTGACTTTTCCATAAAAAATGTAAGTGCTGCCGACTTTTAAATTATTTTTCATATAAGGCATCCGGTACCATACCAGCTCTAAGGAGGCTCCCATCTCACTGATCGTCGTAACTGTGATCTGCATGGTGCGCACCTTCCGCACTACCGCTGTTCTTGTGATCCGTCCAAGAACCGCCGCCTGTTCCCCGTCGAGTACCTCATCCACATGTTTTGCCTGCGGATACTGTATATATGTCCGGGGATAATGAAGGAGTATATCACCTACGGTGTATACTCCTATCTTATGAAATAATTCTTCTGTTTTGGCGCCGACACCTTTAATTTCTCTTAAAGGGGAATTGCGATCCATTTTTACTCCATTCTTATTCTACTGAAATCACATAATAGTAGATCGGCTGTCCGCCATAGTGAACCTCGATCTCGACATCCGGGAATGCCTCTCCGATCTTCTCACCAAGTGCATTGGCGTCTTCTTCCTTCGTGTCCTCACCGTAATAAATGCTGACGATTGCAGAATCTTCATCGACTAACTGTTTCATCATATCCATAACCGTCGGCTCTAAATTCTGTCCTACGGAAAGAATACCGGAATCGCCGATACCCATAAAGTCATCCTGTTTGATCTCTTTGTCATCGATCACCGTATCACGGACTGCATAGGTAACCTGACCGGTCTTTACCATGGAGATTTCAGAACTCATGCGCTGCTCGTTATCTTCCGGTGTACTGTCAGGAATGTAATTGATCAGCGCAGTAATACCCTGTGGGATCGTCTTTGTCGGGATGACAATGATCTTTTTATCCTCCACAAGGGATGCTGCCTGATTTGCCGCAAGGATAATGTTCTTGTTGTTTGGCAAAATAAATACCGTCTTTGCATTTACTTTTTCAATGGCATTTAACATATCCTCGGTACTTGGGTTCATGGTCTGACCACCCTCAATGATGTAATCGACACCAAGACCTTTAAAGATCTCGTTGATTCCCTCACCGATGCTGACGGAAATAAATCCCATCTCTTTTGGAG
>OLZJ01000324.1_pt1 | contig 28358 bp, 23 predicted proteins | sample 1673951 | NCBI WGS metagenome assembly OLZJ01 (sample SAMEA103958135, study PRJEB25191) | human gut metagenome
TTAATAAGAGCAGTATTGGGAGATATAAGAGGAGAAAAATGATTTATACAGCGATTGTGGAGGACAATAAACGGGATGCAGAGCGTCTGTTGTCTTTTCAGGAGAGGTATGGAAAAGAGCATAAGCTGGTACAGCAATGTCAGTGGTTTTCGGATGCTGAAAAATTCCTGAAATCAGATACGAGACGTTTTGATATTGTTTTTATGGATATCTGTATGCCGGAGATGAATGGTCTGCAGATGATTGCAGCATTAAATTCACAGTTTCCGGATCTTGAAGTGAGCGTGCTTACCGGGTATCGCGATTTTGAATATGCCAAGGAAGCGATACGGCTTGGTGTGACGCGTTTTTTGCTGAAGCCGTCGAATATGGACGAGTTAGAAGAGGCGATCGAGTGCATGTGCGCCAACCTGAATCTGGCGCATTTTTCGCGCGTGTTCAAAAAACAGGTTGGGGTATCGGCGAACGAATACCGCAATCAGGTGCTTGGAAAATAGATCAAAAAGTACTATAATTAGAAAGAAATATGACAGTGCGGAGGAAAAATGTGAAAAAAAATATGCCATATATATTGATAGCAGGGATTGCTTTCGGTTCTGATTTCTGGATCAAACGTCACATGGACAGGAAATATGCCAGGTACGTGGTGCATCCGGGACGTCGGAATAAGATTCTGATCGAAAAATATTATAACCGTGGAGCAGCACTTAATTTTCTTGCTAAAAAACCGCGTGTGATGCGCGCACTTCATACAGTGATTATGTTTTTTGTCGGAATTTTATATTATTTCCTGCTCCGTATGCCGGGACACCGTCTTAGTAAAACAGGCGCATCTCTATTGGTTGGCGGTGGATTAAATAATCTGCTCGACCGCTATACAAAAGGATATGTGGTCGATTATGTGAAATTTAACTTTGGACCGAAATGGCTGAGAGGGATTATATTTAATATTTCAGATTTTTGTATTTTTATAGGTGCATTTTTATCCGTTGTGGGAAGTGAGGCCTCATCATGACACGGGAGACTTACCGGAAGATGACCGGGTATTTTTTACAGGATGAAAAAAAAGTCCGCAGGATTATTCTGGCAAACCGGCTGCTTACCGGAATTGTTTTTGTGAGCTATCCGCTTTATCTGATCTCGCTGCTGCTTAAGAGAGATACGTTACTGCCGCAGGCAGTGCTTGTTCCTGCAGTTTCATTTGTGGTCGTGACATTGTTCCGCAAGATCGTCAATGAACCGCGCCCGTATGAGAAATATGATCTACCGCCGGTGATCGATAAAGACGCGGGAGGAAAATCATTTCCAAGCCGTCATGTTTTTTCTGTATTTGTGATCGCCGTCACGGTATTTGTGCGCAATCCAGTGGCGGGCTGTATTTTAGCAATGATCGGAATTATGATTGCCGTGATCCGTGTGATCGGGGGCGTGCATACCGTATGGGATGTCACTGCAGGAGTTGCTGTCGGGATTTTAAGCGGTGTGATCGGATACTATATGCTGCCATATCGGGGATTTTGAGTGGTGTGATCGGATACTATATGCTGCCGTATCAGGGATTTTGAGCGAATATTACCGTATATTTTTGAAAAAATAAAAGCAACGAATTATAAAATTAAGATAACGTTTTTGTAGATTACAGAATTGGAGAAGAATATGGACCCTATAATGAATAGTTTTTCAAGAGAACAGATGGAATATATCGTGGAATTGTTTAATCCGTGTATGGATGATTATCTGTATGTGTTTGATCTGCAGAAAGACTGCTATAAGATCTCAAAACATGCGACAGAGCGTTTCCTTTTACCGGGGGATAATTTTGATGATGCGGCAAAAGCACATCATACATTTGTATATTCGGAAGACCAGTCGCGCCTGGATGATGAATTCCGGCGTATTATGAGCGGGGAGATTGTTTTTCATAACATGCATTACCGGTGGTTAGACCGCGCTGGGAAACCGGTGTGGATCAACTGCAGGGGGCGTGTATTAAATGATGCTGACGGGAAACCGCATTTTTTAGTCGGATGCATCAATGAGATCGGTCAGAAACAGAAGGCAGACAATGTCAGCGGACTGCTTGGCGAATCAAGTCTTTCCGCTTATGTAGAACAGTTTGAGGATGGACTGCCGGATGGATTTTTCCTCCGCATCGGAATCGATGATTTTCGTGATATCAACGGTGACTTCGGAATGGAGTACGGAGATTATATCTTAAAGAGTACAGCAGACTGTATCGCGGAAAATATCAAACCGTCGCAGAGGCTGTACCGGATATTAGCGGATGAATTTATGGTGGTCGATTTTTCGGGCGGAGATATGGAAGCAGCAACGGAACTTTATAAAAATATTCGCAAGAGTTTGGATACATTTATCGAGGAAAACGGTTATAAATCTGTGTTTACCATATCTGCGGGTGCAGTCGATACTGCAAAAACATCCGGGACCTATGAAAATATCATGAAATTGTCAGAGTATGCATTAAATACAGCAAAAGAGCAGGGAAAGAACCGCTGTTATATATATATGCAGGAAGATTATGACGTTTTTTTGCGCAAAAAGCAGATCACACGGCAGCTGCATCATGCGGTAAACCATGGGTTTGAAGGGTTTGAGACTTATTATCAGCCGATCGTGGACACAAAGACACGCCGGCTGGTTGGTGCGGAGGCACTGATGCGTTTTTCCATGCCGGAGAGATGTGAGGATGGAGAAACGAAAAAAGAAGCGGTATGTGTGGGTGAGGATGGTCATGATGCAGATGAGAAAGTGCACTGGGAGCGTATTTCACCGGTTGAGTTTATTCCTCTGTTAGAGGAGACCGGTCTGATCATTCCGGCAGGAAAATGGATGCTGCATCAGGCAATCTCGACCTGCAGCAGGTGGCAGAAATACATTCCGAATTTCCGCATCAATATCAATCTTTCCTATGTGCAGGTCATGAAGAGCCGTGTCCTGACGGAGATACTGACAGCGCTGCGCCTGTATGGATTAGAGCCTTCCGCGGTGGGAATTGAGCTGACAGAGAGCGGTTATCTGGATACCAATACACATTTTCAGAAATTGTGGGACGGATTAAAGAAAAACGGAGTGCTTGTCATTTTAGATGATTTTGGAACCGGTTATTCGAATCTGCACTGTCTTGGCGATTTAAGACCGAATTATATCAAGATTGACCGGTCGTTCACATTAAAAGCACTGAATAATCAGTATGAACATGATCTGATGACACAGATCATCACGATGACGCATAAACTTGATCTGACGATCTGTGTTGAGGGAATTGAGACAGAGGATGAATTTGCAAAGATCTCCGAATTAGACCCGGATTATATCCAGGGATTTTTGTTCGGCAAACCACAGCCGGCGGAAGAATTCTATGAGAATCTCATCAAGCCGGCGATTGCCGCCTGCGGTACTCACGAGGTGTCTGCCCAAAGCGTTTCTTAAAAATACGGTTAAAATAAGAAAGATTTTCAAAACCGACTTCCGATGCGATTGCAAGTATCGAGGAGTCGGAGGAGATCAGAAGTCTTGATGCCATGGTGAGCCTGTATTCGTTGAGATAATCGACGAAAGAGGTTCCCATGGTATTTTTAAAATATTTCATAAAATGGGACTGGCTCAGTCCTACTTCATTTGCGATATCTTCGATCGTGATCTTTTCCATATAATTGTTTTCCACATATTTTAAGATCAGTTTCATTTTTTCTAAGGATTTGCTGCGGTCTTTCCCGGATGGTTCCTTTGTGCTGCATTTGTGAAACAAAATATAAAACAGCAGAAATAACTGCCCTTTGATAAAGAGCTGATAACCGGACGGATAAGTTTTACAGATTTCATCGTTCGCGTCGATGCAGGCAGAAATCTCCGCATAGTGTGGACTGTCCGGGGTATATAAAAGCGGCAGAGAGACATTACCGGACAGTAGAGGAACCAGATAGTCCGTGTTGCAGGTATCTGTTTTCTTGGAGATCAGCATGTTTGGATGAAAAATGATATTTTCGTACTCCATGGATTCGGATTCAAACTGACCGATCGAGTGAAGCTGTCCCGGAAGGATCAGTGCGATATCCCCTGCAGAGACCGTGTGCTGTGTAAAATCGACCGTAATCGTGCCGTTTCCTTTTTTTATATAGATAATTTCCATTTCATCGTGCCAGTGCATCGGCACATACCCAAAATCCAGCGGAATTGAACAGAGATAGGTAATATAAGGGAATAAAGGATCGCCATGTAAAATTTTTTCCTGATAGTTTTCATATTCTAAAATATTCATAATGATAGGATTGTACCACTTTTTGAGTCAATATTACAAGAAAAAAGTGATTGCAGAAACTATAATAACATCATAAACAATGATTTTGCGAAAAAAAGCGAAATCAGGACAACAGGAACATGCATAAACATTGGTTGGGGAACATAATGAAAACAGCGCCGGGGGCGCGGAACATGGAGGAAAACATGAAATTACAGGAAATCGTAGCAAACAGATGTGGCAAAGAGATTTCACAGTGCACAAATGAGGAACTTTACTATGCACTGCTTGAGATGACAAAAGGAATGGCAGAAGAAAAAGTCAGCAATCAGGGAAAACGTAAATTATATTACATTTCCGCTGAGTTCCTGATCGGTAAATTATTATCCAACAACCTGATCAACCTTGGCATCTATGAGGATGTGAAAAAACTTTTAGCAGACAACGGCAAGAGCCTTGCAGAGATCGAGGAGGTTGAGCCGGAGCCGTCATTAGGAAACGGCGGACTTGGACGTCTTGCAGCATGCTTCCTTGATTCTATCGCAAGCCTTGGTTTAAACGGTGACGGTGTTGGTTTAAATTACCATTACGGATTGTTCAAACAGGTATTCAAAAATAACCTGCAGAATGAGACACCAAATCCATGGATCGAAAAAGAAAGCTGGCTGACAAAAACAGACGTTACTTACCCGATTCAGTTCGGCGGTTTTACGTTACAGTCCAGATTATATGATATCGATGTGATTGGTTATGAGAATCGTACCACAAAACTTCATCTGTTCGATGTTGAAACAGTAGATGAGAGTTTAGTTGGTGAGGGCATCGATTTTGACAAAGAGGATATTGCAAAGAATTTAACATTATTCTTATATCCGGATGATTCCGATGATAAGGGAAGAATCCTTCGTGTATACCAGCAGTACTTCATGGTCAGCAATGCAGCGCGCCTGATTATTGATGAGACACTTGCAAGAGGCGGAGATCTTCACAAATTAAACGAGTATGCAGTGATCCAGATCAACGATACACACCCAAGTATGGTGATTCCGGAAATGATCCGTCTGTTGATGGAGCGCGGCATCTTAATGGATGAGGCGATCGACATTGTATCTAAGACCTGTGCTTACACAAACCACACGATCTTAGCCGAAGCACTTGAAAAATGGCCGATCCATTTCTTAGAGAAAGCTGTTCCACAGTTACTGCCGATTATTTATGAGTTAAACAGCCGTGTGACAAAGAAATATGATGACAGATCCGTAGCAATCATTGATGATGAGAAACGCGTTCATATGGCACATATGGATATTCATTACGGATACAGTGTCAACGGTGTTGCTTACCTGCACACAGAGATTTTAAAGAATACAGAGTTAAATAACTTCTACAGGATTTATCCGGAGAAGTTTAATAATAAGACAAACGGTATCACATTCCGCCGCTGGTTATTACACTGTGATCCGGAGATGACCGAATTTATCACATCCTTAATCGGACCTGGATTTAAGAAAAACGCAGAAGAGTTAGAGAAACTCGGCGCATATGTAAATGATGAGGAAGTATTAAAGAAACTTCTTGCAGTAAAAGGTACAAGAAAGACAGAGTTAAAGAATTATCTTGTAAAAACACAGGGCATCGAGTTAGATGACAACTCCATCTACGATATCCAGATCAAGAGATTACACGAGTACAAGAGACAGCAGATGAATGCTCTCTATGTGATCCACAAATATTTCGAGATCAAAGCAGGAAAGAAACCGGCACGTCCGATCACCGTTATTTTTGGTGCAAAAGCTGCTCCGGCATATATCATTGCAAAGGACATCATTCATCTGATCCTCTGCTTACAGGAACTGATCGCAAATGATCCGGAAGTCGCACCATACTTAAAAGTAGTAATGGTAGAAAACTACAACGTAACATTAGCTGAGAAACTGATCCCGGCAGCAGATATCCATGAGCAGATCTCCTTAGCTTCCAAAGAGGCAAGTGGAACATCCAACATGAAATTCATGTTAAACGGTGCCGTTGCAATCGGAACCATGGACGGAGCAAATGTTGAGATGCATCAGTTCGTTGGCGATGATAACATTTATATCTTCGGTGAGTCTTCTGAGGAAGTTATCAAACACTACGAGAAAGCAGATTACGTTTCCAGAAGCTACTACGAGAATGATGCAAACATCAAACGTGCGATCGACTTTATCGTAAGCGACCAGATGAAAGCAGTTGGATGTGCAGAGAACTTAGAGCGTCTTTACAACGAGCTGTTAAACAAAGACTGGTTCATGACTCTCCCGGATTTCGAGGAGTACGTTGCAACCAAAGAACGTATCTACGCAGATTACGAAGACCGTATGGCATGGGCTAAGAAAATGCTTGTCAACATCAGCAAGGCAGGATTCTTCTCATCAGACCGTACCATTGCACAGTACAATGAGGATATCTGGCATCTGTAAGATGCCATGCATCTCGTAAGATGCCATGCATCTTGTAGATGTTGTGTATCTAAAAAATTGAATTACGAATTCTTCCTAAGTGGGACTGCAAACCTGAGAACGGTTTTGCAGTCCCTTTTCTCTGTCAAAGAGTATCTAAAATCAGTCAATGCGATTCAAAACAGAATCGTGTCGTGGTGTATCACCGTTTATCACAGCAAATAAAATATGTGCGGAATGGCTTGAACAAGCTTTGGAGGTTTTATATAATAAAGAAAAGCATTCAAAAGCCATTTCATGTAACAAGGAGAAAGGATTTTTGAATGGCAAAAGAAAACAAAAAAGTAAAGAACAGCGTATTAATTGATTTATTTTATGAGGATGGCTTGCGGACCGGGGAGAGGTCTGGAGAGAAAAAAGGAATACAAAAGGGAATGCAGGAGAAAGAAATTGCACCCATAGTGAAGAAGGTGCGTCGTGGAAAGAATTTACAAACGATTGCAGACGAACTGGAAGAACCGGTTGACGAAGTCAGGAAGATTTATGAGGCTGTAATGAAAGCAGCACCGGATTATGATATAAAAATGATCCGTGAAAGTCTTGCATAAAATAAATAAAAATCAGGAGCAGCCATGACACTTCAACAGTTAAAATATGTGGTAACAGTCGCTGAGACCGGCACGATCACAAACGCGGCAAAAAAATTATATATTTCTCAGCCCAGCCTTACCAACGCGATCCACGAACTTGAAAAAGAAATGAATATCGTTATTTTTCAGAGAACCAACAAGGGCATCGTCCTGTTACGGGAGGGTGAGGACTTTTTAGGATATGCCAGACAGGTGTTAGAACAGGCTGCGATTTTAGAGGATAAATACAAGGGACAGGATGGAGGGAGAACACAATTCTTTTTACTTTTCCGAGGAGATTTTTTCACCTTCGGAGAGAAAGAAAAATATACGTGTGAGAGACAGGGCAACGCTGTTTAATCTGCTGATCGGGTTAAATGGATATACGGTATGCAGTGGTGTGATCGATAAGAAGTTAAATGGAAAGGATATTATCGCCGTTCCGTTAGCGGACGAGAGTGAGATGCGGATCGGTTACATTATGCATCGAAAGGGAATGACGAGCAGGATCGGAACGGCTTATCTGAATGCGTTAAAAAAATATATGGAACCGGGAATAGGATGATCCTGGTTTCAAAATAATGAAATTGTAAATAAATGATTATAATAGGTTGTCTATAGTTTTAAACTATGGACAACCTATTCCGGCGTTTCGTCTGACACACAGCGGTGTAAAACCGGAAACGGATGCGAGCCTTAGAAATATGGTGGAGGCAGCGAAAAAACTGAGGGCAGAACAGGCATAGAAATGGAGTACAGATATGAAAATTTACGAGATATATACTAAGAAAAAGAAAAGTCTGTCATTTGAAATTTTTCCGGTTTGTTGATGACTGCAGGATTGCGGAAATAAATGTTCCGGTCATTCCGGGAATCATGCCGGTGATCAATGCGGCTCAGATCAGACGGATGGTAACGATGTGTGGAGCTTCTTTTCCGGTACGGTTTCAGAAAATTATTCATAAATATGAGGATAATAAAGAAGCGCTTTTTGATGCAGGAATGTCTTACGCATTAAGTCAGATCATAGATCTGCTTGTGAGTGATATCGATGGAATACATTTATATACTATGAATAATCCACTGGTTGCGAGAAAAATCTGTGAGGGAATCCGGCATATTATATAGGAAAATGGCTGAAATGGCTTTGAATATGCTGTGAGTGGAACATGATTTTATAATATTAGAAAGCTGTGGGCGAAATCAGAAAAACAGAGTCTGGTTTCGCCCGATTTTTTTTGAAGTTAGTTTACATAATATTAAAAAATGGGTGAATTATAAAAAAATGACTTTAATTCGCCCGTGATTTCCATAAACTTTGGGAGATTAATATTCAAAAATGTGTTTTTTCGCCCAATCGGCAGGTTTAAAGGCAGATAGAGAGAATATTTTGGGTGAAAATCTTAAAATATATGAGAGATTCATCCATTTCTATAAAAATCCATGAGAAATCTCTACAATAAAAAGCAAAGAATGTCTTGACATATATAGACTATCTATATAATATATATGCATAGACAGTCTATATATAGTAAAGCGAACAAAAATAAAGCGGGAAAACGAGGGAGGATTCATATGTTAAATAAATCACTGATCCAGGGCAGCCTTTCCATGCTGATCCTGCGTCTTTTAGATGAAAAAGACATGTACGGCTATGAGATGATCGAGACACTGCGCAGCAGATCGGAAAATGTATTTGAGTTAAAGGCAGGGTCACTTTACCCACTTTTACATACGTTAGAGGCAAATAATCTGGTCACTGCCTACGAGGATGATGCAAGCGGAAAAACACGCAAATATTACCACATTACCAGAGAAGGCAGACGCATTTTAAAAGAGAAAAAAGAAGAGTGGAACACTTATGCCGCAGCAGTCACCAATGTGCTCTCCTGCGGGGGAGCGGAGGCGTGTGTCTGAAAACCAGAGAAAACTGTATTTGGATTATATAAAAATATTGGAATAACACAGAAAGATATTGAGGCAGCAAGATGTTGGAATGATGCATAAAAATATTGGGGCAATAAAATTTTGGAACAACGCAGGAAAATGTTCAAAAAATACATAAAAAATACGAGAACAAACGAAATGCGAAAAAAGGGAAAGGAAACATATTCATGGAATACACAGAATATATGGAAACTCTGAAAGAGCAGATCCAGAATAAACGTGCAAGATCGCTTGTGGCAGAAGAGATCCGGGGACACATCGAGGAACAGGCAAAAGAGTATCAGGCGGAGGGCATGAGTAAAGAGGATGCGGAGAGAGAGGCCGTGCGGCAGATGGGCGATCCGGTGGAGACCGGCTGTGCCTTAAACCGGATCCACAGACCGGCGTTTCCGTGGAAATTATTTGTGCTGGCGGTATTTCTGACCGGGGCATCCATGCTGATATCGTTGACTATTGACGCAAAAATCAATGAAGGCGGAGTACAGGCGGCGCAGGTCGGTTCGCTGCTTGTGGTCAATGCAGTCAGTTTTGCAATGATCTTTGTGATCATGTACTTCGATTACACATGGTTGTTTTTGCATATCCGTGCGGTATATGCTTTGTATATGATCTGCCTGTGTCTGGTGTGGTCGGGCGGCCTCCTTGGAAACTATCAGACAGCGCTGCTGGCAAGTTACAGTGTACAGGTGCTGCTGCCAGTGATCTTTGCGGGAATTATTTATCAGTACCGGGGACAGGGATTTCGGGGAATTTTAAAATCAGCCGGCTGGATCATTATCCCGTTTATGGTATTAGCAGCAGGGCTCATTTCACTGCCGAAGAGTAATGGGGCGGTTGTGGAAAATGCCGTGGTCTGTCTGTTCCTGCTGGTGGCATCTGTGCTTCGTGGAATATTTGGAAACGAAGAAAAAATACCTTGTAGAGCTGGCATTGCTTGTGGCTGGTATTCTGGGGGCTGGTGTGGCTTTCTTTTATAAGTATACGTTTCTGCCAAGCGGCTATGTGCTCGCCAGGCTTACGCATACAGGTGAATTTGGATATCAGAACAGAATGATAAAAGATGCAGTTGCTCGATACAGCCTGTTTGGAAACCGGACATTTCTGATGCAGGGGACAGGATCGGACGGCGAATATCTGCTGGGAAATATATTTTGTTATTTTGGGATCATAGCAGGTGTTCTTGTCGTTGCAGCATTTGTGTGGTTTTTGATCCATGCGCTGCGTCAGTCTCTACTACAGGGCAACCGGATGGGCTTTCTGTTGGGGATGGCGTGCAGTATCGGGTTGATCGTGCGTGTGATGGTAATTTATATTATGGTAAATTTTGGATATGGCGTAATTTATACAGTGGCAGTTCCTTTTTTTTCCACAAATGTGATCTTAGCGGCAGTCAACGGGATTTACGTCGGGTTGCTATTTTGTGTGCTGCGGAATAAAATGATATTAAAAGAACCGCGCAGCGAAAAGAAAAATGCGACGGTTTAAAGATCAGAAAGAAAGGGTATATCCGACATGAATTACATCGATATGCATTGCGATACGTTAGCGAAGGCAGCCGCACAGCAAAAAAAGACGGCAGGGGAACTAAGAAACACGATGGTGGATGCGAAAAGACTGCACCAGTGTGGCGCAAAGGCACAGTTTTTTGCCATGTTTTTACAGCAGAAAAGAGAAGAAAACTGGAGTGATCCGGGACTGGCATATACGGAAAAAAATAATCTCTGGTATACCGATGCAGAGATCCGGAAACAGATGCAGGATATGTACGAAGTATACCAAAATACCATGGAAACCTGTTCGGACATTATTGCACCGGCTTATAACTACGAAGGATTACAGTGCAACTGGCGGCAGGGAAAAGTTTCTGCCTTTCTGACTGTTGAAAACGGATGTATTGTGGATGGAAAAATGGAACGGATCGATAAGCTTTATCAGATGGGAGTCCGGCTGATTACGCTGACCTGGAATGATGATAACTGTTTCGGTCATCCGCATGCAAAAGAGGCAGAACGGATGCAGCTTGGACTGACACCGTTTGGCAGGAAAGCTGTTACATATATGGCAGAGCGTGGAATCCTTGTGGATGTGTCCCATTTGTCCGATGGTGGTTTTTATGATGTGGCAGAACTTGTGAGGGGCCCGTTTGTGGCATCACACTCAAACTGCAGGGAACTTGCTCCTGCAACGAGAAATCTGACGGATGATATGATACGGGTATTAGCGGAACATGGTGGTGTGGCGGGGCTTAATTTTTATCCACCGTTTTTAAATACAGATCCTGTGGATAAAGTGAGCCGGATCGAAACAATGTGTGAACATGTAAAGCGTCTGGTCAATGTTGGCGGGATTGAGTGTGTCGGAATCGGGACGGATTTTGATGGGATTGAGGGAAAATTTGAGATCGCTGACTGCACGGATATGAAAAAATTATTTGATGCACTGCAGAAAACAGGGTTCAGTGAGGATGCACTCGAAAAGATCGCATACAAAAATGTGGAGCGTGTGATCCGTGAAGTGATGTGAGAAAATGTAAAGATGTTGACACCAAATAGTGCATACAAACTTCAACATCTTGTAATGAAATAACAAACCGGAATATCCAGGGAAAACTGATATGGATATTCCGATTTTTTAATTCACGACAATAGAATGTTCATAGAGCGTGCATTCTATCGGTTCATCTCCGAATGATACCCCGTATTTTTGTGTTCTGCAATAATACTGTCGATCTCCTCAAGGTCGGTCGTGATCATATCTCCGATGACACTGTGCTTGATCGCTGCCATGGCATTTCCATATTCTAATGCTTTTCTGCAGTCCTTGTGTTTTAAGTAGCCGTAGAGAGCACCGGAAACATAGGCGTCACCGCTTCCGATACGGTCGACCACATCAATGTTGTTGTATGGTTCCTCGCGGTAGTAAGAATCATTTTTTGCAGAATAGATAATGGAAGTAAAATTGTGTTTCTTTGGAGTGATGACCGTGCGCTCTGTGGAGGCAACCACAGAGATAGGATATTCCTCGCAGAAAGACTTCTGGATTTCCTCGATCGTGCCTGTTTTGCCGAAAGTCAGGCGTGCGGTATCTTCGGAGCAGAAGAAGATATCTACATAAGGAAGAATCTGCTCGATGCAGGCTCTTGCCTCCTCGCCGGTCCAGAGATTGGCACGGTAGTTGACATCAAAAGAGATCAGGGTTCCCTGCTCTTTGAATTTGCGGATACATTCGATCGCAAATTTCTGTGCGTTGCCGCCAAGACCTAAGGTGATCCCACTGGTGTGGAACAGGCGTGTGTTATAAAACATGGTTTCCGGCACATCTTTGATGTCTATGTTATTGATGGAAGAATGTTTCCTGTCGTAGACGACACGCGGTTTGCGCGGATAGGAACCATATTCGTAATAGTAAACACCGATGCGGCTGTCATCTGCTGTGTCGGAGATCAGGTAATTTTCACTGACGCGGGAAGCGTTCATCTGGTTTTTGATGAATGCGGCGAGCAGATTGTTAGGAATCTTAGAGATCATTGCTGTCTTTAAGCCGAGTTGTCCGATCTCGGAAGCGATATTTAACTCGGCACCTCCTAAATGTTTCATTAAAGTATCGCCCTGTGCAAGACGTCCGTTGATCGGGGTGGAAAGACGAAGCAGAATCTCTCCTAATGTGATGACATCATATTTGCGGTCCATGGAAAACCCTCCTTAAAAATAGATAGTGTGATATATATGTATGCCTGATTTACGGCAAAACATTTTGGAAAACATAAATCAGTGTTATCATATCCAATAGTTTCATATTACAAAACTAAGTTCTATATTATGAACCAATACATATGTATTATATAACATATTTCAAAAATAAAAAAGAGATAATTGCAAATATTTCACAATTTTTTTGAACAAAAATAACAGAACCTATAAAAAATGCATTAAAGTAAAAACATGTTTGACATTCTGTTTTTCGGTGTTATAATAAAAATATAAATTTTGAAACGACGTTTCACAATGTGAAACATTATTTTTAGGAGGATTAAAATCATGGCAAAGAAAGTTGTTACATTTGGTGAGATCATGCTTCGTCTTGCACCGGAAGGATATTATCGTTTTGTACAGGCTACATCCTACGGCGCAACATACGGCGGAGGAGAGGCTAACGTTGCAGTTTCCTTAGCAAACTATGGTATGGATGCAAGCTTTGTTACAAAGCTTCCGGCACATGAGATCGGACAGGCTGGAGTGAATGCGTTAAGACAGTATGGTGTTGACACATCTGACATCGTTCGCGGTGGTGATCGTGTTGGTATCTACTTCTTAGAGAAGGGCGCAAGCCAGAGACCATCCAAAGTTGTATATGACCGTGCAGGTTCTTCCATTGCAACAGCTACAACAGCTGATTTTGACTGGGATAAAATTTTCGACGGTGCAGACTGGTTCCACTTTACCGGAATTACACCGGCACTTGGCGATAATGTGGCAGCAATCTGCTTAGAGGCATGTAAAGCTGCAAAAGCAAAAGGAATCACTGTAAGCTGCGACTTAAACTACCGTAATAAATTATGGTCCAAAGAAAAAGCAGGCCAGGTTATGGGTGAACTTTGCAAATATGTAGACGTATGTATCTCCAACGAGGAAGATGCAAACGACGTATTCGGTATCAAGTCTGAAGGTACAGAGGTAACTGCAGGCGAGTTAAATAAAGAAGGATACAAAGAGGTTGCACAGAAATTAACAGACCGTTTCGGATTCAAGAAAGTTGCAATCACATTAAGAACATCTATCTCTGCAAATGATAACCGTTGGGCAGCAATGCTTTACGAGGATGGACAGAGCTACTTCTCCAAAGAGTATTTAATGCACATTGTTGACCGTGTTGGTGGCGGTGATTCTTTCGGCGGCGGATTAATTTACGCATGCTTAAACGATTATGCTCCACAGGATACCATCGAGTTCGCAGTAGCAGCAAGTTGTCTGAAACATTCCGTAGAAGGTGACTTCAACATGGTAAGCGTTGACGAAGTTAAGAAATTAGCTGGCGGAGATGCTTCCGGACGTGTTCAGAGATAATAAAATTACGACAAAATCATTTTGTTAATTCCTTTCCCTAATTTAATATAACACCTGTGACAAGCAGGTAATGCGTGGTCTTTTTACCCATTTAGACTGTGCAGACAATGACGGACTGCCGTTTCATGAAGCCAACATGAAACGGCAGTTTTTTTGTTATTTTCCTCTGTATGATAATTTTATATTTTGTGGAAAAACTATTAGGAAAATGGAGGTAGTCATATGAAACAGTTTGAAGGGTATGAAGAATATTTAAAGCAGAGTGAACTTTCGAAACAGACCAGGCAGGTGTATCTGAGGGAGGCGGAAAAATTTGTCCGGTATTTAAATGGAAAGGAAATTACAAAAGATCGGACGATGCTTTACAGAGAAAAATTACGGGAGGAGGACCTTTCTCCTGCGACGATCAATCTTTATGTTATAGCGGTAAATCGATATTTAAGATATTTAGAATGCGGGCAGGCATCTATAAAGACATTAAAAGTGCAGAAAAAACGCAGTGTGGAAAATGTCATTAGCCGGAAAGAGTATCAGGAATTGTTAAATTATGCAAAACGCAGTGGCAGGGAAAAATATTATTATATTATGAGGACATTGGCACTTACCGGAATACGTGTCAGTGAGCTCCAATATATTACAGTTGAAACATTAGAGACCGGAAGAGTGCAGGTTTATAATAAAGGGAAAATCAGAGACGTTTATTTACCGGATGTTCTGATCCGTGAATTAAAAAAATTTTGCAGAGAGGAAAAAGAAAATGATGGAATCATATTTCGGGGAAGAGGAGGAGATCCGATCAACCGTATCACTGTTTATAAAATGATCGCATATCTTGGGGATATGGTTGGGATTAAAAAAGAAAAGGTTCATCCCCATAGTTTTCGGCATTTTTTCGCAATCAGCTATATGGAGTGCTATGGAAACCTTGCAGAGCTTGCAGATCTGTTAGGGCATACGAGCATTGAAACGACCCGTATCTATACAACGTCTACTGTAGAAGAAAAACGTAGAAAGCTCAATAATCTTGGATTATAGATGCAACAAAATACAATATTATGTTGCATTTGGCAAGTATCTTTTTTACATATTTTTTATGAATATTTCAAATAAATTTAGGGAAAACAGACAAAGATATTATTTCATAAGTTGAAAACATTCATAACAAACAATAAGAAATTAACAGTAAAGATAACGATGCCCTTAATATAAGGAAAGTTTTGGAAACATAATATTGTATTATGTTACTAAACTCATATGTAGAAAGGTTATGTCTTAAATGCATAAAGACATAATGTATTTTCTGTGAAAATACGTGCATATGAAGAACACACACACATGGAAAGTGAGGAAAAAAAATGAGGGCAAAACAAGTAACAGCCTTAATGATGGCTGCAACGTTAGCGGTAACTGGTAACGGCGTTACAGCATTTGCAGAGCCGGTAGCAAATGTTGAAGCTGGGGATGCGGCAACAGAAGCTTTAAACGTTGAAACAACAGAAGAGGTTGAGACAGCAGCAGAGGTTGAGGTAACAGAAGATTCAGAAGACGTGACAAAGAGTGCACAGCAGGATGCTTCTTCCGATGTTACTGTAGAAACAAAAACAAGTGCAACTACAGTAAAAGCAGGTGCGACAGTTACTGTAACAACAACTGTCAAAGGGGATAAATTAACTAATGGTACTCTTACAGTAAAAAGCTATGAGTTGATTGCAACAAAATCTGCAGTTGACACGACAATTGCAACCAGTGCAGATGGTACATTTGTATTTGCACCAGAGAAAGATACGACGTACAAAGTAAAAGCAGTGTTCACACATGCAAGCGAGAAAAATGAATATTATGCAGAAAAAGCGCTTGATGCATTTACTATCGAAGCAGCATCTATCGCAACAAACAGACTTCATGTGCCGGAAGTTACTACCATTAGCAATAAAGATGGAGCTGCTTTAAATACTACAGCTGCTCCGGAAGTAACAGCAGCACTTGAGACAGCAAATAAGTTAGATGAAGCATATGGTAAGTGGACTGTGAAAGATGAGGCAGTTACAACAGCTACAAAAGAGATTGTCTTTACATTCACAGCAACAGACGGTGTATATACCATTGATAACAGTGATACTGCTGCAGTAGAGACAGATAAGACATATGAAAAAACAGTATCTGTTAAAGTTGTTCAGCTTGCTACAGGTGTTTCCATTGAGGATGAAAACGGTGCTATTTCAGCTACAGTAGAGATGGCAACCACCGATAAGAAAGCATTGACAGCAAAAGTTGCTGCCGGATCAGGCAGTGATACTGTTTCCAATGCAAAGGTTACATGGACATCCAGTGATTCCAGCAAAGTAAAAGTTACAGCAACTGGTGACAATGAAGCTGTTATCACAGCAGTTTCTAAAACAGAGGCTGGAAAAGAGGTAACAATTACCGCAACAACAACAGACGGAACCCAGAAAGTCGGCGAGATCAAAGTTGCTGTAAAAGAGGGAATCAATGCAGACAGCATTTCATTTGATTCCAAACTTCCTGAGATTACTTATGAGGGAGCTGGAGATCTTGAAGATTACTACAAAGATTATGTGGCTGCATTAAACAAAAAGACCACAATTGGTACTTACAGCATTAAAGATACATCAGAAACAATTGATTCTGTTGGCGGTGTAGCTAAGACTTCAACTGTAGCTTCTTTGAAAACCAATACAGAAAATTCCCAGACAATCAAAAACGGTTTGACAATTGTTTTCACATTAAGTGATGATGCTGGTCTTACACCGGTTGATGGAAAAACAAAATGGGATACGAAAACAGTTGAGAAGACATACGATGTTGTAATCAACAGAGCAGTGATCAATCGTGATGCTTCTGCGGTAACTGGTAAGTTGGAGAGCAGTTATGCTGCCGGAGCAAAATTAAGTGAAATCTTAGCTGGAAAAAATGATACTGAATTTGACATCGAAATTCAGAAAAAAGTAGATGGCGCATGGCAGACAATCTCTGATGATACACCAAACATCGGTACACTTGCAAATTATCAGGTAAAATATTCTCTGAAAGACAGCGCAAAAAATGTATACACATTAAGCGGTGCAGATGCAAATGGATATAAATATGTATCCTTAAGCGGCGTTTCTATCACACAGCCTGTATTAACAGATGTTAAGGCAGAAAATAAATCTGAAAATTTAACAGCAGATAAATTTAAAGATAAAGATACGCTTACACTGAAAGCATCTTACGATGAAAAGAAACTTGGAACTGCTAATTATACTGTTTCTTATCAGTGGTATAAACTGAATGAGAAAACGAATAAGTATGAAGCAATTAAAAGTGCAACATCTGATACTTATACGACAAGTACATTTGCTGACATCCCAGGTACATACTATTGTGAGATCACAGCAGATGTAAAAGGATCTGTAAAAGATTTCCTTCCGGATGCAACAGATGCTCAGGTTGAAGCATACAGCAAACTGGTAAAATCAACAAACAAAGTTACGGTTGAGGCTACTAAGATTACAGTTGATACTACTACTTCAGGTTTAGGCTTAAGCAAAACGGAAGCTACTTATGGTGCTACAGCAGATGTAAAGGCTATCGCAAAGGTTACTGCAGATGATGTTTCTGCTTATCGTGTATATTACAAACAGGTTACTACAGTAGCAAATAAACCGTCTTTAGGTGAAGCAAAAGACATCACAAAGAAATCCGTAAATGAAGATGAAGCTTTCCTGTTCAAGAGTGGAAGAACAATTTCCGAAAGCCTTGGTAACTTAGATGCTGGTACATACAGAATCTACTTAGAGGTTACAGCCGGAAAAGAGACAACAAGCTATGAGATCGGTGATATCAAAGTAGCTCAGAAAGAGATCACCGGATTAAATTCCAAGAATCTTAAAGTTGAGGATGCTACTTATGGTCAGAAGTTCAGCGATGCTAAGATCATTTACAATGACACAGAGATTGATGCAGCGTTAGATTTTGCATTTGTTGATAACACAGTAGCAGACGCTGGAAGCTATACAAGCAAAGAGGTAGCTGTTTCAGTTGTTGATCCAAACTACACAACAGATACAAAGGTAACATTAAAAGCAAATGTAAATGTTGCAAAAGCTCCTCTTTCCGTAACTGCAAAAGATGTAACGATCGAGCAGGGTCAGGAAGCAGCACTTGACGGAACCGTAAAAGGTTTAGTTGGCAAAGATACTGCAAAAGTTACTTATGCAGTATTAGGTACAGATGGAAAAGCTGTTCAGTCAACAAAGAACTTAGCAGTTGGTACATATAAGATCCGTGCAACTGTAGAAGATCAGAAAAACTACGATGTAACATCAGTAGTAGATGGAACATTAACTGTAAATGCAGTAGCAGCAACAGGTGTAACTGTAAACACAACTGCATTAAAGATCAATGTTGGTGAATCCAGACAGGTCAGCGCAACAGTAGCTCCTGCAAATGCAGCAGATAAGAATGTTACATGGTCTTCCGACAACACAGCAGTAGCAAAAGTTACATCTGATGGTGTGGTTTATGCAATCGCAGAAGGAACTGCAAATGTTACCGCTAAGACAGCAAACGGCAAGACAGCAACAATCGCAGTAACTGTTTCAACAGTAAAAGCTGATTCTGTAAAACTGAGCGCAAGCAAAGTAACTTTAACTTCTATCGGTGCATCTAAGACAGTAAAAGCAACAGTAAATCCGACAAACACAACAGATAAGACTGTTACATGGTCTTCTTCTAACAAGAAAGTTGCAACTGTAGATAAGAACGGTAAGATCGTTGCAAAAGGAAATGGTAAAGCAACCGTCACAGTTAAGACAGCAAATGGCAAGAAAGCAACTGTTAAGGTAACTGTAAAACAGGCAACCAAGAAAGTTGTATTAAAAGTAGGCAAGAAGGTTGTAACAGGTAAGACCTATACCTTAAAGGAAGGTAAGAAAGCAACTGTAAAAGCAACTGTAACAGATGCAAAGGGCAAGAAAGTTACTTCCGGAAACCAGAAGATCAAATGGACTACTTCAAATAAGAAAGTAGCAACCATCAGCAAGAGCGGTAAGATCACAGCTAAGAAAGCAGGAACTGTAAAGATCACAGCTAAGACAGCAGATGGTAAGAAAGTAACATTCAAAGTAAAAGTTAAATAATTGAAAACCTGAAACATACGGACACATGACCTGAGATGCGATAATCCTCTGGTATCGGCATTGAGGGAAAAATCAGGGATCACGAACGGGCGGCATAAAGTTTTGTGCCGCCCGTTTTGTGTAAAATATGTCTAATATGGTACAGCCGGATGTGTTGCAGTTTTCACAAAAATAATTTGAAAACGCTTATTTTGCTGACTTTTTGGGGAAAATAATGGTATAGTAAAAATACTGGGTGGAGAATTACCTGTATGTTATCGTTTAAAATGGAAACTGGAGAAAGGAGAATCAGAAGAATGTTTGAAATCGGAGAATATGTTGTGTGTGGCGCGAAAGGTGTCTGTCAGATCAGGGATATTACCCATATTGATATGTCGGGAGCAGACAAAGAGAAGCTGTATTACGTTTTAGCCCCGGTCGGAGATAAGAATGGGACTATTTATGTTCCGACGGACAGTGAAAAGATTATAATGCGCAGAACGATTTCAAAAGAAGAGGCAGAGAGGCTGATTGACGAATTACCGCAGATTGAACTTCTGTGGGTGCCGGATGACAAACAGCGTGAGGAAACATACAAAGAGGCACTCCGTACCTGTGATTATCATGCATGGGTGAGCATTGTAAAGACTTTGTATCAGCGGAAAAAAGAGCGGTTGGCACAGGGAAAGAAAGCAACTGCAGTGGATGAACGCTATATGAAAGCGGCCGAAAATGGACTGTATGGTGAGTTGTCGCTGACGCTTGGAGTACCGAGGGAAAAGATGGAAGATTATATCAGAGAGAGACTTTCGTAAGGAAGGGATTTGACCGGATAGTGAGTGTACAGACAGACGGATCGTCAGAAAAAAAGGTGGGCAGCTGGCAGAAATTTGATCCTGGGATCAATTCTGGAAGCTGTCCACCTTTTTTAGAAGGGATTGTTATGTAACTGTCAGATCGTCGTGTTCACGCCGTTGACGGCAGCGTGTTCATCCTCGTCCATCGGGATGACAAGGTATTTCCTGCCGTCGATGACCTGGGAGTGGATCTGGTCGACTTTTTCCGGTTTGACACGCAGAATGACGTCGTAGGTCTTGACTGCCGGGACGTCATCCCCGTCAGATTCTTCTACCGGAAGAGTGCGTGTTTCTTCTAACTGCTGTTTCAAATTTTCAACCTGCTGTACCAACTCTAATTTTTCTTTGCGTCTGGCATTTGCCTCCACCAGTTTCGGATCTACTAAATGTTCTGCGACCGGGACTTCTTCTCCAAATACATTTTCATAGGTCTGTTCGATCACAGCTGCCTGTTCTTCGGTCACACCGCTCTCTGCGAGTACGGAAGAGATTGTGCTCTTTGTGACAGGAACCGGTTCCGGTTCTGGTTCATCTTCTAAAGCGACCGGGATCAGGTCATTTAAGTTGTCCTGGATATCCATGAAAATGGCATCGCTTTCGTCGTCATCTTCCCCGATGACTTCTTTTACAATGCTCTGGAACGTAAGTTTCTGTTCGGTAGCTGTAAATTTAGAGCCACAGCCAAGACCGGATTCCATAAATTCGGAGTGTGGAGTCTTGGTGTCTCTGGTGTAAAACATGACAGAGTGGATATCCGTGCTCCGGTCGGTAAAAGCAGGAAATACAAATCCGGTGTCCGGAGCGCCAACGACCCAGTCGCGGATACGCGGTCCGATGCGGTTTTCATCCTCACGGTAGCCAAGTCCCGGTTTGGTCAGGTTGACCGGGCAGATCGCGCAGAGCAGATACTCGTAGACTTCCTCGGACTCGTCTAATTTATTATTATCAGAAGTTTTTGTCATAACGTCGTAGGCATCGTGGAATACAAGGATCAGATAGTTTCCGACATAGTCGTAGCTGTCAATAACAAGATCATAAAATGCTTCCATCAGATCGTCATTTTTCAAGGCACTCTCGCGCAGTCCCATCAAAAACTGCTGTCTGCCGCCGGCAGCTTCCTCCGCAGTCGGAAATTCCAGCTCTAAAAGGTTATTTCCAATCGTACCGGACATTACTTTTTTTGCAATCTCCAAGTATTTGTAAAATTCCTCATCTTCCAGATTTAAAAATGTCTCCCCGAAAGAAGTTACCTTATTGTGGTCGGCATCCACATAGCAGCCGCACAGTCTTGTAAAAGTGCAGGCATCTTTCTTAAAACGCCGTTTTAATTCTAAAATATCTTTTTTGTTCATAAATCTATATCTCCGTTTCTGAGGGGATGCCATACAAAAGATATAGCGCAGGCTGTTTCATGTCCCCGTAATCTGCAGGAAATATTATAACGAAATTTTAAAACCGATGCAAGGGGTTATGATTTCCCGTCACGGACAACGGCGTGCTCCATTAACCAGTCACACCATACTGCGTAGTATTTTCCGAGGGGATGCGCATTATCATTGCTGTACTGTGTGCCGAGATTGCCGTTTGCATCGTCAAAAAGTTCATTGATGTCCAGATAATAAATGGTCCGTTGATCGGCTAATGTCGAAATTTTTTGATTAAAGGCGTTGATATTGGCATTATTGAATGTCTTATCCGAGTCTGAGCGCTGTGCAGTCACATGAAGATTTGCTTCCACATAAATGATCGCATCCGGCTGCATGGTTTGCAGAAAATTTACAAACGACGCATATTTTTCAAATGTCTGTGTGACATCGTAGCCAAGTTCATTAATGCCGAGCATCAGATATATTTTATGATAGGTATGGCTGGCTAAAAGATCAGAGATACTGACCTTTCCGATACCGTCCACCATAATTTTTTTATTTTCCAGCTCATAGATACTGAGACCCGAATCACAATAAAAGGTGGCATTGCCCAACGTACCATATTCTTTTAATCCGACAGTGCGGGAATCACCGATCATTAAAGCGTCATCGAAATAATCAGCATCAACAGTGGTCATTTCTGTCATCGGAACTTCTGTGTCCGGGATATCCTGCCGGTCTGTATTGTCAGATGGCGCACCGGAAGTGTCCGATGGTGTCGTGGTGTCCTGTTTTTGTGCGGCGGAGACAGAAGACACGGACAAGGACGTATTTTTGGCTGCATTTATGTTTAACGTTACATATAAGTAAATGAGTGGAATCAGAAGGCAGCTTATCAAAAAGAAAAAATAAAACAATATGGCAGATATTTTTTTTCGCATAGTGTTCCTTCGTTAAAATCTGAAATATAAAAATGGGTCATTAGAGCCAACGTAAATACAGTAAACAGAAGCCCAGAAAATTGCCAGATAGACAAAAATTTCTGGCACAGAGCCCCTGATTTTTTTTAAAAAGCGGACCGGAAACCTTGTAGAAAAAAGGAAGCCGGCAGGGATGATAAAGCGGAAATCATTTAAATTTTTCCAGAAATCATTCACATAAATAATGGCATCATCGGCGGAAAAAAATGGAAATAATTTCCGGGTGTAGACTTCGATACTGCCGGGATCACTGATTCCAAAGAGCATCCACGACAATGGGATCAGAACTGCCATATAAAGATGTCCGGCCAGCGCGTATCGGTCCGTCAATTTTTTCAACAGCAGTTTTTCTGTCAATACAATGACGAACAGGGAAAATCCCCACAGAATAAAATGAAATTCTGTGCCATGCCAGATTCCGGTAAGTATCCACACGACAAGCAGGTTGCGGATCCATTTGCAGGTACCTGTGCGGTTGCCGCCAAGTGGAATATAGATGTAGGTCTGAAACCATTGTCCAAGTGTAATATGCCAGCGCCGCCAGAATTCTGTCATGCTTGTGGAGAGATAGGGGTGCATAAAGTTTATGGGAAGCTTAAAACCAAGCATTCTGCCCAGACCTGCTGCCATCAGGGAATAACCATAAAAATCAAAGTAAATCTGGAAAGAATATGCGTAGATTCCAAGCCATGCAAGCGGCGTGGAGATACTTTCATATCCGATCGTGCCAACATTTGCCCACAGACTGCCAAACTGATTCGCCAGAATCGCTTTTAAGCCAAGTCCCCGGATAAAAAGTTTCATACCCTCCGCCAGATTTTCGGGCAGAAAGCGTCTTGCGCTGTGAAGCTGCCTGCGCAGCATCTCATACGGGGTAATTGGTCCGGAAATTAATTTTGGGAACATGCTGATGTAAGTGCCGAATGTCACAAAATCCCGTTCCGGTAAAATACGTCCGTAATAGATATCAAAAAGATATGCAGTCAGCTGGAACGTATAAAAACTGATTCCGAGCGGCAGAGATAAATGTCTGGAATATTTAAACAAAAACAACCATAAAAAATCGAAAAAAATAACTTTTGTCAAAAAGAGTCTCTTTTTTCTTGGATTGTGTATCTGATAAAGGCGGATTCCGAACACATAATTGAGATAGGTCAGAACCATTAACAGAAACAGTGCATATGGCTGTTTGATCACTCCGACTGCATAAAACAGGATGCTCCCTGCAAAGAGCGTACTGTTTCTGAAAGCAGCAGGTGTGACATAATAGGCAAACAGAAATAATGGCAAAAAAATAAAAATAAAGTTGAGACTGCTAAATACCATGCCAGGGTCCTTTACTGCATAGACATTTCTTATTTTAAAATATCGGCGATCACATCGTGCGGGATCGTAAATTCCACAACACCCATAGACATCGGACCGACATCGCCCTCGTTGAAGCTGATGACGAGATTTCCGTCAGCATTAATATAGAAGGAAGTGTCATCGTTAATGGAGGTAAAGTTCCATTCAGGAACTTCCGTATCATCCAGCCAGTAGGAGACATTTTCATCGGCATCCATCTGCCCGCGCATCTGGGATTTGATGTTTTCACTGATCGGAGTGATATAGTCAGATCCCTCTTTAAAAAGATCTTTTAACGCAAGGCGTTCCCCGGTCTTTAAATCAATCGTGTAATAATAATCCATCTCATAACCGCTTCCGGCAGCCTGATAACACATCAGTTTTAAGGTAAAATAGTCGTCAGTTGTGTTGATGACCTCATGTTTGATCATGATATCCTGATAACCTTCGTTGTTCATGTTCTGTTTGAACTCTGCGATCAGGCTGTCGCTGATCTTTTCAATCTCCGCATTGATCTCATCGGTTGATTTCTTTAAATTTTCCCCAACCGGGTCTTCCGTTGTTTTTTCAGTGGAAGCGACAGTTTCCGGTACCAGTTTTGGAACATTGACATCGGCGTTGTTTCTGTCGCTGCTGTACTGGTAATCGCGGAATGTGACGACCTCGATCAAATTTCCAAGCAGTGGGATCTGTTCCATCGCATAGGCGACACTCGGTGAAGTATTTGGCAGGATGACAAACGCTGCGATCGCTGCGGCAGCGCCAACCCAGATTCTTGTGATAATGGTTTTATTGTGTTTGTTCTTCTTCTCGGCTTTCGCCTGATTCATTTTTTCTTTCATTTTTATGACCTCCTTTTCAGGCATTTGCGAGGTGTCATAGGATTTTTTTAATTCATAAAAATCATTGGTGTTCATTCGGTTACCTCCATTTTCAGTTTTAACTTCTGCATACTGCGGTACAGACGGCTTTTTATGGTATTGACATTTTCATTTAAGACGCGGGCGATATCTTCGATTTTTAAGTCCTCGAAATACCGAAGTTCCACGATCGCCTTATCCTCCGGGGACAAAGAATCGAGCGCAGTTCTAAGATCTAAGTCCTGATACTGGTCCGGTTTTCCCTCTGCGATCAGTGAATCCTCGTAAGAAATGGTATCCGGCCGCTTTAAATGATGAAAAATCTCATTTAACATGATGCGGTAAATCCAGGTCGCCGCATATTCCGGCTGCCTTAGGGAAGCACTGTTTTTGATCGCCAGATAGGCTCCGTTTTGTACAATATCACTGGCATCGTCGGGATTATGTACATAGCTGTATGCAAGATGATAGTAGCGGTTGTAATTCTCAAGCAGCAATCGTTCGATGAGATCATCATTAGATTCTGCTGTATGTTTTTTTTCTTTTCCGGAAAAGAATTTCAAGATCAGATCCTCCTTTGCAAATATTTGATTCATTCGAATCATCTGACTATTAGATATAGCATAACCACAAAAAGTTTCAAAATCAATGCAAAACATCAAAAAGGTATGGTATAATGTGCGTAAGCATTGAGCAGTGCCAACGAAGTGAACAATAAAAAATGACTGCTTGCAGGCACTTTTTTATTGTTTGCTTCGTTGATAGGGCGAAAGCCCGTCAGTCCGGAAAATCTCTGATTTTTCGGACGTGCACTGCGGACAGGAGTGCAGCAAGAATTAAAAATGGAGACAAAAACAATGGACATAAGATTTGCAACAATAAATGATATAGATGCGGTCACAGAGTTGGAAAGACAGTGTTTTCCACCGGAAGAAGCAGCAGAAAAGGATTCTTTTGAAAAACGCCTGACCGTATTCCCGAATCATTTCTGGTTACTGGAGGATTCTGGGAAACTGGCAAGCATGATCAATGGAATGACGACAGATATTCCAATCCTGCGGGATGAGATGTTTGAGGATGCCACAATGCACCGTGAAGAGGGACAGTGGCAGATGATCTTTGGAGTGGCAACGCTGCCGGAGTATCAGAAAATGGGATGTGCGTCGAAACTCATGGAGCGCGTGATCGCGGATGTCAAAGAGCAGGAACGAAAAGGGATCGTTTTAACGTGTAAAGAGAGTCTTATTCCATTTTATGAGAGATTTGGTTTTGTAAATGAAGGAAAGTCCATGTCAAAGCACGGGGGAGCCGTGTGGTATGATATGCGGCTGGTATTTGAAGAATTGTAGGGAAAAGGAATTATTATAATATGAAGAAACACAGATTGCCATACATGGTTGCAGGGGCAGTATTGTTTGCTGCACTTTTTACCGGATGTACCAATGAGCGCTTAGAAGATGAACTGGATTTCCGCAAGATTGGGATTAACAGTATGCAGTCCGGTGATTATGAAGGTGCAGTGGCTGCTTTTAACAGCGCACTATCCCAGTGTGTGGGGAAGATTACAGATACAGAACTCGACATCTGCTATTATAAGGCGGCAGCACAGTATGCCGGTGGAGATATAGAGGGAGCTCTTGCTACTTATCAGGCGATGATCGATTATGATGAGGAAAACGGCAACGCATATTATCTGCATGGATGTCTGAGTCTAAAGCAGCAGGATACGGATACGGCAAAAAAAGATTTTGCCAATGCTGTCAAATATAACCCGGATGATTATGAACTGTATGTTGGGATTTATGAGAACCTTGCCGGTAATAATATGACTGAGGAAGGGGAAGAGTATTTAAACAAAGCGTTTGATATCAAGGGAAATTCCGCAGAAAATCTTACCTGGCGCGGCAGGATTTATTATCTGCTCGGACAATATGATAATGCAGTCAAAGAGTTAGAAGGAGCAGTCAAAAAGGACAGTGCCAAAGCAAACCTTTACCTTGCACAGGTCTATGAAGCGGAAGAAGATTCTGCAAATGCGGAAAAATATTATCAGGCATATGTCGACAGTGGTACAGCGGACTCTGTGGCAATGAATGCGCTTGCCGAGATCCAGATGGAAAAAGGCAACTATGAAGCGGCGTTAGAGGATATCAGACAGGGACTTGCGATGGATAATGTCACAAATCAGCAGGAGCTTTTGTCAAATCAGATCATTGCTTATGAGTACAGCGGTGATTTTTCATCTGCGTGGGATGTCGTTCAGCAGTACGTTTCCCTTTATCCGGATGATGAGGCGGCGCAGAGAGAATATATCTTTTTAAAGAACCGCCAGAATACGGATGCGGGCAGCGATGCAGAAAGTACGGATTCTTCAGATGAAGGGCAAAACTCTACGGGAAATAGTTCCACGGACGATAGCTCTGCACAAAGTGATACCACGAATGATAGTTCTACAGGAGACAGTTCTGCGGAGAATCGTTCAGCACAGAGTGATTCGACAGGGGATAATACTGCGGGAGACAGTTCTTCACAGGATACAGGAAATTAGAATTAGAGACAGCAAGGGAGGAACACATGCCAGAACCCATTAAAATAGAAGAAGTAAAAGAGCGTGTCATTTTAGTCGGTGTCAGCGAACAGGATGGTGACGATGCGGAAGATTCCGTCGCAGAATTAGCAGAACTTGTAAAGACAGCAGGAGCAGTTACCGTCGGTACGCTGATCCAGAAACGTGAACTGATCCATCCGGGCACCTATGTTGGAACCGGAAAAGTGCAGGAAATCGCCGACATGATCGCGGAACTAGGTGCCACCGGTATCGTCTGTGATGATGAGTTATCGCCGGCACAGCTCAAAAACTTAGAGCAGATGTTAGATACAAAAGTCATGGACCGGACGCTTATTATCCTCGATATTTTTGCGGCGAGGGCAACAACGAGCGAGGGAAAGATCCAGGTCGAGCTGGCGCAGTTAAAATACCGCCTCAGCCGTCTGACCGGCCTCGGGCGTTCCATGTCCAGACTCGGCGGCGGAATCGGAACGAGAGGGCCGGGTGAGAAAAAGCTGGAGATGGACCGTCGACTGATCCACAGCCGGATCGGTCAGTTAAAAGAACAGCTCGAACAGGTGCAGAAGCACCGCGAACTGATCCGCAGCCAGCGGGATAAGAGCCAAGTGAAGGTGGCGGCGATCGTAGGATACACCAACGCAGGCAAATCCACGTTGCTCAATACGATGACACAGGCAGGGGTTCTTGAGGAAAATCAGTTGTTTGCCACGCTGGATCCAACCACAAGGGCACTGGATCTTCCGGGAAAACAGCAGATTCTTCTGACGGATACCGTAGGATTTATCCGGAAACTGCCGCATCATCTGATCGAGGCGTTTAAAAGTACGTTGGAGGAAGCAAAATACGCGGACATGATCCTCCATGTGGTGGATGCGTCCAACCCGCAGATGGATGAGCATATGCAGGTGGTCTACGATACCCTG
>OLZJ01000325.1_pt1 | contig 28322 bp, 19 predicted proteins | sample 1673951 | NCBI WGS metagenome assembly OLZJ01 (sample SAMEA103958135, study PRJEB25191) | human gut metagenome
GAAGTGACAGCCCTAATTTATTTTGCTTAAAAAAGTTTTACCGGACAGCAATAACCACAAATACAACTTTAGCCGTTTGTTGGGCGAGCAAGAGCGTGCTTATGGTAAAAAGTGGCAGTTGCTCCAAACAAAACACGCGGCACAATGTCACTACTCGGCCTTTTTTGTGTAAGTTTGCAAATTGGTAGCCCCGTGTTGTGGCGGTTGCCAGAATATGCAAGAAATAATATAGCAACCTCAAATCAAGCATCATGCAATCGCTATTGCCCACCAAACCGCAGCATTATGTGTGGCCCCTGGCCGCCCTGTGCGTGATAACCCTGTTTTTGTTTTTAGGCGACACCCTGTTCAACACCCGCGGCGAACCGCGCGAGGCCGTTGTGGCCCTGTCGATGCTGAAGGAGGGCAACTGGGTGTTACCCATCAACAATGGTGTGGACATGGCCTACAAGCCCCCCTTCTTTCACTGGCTTGTGGCACTCTGCTCGCTGCCCATAGGCCATGTGACCGAGTACACGGCACGTATGCCGTCGGCCATAGCCGCCACGGTGATGGTGCTGGCCGGCTTCAGATTCTTTCAGCAGCGCCAAGGCACGGCAGTGGCCATGCTGATGGCCGTTGTGACGCTGGGCAGCTTTGAGGTGCACCGTGCGGCAGTGGCCTGCCGTGTAGACATGGTGCTCACCTGCATGATGGTGCTGTCGCTCTACACCTTGTATATATGGGTGGAGCGCGGCATGAAGGGCATTCCGCTGTGGGGCGTGCTGTGCTTGAGTGCGGCCTTTCTGAGCAAAGGCCCCGTAGGCATGGGGTTGCCCTGTGTGGTAGTGGCCGTGTTTGCGTGGCTCAGGGGGCACGGCTTTTGGCGTGTAACGTGGCGCATGGTCCTGGTGGGCGTGTTGGCCCTGGTGCTGCCGGCAGCCTGGTATGTGGCCGCCTGGCGCGAGGGCGGCGACCGCTTTCTGCACCTTGTGTATGAGGAGAATGTGCTGCGCCTGCTCGGACGCATGACCTACGAGAGCCATGTCAACCCGTGGCACTACAATGTGCTGACCCTCGTGACCGGCTTTGTGCCCTACACATTGCTCATGCTCATGTCGCTGCCCGTGTTGCCGTGGCGCAAGCTCAAGCCCTGGCTCGGAAGCCCTGCCCAATGGTGGACACGGCTCAAGGCGTGGGTAAAGGGTATGGACGATGCCCGGCTGTTTGCCCTGCTCAGTGCGGTGATAATATTTGTGTTCTATTGTATACCCAAGAGCAAGCGCAGTGTGTACTTGCTGCCCGTATATCCGTTTGTGGCCTACTACATGGCCGAGTATTTGCTGTGGCTGCGCCACAACCACCGCCGTGTGCTCGATGCCTTTGGGTGGGTGCTGACGGTAGTGGCCTTGGTGCTTACATTGGCCTTCTGGGCCATCAGACTTGGTCTTGTGCCCACCGAACTTGTGACGGGTGGGCATGGCGGCCCCCAAAATGTGGCCATGCTCACCGCCTTGCAGCACACACCATACACCCCCATGTTGCTTGTAACCGTGATGATGCCGCTCATAGGTGCGGCCATATTTATGCGTCACCGCCGCATGCTGCCGCTGACCAGTGTGGTGATATTGGTGTTTGCCCTGTACTTTGGGCTTGATGGCGCCTACCAGCCCATTGTGCTCAACACCAAGAGCGACAAGCCGCAGGCCGACTACATAGCGCGCATGGCCCCCACGGGCACCATATATTCGTATCGCACCGATGTGACACCGGGCAACCCGATGCACCCGTTTACGCTGAACTTTTACCTTGGCGACCGCATAGCTCCCATCGAAGCCTCAAAGCCCATGCCGTGCAGCGGACTGCTGGTGGTGGGCAATGACGAGATTGAGACTTTCAAGCAGCAATATGCGGGGCTGTATAAAGTGCAGCTTGTGCAGGACTTTGACCACCGCAGTTGCGACGACCACAAGATGCTGAAACTCTATCGTTTTGAAACGGTTCCGTGTCATCTCTGACCCACTCCCTTGTGCGCTCATTGCACACTGGCCTATTCGTAAGTAATGATGTCCATGCAAAATCATAAGCATACAGCCGCCCAAGCCTTTCGCTTTGTGCTGGTAGGCATATTTGCCACGGCGCTGCACTACGGCATATACCTGCTGTTGCGCTGCGCCATACAGATAGATGTGGCCTACACCATAGGCTATGTGTTGAGCTTTTTGGCCAACTTTTATTTGACGGCACGTTTCACCTTCCGCACAGCACCCTCGTGGCGCCGCCTTGTGGGCATGGGGGGAGCGCATGGCGTGAACTATGTGTTGCACATGGTGCTGCTCAACCTGTTTTTGTGGCTTGGCGTGCCACCGGCTCTGGCACCGCTGCCGGTGTTTGCCGTGGCCGTGCCGGTAAACTTTATACTGGTGAAGGTGGTGTTTAAGAATAATAGGAAACAGGTTGACGGGTAAGTTTGTCAAGCTCTTAAGTATCTTGCCCGTCTTACTTTAACATAATAAGTAGCGTAGAGCATACTTACTTGTCAACCCGTTAACCCGTCACCCCATTACCCCAAAACTGCTAAATATGACCCTTTCGATAATAGTACCCTGTTACAACGAAGAAGCTGTGCTGCACGAAACCAATGCGCGGCTCACCGATGTGATAAAACGCATGGAGGCCAAGGCGCTGATAGACCATGGGCGCATCATGTACGTCAACGATGGGAGTGCCGACCGCACTTGGCAGATTGTAGAAGAACTGGCTCAGGCCGACCAACACGTGGGCGGCTTGTGTCTGGCGCACAACGTGGGACACCAGCAGGCATTGTGGGCGGGCCTTGAATGGGCCGCGGCACACAGCGATGCAGCCATAAGCATTGACGCCGACCTGCAGGACGATGTGGAGGCCATACCGCAAATGGTGGAGCTGTGGCTGCACGGCGCCGATGTGGTGTATGGCGTAAGGCGCGAACGCAAGACCGACACGTGGTTTAAGCGTACCACGGCACAGGGCTTCTACCGCCTGATGCGCGTGATGGGCAGCGAGGTGGTGTACAACCATGCCGACTTCAGACTTATGAGCCGACGTGCCCTGCAGGCCTTGATGGCCTACCCGGAGCGCAACCTCTTTTTACGCGGCATGGTGGCACAGTTGGGGTTCAACACCGCATCGGTTTACTACGACCGTGCAGAGCGCTTTGCCGGTGAGTCGAAGTATCCGCTGACCAAGATGCTTGGCTTTGCGCTCGATGGCATCACCTCGTTCTCGGTGCGCCCCTTGCAGTATATTACTTACCTGGGGGCCGTGTTTATGCTCATCTCGATATGCGCCATCGTTTACGGCATTGTGTCGTACGTTGAGGGCCGCACCATAGCGGGCTGGACCTCGCAGCTGGTGAGCATCTGGTTTATAGGCGGCGCCATACTGCTGGCCTGTGGCATCATAGGCGAATATGTGGGTAAGATATACACCGAGGTGAAACGTCGCCCACGCTACTTTATACAGAAGACGGCTGGCCATGAACTAAGTTAGTTGACGGGTTAACGGGTTAACGTAAAGGTTTGACTAACTTACCCGTCAACCTGTCAACCTGTCAACTTGTTAACCCTATATACTCTCTTGCAAGCAAGTTACCAACATAATACCTAATGTAATGAAGTTAAACCTAAAGAAACTGCTGCTGCTCAGTGCGCTGCTACCTACTGCCACGTGGGCACAGAACGTAGACCGCAGCAAATATCCGGATTACTCGGATAAGGTGAACCCAGACCCCTCGCTGATGCAACCCCGCAAGATGAGGGGGAAGGCCGCCAGCGTTACGGGGCTGCCCGACTATGTAAATAACGCTGAAACACGCTACTTTCCGCCCGTGCTCAACCAGGACGGTGGCTCTTGTGGCTCGGCCTCACGCATCTGCTACATGTTTTCGCATGAGCTGAACTCTTTCCGCAATCTTGATGGCAAAGATGCCCACAACTATTATCCGTCACACTTTGTGTGGCTGCTAACTTATGGCAACTCGGGCAAGGACCAGTTTGTGCAGTATGTGGGCGTGCCCTCGGCTGCAACTTACGGCGGACAGACCACCTCGAAGTTGTTTGGCTATCAAGAAGCGTCGCAGAACGACTTTGGCTGGATGACGGGTTACGACAAGTGGTACGAAGCCATGTTCAACCGCATGCTTAAACCGGCACACTTCAGCGAGAACCTTGGCACAGAAGCCGGACGCGAAGCGTTGAAACGCTGGCTTTACAACCACAATGGCGACTCCGACTTCAGTTCGGGTGGTATTGCGGGCATTGGCTGTGCCTCGTCGGGCATACAAATGAAAGCTATCGAAACCACCCCGGCCAACACTGCTGCTGGTGTGGTGGGCAAACACTATCTCAGCGCCTGGGGCACTACCGTAGACCACGCCATGACTATTGTGGGCTACGACGACAGAATAGAGTTCGACCTTAACGGCAACGGTAAGTATGGCGAACAGGAGTCAGACGAGCGCGGTGCCTGGATAATGGTAAACTCGTGGGGCGACGATTGGGCCGATGGCGGCTTTATATATTGCCCCTACGCCTACGCTGGTGCTACCTTCAACGCCGACGGCAAATTCACTGGCAACTGGTGGACGCCCGAGGTGTACAAGGTGCGCAAAAACTACCGCCCGCTGCGTACTATCAAGGTGGAGATGGACTATAGCCGACGCTCAGAGTTGTGCCTGTCGGGCGGTGTGGCCAAGGACCTGAATGCCACGCAGCCCGAATACTCTGTGCCTTTCCACCACTTTCAGTATGCTGGCGATGGCAACAATGGTAATACCAACCCCGCTCCCGAAATACCGATGCTGGGACGCTGGATTGACAACACACTGCACACAGAGCCGATGGAGTTTGGCTACGACCTGACAGACCTCAGCGACAACCTCGACCCCAACGAACCTCTGAAGTACTTCTTTATTATAGACACCAAGAGCTGGGCCAAGGGCACAGGACATGTGTATAAAGCCTCAATACTCGATTATGCGCAAGACAGCAAGGGACTGGAAATTCCCTTTGACACGGGTGACAATGGGGTGACCGTTGAAAATCAGGGCAACCGCACTGTGCTGACCGTCGTAGTGCCCGGACGCGGCTACAGAGCACCGCTTAATGTGGCTGTGAACGGAAACACCCTGACGTGGAGCAAGCCCGCTGCCTCGAAAAATGTGCTGACAGGTTTCCGCGTGTACAAGGGCACTGACGAACTGTTGGCCACACTCGATGCCGGTACCACACAATATGCGCTGCCCGAAGATGCTGCGGGCTCGTATGCCGTGCAGGCTGTATATGGCAGCAAGCAGTCGGTGAGCGTAAGTGCCACCGTGCCGGCCAAGTCGACAAGCAACAAGTGCCTGAAGGCAGATCACACAGGCTTTACCATTCCCGGTGTGTTCGGCTCGAAATATGACAAGGCTACGATAGAGTATTGGATACGTCCGATGTCGCTGTCGAACTGGAACCAAAGTGCTGGCCCGGGCTGGGGGCAGTTTATGTTCCACGCCAACGCTAATGGCAACTTTACCGCCGGTTGGGGTCTTGGATCAGACCGCATGGAACTGTCGAGCGTGCTGAAGCTGAACCAATGGACTCACATTGCAATGGTGGTAGATGGTAACACGCTGACCACCTACGTAAATGGTGTGAAGAAGGGCAGCATAACGTCGGCCAATTACAGCGGCATAGGCGGCTTTGGCGACTTGGCGTTTAGCGGCAGCGGTGCTAACAGTGACCAGCACGCCTACTACGACGAAATACGTATATGGAACAAGGCACGCACGGCGGCCGAAATCAGTGCTGACTACAAGCTGATGTATACCGACGGCATACTGCCCGAAAACTTGATAGCCTACTACCCGGGCGATACGTTTGAAGTGGGCGGCGAAACTTTGCTGCGCGACCATACAGCCGGACAGCGTCATGCCTCATTTGCCAACAGCAAATTCAGCGTTAACAGTGGTTGGGCACAGTTGCTGGGCTACACCACGAAGACGGAGGTGAGCATTGTGCAACCCGACACAAAGGTGATGGTAGGACAGCCCGTAACACTGCGTGCCAAAGGCTCAACCAACATTGTGAAGATGGAGTGGACCGCTACCGGCACCGACGGCGGCACAACTGTGGCCTCGACTCTGACCACCACCTTTAAGCAGGCGGGCAAGCAAGAGGTTAAGGTGGTGGCTACCGATGTAAAAGGAAAAACGCAGGAGAATACCCTCAGCATCGATGTGGCCGAGGCACCCAAGGCCGACGCTTCATTTAAGATGACGAAGCAGCAGGTGACTGCAGGCGAGCGTGTGACATTTATGCCTGTACAGGTGTATGACGGCACTACTTACAAGTGGACCCTGGCCGGGGCTTCGACCCGCACTTCAGACCAACCGTATGTAACGGTGTCGTACGATGCTACCGGCACCTACGATGTGACGCTCGAGGTGACTGATGCCAACGGACAAAAGGCTACCTCTACACAACAAATAGGCGTGAAGGGTGTGGCTCCCAAGGTGTCGTTTGACGTGAGTCCTGCCATTGTGATGAAGGGCGACGATGTGACGCTGACTAACCACTCGCTCTACAACCCGCAACATGGCCAGTGGACGCTGGTGAGCGCACAAACGGCTATGCAATGCGAAGGACTCGACGTGGGTTTCCGTCTTGAAGTGCCAGGTATCTACGATGTCACTTTCAAGGCTACTAACGATGTGGGCAGCAGCGAGGTTACCATGAACCGCGCATTGGTAGTGTGCAACGCCGACAGCAAAACCGGCCTGAGCTTTATGCCAGAGGGCAGCGCCAAGGTGGAACTGTCGAAAGTGCCTTTAACCAAAGGTCAGGGCTACTTCACTATTGACTGGTGGATGCGTCCTAACTCGCTGCGTGCTGCCTGCAATGGCATTGGCGAGAGCAAGTCAACTTTCGAACTCATGACCACCGCCACGGGCAAGATGTGCCTCTACATCGGTGGCAAATGTGCACAATCAAGCGATGGCTTTGTCATTGCCAACGAGTGGCATCACTATGCAGTGACTTACAGCTCTCCGGGCATTGTATGCTTCTTCCGCGATGGCGAAAAGCAAGACTATAGTTCGGTAATACAACAAATACCCGAACTCTCAACCTTTAGCCTGGGCACCAACGATGCGCCTATGATGGGCACTGTCGACGAGTTCAGAGTGTGGAACTTTGCCTTTAACGATCAACAACCCGAAAAGCTGCAAGGCTACATTTCAAAACCCCTCGATGAGGCTGGTGTGGCTGCGGCACAGAATGAGGGCTTGCAGGTTTACTACAAGTTTGACCAGAACAGCGGCAACGTGGCAGACGCTACCTCAAATGCCAACACGGGCGTAAGAAAGGGCTTTGGTCCCGATGGCGATGCTTGGACAAGTTCAAAGGGCGTGTTTGCGCTCTGCTTTGACAATAAGGCTGAGGACGTAACAGAAAAGTACCTTGCCAATTACAAAGCACCATTTGCTAATACCGGCGAAGTGTTCAACGATGTGTACGGCTTCTGGTATGGTTCTCGCTTCATGACACTGAGCGACTGGAAACTCGATAATGTGGCTTACGACGAATATGGCAAGGATACGAAATCGAACACCGGTGCTGCGGCCGACAACATGATAGCCAACTACCTTGTAATAAGCACCGGACAGGATGGTTTTGTCAAAGTACTGACAGACCACAAGGTGTATCAGACTGTAGAACTGCCTAAGGGCGCATACGTGTTCAGTGCAAACTATCCCGGCGACAAGGCTGTACAGCCTGATGGTTGCTATGTGGTAGCTGCCGAAGGCGACTCGCTGCCTGGCACCAACTATCTGGCAGAAGCGTTGGCTTCGCGTGCCTTAGGCGAGAAGAGTGCCTCGCTGCAAAATAGCGTGTTCTTCGTACTGACAGAACCCGCCAAGGTGAGTCTCGGCTTATTGGCCAGCATGACAGGCAAGCAGGCATTGTACATCAAATCGTTTGCCCTCAAGTGCTACGATATTACCCCCATGAATGGCGTCGTCAACGGTTGCAACGGCATCAAGCTTGATGGCGTAGTGCCCGAAACGCCTGCTGACATCAACGCCGCAGGTAATGTTTACGACCTTTCAGGCCGCCGCGTAATGGTGCCCGGCAAGGGCATATACATCATTGGTGGCAAAAAGGTGGTGCGCTAAATCCCTCCAGCTATTCCCCAAAGGGTACTGCGGATAGATACGAGGGGTAAAAAGCAGTACGCTAAATTGCCCCAGCTATCCTCATGCGACAGCATGCCAACCCGCTTATGACAGCGATACGAACGCTTATCACCAGCGTTATGAACGCTTATCACCAGCGTTATGTACCCCCAAAATGCAAGAAAAAGGCCGACAAACTAACATTGTCGGCCTTTTTTCTTGTAGATTTCAGCAATAACTTGTATATTTGCACTCGCAAAGAGCAGCAAAGGCTGTTCATATTTGCACGGACTTGTAGCTCAGTTGGTTAGAGCAACAGACTCATAATCTGGAGGTCCTAGGTTCAAGCCCTAGCTGGTCCACATTGAAAATGAAGCAGTTACGACATTCGTAACTGCTTTTTCCGTATAGTAGCGCAAACATACTGTTTGAATAATTGGGAATGTTTGCGCCACGATGCGCAGTGAAACGCCGCAACCATATAATCAAGACAACAAGTCCCATCAGCATATAGTATATATGCGGTTGGGACTTTAATCGTTAAAGGGCAAAAGATAATTCTGCCGTTGTTATATCAGTGTTCGTATGTTCTCTATCAAAGAGTAGGTGTGAGTCAGGTGTTCCAATGAAGATAATGCACATGTTTTCTTCCCCTCCACGGCATCTACAAACCCCTTTATCGTGTCGTAATAGCCTTGAGACACAATTTGGTTATTCACTTGCAAAGGTACAAAGTTGTTCCTTTCAAGCAGACTGACGGTTGTCTTGCCACACGGAAACACTTTTTCCATCGGTATTCCCATTAGTATTCTTGATTTGTGCCGAAAAGTTAAGTTGTCGAATTGATCCATCTCATAAACCCCTCTGTCTGTGTTTATGGTCCAGTGTTCTTTTGCATCACTCCAAGAATAACCCGTCGACAGTTCAAGAATGCCTGTGGCACAATGGTGTTCAAGAATGAGCATCAGGGTATGATTTTCAACATTTACCGCAGATTTTACTTGGCCTTCGCCAAATAGATATGTCATGCAATCTAATGGGTGGATAAAGAGGTCGAGCAAAGCATCACCTTCAGGATAGGCACCTGTAAGATATTTAAGATTATAGCATACAGCACCTTTGCTCTTTTTCAACTCCTTCTGCAAAATGCGCATGATTGGCGAGTTCCGCTTTTGTAGTCCAACTTCCACTATGGTGTCATGCTCCTTTTGCAAATCCATCAGCCGTGCCAACTCTTCCAAGCTTTGACAAGGGGGTTTTTCGATGAATAGTGCCTTGCCGCTCTTCAGCACTTCTGTGGCTATTGCAAAATGCGCTTGTGGAGCAGCTGAGACAAAAACGCCTTTAACATCTTTGTCAGCCAGTATTTCCTGCAAGGAAGTGGTGGCATGCACACCAGGGTAAGCGCTTTCTATCAAAGGCAATTTATTAGCGGACTTGCAGCAAATGTATTTCAAGGGCACATGCAGGAAGGCAAGCACAGGATACAGATTATTCATGCTATGATTGCCTATTCCGACAAATGCGTATTTGCCGAGATAATTGTGCCTTAAAAGACTGGTGCTTCGAGAGTGCTTGTAGCGGTCGATTAATTGCTTTGTGTATCTCATCTTCTGATAATCCGTTTCATGTATTGTTTGTAGGTCACGTCCTGATTGCTTGTCCATTGATATTTGCCGTAGAACCATTCTATCATTCTCTTGGTAAAGACTTTCTCGAAGTTGCGCAACAAGATGATGTCATACTTGCGATGGAAGTTAATCCAGCAGGCATTGCAGCTCTTGGAATGCTGGCATTGTACATGGACGGCTTGGCGAGAGTTAAATATCTCGTCCAAAGAGTTCTCATGTATATTGCCGAGTTTTACGCCCAGGTTTTGGCACAACGGCACATCACCATTAGAATGAATGACCAGTTCGCTGAATATGCTTTGGCATCGCAGTTTCAGATGGCCGTTTCTCCACTCTTCATACAAAGCTACAAAGTCGAAATTCTCTTCTGTCTCATGAATATTGGCAGGAATGCTTTGTATGAAGTTGCTCATGTCAGCTTGGAGCAAATCGGCTGTAGTGTTGAAGAAATCCATCGTTCCATAAATGCCGATGCGGATATCTACCTCGTATTTCCTTGCCACACGTATCACATAGTCCATATCCTTGAAGGTGTTCCATGGAGAAAGGCAGAACATCAAAGAAACGGGAACCTCATCTTTCAAGGTCTCAACCACTTCTACCACCTTGTCATGACCATTGCAACCTCTCATTGCTTTGTATGTGTCTTTGTCACCGTCCAACGACACATACAGATGGCGGGGACGGTATCTACGCACAGCATCAATAACCTTCTTTGGGTTGAGGCAATTGGACAATAGCGTATAGTTAGGGTGGTGGTGCATAAACCACTCCATAATGTCAGTGGCTTCAGGGTGGAGAATAAACTCTCCGCCTTCCAATCCCACAACAGTGTTTTTGGTGATACATCGGCTTGCCATAATCTGCTGAATGTCGTGTAACGACAAATGCTCTTCAGGCTTTTGCCAAATAGAGCAATGCTTGCAGCGCGATTGGCATTTTGTTGTGGAATAAATCATCAGTGTGCTCAGCTTCTTATGCCGAGGGCGAAGAATATTGTTGAGGTATAGAACCCCATTGCGCAGGTAGTCTGTTGTATTGTACATTTTGTCTTTTGAAACGTTTGTGCTTCTGTCAATAAGAGGCAACAAAAGTTCTAAAGACTGCATGACAAGCGTATTACCATGTAAACCTGATGCCGAAAGGTATAGTGAAAGAGAACGGATTTTCAGTCCAAGTTGTATGGATAGAGCTGCCGTTTGGCACATACCAGTTAAACGAAGGTTCTATGTAGACACCCCACTTAGGAGCAAATTTATATTGCACTCCAATACTTGTGCCAATGCTCCATTGCAGCGAAGGCGTGACGTGCCAATCGTTCGTATATGGTGTAACGTTTCCTACAACATATCTTTCGCTTGTTTTACCATATATAGGTATATGTAGGGCACCGCCCAACGAAGAGTAAACAGACCAATTCTTGACATCAATCCATTTATACGACACCTGCAAAGGTATTCCCAAGTAATGCACCTGTTGGTCCCGATAGAGGTAATACGCACCTTCACCTAACGTGAAGTCGGACTTCAGCAAAGAATACTGCAAGCCTGTCACCAGGTTCCAATTTTTCCCGAATGATTTTGTTGCAGAAAGTCCAAAGGTAATTGGCTTGCAGTGGTGTTCATGCTCCTCTATTTTACCCTTGTTGTTCTTGGCTATTTCCATGAGAGCCTTTTCCTCCTCCGACATACCGTCATGCCCAGTCCGCTGCAGATATTGATAATATTCCTCCCAAGTTGTGAATGTTTTAGGAGCAGAGGGGTGAGGCCCATCTGTAATATCGTCATCAGTGCTGCCCACAAACATTCTATAACCATTCTGAGCCAAATCCGAGCCAAGAGAACCTGTTGCAAGCAACTGCCATTGGTGCTTTTTACCCGTTTGCCTGTTTGCAGCAAGGTGATGTTCTGTTTCTATGCAAGGCAGTTTGAATGTATCAGGTAAAATGCTATCATTATTTTCCACCGCCACTAACTTATGCGATACGGAATCCATAGGAGTATATGTACTATCCTTAGATAGAATTTCTACAGGTGGCATAATCGTTGAAACACCGCATCTATTGCGGCGTACTTCTGCAACAGAATTCGCAGAAACCACATTCACAGCATCGTGAGGCTCTTTCTTTCCTGCTTGCCTGATTGGGTATCTCTTTTCACTGGCTATATTGGCCTTTTGTACATTGTCCTTACCTTTGTTTATGAGCCAATATATGCCAAGAGGAGTGCATGCCAACACTAATATAACAAGCCCCATACCCCTCCTGTTGATAATCTTGCGCAACATGGCCTTAGCCCTTGATAGTTGAGAAGAAGAACTATGTGGTTCAATGCCCAATCTTTCGGCTATTTCTTGATGCGAATAGCCTTCAATAACCGACATTCTAAACACTCGTCCATATCCTTTAGGCAACTGGTCTATCAACTCAAGCAAATCCTTCTCAGCCAATAGCGAATCGGAAGATACGGCACGACCATTATCCATTTCCTCTTCCATAGTACTCGAAAAAGGAACCAGTGGCATCTTTCGTTCCTGTGCCAGATGTTTCAAAGCCACATTTTTCGTAATTGTAGCCACCCACTCTCCAAACTTTGAAGCATCTCGGAGTTGGAAGATAGAATAATAAGCACGGATAAACGCCATTTGGACGAGGTCATTCACTACGTCCTCGTCCTCATTGGTTATGTTGACACATACATTTCTCATCATCGGAGCGTATGTTTCATATAATGTTCCCAGAGCTACATTGTCTCCTTCTTTTATTCGTTCTATCAGATTTTCTATATCCATGTTTAGGGCATGAGTATGCAATTTCTATATTAAGATACCTTGTTACAGAAAAAGACTGCATGGCAATGGTGAAATTCTGCTGCCCCTGTCATGGGACACCAAGGCACGCGGTAAAAACGAAACCGCGCCCGCACCTCAACCCACAAAGGAGGAGGCACGGGCGCGGTTTGCTGCGCTGGCGGGGGGGAATCAAAGATAAGACCATGGGCCATAGGGGAAAATTCCGTATTCCTCGTCCTCGCATGACGGATTGTTGTAAACTCTCATGGATATAGCCTGACAGACCTTAAACAGAATGGCCGCAAACAACAATACAGAGGCCGATATACACAAAGCTACATTAAAGCACACCGAACCAATCAGCCCCACAATAATGCTCAGCAAAAACGAGCATATTGCAGCAGTGGCAAGAGCCTCGGCCGCCTTCTTGGCACGCAGGCGTGTCTCGCGCTCTTTGGGGGTTAAGTGCTCGTCCACTTTAATTTCGAGCCGCGCGTCTATTCGTTTTGGAAATTTGCTCATAATCGCAGGATATTAAAACACATGCCGCAAATGTAGGCAAATATAATTGTATATAGTAAAATGATGGGAAAAAACGACATAACATTCAGTCTGCACCTCACGCTCAACGGCAAGGAACACCTTGTGACGGCGGCTGCTGCGGCCAAGGAGGTGCAGCGCGCTGTAGACCAGTCGCGCACGGTGTGCAGTTCGTACACAAATATTTGCCCCCTCCCCGTCACCCCTCATGTAAAAGAGTGCGTGTGTTTTTACTGCCATCTTACACTTTTTGTACGTAACAAGTTGATACACAGATGTTTCAAGAGTGTAAGATGATTTCAAAGTATCTTACACACCCTTGCACATATCTTACACACCTTACCCCGCAGCCTCGCAGTCAACATGGACGTATGCAGTAGATAATACGGCACAGGGACGCAGAAAAATCAGTCGGAGCAACAGACTTTTCTGTTCCCCTATGCCGTGATGTCTTCCTCCCGTGTTTGTGCCGTGTGGCAGCATGAGGGTTGTGTAGGTTGCGTGTAGGTGAAATTGATAGCATCTTACACTAAATAAAGTGCTGATAGTCAATGAGTTGCAGTGTGTTAGTGTAAGATGTAAGATACTCGGCAAGTAAAGCTTTTGTAGTATGGTAAAGGTCCCGCTACCACTAAAGCAAGCACTAAACGCAAGCTCTAATGGGGGCGACGCGTCCCGCGGCATTAAGGCAAAGTCTCATACACTAAATAAAGGCTCACAGACAGGGCAAGCGAAGCGGCACCCTGGGTGTCGCGTGTTGGAGTAGTCGCGCCCATGCTAAATCTGAAACTTGTTTACTAATTCCGCCAACGCATAAAAAGTGTCTGTTTTTACCTTGATGTGTTCCATAAACACTGCATCGGCCAATAATTCTGGCGTAAGACTTTGCATGGCAAAGAGATTTTTTGCACCTTTGCAGTTGCGCCGTGTAGTATGAAGTGCACGGACAGCATTTTCCTAAACAACAAACATTATATCTTTATAATAACAACCTTTTTACTCAGTAATATTCGTATGGAACCTGCAAAAGGAAAATTAGGCGTGATGTGCGTCGGTCTTGGTGCGGTAACAACCACCTTTATGACCGGTGTGCTCATGGCCCGCAAAGGCCTGGCCAAGCCCATTGGCTCAATGACACAGTATGACAAAATCCGCGTAGGCCGCGGCAAGGACAAGCAATACTTGCACTATGGCGAGATAGTGCCGTTGACCCAGCTCGACGACATTGTGTTTGGTGCATGGGACGTATATCCGGCCAATGCCTATGAGAGCGCCCTCAATGCCGAGGTGCTGCGCGACCGCGACATTGAGCCGGTGCGCGACGAACTCAAGGCCATTGTGCCCATGAAGGCCGCCTTTGACCACAACTATGCCAAGCGCCTTGATGGCGACAATGTGAAGGATTGTGCCACACGTTGGGACATGGTTGAGGCCCTGCGCCAGGATATCCGCCAGTTCAAGGCCGAAAAGGGCGTTGACCGTGTGGTAGTGATTTGGGCCGCATCAACCGAAATATATGTGCCCATCGACGAACAGGCGCACAGCACACTTCCGGCCCTCGAGGCGGCCATGAAGGCTGACGACCGCGAGCACATTGCCCCCTCAATGTGCTATGCTTATGCAGCCTTGAAGGAGGGTGCCCCCTTCATAATGGGTGCCCCCAACACCACGGTGGACATTCCCGCCATGTGGGAGCTGGCCGAACAAACCAAGATGCCTATTGCCGGCAAGGACTTCAAAACGGGTCAGACCCTTGTCAAGTCGGGCTTTGCCCCCATCATCGGCACCCGTTGCCTGGGGTTGAGCGGTTGGTTCTCAACCAACATTCTTGGCAACCGCGACGGCCTTGTGCTCGACGAGCCTGCCAACTTCCACACCAAGGAGGTGTCGAAGCTTTCGACGCTCGAGAGCATACTCGAGGCCGACAAGCAGCCCGACCTTTACAGCAACTATTACCACAAGGTGCGCATCAACTATTATCCGCCCCGCAACGATAACAAAGAGGGTTGGGACAACATCGACATCTTTGGCTGGATGGGCTACCCCATGCAAATCAAGATTAACTTCCTTTGCCGCGACTCTATTCTGGCCGCTCCGCTGTTGCTCGACCTTGTGCTGCTCTCCGACCTCGCTGCCCGCAAGGGCCGCTATGGCACGCAGCGCTTCCTGAGCTTCTTCCTCAAGAGCCCGATGCACGACTACACGCAGGGCGAGGTGCCTATCAACCACCTCTTCCAGCAGTATGTGATGCTGAAGAATGCCATTCGCGAAATGGGTGGCTACGAGGCAGACGAGGAAATTGATTGATGCCGGCATCAGCACCATGCAATGTGCTGCGTGTGCCGAACGCATTGGCATGACATAAAAGTATGGGGTTCCTCCCTTCCGCAGGGTAGGGGAGGGGCCCTTTATATTTCCAACACAACTTATGAAACGACTATTCTTACTCTTGACTTTGCTGCTCGGCTGCATTGGTGCCGCATTGGCCCAACGCAACATTTCGGGCGTGGTGATTGACAGTAAAACTGGTGAGAAACTGCCATTCGTCAATGTGATATACGTTGACGGCGGTGGCACGCAAACCGACTTCGACGGGCGTTTCACGCTTCCGTTCAAAGCCGGTCGTTTGCGTTTTTCGGTGCTCGGCTACGAAACCAAAACCGTTTCGGTGAAGGAGGTGGCCGACTCGCTGGTGTTCCGTCTTAAGTCGCTGGACCGCTCGCTCGGCACGGCAGAGGTGACGGGCAAGAAAACCAAATACTCACGCAAGAACAACCCTGCCGTTGAACTCATGCGCAAGGTGATAGCGGCTAAGAAGAGCAGCGACTTGCATCAGCACGACTATTACAGCATAGACAAATACAGCAAAATAACCTTTGCCCTGAACGATGTGACCGACAAAGTGTTTGAAGAAGGCAAATTCAAGAAACTGCCTTTCCTTAAAGACCACGTGGAGGTGTGTAACGAGACGGGCAAACTCATTCTGCCCCTTTCGGTGGACGAAACCGTCACGCGCCTTATCTACCGCAAGGAGCCCAAGAGCGAGAAGAACATCATTCTTGGTCAGCGCTCAAACGGCATCAACGACCTGCTCAACACGGGTGACATTGTCAACACCATGCTGAAGGACTGCTTTACCGATGTAGACATCTACAATGACGAGGTGCGTTTGCTGCAATACCCCTTTACCAGTCCGATATCGTCGCGAACGGCCATATCGTTTTACCGCTACTTTATAGTAGACACACTGATGGTGGACGGCAAACAGCGCTGCATACAGGTGGACTTTACCCCTAACAATCCGCAGGACTTCGGGTTTTCGGGCAGCCTTTACATCATGGCCGATGGCACTTACCGCGTCTACAAGGCCGACATGGGCATACCCGTGCGCAGCGATGTGAACTTTGTGCAGAGCATGCGCATCATTCAAACCTTCGACCAGTTGCCCACCGGCGAGCAGGTGCTTGTAAAGGACAACATGCTTGTGCAGCTGCACATCACCAAGTCGGCCGGCAAATTTCAGGTAAAGCGCGACACCGAGTATAGCAACTTTGCCTTCGAGCCCATTCCCGACAAGACCTTCAAGTTCAAGGGCGAGACGCTCACCTCGGCCAATGCACAGATGCAGGACGAGCATTTTTGGCAGGAGCACCGTGCCGACTCGCTCACCAAGAGCGAGAGCGCAATGAAACAGCTCATCAAGAAGCTCGAAAGCGTGAAAGGCTTCAAACCCGTGCTGTGGGTGGCCAAGGCATTTATTGAGAACTTTGTAGAAACATCGGTGAACCCCGACAAACCGTCGAAGGTAGACATCGGTCCGGTCAACACCATGATAACGCACAACTTTGTTGACGGGCTGCGCCTGCGTGCTTCGGCCCAAACCACGGCCAACTTTAACAAACACCTGTTTCTCAAGGGCTACATAGCCTACGGCTTTAAGGACGAAAAGTGGAAAGGTATGGGCGAGGTGACCTATTCGTTCAACAAAAAGGCTTATTTGCCACGCGAGTTTCCGGTGAACAACCTCACCTTCAACTACTCGCGCGACGTGATGTCGCCTTCCGACAAATTTATGCCCACCGACAAGGATAACGTGTTCACCTCGTTCAAGTGGACCACGGTGGACCACATGATGTACTACGAAACCTACAAACTGCTGTGGGACCGCGAGTGGGAGAATGGTCTGCGTTTCGACGTGCAGTTGCGCACATCGAAGGACACGCCTACGGGCCACCTGTTCTACCAAAGCTTGCATGCCGACGGCAACAGCCGTGAGGCAGGTTTCAATCTACCCTATTTGCGCACCTACGACTTGAGCATGGGGCTACGCTATCAGCCTGGCGTAAAATGGATTAACACCAAGCAGCGCCGCATAGCGTCGAATAACGATGCGCCCATCTTCTCGCTCAGCCACACCGCCGGCCTCTACAACTTTGGCCGTGCCGACTATGCCTACAACCTGACCGAGGCCGGGGTGTACAAACGTTTGTGGCTGGCCTCGTGGGGCAAAATGGACTTTACGCTCAAGGGTGGCGTGCAGTGGAACAAAGTGCCGTTCCCGTTACTCATCATGCCAGCTGCCAACTTGTCGTACATTATGGAGGATAACACCTTCAACCTCATCGACAACATGGAGTTCTTGAACGACCGCTACGTGTCGCTCATGTATTCGTGGGACTTGAACGGCAAGATATTCAACCGCATACCTCTGCTCAAAAAGTTGAAATGGCGCGAATATATTGGTTGCAATGTGCTGTGGGGCACACTCAGCAGCAAGAACAATCCGTTCCTCGACAAGAACGCCAACGACCAGCGCCTGCTCTACTTCCCCGGCAACTGGGGCGATGACGGGTTCAACTACCAGTCGCGGGTGATGGACCGCAAGGTACCGTATGTTGAGGTGGTGGCCGGCATTCACAACATATTCAAGATATTCCACATTGAGTATGTGCACCGCCTTAACTATATACGTCCGGGCACTCAAAAGTGGGGCATACGCGGCATGTTCCGTCTGACATTCTGATGTAGCACGCTCCGCACATATATATACGTATACTACAAGCGCAAGCACCAAGGGCATAGCCCTGTTGATGCTTGCGCTTGTAGTGTGTATGGCCGCTGCGGGTAGAGCGTTCAAAATAGAGGGGAATATATATGTTATTGTTGCTTGGTGAAACGTAAACATTCGAACGGCCTCAAGCACCAAACGCTACCACTAATGGGGGCGACGCGTCTCGCGTCGGGGATAGTGCAACTGTTATTTAGTAGAGCTTGTATTCTTTTCCTTCATTAACCCGACGCGAGACGCGTCGCCCCCATTAGTGCTTGCGTTTCCTTGCAGCGCGTTTAGGCAACTTAAAATCCCCCAAAGCGGTATTGTATTTGTTGCTGATTTTGAATACCCCATGCTGCGGGGCACTTCAGTGTGCAAACAAGTCCTTGAGCACAGCCAACGACTTGAGTTCGGGAAAGTTTGGCACGTGCAGCCGGTAGTAAAGGTTGATATACTCGAGCAGGCGCGAGCGTTCGGCACCATTGAAATGGAAAAAGCGCATGGTGTCGTAGCGCATGCGCATGAGTTTCGGCACCAAGGCCGCATCGCGCGGCGCCAGGAAGTCGGCATGCGATGGTTGCTGTGCGGTAAAACACGAAGCCCGCAAGTCGAAGTAGTCGCCCTCGCGTGCGTCCTCCACATTTGGCATAAACCCGAGGAAGTGCGTCAGGCGCAGCAGAAACACCAAGTGGAAGTTGGCAAAGCCCGACTGGCACACGTCGAGCCACTGCACCGAGCGCAGCACGTAATTGAATATGGTGTGCGAGTCGGGCTCCTGCTTGATGGCATGGTGCAACACTTCGGCCACAAACATGGCGATTGACAGTTTGTAGGGGTCGGTGGGCAGCGAGCACAATGGCCATGCCACCTGCACCGCTTTGGGCCGCTGCAGGTTAGCCTTTGGGCGATGCTCCCACTCCAGGTCGAGAATGGCCAGCGGCTGAAACAGCGTGTGGCGCACCGCGGTCCGCTTTGAGCGGCTGATGCGCACAATCATGCCCAAATTGCCCTGATTTTCGGTCAGCAGGTCGGCAATGAGCTGCTCGTCGTTGTATTTTGTGATATGTAAAACTATGGCTCGCGATTTCATAATGACATTTGCGGTGTGCGTGCGCACGGTTATTTTTGCGTGCGTACACAGTATTATATATACGCGTGCGCGCTATTATATATAGTAATATGGTTAAACGGGGAGGGCGTGCGGGTGTGGCCGATGTGCCAAGGGGCAGTTTGCGCAGCCTTGACCAGCAGTTGCGCTCCGTTGTGCAAAAGTACCGATTTGGCGTTTTATAGCCCCCGAAAGCGCGTAAAATTGGGTGCAAATGCACAAAAATGCACTTTTTTGAAAAAAAATAGGCGTAACATTTGGACGGAATAGTAGAAAGTACTACCTTTGCACTCGCAAATGAGACAAACGGTCACGCCTCAAGCAGACGGGCCACTAATCACAACGCGATGGTCCCTTCGTCTATCGGTTAGGACGAGAGATTTTCATTCTCTAAAGAGGAGTTCGACTCTCCTAGGGACTACTAATAATAAGAAAATAAGAAATGGCAAACCACAAATCATCTGTAAAAAGAATTCGTCAGACGGCGTCTCGCAGACTGCACAACAGATATTACGCTAAGACTATGCGTAACGCAGTACGTAAGCTCCGCGCTACGACTGACAAAGCAGCTGCAACAGAACTTCTGCCGAAGGTTCAGAAGATGTTGGACAAGCTTGCTAAGAAGAATATTATTCACAAGAACAAGGCAGCTAACATCAAGAGTGGTGTGATGGCTCACATCAACAAGCTCGCCTAATACAAGTTTTTGGTTCATAAGGTAAAAGGTTTAATCCTCTGCAGAGTTCGCTTTGCAGAGGATTTTTGTTATTGCTACACACGTGGCATACGATATACCAAACGTTTGGTATTGCTAAAGGGGGCAAACGGCCGTAACTTTGCACTCGTAAACCAATAACAAATACATTTACATCTTATGAGCCAGATTTATCACTCACTTACTGAACTCGTGGGCAACACGCCGTTGCTCGAAGTGTCTAACATCGAAAAGGAGCTTGGCCTCAAGGCGCGTCTGCTTGTCAAACTCGAGTATTACAACCCCGGTGGCAGTGTAAAGGACCGGGTGGCACTTGCCATGATTGAGGATGCCGAACAGACGGGCAAATTGCAGCCCGGCGGCGTGATTATCGAGCCTACCAGTGGCAATACCGGCATCGGACTGGCGTGGGTGGCATCGGTAAAGGGCTACCGCCTCATTCTCACCATGCCCGAAACCATGAGTTTGGAGCGCCGCAACCTGCTCAAGGCCCTCGGTGCCGAACTGGTGCTGACACCAGGCGCCGAGGGTATGAAGGGAGCCATCAAGCGCGCAAAGGAGTTGCAGCAGGAGCAGCCGGGCAGCTTTATACCGCAGCAGTTTGAAAATCCTGCCAACCCCGCCGCCCACACCCGTACTACGGCCGAGGAAATATGGCGCGACACCGACGGCAAGGTCGACGCCTTTGTGGCCGGTGTAGGCACTGGCGGCACACTGAGCGGCACGGCACGCGGCCTGCGCAAGCACAATCCGGCTATCGAGGCCTACGCTGTTGAACCCGCTACGAGCGCTGTGCTCGAGGGCAAGCCTTCGGGTCCGCACAAAATACAGGGCATTGGCGCAGGTTTTGTGCCAGGCAACTTTGACGCCTCGGTGGCTACGGCCATTGTGCCCGTTGAGGACAATGACGCCATTCGCGCCTCGCGCCTTTTGGCCAAAAAGGAGGGGCTGCTGGTAGGCATTTCGTCGGGCGCCGCCTTACACGCCGCCATCGAGCTGGCCAAGAAGCCCGCCTACGAGGGCAAGACCATTGTGGCCTTGTTGCCCGACACGGGCGAGCGCTACCTGTCGACTGTGCTCTATGCCTTTGAGGAATATCCCGTATGATTATAATTGCTGACAATCAACCACTTACACGCGATGCGCTGACCACCTATCTGGCTGGTCAGCCTTTGCAATTTGCAGGTAACAAAGCCGAATTGGCAGAGGCTTTGCAAGCCGAGCCAGAGGCGTTGGTGGTGCTCGACTTCACACTGTTCGATTTTGCCACCCCCGAGCAGTTGCTCATCTATTTGCGTCGCTTTGCCCATGTGCATTGGTTGTTGTTGTCGGCCGAATTTGCCGAGGGACTGCTGCGCTTGTTCGGAGCAGAGCCTCAGGTGAGTTTCATTACAAAGGACTGCACGCGCACTGATGTGGTGCAGGCTGTTTACCGCATTTCAAATGGCGGTCGCGAGGTGTGTCCGTCAGTGTCCGACGTGTTGCGTGCACGTGCCACAACGCAACAGAGCCTGCCGCGCCTCACGTCCACCGAAACGGCCATTCTCACTTTGATGGCCGAGGGGCTCACGGCCAAGGAGATAGCTGCGCGGCGCAACTCGTCGGTGCATACCATTGTGACGCACAAGAAGAACCTCTTCCGCAAACTCGGCGTGTCAACGGCCTACGAGGCAGTGCGCTACGCCCTGCGTGCCGGATTGGCCGACCCAGTGGAATACTATATTTAATGTGCTAATATGCTAATGGGTTGACGCCGTAGCGTGGTTTGGCAGCCGCTAACGCGGAAAACAAAAGAGCATAAGAACATAAGAACATAAGGGCTGACACCGTAGTGTCACTACTTGTCACGCTACGGCGTCAGCCCTTATGTTCTTGAGGCCACGCGGACGTCAGTCCGTGGTCTTCAGCCGCGCAGCGGTCTTATGTCCTTATGCTCTTATGTTCTTCTGTTTACCGCGTTAGCGGCTGCCAAGTCACGCTACGGCGTCAGTCCGTTAGCATATTAGAGCATTGTCGCATTAGCATATTCCCACATTGTCACATTCCCACATTCCCACATTGTCACATTCCCACATTCCCACATTGGCGTATTAGCTTATTTTTCGTACCTTTGCCCGATAAAGGCAATATACGCTATGAACCCTCCCGAAAGTTACACCAATTTGTTACGGCAGACGGTGGAGGAATTGTCCGACACAAGCAAGATGCAAGGACTCTTCCATCAGCACCGTCATGGCGACCCCTTGCCCTCTTCGGCAGCGCTCGAAGAGATAATAGGGCTGTGCCGCGCTGTGCTCTTTCCAGGGTATTACGGAAAAAGCACACTCAACGCCGTCACTGTGCGCTACCATATAGGTATGGAAATTGAGCGCCTCTTTGCATTGTTGACCGCACAAGTGCAGGCCGGACTCTGTTTCGGTCAGCAGGACGACGACTGCCGATGTACAGGAGTAGATTTCCACACAAAGGCCGAGGCCATAGCTGCCACACTTATCAGCATGTTGCCACAAGTGCGCCGCACGCTCGCCACCGATGTAGAGGCCGCCTACCTGGGCGACCCCGCCGCGCAGAACAACGGCGAGGTGATAAGCTGCTATCCGGCCATACGCGCCCTGACGTGTTACCGCATAGCCCACGAGCTTTATCGCCTCGATGTGCCGCTCATTCCGCGCATTATCAGTGAACTCGCACACAGCGAGACGGGCATCGACATTCACCCGGGGGCACAGATTGGCGAATATTTCACCATCGACCACGGCACAGGCGTTGTGATAGGCGCCACCTGCATCATTGGCAATCATGTCAAGCTCTATCAGGGCGTGACGCTCGGAGCCAAGAGCTTTCCGCTCGATGTCAACGGCAATCCTATCAAGAACAATCCGCGTCACCCCATACTCGAGGACGGCGTCATAGTCTACTCCAACGCCACCATCTTGGGCCGCATCACCATTGGCCGCGACGCCGTGATAGGTGCCAACAAGTGGGTGACTCACGATGTGCCCGCTGGCCAAAAGGTGTGACACAGCCACCAAGCGTGGCAACGTGGTGTAACGCACAAGTGCTGCCACCACAACACTCCCCCCTTACGTCTGTTAAAACCATACGCATATAGGCTGGCAATGCAGCTGCCAAAACCGCATTGGCCGGCAAACTCCACAAACGATTATGCAAGAATTTGAACTCATAGCCAAAACCTTTCAAGGACTTGAAGAGGTGCTGGCACAAGAACTCACCGAACTTGGTGCTAACAATGTGCAGATAGGCCGCCGCATGGTGTCGTTCACCGGCGACAAGGCCATGATGTACCGCGCCAACTTTTGTTTGCGCACGGCCATACGTGTGCTCAAACCCATCAAGCACTTCAAGGCCAAAGGAGCCGACGATGTGTACGAGGCTGTGCGAAAGATTGACTGGAGCCAGTACCTCGACCTCAACACCACCTTTGCGGTAGACTCGGTAGTGTTCTCCGACGAGTTCCGTCACTCTAAGTTTGTGGCCTACAAGGTAAAGGACGCCATTGTCGACTATTTCCGCGACACAACCGGCGAGCGCCCCAACATACGCATCACCAACCCCGATGTCAAGCTCAACATACACATTGCCGAGGACGACTGCACCCTCTCGCTCGACTCGTCGGGCGACTCGCTCCACCTGCGCGGCTATCGCGTGGCCACAGTCGAGGCCCCCATCAACGAGGTGCTGGCCGCCGGTCTTATCAAGCTCACCGGCTGGCAGTACGATTGCGACTTTATCGACCCCTTCTGCGGTTCGGGCACATTCTTGGTAGAGGCAGCCCTCATGGCCCGCAACATCTACCCCGGCGTGTTCCGCAAGTCGTTCGGTTTTGAAAAGTGGAAAGACTTCGACGCCGAACTCCTGCAGGAAATTTACGACGACGACTCACAAGAGCGCACCTTCAGCCACCACATCTACGGCTACGACATCAATGTGCCGGCAGTAGAGAGCGCACTGAAAAATGTGCGCAGCGCCGGTGTGGCCGACATCGTCACCGTGCAGCAGCAGGACTTCCGCAAGTTCACTGCCCCCGCCCAAAAGTCTATCATCGTCACCAACCCGCCCTATGGCGAACGCCTTACCCCGCCCGACATCTTGGGCCTGTACCAGGCCATAGGCAAGGTGCTCAAAAACGAGTTTCAGGGTGGCGAGGCATGGATTATCTCGTCAAAGGCCGAACTGTTCGAAAACCTTGGCCTGCGTCCCAGCCTCAAGACACAGATATTCAACGGCAAGCTAGACTGCGACTTCCGCAAGTACCAGTTGTTCAGCGGCAAACTCAGCGACTTCCGTGCCGAGGGAGGCAAGGTGAAAACCGACGTAGAGCGTCGGTTGATGAGCGACCAGCGCCGTTTCCGCACCAACCGCGACGAATTCAAAAAGCGCTTTGACGATGCAGAACGCCACGACGAGGACGACGACCTCGACCCCGCATACAAAATACTGCGCCGCAAGCACCGCGAATTTGAACAGCTGCACGCACCCCGCAAATCCAAGCGCGAGGGCGATGATGCCAAGAAGGGCGGTTTCAAAAAAGGCGGTTTCAAGAAAGACGGCTTTAAGAAGGGCGATTTCAAAAAGGGTGATTCCAAGAAAGGCGGCTTCGGTGGCAAAAAGCGCGAAGGCGGTTTCAAGAAAGGCCCGGGTTTCAAACAGAAAGGCGACTTCAAGCGCAAGGCCGGCTTTGACAGATAATACATATAAATAAAAGTCTATATACCGAAGATGCGGCCCGGGCACACTAATGCACAGGCCGCATCTTTGCAATATGTCATACACCATACAAATGAAAATCAAACACTTAATCGTGGCAGCCGTGGCGCTGCTCATAGGCACTAATGCCATGGCACAGACAAAGAAAAGTTTCACCCTCGAGGATTTGATGTGGGGCGGCAATAACTACGCCAACATCATGCCCAAATATTACGGCACCGCCTTCTGGGGCGACCGCCTGCTCAAGCTCGATGTAGACGAGGTAAGCACCCTGGCCAGCAACAAGGGCAAGGCCGAAAAGCCCCGTGTGCTCTTTACCACCGAACAGCTCAATGCAGCCATCGACACCGCCAAGTATGGCAAGGTGTACAATCTGCTTTACGCCCAGTTCCCCTCGGGCAGCAAATCCGAGGTCTACCTGCAAACAAGCAAGCTCAACCTGCTCTACAACTGGCAGCAGCGCAAGGTGGTGTGGAGCACCGAGCGCACACCGGGCGCCTATGCCAACGACATGAGCCATTATAGCCACAACGAGGCTTTCGTCAAGGACTGGAACCTCTATGTCAAGACCGCCGACGGCAAAACCCACCAAGTGAGCACCGACGGCTCACGCGAGCTGCAGTACGGCCTTAGCGTACACCGCGACGAGTTCGGCATACGCAAGGGCACCTTCTGGAGTCCCAAGGGCCACCTGCTCGCCTTTTACCGTATGGACCAAAGCATGGTGACGGACTATCCCCTTGTCGACATCAACCACCGCGTGGCCCAGCTCGCCCCCGAAAAGTACCCCATGGCCGGCATGACCAGCCACAAGGTAACCGTGGGCGTGTACAACCCCGCCACCGACAAAACAGTCTACCTGCAGGCCGGCGACCCCACCGACCGCTATTTTACCAACATAGCGTGGAGCCCCGACGAGCGCACCATCTACATGTTTGAGCTGCCCCGCACACAGGACAAGGCCGAACTCGTGGCATACGATGCACACACCGGTGCACGCAAGGGCGTGCTCTACACCGAAAGCAATGCCCGCTACGTAGAGCCGTGCAACCCCATACAGTTCCTGCCGTGGGACGCCACAAAGTTTGTCATGCAAACCCGCCGCGACGGCTACAACCACCTCTACCTCTTCACTGCCGACGGCCGCCAGCTCAAGCAGCTCACCAAGGGCCAGTTTGAGGTAATCAGTGTGCTCGGCTTCAACACCAAGGCCAAGAGCATCATCTACCAAAGCAACCAGGACAACCCCATACAGTACAGCAATTATAGCGTGAATGTGGCCACGGGCAAGGTGGCCCGCCTCGACAATGGCCAGGGCACACACTACGCCGCCCTGTCAGAGAACGGCCTCTACCTGTCCGACCGCTGGTCGTCGCCCACCACCTTCCGCCAGTACGACCTGCTTGGCACCACCCAGCCCGCAGCAGCCGTCAAACTGCACGCCGATGCCGACCCTTGGACAGCCTACAATGTGCCTGAAATCAGCGGTGGCAAAATCAAGGCTGCCGATGGCAAAACCGACCTCTACTACCGCCTTGTAAAGCCCGTCGGCTTCGACCCTGCCAAAAAGTACCCCACAGTAGTCTATGTGTATGGTGGCCCGCACGCCCACAATGTGGAGGCAGCGTGGAACTATCTGGCCCGCCCCTGGGAGATATACATGGCACAGCGTGGCTACGTCATCTTTGTGGTTGACAATCGCGGTTCCGAAAATCGCGGTTTCGAGTTTGAGAGCTGCACCCACCGCCACCTTGGCGACATCGAGATGCAGGACCAGCTCGAGGGCGTCAAGTTCCTCAAGTCGCTCCCCTACGTTGATGCCGACCGCATTGGCGTACACGGCTGGTCGTTTGGCGGTTTCATGACCACCAACCTCATGTGTTCTTACCCCGACGTGTTCAAGGTAGGTGTGGCCGGTGGCCCCGTCATCGACTGGAAGTTATACGAGGTGATGTACGGCGAGCGCTACATGGACACCCCGCAAGAGAACCCCGAGGGCTACGCCTCGTCGTCGCTCCTCAACAAGGCCAAGAACCTCAAGGGCCGTCTCCAGATAATTGTAGGCTACAACGACCCCACCTGCGTCATGCAGCACAGCCTGTCATTCCTCCGCGCCTGCGAGGATGCCGGCACCCAGCCCGACTACTTTGTCTATCCCGGCGACGGCCACAACATGATGGGCCACGACATGGTACACCTGCACGAGCGCATCACACGCTACTTCGACGACTATCTTAAAAAGTAAGACGCTCAAAGCCTTAAAGCTATGATGGCGTTTCACGAAAGATACATACATTAAGCACACCCATCACACACACCAATCCGGCAGTGGACGAGCAAAAGCAGTCCGCTGCCGGATTTTTGGTACACCATAGGGTCGCGGAGGCCTCAAGCGGTATTGTTTGCGCCCGAAAATATGTTGTACAACATAAAAAGGCTATTTGCTATTTGCGCATGCACTTTTGTGCGGTAATGTGGCGGTAATATTGGTATTACCGCAAAAAACTTGGGCTACCTTAGGCAGTTTCGCGCAAAAACCGCAATTTTGCGCCGAGTTTTGGCAGCCCCTCAGAGGGCTCGGCTACAACAGCAAATCACAGAAACGAAAGAACAGAACAACAATAACTAAACTAAACGCTATGACTAAGAAACTGGCCACATTGGTGGCAATGCTCGCGTGCTGCGTATTTGGTGCGCTGGCACAAAGAGTGGCAACCACACCCGTAACTGATGTGCAGACGGGCGTTTATATGTTGCGCATGAAATCGGACCGCATTCCAGGTACAGATGGTGCTTGGGTGTATTATAATGGCTCTCATGCATACGGTGAGAGCGACAACACCGCATTGAAGGTAGTAACAGAGAACCCGTTAAGCGAGGACCACTACAACTACCTTTGGAGGGTGGTAAGGAAAGACGATGGAAAAATCACCATACAGAGTTTCACAGCTAATACTTATTGGGCTAAAGCAAAAGGGGGAAAGCCATTGGTAGGCCAAGATGACAACCAATGGGTTCCCAATGATTTCCCGATGAATGAAACCGAAAACGCTTTTACTTTAGAGCAGAATGGTCATTCGGGCTACAAGCTGAAAACGTATAGTACTCGTACATATTATAGTGGTTTCACGAAGAAATCGGAAGAAAAAGAAGTCTACGTAGTTGACAATGTGAATATGAGCAACTCCGACAAGGCCAATGCTGCGCACAACATTGGCTACCAACAAACGTCTACTACACGCAGCGACATCACCTTTGAGTTTTACGAGGTCACCCAATTCCCCGAGAAAGTGTCTTTCACCTACAACTATCTCTACAATGGCATAAGCAAAACGACCAAGAAGTTTGAAGCCTATACTTACAAACCCTATCCCGCGGTAACGGTTCCCGACTTTATCAAGGCAAATGCGCCAGAGGGAGAGATAAAGCCCGAAGACAATGGTGCGACATTTACCATAGAGTGCACTTCGGCCTTGCCGTTTGAGGTTACAACCGACCTCAACAATCCTCACCTCTACTACTTCGAGTTATTGCTGTCCGGTAAAACTTTTTTAAGCAAAATAAATTAGGGCTGTCACTTC
>OLZJ01000337.1_pt1 | contig 27707 bp, 38 predicted proteins | sample 1673951 | NCBI WGS metagenome assembly OLZJ01 (sample SAMEA103958135, study PRJEB25191) | human gut metagenome
TTGTAGCAGATGTGCTTTCTGTAAGAGTCTGAAGTTGCAGGGCAGAAGAATCTTTCAGTTTCTTCAGATAATTTTTAAACCCTGTCCGTCTGTTTTCCATGAACACGATCTGTCCGTCAATTCTTGCTATTTCATAGAATCCGAGATCGCCGAAGAATTTGGCCGAAGAACATTTCGTATAGAGGAACAGGTGTGTATTTCCGCGGTTAAATTGTACTTCGATCAGATGTGAGATGATCTGGTTCATAAGTCCTTCGCCCTGATGGTCAGAGCCTACGGCAAGACAGCGCAGTGTATTGCCGAAGCAGCTTCCGGTGGCGATGATATTCATCTCATCATCGTACATGCCGCACGTATAATCAAGGTTGGTATCCAGGCGGATTTCCTCAGCCTGAAGAAGAGCGGTGACACCCTGAATTGCAGTTTTATCAGAGTGTGAAATCTGTGAAATATAGTAATCAGACATAATGTTTCCTTTCTGTATGTATAGAGTTGCTTTCATGCGGATGATATGCTGCTTCTAGTGTAACATATAGCATAGGCAGCATAGCCAATAAAATATTAGAATTATCATATAATAAAAAAAATATTAGGTTATCGTGAAAAACTAAAAGACTATACCTGCCAATATATGGACATCAATTCACAGACAGGTGCCCCTATCATGCGTCCTATGTTTTTCGATTTTCCTGACAATGAAATATGTTACACCCTTGAAGACCAGTACATGTACGGAGCCGACCTTCTGTTTGCCCCGATATACAGACAGGGCGAAACCGAACGTGCGGTATATCTTCCAGAGGGCGACTGGGTCAATGTGCTCACACACGAAGCTTTTTCTGGCGGTCAAAGCATTATCTGCCATGCACAGCTTGATGAATTCATCGCTTTCGCAAGGGCGGGCAGTGACGTTATTAACTGCTTCTGAGTAACATAATGAAATCCCTTTGGAAGTAATATTTTTTATAGCATGAAGTCCGATTACCCCCTTTGATGTGGCAATCGGACTCGCTATACCCAACTGTTATCCAGACATAATCGGTACACCTTTCCTGTACTGACTATATCGAAAGCTTAATAAAGTGTCATTTTCTATTCATAATCTAATATATCCATAATAAAATTATACATATATCGCGGATATCTCTCATCCTCCGCATCCTCGCCCAAGGTGATGGAGAGCACTGTATCGCCATGCTCAATAATTATATCCGTATCATCAAAGTCAACCCTTTCAATCTCAGAATACGGAATCCTCACCACCTCTTCACCGCTATCAAGCCAGTAGATTATAGCATCGCTTGTAAACACCATTCCCTCATCATACTCCTCGTCCATGTCAATCCCGACATAGACTATGACATCCTGCCTTCTAAAAGCCCTGCGGCTGATTGCCATGATGTCCGATAGCACACTAGAACTGATATTCCCTGCATACACGCTCGGACCAATACTACTGTAATCAAGTTCCATCACATATTCAGCAAATTTATTATCTGCTCTTGTTATTTCGTTATCCATCTTATTTACCTCCCATATTAATCTTAGTTTTTCTCTTGTTAACTCGCTTTTTCTTACATTTTCATTTTTACATAGAAAGTTTTTCTGAGTCTATGCCATTCCCCTTGGCCTGATATCATGGATATGAAGTGATTTAGGGTGCACAAAACAAGACGTCGTCTCATTTATGCTATGCATATTGTTCCACGCCACTTCCTTTAATGTTTTTTCATCGATTCCCCACATTTCTAAATGGTTATTATGGATTAATACACTTCCCTTTTCTCCATTGGGAAGCTCCATGTTGACTCTCTGCCAGCATTTTTTCAATGCGGTTTAAGTAGGAAAAAATCTCATTTTCCTTCTTTTCACGAAGCCTGATGATCAATAGAAACTCCCTTGCTGTTGCCATCTGTACCTGCATGCGGTCTAAGTAATTGGCATCCTTTTCCAGCAGCTTTCTTACCACAGGATTGGTTTCTTCCTCCATCCGCTTCTTCAGATATCTTTTGTTGTCCTCAAAATTCTCTCTGGAATTTAAGCACATCATTTCGATTTCCGTGATGCCCTTAAGCACCGTCATCAGTCCATAGATTCTGGCTGACAGACTCTCCTCTGACAACACGGAAATGTTGCTGGGCTGAATTAAAAAGTAAACCAGCTCCTCATTCCTGTATGTTCGGATACTGTAATCCGTCACTTCTCTGGTTCCCATCAGTTCTCTGGTGGATTCCATGTTCTTTTTACTCATCCGGTGTGTACCTCCATTCATATTGCTGCTGATCCATGAAAAAATAAGCACAGGCATACCGGATAAAATCCATAATGGTCGTATCCTCCACCTGTATGGTCAGAAAGGCATAGGCTCCTGCGATGACTAACGGGATGCCTTTCCAGCACCCGAAGTCCCGGACTCACACAAAATAATTTTGACATTTCCACCTCCAAAAAAATAAGGCGGCACCTATTCTATTTCTAAAATAAGTACCGCCTTGCGTTCATCCCTGCCCATATTCATTTTTAACTTTGCTTACCACTCCCTCCTTTTTGTTTTTCTCCAAATCACTCAAAAACCTCTTTTTTACCCCTATGCATCTTTAAAAACGGGCAAAAAAATCGGGCAAAAACTAGCCAATTTTCGGTCTAATTTTTGCCCGTGGAGTACAACATCTTGTGGTCAAACCCTACTTTTTCTTCTCTTTTCCACAATACTGCATCATTATCACGCACTCCACGTGTGTTGTATTCCCAAACTGATCCACCGCCCTTACCTTGCAAAGCTCATATCCGCCCTCACAAAGCACCTTAAGATCCCTCGCTAACGTCGCCGAATCACAGCTTACATACACGATCCGCTCCGGCTGCATCTTAAGCATCGTCTCAAGACATACACCATCGCACCCCTTTCGCGGCGGATCGACCACGATCACATCCGGGTGCAGCATATCTGCATCTGTGTCTTTCTTTTTTTCATAAAATGCCGGCAGCACTTCTTCCGCTTTTCCTACAAAAAACTCAGCATTATTGATACCGTTGAGCGCCGCATTATTCTTCGCATCCTCGATTGCCTGTGGGACGATCTCCACGCCGTAAACTTTTCCCGCTTTCTGTGCCAGGAAAAGTGAAATCGTGCCAATGCCGCAATACAGATCCCACACAGTCTCTTTCCCGGTCAGCCCGGCATAATCAAGCGCAAGACTGTATAATTTTTCTGTCTGTACCGGATTGACCTGATAAAATGACTGCGGCGAAATATGGTATGCGACCGCTGTATCAGTCAGTGAAAAATCCTTCGTATCGCGTAGATGGATCATATCGGTAATGTATGGATCGCCCCAGATACATTTCGTCACATCCCCGAGGATCACATTTGTTTTCTTCGTATTCTGATTGATGGAAATGCTCTTCATTCCCTCGATGGCTGTCAATCTGTCGATCAGCTTTTCCACTTTAGGAAGACTATTTCCATTGATAATCACACAGACCATAAGCTCTTTTGTGGAAAACCCATAGCGGATCAGGACATGACGAACCAGCCCCTTACCTGTATTTTCATCGTAAGATGCCACATGACATTCTTTCATATAAGAAAGGACTTCATTTAAAATAATCTGATTTTCCTCCACACCCAGTTTACAGTCATTGACCGGGATAATACTGTGGGTACGCGCTGCATAAAAACCGGCAACCGGATTCCCATCTTTATCCGCACCGATCGGAAACTGTGCCTTGTTCCGGTAGCGGTATGGTTCTTTCATCCCCACGACAGGAAGCATGATTCGGTCGATCAATTCCGGCGCAAAACCGCCAATACGAATCAGATTTCCGCGCACTTTGTTCTGCTTAAATTCCAGCTGCTTTTCATAATCCAACGCCTGTATCTGACATCCGCCGCATCTCCTGTGAAGTTCACACTGTGGTGTCACACGAAATTTAGACGGCGATAAAATCTGCTCCACTCTCGCATAACCATAATTTTTCTTCATCTTTGTGATGCGGGCTTCGATCTCATCTCCAAGCACCGCATCTTTAACGAAAAAGGTCATGCCATCGTATTTTCCGATTCCTTCGCCGTCCACGCCCATATCTTCGATTTTCAGTTCTATGATATCATTTTTCTGCATAATTATAATTTCCCGGAGCGTCTGATATTGCTCTCAAGCAGACGGTTGTACCCCTGCCATTCCTGATTATTTTCCGGCACGTTGTTAAAGATTTCGCGCACCGTCTCCATCTTTGCATCGATATTATCCGCAAAACTGAGTGCCAATGCCTCCGGCAGCGCCGGTTTTTTCGGTGAACCAAACTCTAACTCGCCGTGATGTGCTAAAATACAGTGCTTTAACTCGCTTGCCAGTCCCTTTGGAAAATCCGGGATCGTGCGGATCCTGTCACCGACCATCTCGGTTCCGATAATAATATGTCCTAAAAGCTGACCGTCATCCGTGTAATCATTTTCCGGGAATGTGGAAAGCTCCTCTAATTTTCCGATATCATGGAAAATAGCTGCCGTGATCAAAAGATCGCGGTTTAATATCGGATAACAGCCTGCAAAATAATCACAGTGCTTTGCCACACTTAAGCTGTGCTCAAGCAGACCACCGACAAATCCGTGGTGCACAGTCTTTGCAGCAGAGTGGAATTTAAAGCGTTTTTCAAAATCTGCATCTTCCACAAAAAAGCTCTCTAACAGCTTCTTTAAATGCACTTCTTTGATGCTCGCAATCAGGCCTTTTAACTCCTCATACATCTGGTCGATATCCTTATCGCTGACCGGAAGGTAATCTTTTGGATCATACTCCCCTTCCTGCACCTTGCGGACACGCTTTACATTCAGCTGTAAATTGCCCTGAAAGCTGGTGATATCACCCATTACGGCTATGTAATCCAGTGAATCGAACTCGTCGATTCCAACAGAACCAGGCTCCCAGATCTTCGCATCCAGTGTGCCCGTTTTGTCCTGTAAGATCAATGTATCATAAGGTTTTCCTGCCTTTGTCAGTGCAGACTGTTTTACTTTACATAGATAGATTTCATTAATTCGCTCGCCCTCTCTGAGGCTCTCAATATACTTCATACTACTCCTTATTCCTGCTTTTATTTTCTAAAATTATTATGCCTGTATCTGGTTCACATCTCTATGGCAGTACACTGACTTCTACCGTGCAGGTGATTTCCGTATAACCTTCCGGTCCCTGCCGCTCAATCTTCACTTCCACCGTATCTTCCGGCTTTAACGAAAGCAGTTTTTTTTCATAATTTTCTGCCGTAAGAATCTCATCCCCGTCAATCTCCGTAATGACATCCCCATTCTGAAGTCCCGCCGCCATTGCCGGTGAATCCATGCAGACATCTTTGATATAGGCGCCTTTTGGTATTTCATATTCACGTTCGATCGCCGCAGTAACCGTTGTCACTTCAAGCCCGATGCACGGAATATCCTGTCCGTTTGACAACATCTCAATCAATGCCTTTAATTCAGAAATAGAAATCGCTGTCAGCGTATTCTCATCGCCTGCACTGCTGTATCCCTGCATCACGATCCCGATGATCTCACCATCCACATTGACAAGCGCACCGCTTCCATTGCTGCTTCCGACAATATCTGTCGTAAATACACTGTAATTATGATCTATCGTGGAAATACTATTTGTCGTAGATGTGATATTTCCGGTCAGTATCGAATAATTTGTTCCAAGCGGACTTCCGATTGCAATCGCAATCGTTCCCTGCGTAACGGTCAGTGAATTACCGAGAACTGCAACCGTGATCGCATTCTTTGTACTTTCTGTAAGCTCCGAAGTCTTTACGCTCAACACGGCAATCCCTGTATTGCCATCGTATTTTTTCATCTCAGCTTTCACTGAAACATCATTAATAAATGTAACGTAGATCTCCTGGGCATCCGCAATCGCCTTGCGCTCTGTCAAAACCAGAAGTTCTCTGCTGTTCTCCGCTACAATGATTCCGGAGGCCTGACCTTTGCTCTCATACGGATTATTAAACCAGTCGGTGTCACTCTTTACGCCGGTTACAGTCACAATAGACTTATTGGCTTCTTTTCCAACGGCATATAACTTGTTCTGCAGCTTCTGAAAATCAGCAAGTTCAAGTTCCCGCAGGTCATTGTCCGGAACATTCTCTCCGGTCTGCTCTGTTTCCGTTTCACCCGTCTGTTCCTGCTGTGAGTTTCCCACTTCTCCATTTTCCTGCGATCCGTTGTTCTCCGCTGCCCCGTTTTCTCCCTGCTGCCCGTCGTTCTCTGTCTCCTGTGTATCCTTCTGTTCCAACGCTTCCTGTATATCGCCCTGACTTGGCTCCTCCGTTTCCGTGACATCATCTTGCGGAATCGTAACAACCGGCTTCTCCTCCGGGTAAAACCAGTTTGAAAACTCCGGCTGCAATAAACTAAACACCAGTGCTGCCACCGCACCAAAAATAACGGCAAGCGCTACCGTAAACAATGCTTTTTTTACAAGACGTTTTTTATTCAACGGCTTCTCCTTGATCTGTTCATTAATAAAAGAAAAGCCACCCTTCTCTTTCTCCTGCATGATTTTCCCTTCCTTAACAAAAATGAAAACCGCACCTAGTTTATTATAGTTTGAAACACATACGCTTGCAACACTATTTTTTGCATTTCCGGCTTTCATTCCCCTAATTAATGGGATATAATGTGAATTAGCAATGAGCAGTGCCAAACATGGAAATAACAAAAAATGGCTGCTCGCAGACACTTTTTTGTTATTTTTATGTTTGATAGGGCGAATGCCCGTCAGCCCGGAAAATCTCTGATTTTTCGGGCTGGCACTGCGGACTAAAGTCGAACACAACTCCCCGTCAACTCAGCGCAACCTCTGATTTTTCGGGCTGGCACTGCGGACTAAAGTCGAACACACATATCCGTCGGCATGCTGCCACTGCAAACTAAATTTTCAACCACAAGGAATTACAAATCATATGAATGAAAAAGTTTTAAAAACATTAGAATACAATAAAATCATCGCACGTCTCGCGGAGCACGCTTCCAGCGAGGACGCAAAAAAACGCTGTCTTACCCTCACACCAGGCACAGACATAAACGAAATCAACCTTTTACAGTTACAGACCAAAGATGCCCTAAACCGTCTCTTTAAAGGCGGGCGCATCTCTTTTTCCGGTGTACACGACATCCGAGACTCCCTGAAACGTTTAGAGATCGGTGCATCCTTAAGCATCACGGAACTGCTGCGCGTCTGCTCTCTCTTAGAGGCAGCAAAACGTTCAAAAACATTTTCCCGCACCAGCATCGGACACACCGGACCGGACCGTCCTGCCGCAGCAGACGGGACAGACGAACTTCCGGTCGACTCACTGACCGGATTTTTCGATCAGATTGAGCCTCTCACACCGTTATGCGATGAGATCCGCCGCTGCATTTTATCGGAGGACGAGATCGCGGACGATGCCAGCAGTACGCTCCGCTCCATCCGCAAATCCATGCGTGGCATGAACGATAAGATCCGCGCACAGATGAACTCGATGATCAACAACACGACCACACGCAGCTATTTACAGGATGCTGTCATCACGATGCGCGACGGCCGCTACTGCCTGCCGGTCAAAGCCGAGGCAAAATCGCAGGTTCCTGGTATGGTGCACGACCAGTCCTCCTCCGGTTCCACGCTCTTTATCGAACCGCTCGCTGTCGTAAACTTAAACAACGAATACAAAGCGTTACTGATCAAAGAAAAAGAAGAGATCGAAGTCATCCTCGCAAACTTAAGCAACTTAACGGCAGGATACTCCATGCAGCTTCACACCGACTATAACGTACTCACGGAACTTGATTTTATTTTTGCAAAAGCAGCCTTCGCACAGACTTACAATGGTGTTGCCCCGACCTTCAACACAGATGGACGGATCAATATCAAAAAAGGCCGTCATCCACTGCTCGACGCAAAAAAAGTAGTGTCGATCGACGTGCGCCTCGGAGAAGATTTTACCCTGCTTATCATTACCGGTCCAAACACCGGTGGTAAAACCGTCTCCTTAAAAACAGTCGGCCTTCTGACATTGATGGGTCAGGCAGGACTTCACATCCCGGCTTCCGAGCGTTCGGAGCTTGGAATTTTTGAGGAAGTGTTTGCCGACATCGGAGATGAGCAGAGTATTGAGCAGTCTTTAAGTACATTCTCCTCCCACATGACAAACATCACCCGCATTTTAAGCCAGGTCAACGACCGCTCCCTCGTGCTTTTCGATGAACTCTGTGCCGGAACTGACCCGACGGAGGGTGCCGCACTTGCGATCTCCATTTTATCGAAATTAAAACTGTACGGTGCGCGTGTCATGGCAACCACTCATTACAGCGAATTGAAAGTATTTGCCCTGCAGACCTCCGGCGTAGAAAATGCCTGCTGTGAATTTGACGTGGAATCTTTAAGCCCGACTTACCGTCTTTTAATCGGTATTCCTGGAAAGAGTAATGCATTTGCGATTTCCACGAAACTCGGTCTTGGTGAAGATATCATCGAGGACGCTAAGGGACGGATCAGTGAAAATGACATGAATTTTGAGGATCTTTTAGCTGACCTTGAAAAGAGCCGTATCACGATTGAAAAAGAACAGCTTGAGATCAACCAGTATAAAGAAGAGATTCAGAAACTAAAAGAACAGCTCGAACAGAAACAGGAACGCTTAGACGCAAGCCGTGACAAGATCCTGCGCGAAGCAAATGAGCAGGCTTACAATATCATCAAAGAAGCCAAAGATCTTGCTGATGAAACGATCCGTAATTTCAATAAATACGGCACCGCACATGCCCCGGTCAGCGAAATGGAAAAAGAGCGCACTAAACTGCGCGATAAGATGAACAACGCACAGAAAAAAATGTCTGACCAGAAAAAGAATGCTGCGCCGAACCATAAGATTCCAAAGAAACTCCGCGTTGGCGACCGCGTCAAAGTCATCAGCATGAACTTAAACGGAACCGTTCACTCCCTGCCAAACGCAAAGGGTGACCTTTATGTACAGATGGGAATTTTGCGCTCCCTTGTCAACATCAACGACCTGATCCTGTTAGAGGAAGAAACTTCTCCGACCAGCAAAAAATACGGCCGTACCGGTGCCGGCAAAATCAAAATGAGCAAGTCCGCATCCGTCTCCACAGAGATCAACCTGATCGGCAAGACCACCGACGAGGCGATCGCTCTTTTGGATAAATATTTAGATGATGCCTACCTTGCACATATTCCGTCTGTCCGCATCGTCCACGGCAAGGGAACCGGTGCACTGCGCAATGCCGTACAGGCACATTTAAAACGTTTAAAATATGTGAAATCATTCCACCTCGGAGAGTATGGCGAAGGTGATGCCGGCGTAACAATTGCCGAATTCAAAGACTGATTTCAGACAAAAAGTAATTTCAGTAAGACAGATTTTATCTGATCCCATGCACAAAGCACTGCCGAAGCAATACCATTTCGTCTGATTTACAAACAGAATAACAACTAACAGGAGGTAATTTTATGGCAGCAAAACAAAAAATACTGATCGTCGATGACGACAACAATATCGCAGAACTGATCTCTCTTTATCTTACCAAAGAGTGTTTTGATACAAAAATCGTAAATGACGGGGAGGAAGCCTTAAAAGCATTTGAGCAGTACAGCCCGAACCTGATTCTTCTTGATCTGATGCTTCCGGGCATCGACGGCTATCAGGTGTGCCGCGAGGTCCGTGCAAAAGCAAACGTGCCGATCATCATGCTCTCTGCAAAAGGCGAGATTTTTGATAAAGTACTCGGTCTTGAGCTTGGCGCAGACGACTATATCATGAAACCGTTCGATTCCAAGGAGCTTGTTGCGCGCGTCAAAGCCGTTTTGCGCCGTTACCAGCCTGTCAAAGTCGAAGAGCCAGCGCCGGAATTAAAATGTGTGAAATACCCGGATCTGATCGTCAACTTATCCAATTACTCCGTTATTTATAAAGATAATCCAATCGATATGCCACCAAAGGAATTAGAACTTTTATATTTCCTTGCATCCTCGCCGAACCAGGTATTTACCAGAGAACAGCTTCTCGATCACATCTGGGGTTACGAATACATTGGTGACACCCGCACCGTGGATGTCCATGTAAAACGTCTCCGTGAAAAAATAAAGGACAATGACAGCTGGAGTCTCTCGACCGTCTGGGGCATTGGTTATAAATTTGAGGTTAAAAATATATGAAACGGACACTCTACCCCAAACTGCTCGGCGGCTATCTGATCTATGGACTGATCTGCTTTATTATTATTTCAACCTTTGGTTACCACATTACGTTTAACTTCTTAGAGCGCCGGGATGCCTCGACGCTCTACCGGGAGTCTGCGCTGATTTCCTCTAACTATGCGGAAAACTATTTTAAGCGTTCCACAACCTTAGAGGAAATGAAAACACAGCTCTCCACCCTAAGCACTTACCTTTCCAGCGAAATCTGGATCATCGATAAGCAGGGACAGATCCTTTTAAACACAGCTTCTGCTACTTCTCCAGTGGAAAATGCAGAGCCGGAAGTAATTCCTGATTTTGACGTAACCGATTTTGGAAGTAAATATTACCGCACTGGAAACTTTTACGGTCATTTTGACACGGAAACTTTAAGTGTTTTTTCGCCAATCACTGTAAATTATAAAGTACGCGGCTATGTGATCATACATAAACCGGTCAGCTCCATCGTCAATTTATCCAACCAGCTGACAAATCTATCCTACCAGACGTTTGCACTTTTATTTTTGGCAGCCTTTGTCGTTTTAGCGCTTTTTACCTGGATCGTCTATATCCCGATCCGCAAAATTGCGCAGGGTGCCAATGAATATGCCTCTGGAAATTTCGAGGCAAAGATCGATGTCCATTCCAACGATGAGATCGGTTATCTTGCCGCCTCGCTCAACTATATGGCAAATGAATTAAACACCCTTGAGGAGGATCAGCGAAAATTCGTATCCAATGTCTCACACGATTTCCGCTCCCCGCTGACCTCAATCAAGGGCTATGTGGAGGCAATGCTCGACGGAACGATCCCGGTGGAAATGCAGGATAAATATTTAAACATCATCCTGTTTGAGACGGAGCGCCTGAACAAATTAACGAAGAGCCTTCTGGAATTAAATAAATTTGGTTCACACGGTGTCATGCTCGATATCACAAGCTTTGATATCAATCATACGATCCGCATGACGGTACAGACTTTTGAGGGAACCTGCATGGAAAAGCATATCAGTTTCAACCTGATCTTAAGCGGCGAAACCCTGTTTGTCTCCGCTGATTTCAGCAAGATCCAGCAGGTACTTTATAACCTGATCGACAATGCGCTCAAATTCAGCCACGCAAACTCCGCAATCACGATCGAGACGACCGAAAAAAATGAGAAAGTCTTTGTTTCCGTCAAAGACACCGGAATCGGCATTCCAAAAGACAGCATCAAAAAGATCTGGGATCGTTTCTACAAGACAGACCTCTCCCGCGGAAAAGACAAGAAGGGCACCGGACTTGGACTTTCCATTGTAAAAGAAATCATCCAGGCACATGGAGAAAATATCAACTGTATCAGCACGGAAGGCGTTGGTACGGAGTTTATCTTTACGCTGCCGTTGGCAAAAGAGCAGAAGGAGCATGCCTAGTGGCATGCTCCTCCTGCTGCATAACAGAGTTGTTAAAATTCAACTTTCTCATTTTTCCTTATTTCATTAACATTGCTTTTGATATTCGGCACACAATCTTTCTAATAATTTAAAATCACAACTGTTATTTACAATACTTGGATTTACTTTATTTATGACTTTGGAGTAAGTTTGTTTTGCTTTATTTCTTATGCGAGTTTCATTCTCATTACAAAATTTCCACTCCAGATTTAACAAGATTTTATTAGGATCATCTGCTATTATTCTTTCATTTATACATTCATCCGGAACCGGAAACATATAATTAAACCGCAGTGACCCTTTCACTTTGTTATAGCGTTCAGATTCAATGTTTATCAATATGTTATCCGGTTTTTGCATTTTATAAGATGATACTGGAACATAATATTTATATTCATGAACATCCAAAACTACTCCACATGTAAACTTAGACAAATTTCCCGGATATTCTATATTCGGAACCTTAGTAAAGTCCCTCTCGTTCATTTCTTCTTTTTGTAAGTATTTAACGTAATCTTTATCTATGTCGTAAAATGATAATGCCATTCTTCCTCCCCCAAAACAATATTTTCATACATTACATAAACCGTCCCATTATTATAAACAATAAAAAATGCACTTTGTGCATCTCTCAAATTATCGCAGTACCTGTCAAATCTTCACGCCAGCACTCGATTAATTTCCCTCATTACTCACATAAATAAGAGATGGCAAACTCCGCGAACATTCTCTTATTATGAACTAAATAAGAGATGGCAAGCCATCTCTTATTTATCCATTATAATTCGCTCTCAAAAGCGGCGAAGCACTCTAACATTATAACTCGCTCTTAAAAAGTGGCGAAGCACTCCAACATATATAATTCGCTCTCAAAAAGTGGCGAAGCACTCCAATATTATAGAATAACTATCTTTACAACAATTATTCTCTATATTTATAGTACGATAAATTTCATTAATTGTCAATTAGTTTTTGTACTACATCTTTATTTTACCTTCCTACTTCTTTTTCTTCCCTTTCGCTTCCGGCAGCTCCCCATACATCGCAACGAACAATCCCTGCAAAAACTCTTTATCATCCACCTCGTCTACCAGCAGCATTTCTTTTGCTCCCTCATACGGCAGTTCGTAGGAGGCTTCCCACAGATAGGAAAGTGCCGCTTTTACCGGCTTTACCAACAGCCTGTCATCATAGATACCACCAACGATTTTACCGCGGTAATAAATAATAAATTCGCCCATCATAGCCCGGTATGAGATTTCTTCCAACTCCGCTAACTGTCCTAAAATAAATTGTAAATATTCCTTACTTGATGCCATATCCTACTGCTCCTTCCAAAATCCACCCTTATGGAAGTTTTCATTTCCTAACGGTGTTGCCGTCAGTCGGAACATCACACATCCGTCCGGACACACGATATCTTTCACATATCTGCTGCTTCCGCCAAGATTCTCAAGATCTCCGCCACTTCTAACCGCCTCCATGAGTGGATAAAGCATCATCATTGTTTTTGAGCAGATTCCCTGACCATCTTTATTGACCGGACATCCATAGGTGCAGGTATATTGATCCCCAACCTCTTCCCCATTTCTGCAATAATGTTCTGTGTGATCTCCTCGTAAAAACCCTGTAACTTCTATTTCAAATTCATATTCTTCATTGTACCATTTTTTCATAGCTGGTCTCCTTCTCTAAGTAATTTATTGCAACGGGGCAGCGAAAATCTCAAATTGGTATGCAGACACATTTCTTATCCAACCCGCTTTTTATGTGCTTTCATTTTCTTCATCGCCCAATCATAATGACTGCTTGTATTACTGATAAAATAATTTCCAATACAGCTTCCGCCCACCCATGGATAATAAGTCCTGGTAAAAAGTTCTTCCTGTGAAAACGTATCTAATGCCTCCATCACTCTTTTGTGTGAATCCTTAAACCGTTCGAGTGCCTCTTCTTCGGAAATATTCTGACAGCGCCGAAAGAATACCATATTCATATCACCATACGTTTTCCAGTTATATCCTTCCAGCAGGAATGGCTTATTGCTACCGTTTTCACGGTTTTTGACCCATTCTAAAAGCAGCAGATGCCACTCATTCAGATGCATCAGTACATCTCTTAAATTTCTATCACGTCTCCAGTGTGCTTCCTTTTTCTTTTCATCATCCAGAAAATCATACGGTGCACTTTTCTCCGCTTCTGTTCTCCGTTCAATCATAGAAAGCAGTTTCTCATAATTTGTGTTTGCAGCCTCTATTAACTCCTGTTTATTTTTCGGTCTTGCCATTTTCAATCCCTCCATTTTAGCACGGCAGCTATATATCATGTTTAGCATAACATCTTTCAACACATATGAACAGACTTCGGCCGGAAACTTCGTATGAAACAAATTTTCTTATTTTCATACAACGGCACAAAACAGCCTCGGCTTAGTGCAATTTTCCACTCAAAAAACTGAAAACCACCATTTGATATCCAAATCCACATTCCACACACAAAAAAGCCAGCCCAGTCTGCATCATCTGCAGCCTGGACTGGCTTTCTTCACGTTCTCATATTTGGATAGTGATTAAACTAACTCAAGTAATACCTCTAAAGCGCCATCACCTTTACGCTGACCAATCTTTACGATTCTTGTGTAACCACCGTTACGGTCTGCATATTTCGGAGCGATCTCATCGAATAATTTAGCAACAAGATCAACTTCTTTGGTGTTTTTCTTTCTTCCGGCAGCTTCAGTCGGAACTTCTTTTACGGTGTAGAGAACTTTTAACATCTCTCTACGAGCATGAAGACGGGATGGCTTATCTTTCTTGATAGTCTTCTCAACTTCATCGTATACAGTAACTTTCTTACCGTCTACAACTTCTTTTACTCTCTTACCGTCTTTATCTTTGCGGGCAACTTTTGCTTTTACAGTAACTTCTTCATAGTTGTCTTTCTCTTTTACTGCTAAAGCAATGATTCCCTCAGCGATTTTGCGAACCTCTTTTGCTTTTGCTTCTGTGGTAACGATCTTACCATTGTTTAATAATGCTGTTACCTGACCTCTTAATAAAGCTTTTCTCTGGCTAGAGGTTCTGCTTAATTTACGATACTTTGCCATTTTTAATATCCTCCATTTTGTGGAACATCCGGCCACGCGCTTTGGACTTACTTACCGGACGCCATATTCTTGTTTCGGAGTGGTTCTGTGATACCGCACAGTGCCATTCCAAGTGCCACTCATGATCCGTGTGTCAGAATCTCGTCTGCCTCATCCCTCTGACTGTCTCTGACGCATTTCCTCGTCAGGCATATCAGAGCAATGAATGCATACACTCCGCACACCAGACATACTCCATGCCATATGGACTTACTGTTTCTGCCTGTATCGGGGAATATAAAGCGCTCGCTTTACTCCTCTCCCTGGTTTAACTGAAGTCCTAACTCTTTTAATTTAGCAAGAACTTCCTCTAATGATTTACGTCCTAAGTTACGAACCTTCATCATATCTTCCGGTGTTCTGTTTGTCAGTTCTTCGACTGTGTTAATGCCGGCTCTCTTCAAACAGTTATAAGAACGAACGGAAAGTTCAAGTTCATCGATATTCATCTCAAGAACTTTCTCTTTTGCATTGTCCTCTTTCTCGATCATGACATCAGCCTGCTGAGCAGCTTCGGAAAGATCGATGAAAAGGCTTAAATGCTCACTTAAAACCTTAGCAGCTAAGCTGACTGCCTCGTCTGGCTCTAAGGTACCGTTTGTGTAAACGTCCAAAGTAAGCTTATCATAGTCTGTAATCTGACCAACACGGGTATTTTCAATTAAAAGATTTACTCTTTCTACCGGTGTATAGATAGAGTCGATAGCGATAACGCCGATCGGAATGTCCTCTGTCTTATTTTTGTCTGCACTTACATAGCCTCTGCCATTGGTAATGGTAAGCTCCATGTAAAGCTTGCAGTCAGGTCCGCCATTTAAATTGGCAATTACCAGATCCGGATTTAAAATCTGAATATCAGAATCAACCTGGATATCTGCTGCTGTGACTACACCTTCGCCCTCGAATTCAATGTAAGCAACTTTAGGTTCATTTGTAGAGCTGTTATTTCTGATGGCAAGATTTTTGATATTCATAATAATCTCAGTTACATCTTCCTTAACGCCAGGAATGGAACTGAATTCATGTAAAACACCGTCGATCTTAACCTGGCTGACAGCAGCACCCGGTAAAGAAGAAAGCATGATTCTTCTTAAAGAATTACCAAGTGTCGTACCATAGCCTCTTTCCAAAGGTTCTACAACAAACTTTCCGTACTTCTTGTCTTCTGAAATTTCTGCGATTTCAATTTTTGGTTTTTGAAAATCGAACACTACAAAGTCCCTCCTTCTCGGGTAATTTGCTTAACTATTACTTAGAATATAACTCGACGATAAGCATCTCATCAACAGGAACGTCGATCTGCTCTCTGGAAGGTAATTCTTTTACAGTTCCCTGTAATTTCTCAGCGTCAACATCTAACCACTCCGGAACTAATCTTCCGCCGGTAACTTCAACGATGTCTTTCATTCTCTGAAGACCTTTGTTCTTCTCTTTGATCTCGATAACATCGCCAGCTTTTACTAAGTAAGAAGGAATGTTAACCTGTTTGCCATTTACTAAGATGAACTTGTGGTCAACGATCTGTCTTGCTTCTTTTCTTGTTCTAGCGAATCCCATACGGAATACTACGTTATCTAATCTGGACTCTAACATGGTCATTAAGTTTGTACCAGTCATGCCCTTCATCTGATCAGCTTTCTCATAGTAGTTGTGGAAAGGTTTTTCCAGAACACCATAGATGAATTTAGCTTTCTGTTTTTCTCTTAACTGAAGTCCGTACTCGGAAACTTTCTTATTTGCTCTCTTTAACTCTCTGTTGGATTTTTTATCATATCCAAGGTAACTTGGCTCTAAACCAAGTGATCTACATCTTTTCAGAACAGGAACTTTATTTACTGCCATCTTCGTCTTTCCCTCCTAATTAAACTCTTCTGCGTTTTGGTGGACGACATCCATTGTGAGGTACTGGAGTTACGTCTTTGATGCTGGTAACCTCAAGACCACATGCAGAAAGTGCACGGATCGCTGCTTCTCTTCCTGAACCCGGTCCTTTAACCATAACATCTACGGTCTTTAATCCGTGGATTAAAGCTGCTTTTGTAGCTGTCTCAGCTGCCATCTGTGCAGCATATGGAGTAGATTTCTTTGAACCTCTAAATCCAAGACCACCGGCACTTGCCCATGATAATGCATTACCTTCAGCATCTGTTAATGTAACGATGGTGTTATTGAAGGATGCCTGAATATGTGCCTGTCCATGTTCAACGTTTTTTCTTACACGCTTTTTTGTCACTTTTTTTGTAACTTTAGCCATATCTAAACTAACCTACTTTCTCTAAAATATAAAATATCGACTGATACGAATGATTTCTTTTACCGCTGTACGCAATGCGTACCTCAGGAAACTTTATTTTTTCTTATTTGCAACGGTACGCTTTGGACCCTTACGTGTTCTAGCGTTTGTCTTTGTCTTCTGTCCACGAACCGGAAGACCTTTTCTGTGACGGATTCCACGATAGCATCCGATCTCCTGAAGTCTCTTGATGTTAAAAGCGATCTCTCTTCTTAAATCACCTTCTACTAACTGAGTCTCATCGATTACTGCGCTGATTCTCTTTACTTCATCGTCTGTTAAATCTCTGACACGAGTATCAGGATTTACGTTTGCTGCTGCAAGGATACGGCTAGAGCTTGTTCTACCAATTCCGTAGATGTATGTCAAACCGATTTCGATGCGTTTTTCTCTTGGTAAATCTACACCTGCAATACGAGCCATGTGCTTTTTAACCTCCATTAATTCATCCGATGCATTTTGCACCTGTTATATTGTTTCATTTTTCAAATCACCTGACGCTGTGACTTTATTTCAGAAATCATCTGAGACAGCTCCGTTGTCAGCGGCCTGAAATGTGTGTCCCATCCGTCTTTCTTCTTATTTGGATATGTCCCTTCTATGTCCTCGGTATGTAGACATAAAAAAGCAGCTATCCCGGCTGTTTGATTATGATAACAGTGTGAACAACCCTACCAGGCGTTCCACTGCAGCCGCACATAATTTGGCGGGTTTTAGCTCATTAAAAATGCGCATATTACCCCATTCGCACAAATAAGACAAGAACTGAATCAGCCCTGTCTCTGTTTGTGTTTCGGATTCTCACAGATAATTCTGATGCTTCCTTTTCTCTTGATGACTTTGCATTTTTCGCAAATAGGTTTAACTGATGATCTTACCTTCACAGCAAATCCTCCTTTCTTAACAAGGCTCTTTTCTGTGCTGTTGCAGCAAAATGCGCACGCACAAAAAGGCACTATCCAAAAGTGTCCGTTTAGCATTATAGCACGGACACTGTTTAGAAGTCAACTATTTTTTTGAATAAGATCTTTCATAAAAATCTTATTTGTCTCTCCAGATGATTCTTCCCTTTGTCAGGTCATATGGAGACATCTCGATGGTAACTTTGTCACCCGGTAAAATACGAATAAAGTTCATGCGAAGTTTTCCGCTGATAGTTGCTAAAATCTGATGTCCATTCTCTAACTCCACCTTAAAAAATGCATTCGGGAGTTTCTCAACAACGGTTCCTTCTACTTCAATTACGTCTGCTTTTGACATTGAATAAATCCTCCTGTTTTATGATTCCTGTCTGCCCTCATTCATTTGGCAGTACTGTTTGATTGCTCTTTTTACTGTAAGATCTGATAAGTTTTCTTCCAAAATCTCCGTAACTTCTATCGGTAGATTTTTGATAATCTGAATATGCTTTGCATTTTTTTTCTTTGGCATATCCAGGGTACGGGTCGTTCCGTTTACCAGATATACAAATTTTTCATCTTTTTCTTTGATAAGATAAATCTGATTTTTGTCGTGTCCCGACTTGGATCTTGCAAATTCCATTTCTGAAATATCCTCCGGTTCTTTTCTATATGCTTTACAGAATTGGATCATTACTCCAGATTCCTTCGGCGATCTCAGAATCCGTAAGTGATAATATCTCCGGTTTTCCTTCCCGAATCAGGATGGTATTTTCATAATGAGCCGACAGATCCATATCCTGTGTGACGACCGTCCAGTCATCATCCATCCATACGACTCTTTCTGTTCCCAGATTTATCATCGGTTCCACCGCTAATGTCATTCCGGCTCTCAGCTTAATGCCCCTGCGGAATTTGCGGTAATTTGGGATCTCCGGATCCTCATGCATATGTGTACCGATTCCGTGTCCACATAAATCCCGTACCACACCATAGCCAAAACTCTCGGCATAATCACCGATTGCACCGGAAATATCATGCAGATGATTTCCTGCCACCGCATATTTCATTCCTTCAAAAAAGCTCTGTCTGGTACGTTCGATCAGAAGTCTTGCATCCTCAGTAATCTCACCTACACCATGTGTTCTTGCGGCATCTGACTGATACCCCTTATAAATCACGCCGGTATCAAGACTCACAATATCTCCCTCTTCAATGATTCTGTCTTTGCGCGGAATCCCGTGTACAACTTCTTCATTGATGGAGACACAGACGGATGCCGGATATCCCTGATAATTCTTAAAAGATGGTTCGCATCCAAAACTCCGAATCATTTCCTCCCCAATCCTGTCAATATCAAGTGTCGACATTCCGGGTTTTAATTCTTTTTTTAATCCCTCATGCACCTTTGCAAGGATTTTTCCTGCCTGGCGCATCAGTTCTATTTCCTGGGAAGATTTTATTGTTACAGCCATTACTCCGGTTCCTCTACTCGCCTAAAATCGCAACGATATCTGCAAATACCTTTTCCATCGGCTGCGTACCGTCAACTGTTTTTAAGATACTCTGTTTTTTGTAATAATCGATCAATGGCTGGGTCTGCTCATGATATACGGTAAGTCTCTTCTGAACGGTCTCCGGTTTATCATCATCTCTTAAGACAACCGGCTGTCCGCATCTGTCGCAGATTCCCTCCACCTTTGTCGGAATGGAAACAATGTGGTATGTAGCACCACAGTTTAAACAAGCACGTCTTCCGCTCATACGGTTTACGATGTTCTCATCCGGTACATCTACATCAATCGCATAATCCATTTTTTCATTGATCTTCTCAAGTGCAGCTGTAAGTGCTTCTGCCTGTGGAATGGTCCTTGGAAAACCATCAAGTACAAATCCATTCTCACAGTCATCCTGTTTGATTCTGTCCATAACAAGATCGCAGGTCAGCTCATCCGGCACTAATAAGCCCTGATCCATATACTGTTTTGCTTTATTTCCAAGTTCGGTTCCGTTTTTGATGTTCGCACGGAAAATATCTCCTGTTGAGATATGCGGAATATGATATTTATCAGCAATCTGTTTTGCCTGTGTTCCTTTTCCTGCTCCCGGAGCTCCTAACATGATAATCTTCATAAAATTCTCCCTTCCTGCGTTGTTTTTTACGCATCTCAAGCTTTGTGCGTAAGCACTAATCTTGCGTGTGAAAAATCTTATTTTTCACAGCAATACCTCCATTGTCCAAAATACCTTCATCATACAAATATCGCTTAATAGGAAAGTAACGCTGAACTTAAAAAGCCCAGCGTTGCTCCTTTGCCAATCTGACAGCATGCTGTCAGATTAATCATTTAAAAATCCCTTATAGTAACGAACACGCATCTGTGATTCGATCTGTTTTAATGTCTCAATGACAACACCTACGATAATGATGATAGATGTTCCACCGAACGATACATCTGCACCGAACACTCCGTTGAAGAAGATTGGAACAAATGCGATAAATGCAAGTGCTACTGCTCCTATAAATACGATGTAATTTAACATCCGGTTCAGATAATCACTGGTTGGTTTACCAGGTCTGATACCCGGAATAAATCCGCCGGCTTTCTTCATATTATTAGCAATCTCTAATGGATTGAATGTAATTGAAGTATAGAAGTAAGCGAAAGCAATGATGAGTACGATATATACCACCAGTCCGATGGAATAAACCGGCTCTTTTGGATTGCACCAGTTTGACTGGGACATTCCTTTTAAAATCTTGCTTCCGATACCGGTTCCGTTTCCTTTTCCAAGAAGACTTGCAATGATAACCGGTGTCTGCAACAGAGACTGTGCAAAGATAACCGGGATAACGCCGCCGGTATTAACCTTTAATGGGATATATGTTGACTGTCCGCCAACCTGTTTTCTTCCCTGAATCTTTTTGGAATACTGAACCGGAATTCTTCTCTCACCGCCCTGTAAGAATACGACAAATACAACCATTGCAACAATAATTGCAATAATGATCACTGCCGCAAGAATTCCCTTCGGTATGGATTTTCCTGTGATGAACTGCTGATACAGTGTTCCCATATCATTTGGAACACGGGAGATGATGTTAATGGTAAGTACGATAGAGATACCATTTCCAACACCTTTTTCTGTAATACGTTCACCGATCCACATTAACACTGCTGATCCTGCAGTTAATGTGAAGATAACCATAATAATTGTAAGAATACCATCACTCTGTAACATCTGACCTCTCTTAAAGCTGATTGCCATTGCAATCGCCTCGATCAAGGCAAGAGCTACGGTAAGATATCTGGTAATCTCTGCAATCTTTTTACGTCCTTCTTCTCCGTCACGCTGCATCTCTTCCAATTTTGGAATTGCGATAGTGAGAAGCTGCATAATAATGGATGAAGTAATATACGGTGTAATGTTCAATGCAAAGATTGACATGTTATAGAATGATCCACCGGTAATTGCATCAAAAAATCCCATTCCATCTGCGGTCTGACTTGCAAACCAGTTTGAAAACAGTTCATTGTTAACACCAGGAATCGGAAGCTGGCTTCCGATCCTGATTACAACTAACATGAGAAATGTAAAAATAATTCTGTTTCGAATATCTTTAATCTTGAATGCATTACGGAGTGTTTCCAGCATTAGATCACCTCTGCTTTTCCACCAAGAGCCTCAATTTTTTCTTTTGCAGCTGCGCTGAATGCATTTGCCTGAACGGTGAGTTTCTTAGTAAGTTCGCCATTACCCAGAATCTTAACTCCATCTCTAGGATTCTTAACGATACCAGCCTCGATTAATGTTTCTACTGAAACAACGGAATCGTTCTCAAATGCCTCAAGAGCGGAAAGGTTGATTCCGATGATTGTCTTAGAGTTTCTGCATTTGAAACCTCTCTTTGGCAATCTTCTGTATAACGGCATCTGACCACCTTCAAAACCTGGTCTAGGAGCTCCGGAACGAGCTTTCTGTCCCTTGTGTCCCTTACCAGCAGTCTTACCGTTTCCTGAACCGTGTCCACGTCCTCTTCTGAAATTATCGCTATGTGCAGAACCTGCTGCTGCCTGTAAATTGGATAAGTCCATTACTGACACCTCCTTATCTTATTATTAGATCTCTTCTACCTTTACATAAGGTGCTACTTTACGAAGTGCACCTGCTGTTGCTGCATTATCCGGCAGCTCAACAGTTTTATATAACTTATTCAGTCCAAGTGCTTCGATTGTTTTTTTGTTCTTTGGAACAGCACCGATTGTAGATTTTACAAGTGTTACTTTTAATTTCTTATCTGCCATCTTAAAACTCCTCCTTAACCTACAATCTCTTCAACTGATTTTCCACGAAGTTTTGCAACTTCTTCCGGGGATTTTAACTGACTTAAAGCATTGATTGTTGCAAGAACAACGTTCTGCTTGTTGTTAGATCCCAGAGATTTTGTACGGATATTAATACCAGCCAGCTCACATACGTTACGAGCAGGACCACCGGCGATGATACCAGTACCTTCTGGAGATTTCTTTAATAATACAGATGCACCTGTATGTTTTCCGGTAACATCATGTGTAACACTGCCAACCTCATCTAATTTTACAGTGATGAGTTTCTTCATAGCATCTTCTTTTCCTTTGCGGATTGCTTCCGGAATCTCGGATGCTTTTCCTAAGCCAGCACCAACATGGCCATTGCCGTCGCCGACAACAACTAAAGCTGTAAAACGGAAGTTACGTCCACCTTTAACAACTTTTGTTACACGTTTAATTGATACCACTTTTTCGTTTAATTCTAATTGACTAGCATCAATGATTTCACGTTTCATGTTTTGCGTTTCCTCCTATTAAAAGTCTAAACCAGCTTCTCTTGCTGCTTCGGCTAATGCCTTTACTTTACCTGCATATATAAAGCCGCCTCTATCAAAGACAACCGTTGAAATACCCTTGTCTAAAGCTTTCTTTGCAATAACAGTACCAAGCTTAGCTGCTGCTTCGACGTTATTGGTCTTCTCTAACTCTGCTTTTACATCCTTATCAAGTGTAGATGCAGAAACAAGTGTATTTCCAACTGTATCGTCAATAATCTGAGCGTACATATGATTATTACTTCTGAAAACAGCCAGACGTGGTCTCATCGCTGTACCTGCAAGATGATGACGCATTCTTCTATGTTTGTTTTCGCGAACTGCTGTTCTTGATTTCTTACTAACCATTTTTCGTCACTCCTTTAATTATTTCTTACCAGTCTTACCAACTTTACGTCTAATAACTTCATCAGCATATTTGATACCTTTTCCTTTGTAAGGCTCAGGTCTTCTCTTATCTCTGATTTCAGCTGCGTATTGGCCAACTTTTTCTTTATCGATACCAGATACAATGATTTTATTTCCATCAACTTTGGACTCAAGTCCTTCCGGATCTTCCATCTCAACCGGATGAGAATATCCTAAGTTCAGTGTGAGCACTTTACCAGCTTTAGAAGCTCTGTAACCAACACCGTTAACCTCGAGTTCCTTGGTATATCCATTGGTAACACCAACAACCATGTTGTTGATCAGTGTTCTTGTTAATCCGTGTAAGGATTTCATTTTTTTCAAATCGTTAGGTCTTGTAACGATGATCTCGTCACCCTCTAATTTGATGTCCATCTCAGATGGAAGGGTTCTTTCCAGAGTTCCCTTAGGACCTTTTACAGTCACATGATTATTTTCTGCAATATCCACTGTAACACCAGCCGGAACTGCGATTGGCATTCTTCCTATACGTGACATGCCCGTACCTCCTAAAATTTTTTTCGACCATAGATCTTATGACCTGCGATCGTGAATGTATAATTGCGGCTTGCGCCGTAGTTACCTGATTCTTTAAGAACCTTCTCTCCCAGGTTGCTATAACCCGGAAGAAATGAAAGTTTTAAATAACATTGTATGAAAGGCTTAAAATATACCGAAAGAACCGAAGGTTCTTTCAATTTTGTCCGTCCAATGGCGGGCAAAATTTACCATACGAATGCTAATACTTCGCCGCCAACCTGAAGCTTTCTAGCCTCTTTATCAGTTACGATACCCTGGTTGGTAGAAAGGATTGCGATTCCTAAACCGCCAAGTACTCTTGGAAGCTCATCCTTGCCTGCGTATACACGAAGACCCGGTTTTGAGATTCTCTTAAGTCCTGTGATGATCTTCTCATTCTTATCTGCACCATATTTTAATGTGATGCGGATTGTTTTGAAGTTACCATCTTCAACGATATCATATTTTGCGATATATCCTTCATCTACAAGAATATCTGCGATTGCGATTTTCATTTTAGATGCCGGAACATCAACTGTATCATGTTTAGCAGTATTTGCATTACGGATTCTTGTAAGCATATCTGCGATTGGATCACTTGTTGTCATGATGTATATTTCCTCCTTTATTAAGTTACTGCGCCGCACATAGCGGACACAGCCGTCTGATTACCAGCTTGCTTTCTTAACGCCTGGTATCTGGCCTTTGTATGCTAATTCACGGAAACATACTCTGCAGATCCCGTATTTTCTTAAAACAGAATGTGGACGTCCACAAATTTTGCAACGTGTGTAAGCTCTGGTAGAGAACTTTGGTTTACGCTGCTGTTTTACTTTCATAGATGTTTTAGCCATTAAAATTCCCTCCTATTATTTGGCGAACGGCATATTGAACAATGTCAATAACTCACGAGCTTCTTCGTCTGTTTTTGCTGTGGTAACGAAAATGATATCCATACCACGAACTTTATCAACTTTATCATACTCGATCTCCGGGAAGATTAACTGCTCTTTGATACCAAGGGCATAGTTTCCACGGCCGTCAAATGCATTCGGGTTAACACCTCTGAAGTCACGTACACGCGGTAATGCAAGGTTGATTAAACGATCCATAAACTCGTACATCTTCTCGCCACGCAGTGTTGTCTTACAACCGATTGCCATTCCTTCTCTGATCTTGAAGTTTGCAATCGCGTTTTTAGCTTTTGTAGGAACTGCTTTCTGACCTGTGATTGTCTCCATATCTTTGATTGCAGCTTCTAATAATTTTGCGTTCTCTTTTGCTTCGCCAACGCCCATGTTTACAACGATCTTATCGAGCTTCGGCACTTCCATGATATTTTTATATCCAAATTTTTTGATCATAGCATCTACGATCTCATTCTGGTACTGTTCTTTAAGTCTGCTCAACTGTTTTGCCTCCTCTCTTCAATTAATCGATCACTTCGCCTGTTTTCTTTGCGAAACGTACTTTTTTATCTCCATCCATCTTGAAACCTACGCGGGTAGCTGTTCCTTTGTGAAGATACATAACGTTTGAAATGTCAACAGGTCCCTCCTGATGGATGATACCACCCTGCTGATTAGCCATGCTTGGTTTTGCATGTTTTGTCACCATGTTGATACCCTCTACCAGAACGGTATTGTTCTTTGTATTTACAGCAATAACTTTGCCTTCTTTGTCTTTATCTTTACCAGCGATCACTTTGACCATATCGCCTTTTTTAATTTTCATGGTTGCCATATCCTGGTCCTCCTACAATACTTCCGGAGCTAAGGAAACAATTTTCATGAACTGTTTCTCACGAAGCTCTCTTGCTACTGGTCCAAAAATACGTGTTCCTCTTGGAGTTTTGTCATCTTTAATAATAACTGCTGCGTTTTCATCAAATTTGATATAAGAACCGTCTTTACGACGTGCGCCTTTTACTGAACGAACAACTACAGCTTTTACGACATCACCTTTTTTAACAACACCGCCTGGTGTTGCCTCTTTGACCGTAGCAACTACTACATCACCAATATTCGCATATCTTCTAGTAGATCCACCCATAACACGAATAACGAGTAACTCTCTTGCTCCTGTGTTATCGGCTACCTTAAGTCTACTTTCCTGTTGTACCATGCTTGTAGCCTCCTTTAATTATTTTGCTCTTTCCATGATTTCTACAAGTCTCCATCTCTTATCTTTCGATAATGGTCTTGTCTCCATAACTTTTACTTTATCACCGATCTTACATTCGTTATTCTCGTCATGAGCTTTTAATTTGTATGTTTTCTTAACGATCTTGTTGTAAAGAGGATGTCTTACGTTATCCTGGATTGCAACAGTGATTGTTTTATCCATCTTGTCGCTTACAACAATACCAACACGTGTTTTTCTAAGATTTCTTTCTTCCACGACCGATTAATCTCCTTTCTGGAATCCTACTGCGCAACTTTTTCTTTCTCAGTAATGATTGTCTGAATTCTTGCAATATTCTTTCTTACTTCTTTGATTCTGCTTGTGTTGTCCAGCTGATTCGTTGCGTTCTGGAATCTCAAATTGAAAAGTTCTTTTTTAGCTTCTACTAACTGCGCATTTAAGTCTGTTACAGACTGGCCTTTTAATTCTTCTAAATATTTACTAGTTTTCATTTGATACACCGCCTTCTAAATCTGCACGTGAAACTACTTTACATTTGCAAGGTAATTTGTGTGTAGCAAGACGTAACGCTTCTTTCGCAACGTCTTCCGGAACACCGGAGATTTCAAATAATACACGACCTGGTTTCACAACGGCTACCCAGTACTCTGGAGCACCCTTTCCTTTACCCATACGAACACCCATAGGTTTATGAGTAATTGGTTTCTCTGGGAAAATTTTGATCCAAACTTTACCACCACGTTTGATATATCTTGTCATCGCAACACGGGCTGCCTCGATCTGATTTGCTTTGATCCAGCATGGCTCAGTTGAAATAATACCGTACTCACCATAAGTGATCGTATTACCTCTTGTTGCCTTTCCGCTCATAGAACCACGGAACTGTTTACGATGTTTTACTCTCTTTGGCATTAACATTACTGTACTCCTCCTTCCTTATTAGCTCTTGTCGGAAGTACCTCGCCTTTGTAGATCCAAACCTTAACACCAACTTTACCGTAGGTTGTATCTGCCTCAGCGAATCCATAATCAATATCAGCTCTTAATGTCTGAAGCGGAATAGTTCCCTCTGAATAGAACTCTGTACGAGCCATATCAGCACCGCCAAGACGTCCGGAACAGGATGTTTTGATTCCCTTTGCTCCTGATTTCATGGTTCTTCCCATGCAGGATTTCATTGCTCTACGGAAAGAAACACGGTTCTCTAACTGTAATGCAATGTTCTCAGCTACTAACTGAGCATCACGATCCGGTCTTTTAACTTCTTTGATATCAACAACTAATTTCTTATCTGTGAATTTCTGAACTTCGCCTTTGATCTTCTCGATCTCAGCTCCGCCTTTTCCGATTACTACACCCGGTTTAGCTGTGTAGATGATAACTTTCACACGGTCAGATGCTCTCTCGATCTCGATCTTAGAAACACCTGCTGCATATAATTTCTTTTTCAGATATGTTCTGATATTGTAATCTTCTACTAAGAAATCTGCAAAATCTGCTTCCGCATACCATTTAGAGTCCCAGTCTTTGATAACGCCGACTCTTAAGCCATGTGGATTAACTTTCTGTCCCATATTTGACCTCCTTATTTCTCGTCAAGCACGATTGTGATGTGGCTCATTCTCTTCTCGATTCTGTAAGCTCTACCCTGTGCTCTAGGTTTGATTCTCTTCATTGTCGGTCCTTTGTTTGCGTAGCATTCCTCGATGTAGAGGTTCTCAACGCTCATACCGTTGTTATTCTCAGCATTTGCGATTGCTGAT